>ENA-ORNG01001231-ORNG01001231.1-human-gut-metagenome-genome-assembly--contig:-NODE-1231-length-19150-cov-73.954805_pt1 | contig 19150 bp, 21 predicted proteins | sample MGYA00242113_ERZ509018 | MGnify/ENA primary metagenome ERZ509018 (study PRJEB26280, sample SAMEA2338711) | human gut metagenome | biome: human gut; feature: human-associated habitat; material: faeces... | reverse complement strand
ACAACTTCGGCTCGTAAATCAATGCAGCAAACTCACGACAAATACTAATTAACAAATGACAAGTAAAGCCCCTGTTTTATGGGGCTTTGCTTATTTTTGACAATGTGATTTTTAGTGTATTCTCTATCGTCATATTGTTATTACTTGTCGTCAATTTGTTACTCGTTTGTTACTCTAAATTCAAATTATTACTATCTTCGCGGTAAACTCATTACCCATGACTACTGCAAAGATTAAAGAGCCAGTCAAATTAAGACGCAAACTATTAAAGAATGGGAATATTTCTTTATATCTTGACATTTACCAGTCTGGCCATCGTGTTTATGATTTTTTACATTTATATCTTATCCCAGAACACTCGAATGCTGATAGGATAAAAAATAAAGAGACGCTTAGCTTGGCGAATGCTATAAAATCTGAAAAAATCGTTGAAATGCAGAATCGCTCTCATGGTTTTTCTAATTCAAAGGCGCAGGTTAAGTTACGTTTTATTGATTATCTGCAATCCGAATCGGCACGATACCTGGAAAAGGGAGGGAGGATGTATGCTCAGAGCATCAAGAATTCAATAAATCATCTGGTGGCATACTCTGGCAACAAAATTACATTCAAACAGGTTGACAAGCAATATTTGCAGGGGTATATTGAATACCTTAACAAAGTCCGAGGGCGTGGAGGAAAGTTATTAACTGGCGCAACCAGGGCGCTGTATTTTCAAGTATTATCTACAGCTTTGAATAGGGCTGTCAAAGAGGGTGTTATCGAAAAAAATCCTGCTGATTCCATATCGGCAGAAGACCGTCCAGAAGCCGAAAATAAACCGCGCACGTTTCTTGTGATGGAGGAAATCAAAAAGTTGATTAACACGCCCTGCGAATATGATATGGTTAAAAGGGCATTCTTATTCAGTTGCTTTTGTGGGTTGCGCTTGTCGGACATTCAGAAATTAAGATGGGAAGATATTGAATGGATAGATGACGATAAAAGGCAAGTGCGCGTAATACAGCAAAAAACAGGCACGCCAATTTGGGTGCCCCTTTCTGCAAATGCCTTAAATCAGTTGCCTCAAACAGAATGTGAGACCGGGATTATATTTTCTCTCCCAATGGTATGGGTGATTGAGAAATATTTAGATAAATGGGCTAAAAAAGCGGGCATAAAAAAACATGTGACTTATCATGTATCGCGTCACACTTTTGCAACATTGCTAATAACTTATAAGACAGATATATACACTGTATCTAAGTTGCTCGGTCATACTAATATCCAAACAACTCAGATATACGCAAAAATCATTGACGAAAAGAAGCGTGAAGCCGTTGATTTAATCCCGGAAATATAACTACATCGTATTCATCAACTCGCATACGACGGCAGCGAATATGGGTGTGCAGCATTCGCTCACTTCGAGCATCGCCATCCAGTATTGGGTGTCATCTTTTTCCATGTCCATTACATTTACAACAGGTGAATTGGTGCACATCTTCCCATAGTGCCTGGTTTATTTCGCCGGTAAGGTATGCTACATCTTCTCCGGCCATCGGCAGGCCGAGAGTAAGGGCTACATCGTCTACGAGGTGCCGCAGTTCGTGCTCAAAGCTGTTAAGAAATTCCCACGGCGAGGAGTGCATCCCTATTACGATGACACTTTGCCGATGCTCCTTGTTGGAGTAGGTGAATCCCGTATCCATTTCGCACTTCACCATATTCCCCTGTACGCGATGAAGAACCGTATCGGGGCATCCGATGTCGGTAAGGGACTTGAGTATTTCGCCCGTATAGTAGCACGTCACGGCATAATATATGCGCAACGTCCATCCATACTTGTGAATACTCAAGTCCCGAATCTTCATTTTTCCTCCCTTTTCCCGTACTTGCGCCAGTTTCGCGCCAGTCTCCTTCGTTGCGCCCGGTTGAAGCGCTTGTTCTCGAATACGTCGTTCACCGCCCCGGCCAGTTCCTGGTACTTGTCGGCAGGCAGGTTACGGACGAGCGTTGCGATATTTTTCATTTATTTCGCCGTTGTCGTTTGTGAATTCGCTGATCTGGGGATATTCTTCCATGGCTACATCATCTCTTCCCACAGAATGGGTGTTCCCGAGCCGATGGTATCGGCATAGTAGCGTGTAAATGGCAAGCCGTCGTATCCGTCTTCATCGTCGATATAGTCACGTATGAACATCGCCAGGTATTGTGGATTGGGTATCGACGACCCGAAATAATCCGACAATGCCATGTTGCAGACGTACACGCAGTCATACCCCTTATCCTTTTTGAGTTCGATGCCGTACTGCTTGAGCAGCGCATCCACCTTATCCTTAGAATAGGGCTCTATCTTCTTGCCGTTCCTGTCCTTCATGCGGGATACGGCGAATTCGCACATCTTCTTTGAAAAGTGCCAACCGTAATTTTCGAGATATTCCCGGAACCCTGCCGGGAAGTTTTCATGTGTATCTAACCTGTCCATATTTTTCGATTTAAAATAGGAGAGGGCACTGCGGCCCTCTCCCTCCGGTTTACCGCCTGCGATACCGCGAATAGGGGCCTGTACCCCTTACGCCACGGCGTTCGCCGTAGGCGTCGTCATACTCATACCCGCCGCGGTCATACTCGCCACGTTCGCCGTAGCCGCCACCTTGTCCGTAGCTGCCACGCTCACCGTATCCGCCACGGCCTTCACGCCGGCCTTCTTCAAAGCCTTCTTCGTAGGCGCGTCGGAGCTCCCGCTCCATCTCCTCTTCGTGGCCGCCGAAGCCGCCACGGCCTTCACCTATGATTCTCCAACCCATAGTTACTTTGTTTTTGCAGGTGGTTCAGACTTGACAAGGCTCCTCAGTTCTTCCGCCGTCGGTATCTGGCTCAGCCGTTCGTTCATGTCAGCGAGCATCTTCCGCAACTCCCTGTTTTCGGCTTCGAGCTCCTTTGAACGCGCAGCTTCGGGGTCGAGCTGCATCAGGATCTCGTCGTAGACCTTCAGGTTGGCTTTGTGCCTGTCGAATGATTCCACGATGTCACGGCTTGCCTGCTGTGCCTCCATGATGGTCGGCTTCAACACTTCCCGTGTCGTCGCTACGGTAAGTCCGTCTTTTGAAACGATGTCCGCTTGCATAGGGACGCCCCAGGGCTCGTTGCCCTCTATCGAGATGTTGATGAATTGCGGCATCGGCGAGAATTGCCCGGGCTTTTGGGGCGGGAAATACGGTGCCGATACGTCTTTTACGTTGGCTGTATAAAACTTAGGCTGTTCCCTGTTGTCGAAAACGTAGACTAAGGAGCCTTTTCTCAAGTTCTGAAACATCTTGGTTAATGATTTGTGAAAGATAGGGGAGAAGGAGCCCTCCTCCCCGTCTTTCGGTTAATTGTTTTTTTAATTCAGACGGCACCGGTCATCAATTGCAAAGTATCGGTCTGCTTGTCATACCATATCTGGTATACCCCTGACCCCGGAATATCCGATACTGTAACATTTGCTCCGTTGTACGTCGTCAGATTCTTATTTTGCCCGTTGGTTTCAAACAGCACGGGAAGTGTTCCCGTTGTGCCGGCAGGGATTTCCTGTACCAACTCAACCAGCACGAGTCCCCGGTACCACGAATTTGCAAATGCGTGGTTGGGAAAGGAAAACACAACCCCTGTGGTCTCCACTGTCACGCCTGTAGTTTTTAGTACCGGTATGCCTCTGCGGTTAACATACTGAAATGGGAATACTGCCATATTTTTGTATTTTAAGTTATTATAACTAATTTTACATCGGGATAGGTTGGAGTCATGACCAACTGATAAGGGCTTGCCAAACGTCCTTCCCTCTTTTTCTCGTTTGGCACCACTAAATTGTTTGGCAATGACAAATCGGGAATTCATAGAGAGTGTTGCTCTCGAAGGAGAAGAATGGCGTATTATTGATGGTACGCTCGGCTATTTCGCGGTATCTGATTATGGTAGGGTTTCATCGCTATCCCATCGCGTGAGCGGAGGTAATAACAATAGTTGGACGACTAAACCTCGCATATTAACTCCTCGCCCAAATCGGGGAGGATATTTGAGAGTTAGACTTACATCCCTACACGGAGTAGATAAGACTGAATTAGTCCATAGGCTTGTTGCTAAAGCGTTCATCCCCAATCCTAATAACTATGCATATGTAGACCATATAGATGGGAACCGGACGAACAATGTGGCACGTAATCTTCGTTGGTGTACTCGTTCAATGAACATGCTTAACCCTGTCACAAGAGAGTGTGCAGCAAAAGCACGAAGAATACCCAACAAGAAAAACAGAAAGCCAATTGTCCAGATTAAAAATGGAATATTGGTTGCAAAATATAAAACAGCATCCGAAGCCCATCAATTACACGGATTTCACATCGGAGGAATATATGAATGCATTCGAAAACCAACTCGCACATTGAAAGGATTTCATTGGCGCTGGCTTTCGGATTGGGAAGCCTCTTATCAGTAAGTCAAAGAACATTTCACCTATCGGCGAATAATAGCATTATCCCCAAAATCCGCCGCTCCCCCCAAAGCCAAACCCTGCACCATATCCGAGACCATATTGTGCGGCAATACACGTAGGCACACCGACAATAGGCGAATAGGGCACGGTAGCCGTTTCGGGCAGCTTGCACTTGATGCTATTCACGTCATTCTGCAAAGCCGCTACAGCGGCGTTCACGGGTGCTACAGCCTGTCCTACAACACCGGCCATGTAGGCGTTTTGGTGTTCGAGGTTGAGCTGCGTGGTCAGCGTGCTGTTCTTTTCGCGCAGGGCATCAATTTTATCCTGCAATGCAGCTGCCTGCATTTGATCCAGTTTGGAAATTATCGCTGTAGTCCCGCTTTGAGAAGTTTCGCGAATTGTGTTTTGTAAATCACAGGTCTGACGTTGTGTTTCATAGGCAACGCTACTGAATCCGCGCTCCATGCCCACATTGACGCCATTGATGGCCTGCTTCATATCGCAGCAGCACGCGGCGATCTGGTTGCCGATTTGGCATCCCATCGACTGTACAGCGTTGATGATCTGTTGGCTTGACATGCCGAGGGTGCCCTGAATGTTGCACAGCGTGTTCTGAATCTGCTGCGTAGAGCAGTTGAGCGACGATGCCAGCTGATTGATGGCTGCGCCGTTCCCTTGGATTGCGTTCATAAGAAGTTCCCGTCCGGCGTCACCGTTGAGCTGCGCAGGAAGGCCATTGGCGTTGTTACCGCCGAAGCCGTTGCCACCAAAGCCGCCCCAGCAGAAGAACAGCAGGATGATCCAGATCCACCAGCACCCGTCACCGCCCCATGCACCACGGTTATTATTACCGTTCATGAGTGCCGCTACGAGGTTGGGATCCATGCCCTTGTTGCCCATCATTGACGAGACGAGAGCCGCGATGTCAAGGCCGCCACCCGAGCCGCCTCCATCGAAAATATAAGTTTTATCCGAACCCATTTTTAATGATTATTGAATGATTGCCGCCCCTGTCAAGGCCGGGCGTTCACCTGTTGCAACATTGCAAAGGTGGCTGCGGGCGGCAGGCATATCAATTCATTGGGGCGCAGATGGGAGGCAACTTCTTCGCAATAAGTTCGCACTGTATTTCGAATATAGGGTGGCTGTATCGCTTGCGCTCATCGAACCCGGAGACCATCTTCTCTATGGCGCGTCGGGAGAACCGCATCATCCGGGCGATGTCGGTGGTGTACATGCCGTTCTTATGGCAGAAGTGTACGAGCATGTAGCGCGCATCGACCACATCTTGAAATTTATCCTTCGAAAGGATTTGTTCCTTAGCTATTTCAGTTTCAAATGCAACACATTCGAGTATTTGTGCAAAAAGCTCTGATTTACGCATATACTTTCCCGATTTTTTATTATAAATTTGTTATACCACTATACAAAAAGCCAACACACCGATTCAAGGAATAAGTCCTCAATGTGGTGCGTTGGCACAATCGTATAGTGGTATATGCGGGAAAGCGTTGGGGACTTTTTTATGCCCGTACCCCAAGGCCCGTTATTCGGTTACAACCGATGGGAAGTCATCCCAGTATATGTAAATCATCTCTTCCATTGCGCGTAGTGTTTTCGTATTTCAAGGTATTCAGGGTTATCTTCATGGGCATATGCTTCCTGTTCGAAAGTTATCCTTCGGTACTTGAAGCCGTGAAATACCCAATCCAATAGGTAGACGATGTAGAAGGGCACATATAACAGTTCTCTCATCTGTGCGGTGTGTATCGCTTCGTGGTTTTTATTTTTATCCGACAACGGGCGGGCGGACTTGCGGGCAAATACGATCCCGAACAGATTGATAGCCTTGTATCCCTTGAAGGGGATGATGTCGTTATAAATTATCTTCATACCTGTCAGAATTGCCATAAAATAATACCTACTCCTACGCCGACCGTAGGCTGGAACCCCTGCGGCGTGTACGCCGCCCCGACCCCGGCAGTCAGGGCGAAGCGGCTCCGCCGGGTGACTACCTGCTGTCGGATGGTCGTGCGGTCGTATGTTTCTATCCAGTCGAGCGTCGGCCGCAGGTTGCCGATCCGCGGCCCGCTGACCTGTGCCCGGTAGGTGCTGTCCGAGTAGGGGCGCGTTTCCATCGCCACCTTCATTTGCACGCTGTCTGCCCCGATTTTCACAACGACGGTCTCCGTTACCGTGTCGGGCGGCGCGAAGAGCAGCACCGGCACCGAGATGTCGGCCAGGCGGTACGTGCCGGGCAGCGGTTCCGGCCGCGGATAGAACACCGTGTCGATGCGCGTTGTTTCTTCGACAACCACCGACGCGGCGCCCCGGCGGTATCCCCAGCCGAAGAGCAGCGCCCCGGCCGCAAGGGCGGCGAGCAGGTAGAGGATCAAGCGTTTCATGCCTTTACGAACAAATCCCACCCGGCCTGTACGTCGAGCATCTTGGCCTCGACGCCGTTCTCTACGAACGACATCGCAGCTACGATGGGAACCATCACGTCGCGGTTGGTCGTGGTGATCCGACTGTCGGCGGGCACCCCCGATCTTTCCGCCACGGTGCGGACATAGGCGTCCGTGTGGTTCTCCTCCGACGGGGCCCAGCGGCCGATCATCTTGCGGATCGTGTCCAACCCGTAGTTACGCTGGTAGTTGTTCAACAGCTTGAAGGCAGCCCGATAGCCGTATGCTACCGTCGTAAATTGCGCAAAACGCTTGTCTTTCGACGGTACGACCTCGCCCTGCCAGGGATTGCCGCCCCGTGTCTTCTCGATGTTAAGCGGATTGTTGTTCCGCAGCCCGCGTGGTATCATTGCGCGATGTGTTTAGTGTACAGGATATGCCCGACCCATCCGGCCATAGCACAAACAACCCCCACGAGGATGTAACGCGGGAATACGATTCCGAGCACTACGGCCACGGCCGCAACGATGCTCCATACGATCCATTTCTTTTTCATTTGTCCTTTTGTTTTTGTTTGTAGTTTTCCAAATAGGGAATCTTCTTAATCATCTCGAACGAGAGCACATAGTACAGGAAGTCGATGTATCGGTTCTTCGGGAATATGCGGTTCAGGTTCTTGAGGATGTTGACCCCGTAGAAATATATCAGGGCATATACTGCGAGCGAGATCGCCGACATCGCCCCGTCGTGGTTGTCGATGTTGTCCCCGACGAGCAGTATCATAGCCATCAGTCCCGATATTACCGCAGCCTCGGATATGCACTTGAAAGCCTTGCGGAATATGAATCCTTCGTGCTGTACGAGCACGCCGGCGAACAGGCCCGTGAAAAAGTTTGCGGCGAATATAATCATGCAGGCCGTCAGTATGTCGTGTATCGGGGCTATGGCGTTGAACATGTACACCAGGGCACCGATCAACACCTGCCATACTTTTTCGCAGAGCCTTTCTATAAATCTCCACAATGCTTCCATAGGGTGTATTCTATTGTTCGGGCAACACGTTTGTCTGCGCCTGGGGCGCCGCTTCCGACTTCTCCAATTCTGCGATCCTCTATTCGAGCCGTTGCAGCACCGCGGCTAAAGTTTCTCCTTCGGAAACAAGCACGGCTTCGGCTACGGTTACGGGATAGAACGGCTCGCCGTTGGGCTTGTTGGTCATATACATCTTCATTGCTCAATATTTTGAAAGTTCATAACCGTTTCTTCGGCGGCCAGCTCTTCGGCACGTCGGGCCCTCAGCTCCGCAAGGGTCTTTTCGTTCGCGTTGTACTCCGCGTTGGCCGCTTCGTACTCCTCATAATCCAGAGGATAGGTAGCCCGGAAGTCAAGGCCGGACTTACTGCATTTGGCCGCCCTGTCGTCGGACTTGGCCATGACTGCCCGTAATTCGAGCTGCCGCGATTCGAGGATGTTGATTTGCTGTTGTGTTTCCATGGTTCAGGTGGTTATAAAGCACTGACCGTACGCACGAAGTAGGTGTTATACTTGTAGTTGCCGTTCAAGTTGCCCGTGTAGCCATTGTAGACGAACGCGAGGGCGTAATTGTGCTCGCATGACGCTCGAAAAGTAGTGTTAGACCCGTAACAGGTCGCCTTACCGAGGCGCGACAGCGTGCGGTTTACGGGGTCTTTTTCCACGTCGGCAGCCGTCAGCACGCGGTCGTGCATGAGCAGATAGATTTCGTCGACGGATGGCAGCCACCATGCGCCCGCTTCCAGTCCGGTAGTTGCGCCCTCGACCGTGATGCCGTAGTCGAGAGCAGCCGCAGCGGCCGGGTAGCGGTACTGTGTCTTACCATAAATGTCCTCGAAGGTAAGCCGCCCGATCAGGTGAGTGTCGGTCTTGCCGTCGCGCAGCAGCGCACCATAAGCTGCGGGGTATTGCAGCAAATGTTCTCCGAACAGATAATCCCGGTAGGTCGGATAGGCGGCGACCAATGCCGGATTGGCTTCTTCGGTAAAGGCGCTTTCGCGGATAATCTCGCCGCTGCCCGGTTGCTGTCCGGGTTTCTCACTTCCGTTGGCCGAATAGTATCGCAGGAATTCTTCGGGATTACAGCCTGCTAACGACGCATCAACCCCGTTCTTACGGCGGACGGGATCGGTCGCCCCCTCGATCAAAACCCCTGTCAATGTCGTTTGATAATTCACATCCTCCGGTGGCCTTGTGATTTGACAACCGCTTACGACTTTGATAATCGCAAAATCAGGATGCCATGTGTTCGACGATACGATGATTCGTGCGGTCGCTTCATCTACGGAGGCAGTCCAGCCGTATGTGGATTTAACCGTTGCATTGGCATTGATTTGCGCTGCGATGTCTGCCAGTGATGCCCCTGCGGCATACGTTATCGGCAACTCCATCGCATAAATGCCCTGGCCGAACGACAGGACAGCGGTTCCTCCCGCCGCAAGGTCGAAGCCCGACAATGCAACCTCATAGCTATATGCCCATCTAACTTCGGATGCCGCGTTGCGGAGCGACACGATCAGCACCCGCTCGCCCTGCCGGGCATAGACCACGGCCACCGGGACAAGCTGCGGCGGCAGCTGCTCTGCAACAAGCGTCGCACCCTTGACGAAGCGGATAGTTCCCGTGGTCTTGTCGAAGACCGCAAGGTCACCAACCCCGGCGGCCGGCTTGTCCACTACGACGTTCACGCCGTCGTAGATGAGCGCCCCGTCGTCCTCGATGTAGGATACCGCCGACTGTGTGTCCTTGCGATTCTTGTCGGCCGTGTAACCCGCCTTGTTGGCGTATTTGTTGACTTGTGACATGTTGTATGTAGTTTAAGCGTTCTTCCAGTCCGACACCGCGCCGTTACCCACGGAGTGGTAGACCGCGTTGTTCTTCGTATCGACATAGAACTGCCCTGCGCGGTCGGGGGCTTTCGCCGGCGCGCCCTCGCCCGTGACGACCAGGTTGTTGTCGCCCCAGACGCCCAGCTTCTTCACCTGCAATTCCGGGATCAGCACTTTGCCCGAGAGCACTCCCACGAGTAGCCCTTCGAGGTGCGTCACGCGCGCTTCGAGCGTGCAGTCCGAGTGCGCGATAACCGAAATTTCGCTGAACGAAGCATCCGACCACGGCGTGAGCTTGTGCCTGGACAAGAAGTCGGCATCGGTGATCTCCGGCCCCGTGGTATAGTAGGTGTTGCCCAGCAGCGTGACGTCGACCTGCGTGAAGGGAGCGCCGCCCTTCACGTCGGGCATGTAGAGCGCTTTGGTTCCGTCGAGCGACAGCAGGCGGCAGCCGATGATCTCGACGGCCATATTTTTCGCCGCAGCATCGGTGCTTGCGTGGATGGTGGCCGCGCCCGTCGAAGTGCCTACGTGCGTGTCGCTGACGCACTCGCAGCCGTCTAACCGAATGGTCTGGTTGTCGGCAAGGCCCGCGCCGACGGGTGAATGGCACGTACTGAAGAGTTTGCAGTTCCGAATCGTCGTGAAATATCGCTCAGATGCGGCAAAGACCGACTCGATATGTATGCAGTAGCAGGCTTGGTGACCGCCGGCGCTGGCGTCCGTATAACTCTCGTCGTTCAGGCAGTTGACGGTCATGTTGGCGATGGTGCATTCGCCGCCCGCCTCGATGATCTTGGCGCGGTTCACGGAGTTGTTCTCATACGAGACGATGACGCCGTCGCGGCTCTCGCCGATAAGCGATATGCGGTTCGCCCCCTTGTTGATGATCGCATACGGGTAACCCATCGCCACATTCTTCGGGGCCTCGTGATCGTAAAGGCCGTTGCGGATAAACACCGTAACCGCGTTGTTCACGACATCGAAGGCGTCCCTTGCGAAGTCGCACGCCTGCGCGACCGAGAAGAAATGCCCCGTCCCGCCCTCGTCCACGGTGAAGGAGTCCGTGTCGAAGTTTTTCAGCGTGGCCCGGCTCTCGGCATCGCACCATGCGTCATAGTTATTGAGCGTGACGATCAAATCCTCGATGGTGACCTTCTGGCCGATATTGGTGGCTGCGGGTATGCTGGTGCCCACATTCAGCCCTCCCGCTACCGACGCCGCCTTGCCGCGGTAGTAGATTTCGTAGGTGCGGTCTGCCTTGAGGACGAACCAGCGGCCCCGCTGGTCGAGATTGTCCGAATAGGTAATGATCCGCAAAGAGCACTCTTTGTCCACGCGCAGCTTCATGCGCACGAAAATAAAGTCCGAAGCTGCGACCGGGATGCGGCTGGTCAGGGAGAAGTTCGACGTCACGCCTGACTGCGTAGGCGTAACGACCATGCTCCGATCCGTGATGTCCGAGCCCGTATTGTTATAATAGCTCTTCGTAAAGTCCTTGAGGATGTAGGCTACGTGGTCTTTGTAGCCTAATTCAGTATTCAATTCTTCCGAAGTCACATATCCGGAATCATTTTCCAGTTCGGACAGTTTCGTGGGAAGCTCCGTGCGGTCGGCCTTGCCCTGGATCATCTCCTGCAATGCCAGTGTCAACTTGTCCCAGGATACGGTGTTGTTGAGCAGGGAGGCGCGGATTTCGGAGCCTTCGACCGTAACCTGTATCTCGGAACCGATAGAGCCGACATATACTTTCACGAAGTCAGAAACCGGGATGGAGGATATGGAGCCGTCGGCATTTACGAACTCGATAGATTGGGTATCCTCGTTGTAATGCAGCCCCATCATCTCGATAGGCAGGTCGATGATGAACTTGGCACCGCCCTTTGTCGTGAAGGTCAGCTCGTAGGTTTTGTCGTTGAACTCCGGCAGTCCTACGCAGGTGTTGAGCAGCTCCCGGATGTCGGGATGCGCCGTGGGGGAGGTGTTGTGCCGCTCGATCTGGCCGCTGACGTCCGGGGTGGGAATTTCTGAGATCGCCTTGTCCGTATAGTTTTTGGCCTCGGTCAGTGTCTGCGCATCCCCGCCGGATATGTTGCTGTTGAGCTCCTCGGACGTGGCGTCAAACACATCGCTGACATTATTCCATAGTTCTGTTGTCTTGGTGTCCGTGTACGACTTTGCTTCAGCCAGTGCGCCCGCCGCAGCCTCCGTCAGCTCCTTTTTGGACACCTTGTCGGACAACTCCTTCCTTATCTCCGTGTCGTCGTAGTTGGAGAGCCCGGCCAGCTTCTCCTTCTCCTGGTCAGTGTAGTCGTTCGTCGAAAGCCCTTTCCCTTCTTCCTTGTCGACCTTTTCGGCAAGGAGTTTGTCAATATCCCCTACCTTATTTACAGCGTCATTTGCCGCTTTTGCCGCTTCGTTCGCGGCGTTTGCAGCGTTAATAGGGGCTTCGGCATATTCTTCCTCCGTAAGTTCGGAATTCGGGTTGTATTTCTTGAATGCCTCGTAAGCACTCTCGCCGGGCAATCCGATAACAAGGCTTGACGCCTCAAGGTTGACAGTTTCCGTTGTAAGGTTGCTTTCGTCTTCGCCACCTTCCAAAAGTGTCGTAGGAACCAATTCGAAGGCCTTGCAGTAGTCGACCGCCGTTTGCCCTCTCTTCTGCAAATTCTCCCACATGGTGAGACGGTACACCCCGATGGATTTTTGCATTGCTCCGCTGATGGTGAAAATCGCGGTGTTGCCTTCGGTGGTGAAATCGACGGGAATGTCCATATGCGAAGGCAAATGGACGAAGAGTCTCAGGTCGCGCCCTTCGAGTGCTACCTGCTGCCCATTGGTGAGTATCGGCCAATGTATCTCTATGTCCTTGCCTATCCGGATGCGTTTCATATTCCTTTCGAGCGTTTATTCTTTTTTGAGAGCGGACATGATACTGTCGTAGAAGACCGCCTTGCACATCTTTGCGGTATCAACGATAATCAATTCCTCCTCGTCGGAAACTTCGATGCCGCCTTCGCTGTGGAGGATGCGGAATGCCAGGTCATGCGCTACGATGCCGTTCATGCCCATGTATATGGCGTTGGCAAACTCTTTCCTTGCATCGACGACAATATGCCCGGCGCGGGAAATGTCGGTGAACAGTTTGAACTCTTTTAAATTCAATGTTTTCATATATCCTGTTTTTGTGTTAATATTGGCACCAGTTGGCCGTCCACATACTGTTCATATGATCCCACAATATGATCCACAGCTTACCCCAATCCAAGGTAATTTCAGTGTTGTTTTGAGAGTTGGAATTGGTGCATATCCTGTGCTGGGTATTCCCGCGCGTCAACTTGACATTGCCGCTGCCGACCTTTCGGATGAAATAAATCTGCCCTTGTTTTGGTGAAGACGGTAAAGTCAGCGTAATCTCTCTCGTAGCCGTACTGAACACCACGCTGTCCATGTCGGTCAGGGTTCTATTGGAAGAGGTTCGCACATTCCTCAGCCTGAAACCCGTTATGAACCCCTCTGGGATATATAAGGCATGGTTTCCGGACTGACGTGCAGCGGTAGTGGTTCCATCCGATAATGCTGCTCCGGTGACATTTATATACACTCCGTAATTGCCTGCCGTGCCGCCGGCTGCGCTGCGGCTTACTTCTGCTCTTATAGGCCCATAGAGGGCACCACCCGTTGATGCCGGCCAGGTGTCGACTCCAAGATAAAGATTAGTCTTACTGCCTGTAAACTTAATCAGATTGGAAGATAGAAGCATATCACCGAAGCTGTCTGTGGATTTTAATGCTCCTTCGTCAATTGTAAAGTTGCCTATCGTTCCGCTCGATGCGTTGATAGTCCCTGTAATATCGGCTTTGGTGGCCACGAATGACCCGTCCTTAGCAACCCTGAACGGCGCATTCGACGGTGTACTGTTCCCGACGAACAGTGGAATATCGCCACCCACGAGCCCTGCGATGATAGTATTCACGGAAATGTCTGTCTTGGAGTTGTGCACCACGAACTCCATACCTTGCAGGAAGTTGATGACGGCATTCTCTGCGAACAACAGGGGCGTATATATCGGCACCATGTCGTTGAGTTGTTGCCAATATGCCGACGCGGATCCCGCCGCCGGTTTGTTGGAAGCAGACGAAGTGTGCGTCTGGCTGCACTGGAATTTCAGCTGTTTGTTGTTCGCATAGATCGTAACTATGTCTATGTATCTGGGGCCATTGGAGACAAGGTCGAGGTCATTGCGGTATTCCACTCCCGATGCCCATTCCGTGAGGCGGATTATGCAACCCTGCAAGCCATCCTTGCCGGGAGCGCCGTCTTCGCCGGGGGCGCCGTCATCACCTTTAGGGCCCTGCTCTCCCGATATGCGTACCGGAGTTGCCCAGCCTACCGTCGGGTGCAACAGACTATTGTTGGCGTCTATTTCTGCCTGGGTCATCCACAGATATTCACCCGAAGAGAGCGACGGCGGGGTGTCGCTCCAACCTGCGGGGGTGCGATCCGTTTTGACCAGCGCCGGCGCCGTGGTGGTGCTATTATTCTTGGCGTATTTGAAGTCAGTATGCGGCCCCGGCTCCCCATCCTCGCCCGTTACGCGGATAGGCGTCGACCACGCCCCGGCCTTTCCGGTCGATGCGTCTATCGTAGCCTTGGACATCCACCATATACCGACACCAGTGGGCGCGTCACTCCATCCGGACGGAATGGGGTCGGAGGAAGTAGGCTTTGCTGGCTCCGTATCGCTATTTTTAAATACATAGGATGTCCAGTTTCCCGGTTCGCCCGATACGCGCTGAGGGGCAGACCATGATTTGACCTCCCCGTCGACAACGGTGCCGGTACACATCCATGTAGGACGTTGATCCGACATCGGGAGCGTCTCCGCAGTCCAGCCTTCGGGCGGTATTTTAAGCTCCGTGGGTTTCGCCGGTTCGTTCTCGGACTTTTTGAATATGCTGACCGTTTCGAGCACCCCGTATCCGCCTAAGTATACCCACTCCTCGGCATCCTTGTCGGGCTCTGTCGTGGTGCCGTCGACCAGACAGCGCCAATGTCCGTTGTTCCAATATACGTCGTCGTTGCGGTTGTATGTTTCCGTGGCGCTCCACACTCCGCGGTCTATGATCGTGGGCACCTCTTCGCCACCGGGCGTGAACTGATGAATAACGCCCGACATGTAGATGTTGTTCAGGTATGCCGAATATCCCGTCATGTTTATCCCGAATACGGACAGGTTTGACAGGTCGCCATATTGCGCGGCGATATTGGACGCAGTGAACTCCCAATCGGAAACTCCCGTTAAATAACGCTGGTATGTCCGGGTTTCATAGCGGGAGGTCTGCCGATCCTCATTCGAGAAGGAGCCATAGCCCACGAAGGTCATCGACGCCGCCGGATGATATTGGGTGGGGTAAGCTCCCGATACCGGGCGTAGTTGATACTTGAAGGTCTTGTAAGTTGTAGTGTCCAGCTCCTCGGTGATGCGGAAATAGCAGGTGGCGAACCCGGCAAAGCGCCTGTTGCCACGGCCGTCGTCATAATCCGCGCTTGCATTCTCCGAAGTGTTCAAATTGTGGAAGATGCCCATACATATATCCCCGACCCGAGGACTTCCGATCTCGCCTTCTTCGAGCTTGAGGGTGATGGTTTGGGCCGTGGTGTCGACGCTTTCGATGATCCCGGCACTTGGAGCATACCACGTATCGCCCATGGATATTTCGACACGGTTGTAGCGGAGTTCCGGCACCTCCAGGAATCCCCGAAGTTTCAGGCTCTGCATCTCTGCGTTCCCTTTCTTGTCGATTATGCCGCCAAAGCCAGTCATGCCGGATGCGAACCCCCCGAACTGGGCACCGTCGTCAAAGGTCATTTTACCTTTGAATGTGTCCGGGAACTGTTTGTTGGCGAATTCCCATAGTGCACGCTTGGCGGAATAGGCATTGTAGTCTGCGGCGGCAGTGGAATCGTAGCGGGTGATAAGGTAGATTGAGGCTCCCGATTCGGTAACGCCTATGCGCTGTGCGTACAGGTTTGCCTTCACCTCCGATTCTATGTTGCCGATACGAGAATATGCCGTATTGTCGCCTACCGTATATGTGGCGATATATTCGTTATATAGTTTTTTTTCGTATCCCTGGATGCGCGATAATCGGCCGCTTTCTCCGAAGCGTGGATCCACAAGGCGAACCGCTTGCCCGGCATCGTAATTCTTCTTGTTTTCTTGGCAGTATACGGGATTAGTTTCGCAGTCGTATACGTCCGTGTCGCTGCTGTGTTTCGCAGCATATGATTCTCCGGCCTTCAGAAGCTCCTTTTCAGCCTCCTCGATCCTTTCTTTAGGTAGTTTTACGCCCGTGATAACAAACGTATCTCCAGGCTCGGGATGCAGGCTTTCGTTGGGGATGATAAGTTGGCTTTCACCGGATGATTCTACTTGCGCGATGATCTCGAACTTCTTATCAAATCCATCCTCCGGTTTCCACGTCTCTGGTTTGTAGTTTATACTTAGCTCAAAATCCCGCCCCATAAGACTGCCGCTCGTGAAGGTAGCACCTAGGGTTTCGCCTTTAATCATGTCCGAAGGCCGGAACGGCGTGTCTTTGCAGTACATGACATACGCCTTATCCGTTTGCCCTTCGATGATCTCCCGGTCTACGGTCTCAATGCTGGTGACAGTCTCCGTATTCTTGGGGTATATGTCATCGAAGAACACGACCTGCTCCACAATGTCGCTTCCCGAAAGACCAGGTATTGCGTCGATATACCGCTGTCCGTCCGGCAGGCGAAGCCGAATTTCAGATACATGATTCGTTTCACCTCCTTGCGGAGCTTGCCCATAGTCGCTTGTAAGATTGCGAGTAGAGCCAAAGACGTAGAACCGGGTGCCGTAGCTCGAATCATCCCCTTTCTTTGCGGGAATGTTTTTCACTACATTCCCCTGTCTGAACTCTTCGGGAGATCCGAAGTCCAGTTTGCCAAAGCATAACGATACGAGGTCGCCGTTTTCCTCTGTCCACCATTCCGTCTCAAAGGTCTCGGCAATCGTATTGAGGATGTCCCAGCACTTATCGCCATTGAATGATACGAGCTTAGCAGCTTTAGGATTGTCAACCGTGATCGTGCCAACCTGCCAGTTTTCACTTCCGAGCTGCTTGTTCATGTTGGCGACGATCAGGGCAGCGAATGATTCGAGGTCGGCGGTGTTGTGGAATACGGCTTCCGGATTATCACCACCCAGCCAGAAACACACGAAACGCTTCATGTGGTTTTGTTGGGCCTCGAATTTGAGAGTATATTTATAGCCGCCGGTCTTGCTATCGAACTCAGGGCGTACCGTGGACATTATCTCGAACTTACGGCCTTTATATGTGATGTAGGAACCACGAGCAAATGTCGTTGGTTCAAGGAGATTAAAGGGCAGTTCGATATAGTAGTCACCCATGAGGACATATTTGATGATAGCCTCTTTGGTGACCGGCGCGTCCAATATTTCTGTTCCTGTCGGAGAATAAATAACCATTATGTCATCAAGGGCTCGACGATTTCTCAAGCCTCTGATGCAAATGTGCGTCTGTGCATTTTAATAACAATGAGGAGCAGTAAAAATATCAATAAAAAAGCAGGGATTTCTCCCTGCCCGAACATATGTTTTGGGACTTAAAATTAATCGTAAAATAAAATTGAGCCCTAAAATAACTATTTAGGGCTCTATACAGATGTTTCAATTTACACATTATACGGATAGACCCGTACGTCTATAACAAAATGATCCATTATTTTAGGCGTCTACACCCATGTCTATCACAATTTATTTAAAGAATGTATCTTTCTCGTAGTCAGAATACAAATCAGACCGTCGAACCGCTTCAAGCGCCATATTAATATCATCTTCTACTAAATCACCAATATATTGCGTTCTGCCGTCCGAAAATTGATTTATAAGTTCAGATTTCGAAATATGGAGTAGAGATTGGCAGCCGAGAAACGAATCGTATTTGAGTATATCAGGATAGTTGCTCTTCTTGAGTTGCATTTGCATACTCAATGCTTTCTCGTCTTTCCAAATTTTAGGATTGATGTCGGAGTTTATAAAAAAGAAGCCGTATAATTGCGTATCATCCTCTCCCATTACAACAAACATCTTTCCATGATCGACGTAGTCGAATTCATCAGAATGGAGTATAGCACCTCTTTTTATAAAAGCATGGGCCAATGGGGAAATATCCATATTACAAACAAGCCTTTTGGAAGTCCATTAATGAAGTAACATGGTTGATAAATTCTTCATCAGCCCCATCCTCTCGCATAATATCAGCAACGGCAATCGGACGATCTTTCGCAGTGGCATGCCATGCGTAATCATGCGATTTTTCACGCAATTCTTCCCATGCCATTGAGCCATATTTGGCTATTGAATCGTCAAGTTCGGCAATGTCTGTCTTTGAAAGATAATATAAATTAGCTTCTTTTTTTGGTAAAATAAAATACCAATCGTGGACACTGAATAATTCAGAAAACTTCGCTATATCTGCATACTTGGCAAAATAGCTATCTCCGCGTACAGCTTTGAATATATCATCAATCTTTGACGGAACCGGCCCGTCTTTCATCGCAATATAGGTATCACCAGTAATCGGACGGCCATACTTTATCAAGTGCTCCCGATCTGCAAAGTAGAGCACTTTAAAAATTTTATGGAAATCTTTACGCTCCACCCTGTTCGCAATATACAGGACAGCCTGTAAAGATTTTTCAGAATTAAAAACCGGTGTCGCCATAGCCGAACCTCCTTATATTATACAAATATATAAAAATATGTGCCACATTGCAAAATTACGCAATATTTTTTACAATAGCCCAATTTATATACGAAAACGCACTTCGTGCTGTTTATATTGCATGTGACACCACATAAAAACGCCCCGCATTTCTGCGAGGCGCCCCCAACGTGGTGTGGAAATAGTGGTATATGGGGGTTACTTTATCGGTGCCATCTTCTTTGGCGTTTGGACTACTTCGAATTGTCTTGCGAGGAAATCCAACCCTTTCTGCGTCACGAGGACTTTTATAACCGTGAACGATTCGTGGTTGTTGCGATCTATTAACTTCTCCTTTAACTCGAAATAACCACGGTTAATATACTCTTGCTTAGGCTCATTGCGATTGCAGAAGAATATACCGCGTTCACGGAGCCGTTGAAAGAGCGTGTTGCGGCCGAAGGGAAGGTTCAAAATCTTTGCCGCCTGCCCGACGTCGATCTTCTGGTCTGTGTCCAGTACTTTATCCATTAGTTCGGCTTTCGGGGCGAGCGCTGCGACCTGCTTGTGTGCCTGCTCCAACTGTTGCTTCTGGCGGGCTATAGTGTCATTGGCTACCAGCACGGCACGTGCCATTATCATTTCGGGCGTGTCCGTCTCTTTGGC
>ENA-ORNG01001226-ORNG01001226.1-human-gut-metagenome-genome-assembly--contig:-NODE-1226-length-19199-cov-13.883880_pt1 | contig 19199 bp, 22 predicted proteins | sample MGYA00242113_ERZ509018 | MGnify/ENA primary metagenome ERZ509018 (study PRJEB26280, sample SAMEA2338711) | human gut metagenome | biome: human gut; feature: human-associated habitat; material: faeces... | reverse complement strand
GAGCGCATCCTTGGTAAGGATGAGGTCGGCGGTTCGAATCCGCCCAGCAGCTCCAAAAACCCGTTGTCCCGCAAGGGATAGCGGGTTTTCTTTGTTTTTTCAGTGCTGTATTGGCTCGAAAAAGACACACAGAAAGACACACCGACATTTCATATACGCGCGCGCGAGGCGCTTCTCTTGCCCTGAACCCACACCGATTACGCCCCAACAGTGTCATACTCGTTTTTTCGATGGGGGGGGGGGTAGTCCCACCGCTCATCTGTCAGCGGCGATCCGCAGTTCATTGTCCGATAGAGAACCTTTCCGCCCCTTCTTAGTCCTTCCGTTTTGGGCGCGGCACATCTTTCACCAGAGGACCACCGGGCCGCACATAACCATCACTACCAGCTACGGCAGACCGCTTGCCTCCCCGCCCGGCATTGTAGCTCCATGCCACACCCTTAGATAGTCCAGGCACCGGCTCGCCGTCATGGTGGAGAAGGTGATAGTAGGGATCCCCGTCAGGCCTGGGTCTTGTATTAGCTTGCAGGACACCCCACAGCGTACTCACCTGGGCCTCGATTGATTCATCCGCTCCAAATCGCAGCCCAATGTTCCGCAGTCCCCTCGGCGTCTGGAAAATCCCTGGCAGCGCATCTGTGCCATATCCGTCCGCTTCCAACACAGGCTTTACGAAGTCATCCGCAAACCGCTGCCGGTGCTGGGCGAGGGCTGTTTCCGCACGGATCACATTGGCGTCCGCCGCCTTGACAGCCTGTTCCCTCGCCTCCTTCGCTGCGCTGACGGCGGCCTGCAAATCCCGGTCCTTGAAAATTGCGTCCTGTCGCACCCCATCCAAAGCCCCGATCAGTCTGCCGGAAAAATCATCGTCCCGGAAAATGCTGGCATTTATAGCTTTTGCCAGTGCAGCCCACCGGCGCTCAATAACCGGCGAACCAGTTTCCCACTGAGCCTCATTGATCCCCGTGATATCAAATGGGTTATTTTCTTTCGGTAGATCCATTGGCATCCGCCCAAATCGTTCCCGCTGCTTGTCCAGCTCTCGAAAGTTTTCAATCAGTTCCGCCTTTTTGCCTTTGACTGCCGTGCAGGCCGTCTGTAACTCCGCCGCTGCCCGCTCCCAAGCATCCCCCTGGACCGTCAGGGCCACCCGATTCTCAGGGGTCCCCACCACTACCTGCACGTTTTGTTCATTCTTTTTCTTGTTCATTTCTGTGTCTCCTTCATATTCAATTGAATTTTTTGTTTAGATTCAGCAACATCCGCCCCAACTCCGCGATTCCTCGGGGCAGCTGCTTTTTCGCCTCCGGCCTCACGCAGCGTTTGCATAATGAACGCCTTGCAATCCTCCTAATTTTTAGCTACAATAGAGGCGGAAATGGCCTTGTCAACCTGTTCCGCCTTGCCGCCCCCGGCGTTAGCAGTACCGGGGACGGCTTCTCTTTTGCACTCGCAGACCTCACCAGGGTCTAGGTGCGCCCCGCAGAGGGGGCAAGTCTTAAAATAACTCATACAGAAAGCTCCTTTCAGTTATGTGCTGGGTTAGGGCAGGTTAGGTTCAAAAACATACTTTTTAAAAATTGAAAATGACCCTTTTCTTATGGGGAGGCTTGTATTTAACCCTAACCCGCCCTAACCCAAACCGTCAAACCGTTGCGGCATAAGGGTTTCCGAACTTTGCCTCCAAGTCAATTCTTAACCCTACCCATGTACTTTTGTTCTTCGGGCGGATATTTTGGAAACCTGCCGCCTCCATTGTGGTGGTGAAGTCGTTGAGCCGCCGCACATAGTCCCCGGTGCTCTCCGCCCACTCCCGATATTCCCGGTAGAGGTCAGCAGCACCGACACGGGCGTTTGGCTCTCTGATACACCTTTCATTGATGAAATTGGCCAGCCAGTCCTCCCGCTCCCGGTATGCTTCGGTTGCCTCCTCCACCACTTCGGGGATGTCCAGGCGGAAGCCGTTGCGGACAAAGTTCACCGCCCCCTCAATGGCCCAGGACAGGATAGCGCCGCCCGCCTCCTTCGCCAGCACATCGGCGTAATTCTGTACCCCTGTCCCTGCCGGTATAACCGCCTTGAATGGTACAACGATCAGACGCCTCCAGGTGCCATTGTCCGTGCTGCCGACACGGGGGAGGTGGTTGGTGAACAGAACCAAAGTGTGGGTCTGCTTCACCGTCTCCGGCTGTTTGAATTTTTCTTCGATGACTAGCCGGTCAGTGCTGGCAAGCTGCTTCAAGGTGGCCGGGGAGAGGCGCTGGTGTTCCTCCAATTCTCCAGTCACTACCAGCCGCTTTCCCCGCAGGGTGGCAAGAGCGGCCCCCTTGTTAGCCCGGTCTGTGGTTATCACCTTAATGTCGATACTGCCGGTGTAGTCGCCCAGGACAGCGCCCAGGGCATTGAAATAGGTGCTTTTGCCGTTTCTCCCGCCGCCGTAGGCCAGTATAATCCCCTCGTGGTATACGGCCCCGATCAGCGACATACCCGCCACAAGCTGGAGGAATCCCCTTATACTGCCGTCCCCGCAAGTGATGGTGTCAAGGAAGTCACTCCACATCTCAGTGCCCCGGCTGTCTGGCCCGGTCTGCGTGATCTGGCTGCAATAGGCTGCCCGCTCGTGGGGGCAGAGCCGCCCGGTGGTCAAGTCCACGATCCCGGCGGGGGTATTCAGGTCAAACGGGTTAGCGTCCAGCTTGTCCGCCTTGATAACAAGGGCCGGTTTAGACAGCTCCAGCATATTTTTGATACGGACGGCGTTTCTGCTGTTCTTGGCGTGGGTCAGATATGCCTTTGTCCGCAGGGCATCATTTTTCGCCTGTTCCAGTGCTTCGGCGTCCTCCGCCGCCCCGGTTTCCGTATACTTGGCCGTAGCCTCCGCAATTTGGAGCAGCGCCGCCCGGTTTTCCGCTTTTGCCTCCTGTAGCATCTTTTCGGACAGTTCCAGCGCCCAGGCGGTAGCCTTGTGGTCATCCCGCTCCCAGCGTTGGCCGTTCCACCACAACCAGCCCAAGGCATCCACAAAAATGATGTCATTCTTATACACCCTGGAGAACACAGCGGCGTTTCCAGCATCGGAAAAATCCGGGGGCTTTACGCTGTCCGCATCGGCAACCGGCCCCCGTTCATAGCGGCCCACACTGCGGCAAATTGTCTCGATCTCTCGTTTGCTTAACGGCGGGTCGCATCGACTCTGGTTGGCCTCCACCATAGCGCCGGTGATCTCCGCCACGGTCAGGCCCTTTTCCCGCAGGGAGGCGGCAAGCCGGAACATTTCTTCATTCCTCCGCCCCTCTGTGATTTTACCGGGGATTTCCCTGCCCTTTGCCTGTTTGGGCTTGTCCTTCTTTCCCTGGAGCATGAGCTGGTGGAGCCAATCGGGAAGCGGGGCCAGCGGTACACTTGTCGGGGTGCTGCTAGCCTCCCACTCATAGGCCCGCCCGGTTATGTGATGAATGGACGGCGGCGCGACTACATAGCCGCCCGCCCCCCGATAGTCCAGGCCAGGGGCAAAGCCCGCTGCCACGGTCAAAGCCGGGTCATCACAAGCAAAGTAGTAGTGGACACCTCCGCCGCCGGTGAGACAAGTCCAGGTCTCGGGGAGTGTGCCGTATTGCTGTTCCAGGGCCGCAAGGGTTTCATCTCCGTATTTCCCGGCATCGTGGTCTATGTCCACATCCAGCACCACCAGGCCGGTGCCGGTGGCGATAGCGACATTGTATGTACTGCCGCCGCCCCACCACTCCGCAATCTGGGCAGGGTCTGCGGTGGCATCCTTGCAGCCGTGGGCGGTGGCCGGAGTTTTCCCGTTGCAAGGAAATACCCGCAAGCCCATATTCTTTGCATAGTAGTCTGCATAGCGGTACATGCGATTTTTTTGTTCACTCAATCGCCCATCGCCCCGCCCTTCAGCTTCTCCAGCAGCTCCGGCACATTGACCATGTAAGTCGTGCCGCTTTTGACGTGCGGCACAGTGCCATCCTTGCAGCCGTTCCGTAGGTAGTACATGGACAAGCCGGTAATCCGGCAAGCGTCAGGAATCCGCTGGAATGGCGCGTCAGGGTTTGCTTGAAGTTTCTTTCTCATTGTGAATCTCCTTTCATTGATCTGCTTCCGTTTCGATAATATCCAGGACATCAACTCCCAAAGCCTTTGCAATCCGGCCCAGCGTGGCGGGCTTGCTTCTTCCCGTATAAGCCCGATGTAACGTTGGGTAAGAAACGCCAGCTATTTCAGACAGGTGTTTCGGATTAATTTGCCGCGTTGCCATTAGAAGCTCAACTTTCCTTTTGTCGATTTTCATTTTTTCACCCCTAACTATTGATTTTTTTATATTGTGTGTTATAATCACACTATCTGAGTACACTCATATTATAGTTGTGTGCACTCACAAAATCAAGGGCAAAATATGAGTTTACTCATATTCTGTCTTTTGCACAAAAATAAGGGGTGGTAATTGTGGGATTTTACCAATTGTTTGTTGAGCTATGTGAAGCGCGAGGGGTTGCGCCTACATCAGTAGCCGGGGCCGCTGGATTAGACAAGTCAATTGTGAGTTATTGGAAAAAGCACCCAAATGCAAAAATAAAATTAGAAACACTTAAAAAAATTGCCGCTGCCCTGGATGTGCCGATCGCCAGCCTAATGACGCAGGAGTCAGCGATTGATGCAAGTGTCGATCTGGTGGAATCCTTTGCACGCCTTAACGCCTGCTTAAATACCGTGTGCACAGACAGTGGAGTTCCAGACCATATAAAAAGGGTAGTGCAGGAGACACGCCCGGACCTCCAGGATGTAAAAAACGCCCTTTTTGTTGTGGCCGTAAAGGCCGCGCACTCCGGGGACGAGGACGGGTTCCGGTCAGCTCTCAGTGAATTAAGCGCAAAAGGCCGTCAGGAAGCCCTCAAACGCATTAAAGAAATGGCCTATGTCCCAGACTACCAAAAAGAAAAAGCCCCTCCAGCGGCCCCACAAGAGGCCCCAGAAGGGGAATAAGGTGATTGTATGCCATCGGTCAAACGCTATTTGACAAAGGACGGACGGCCCTATTATTTAATCCGGGTTCGACGTGGCCGGGATAAGTCCGCCTTGTCCCGCCGGTGGTATCCGCCCGATCTATGGAGCCAAAAGGCCATAGACCGCGAGCTGGCAAAAGTCGCCGCAGAATTTGAGCGAGAAGTCCAGGCCGGTGAGGTTGTCAGCAGGGCGGAAAAGCGCCAGCAGGCCGCACAGGAGGCCGCAGAAGCGGCGAAAATTTTAACCTTGCGCCAGTATTCGGAAAGGGTATTCATGCCCTCCAAGACGCTGACAGCCACGGAGAACACCCGCGCCAGCTTCCAGGGGAATTTAGACAAGTGGATACTTCCCGCCCTGGGGGATATGAAGCTTACGGATATCACCGCCGCGCAAATTTCCGCGCTGCTTCTCGATATGCAGGCCAAGGGCAAGAAAACCGCCACGGTCACAAAGGTTTATACCATCCTCAAAAGCCTGTTCAAAATGGCGTATTTGTCCGACATGGTAAGCCGAAACCCGATGGACAAAGTGCAGCGCCCAGCATCCCAAAAGGCAGAACAGGAACAGGAAGCATACACCGCCGCAGAGGTCAAGGCGATCATGGAGGCCCTGGAGGGGGAGCCGCTAAAGTGGAGGGTTTTCGTCCGCCTGCTGATTGAAACAGGGGTCAGAAGGGGGGAGGCCCTGGGCATCCAGTGGACGGACATTGACTTTCAGAATGAGGCCTTACTTATTTGCCGAAACTTGTGTTATACTCCAGACAAAGGGGTATATCTGGACACACCGAAAAACGGAAAGAGCCGAACCGTTTACCTGGGGGACGATTTACTGGGCTTGTTGCGACAGCTCCAGGGCGCACAGGTTCCCGGCGCTCAGTTTGTTTTTACTCAGGACAATAGCGTGGAGCCGATGCACCCCACCAGCCCCACGCATTACTTTCGCCAGTTCGCAAAAAAGAACGGCATTAAGGATTTCCATCCCCATAAACTCCGCCACACTTTCGCCAGCATTGCCATAACAAGCGGGGCGGATGTGGTCAGCGTCTCTGAAACCCTGGGCCACAGTGATACCGCCGTAACTTTGCGGATGTATAGCCACGCCAATGACGACAGCCGCCGCCGCGCTTCGCAGATTTTCCGGGACGCGATAAAAGACACACCAAAAGACACACCAGCACCCGAAAAAGGCACACAAAAGCGCCCGGAAGATAATGGAAACGGACAAGAAGATAAACCGTGAACGCCTAGAGCTGCAACGGATACACAGAATAAAGAACAAAAAAGCACAACAGCAAAAAAGAGACTGAAAAGACTTGGTAAGGATGAGGTCGGCGGTTCGAATCCGCCCAGCAGCTCCACTGGAACCCGTTGTCCCGCAAGGGATAGCGGGTTTTTACTTTTATTTCCGCTTGATTGCCCTATCAAGAAACCCATACAAAAACCCATACCGCCCCCAAAAAGTCAGCCGGACAGGTCAACCCTGCCCGGCTTTTTTTATGGCCTCCCAGAAGATTTGAGAGGCCCGGCGGCGGCTTTCTTCGTCGGCGTGGGTGTACATGCGGAGCGTCACGGCCTTGTCGCTATGCCCCAGGGCTTCGCTTACAGAGGCCACATCAGCCCCGGCGGTGATCGCCACGCTGGCAAAGGTGTGGCGTATCTTGTGGGGGTGGAAGTCTTGGATTCCATACTGCCGGGAGAACTGGCGGAAGTAGTGTGTCGGGCTGGTCGGGTGCATCGGCTCCGGGCTTCCATCCTGGGTGAACATAAATGCACTCATGGCCCGGCTTGCCTGCTCAGTGCGGAGTTGACGCAGAAGCGTCAAAGTGTCAGGCCCCAGGTCGACAATGCGGCTTTTGTCATTCTTTGGGGTGTCGATATATACGCCTTTTTTTGGAGTGTAGCAAAGATTGCGCCGGATGGTTGCGGTGCTCTGCTTGAAGTCTATGTCCTGCCATTGGAGGCCGCACGCCTCTCCCCGGCGCACGCCGGTGTCGATCAGGAGGCGGATAAAGGTTCGCCATTTGAGCGGTTCCTTCTCTAGCGCTGCCAGTATCTCGCCCACTTCTTGGGCTGTGTACGCCTCCGGCTCCTTCGGCTTCGCTTCACCTTTGCGGGGCTTCGGGCGGGCCACTTTGTCCATCGGGTTTCTGGGTATGGCATCGGCCAGATAGGCCATTTTGAACAGACTGTTTAGAATGGTGTATACCTTCACGACAGTACTGTGGGCCTTGCCCTTGCTCTGCATGTCCAGCAACAGTGCGGTGATTTGGGCGGAGGTGATCTCCGGCATCTTCAAATCACCCAGCGCCGGGTAAATCCAGTTATCCAAGTTCCCTTGATAGGCTGATCGGCTGTTCTCGCTCATGGTGACAGTCTTGGCGGGCATGAATACCCTTTCACCATACTGACGCAGGGTTTGGATCTTAGCGGCCTCTGCGGCCTCCTGTGCCTGCTGCTGGCGCTTCTCCGCTCTGCTGATGACCTCACCGGCCTGGGCTTCTCGCTCGAACTCAGCAGCCACCCGGGCCAGCTCCCGGTCTATGGCCTTTTGGCTCCAGCCCTCCGGCGGATACCATCGCCGGGTAAGGTACGACTTTGAGCGGCCACGGCTGACGCGGATCTCATAGAACACCGCGCCGGCCTTATTCGTTTTCTTCCTTGCGGATGGCATTTTTCTTCGCCTCCTTCAGTTTCTTTTCTGACATACGGGCTTTAAGCTCTAATGCAGAGAAATCAGGAAGTTTGATATATCCGTCTACCACATCAAAAAGGGATTCGGTCAAGAGAAACCGCTTCACTCTTACATTTTTCCGTTCTTCGTAAATACTTGATACAGTTTTTGCCCACTTTTTCGCACGATCAACAGCCGCAATATAATCGGAAACCGCAGAGGCAAAATCACTGAACTGTGGTGACATTGCAAGCATGCTTAGTACGCCGCCGGATATACCGGCATAATGAATTTTGTCCTCTGCCAGTTGCTGGGCGGCCTCATCCATAATGCCCATATCAGCAGCAGTTAGCTCCGCAGTGCTTTTTTTCTCATAGCCTGAGAGGCCCACAAGATAGTCCGCCGAAACATCAAAGAAAGAAGCAATCGCCCTCAGCTTTTCAATGTTTGGTTGCGCCGAACCGTCGGTATACTGCGATACAGCTTGCCTTGATATCTTGAGCTCCTTCGAAAGCGCGGTTATGGTTACTCCACGGTCATCAAGCAGCTTTCTAAGACGGCTCGGGAAAGGCTCATTATATTTTTCTTGCGTTGCCACGTTCTACACCACCTAAAGCGAAAGAAATAGTTGCGATTAGGGAAAATAAGCAATAAAAACTTGCCTTTTGGATTTGCTTGCGGTATTATAAAAATAGAAAGAAAAACTTGCGCTGGATTCAGTATAGCAGGTCGCCCTTTCTAAGTCAAGCGAAACGAAAGGAAAAGGAGTTGAAATTGTGGACGAAAAGGCACGGGAAGCCCAGCGCGCATATATGCGCGAATGGAGACGGAGAAACAAGGACAAGGTACGGGAGAGCAATCGGCGATATTGGGTGCGTCGGGCTCAGAGAATGGCAGAGAAAGGAGACGGCGATAAAAAATGATTCCCTTCCAGAAGATATCAGAGGCAAGCAAGACTACCGGCCTCAGCCAGTACTATCTTCGTAATGGGTGCAAAGACGGTTCAATCCCGCACATTAAGAGCGGTACCGTCTACCTGGTCAATATTCCTGCACTATTGCGTAAGTTGGGGGTGGAAAGCGATGGATGACAAAAAGAGAGCCCGCCCCAGTGCTGGCACACCGAGACGGGCAAAGCGGGAGAGTCACCGGGCGGGCGGCAATCCCTATTATCAGAATACCACGGACCGCAGCGGTGGTCAAGCGGATACGATTTCCGGTCTGCTGCTGCATGGGGCGGAGAATGGCCTCCACCTTCGGGACCTGTGTCGTCTGACCGGCTGGAAGGAGCGAGAGGTCAGGCTACATATCCACGCGGAGCGTCGGCGGGGTGTACCGATCCTGAGCGACAATGTGAACGGCTATTTTCTGCCCGCCGATGAGCAAGAGTTGGTCGCCTGTGTCCAGTCTCTAAGGGGACGGGCTGGTGAGATCCTGGCGGCTGCGGAGGCCATTGAACAAAGCAAGGGGTGACAGTGTGGCGGCAGACTTCGAGAAAATAAAAAAGGAGGATTGCCGCGCGATAGCACGCCGCCTGGGGCTGGAGCTGAACCGGCAGGACAAAGCCCGGTGCTTCCTCCATGCCGGAGACAAAACCCCCAGTCTCCAAATATATGGCGATGGCTGGAAGTGCTTCGGCTGCGGCGAGCATGGGGACGCTGTGGACCTCGTGGTAAAGTATCGGGGCGTTTCCACTGTGGAGGCGGCGGAGTGGATCATGCGGGAAATGAACATCCGGGAGCCAACACGCAAAAACGACTATGGGAAACCCGAGCGAGAGCACATCTATCCCGGCGGACAGGTCAAGAAAATCATGTACCGCCGGGGAGATGGCTCGAAATATGGGTGCTGGTTCCACCTGGAGGGAAGCACCTGGAAGAAGGGCCGGGGCAGTTCCCCCCACACCCTCTACATAGCCGGGGAACTGGCTTCCCCTGTGTATGTCTGTGAAGGCGAAAAGGACGTGGACACTCTCCATGACCTGGGCTGCAACGCCGCCAGCGGCGAGGACGGAGCGGGGAAGGGGAAGTGGCGGCCGGAGTACACAGCGCAGCTCTCCGGTCTGTCTGTGGCAGTCTTGCAGGACAATGACGATATTGGAAAAGCCTACGCCCAGGAGACCGCCGCAGCCCTGTATGGCAAGGCCAAAAGCGTCCGAGTGCTGGACCTCTCCCAAGTCTGGCCCGACATACCGGAACACGGCGATGTTTCGGACATGGTAGCCGCCCTGGGCGCGGATGAAGCCTCGCGGCGGCTGGTGGAGCTGGTGAGACAGACACCAGAGTGGGAGCCGGCACCCGATCCCCTGTTTTCCCTGTTCAAATCGCTGGATGACTTCCCGGAGGAAGAAGCAAAGTGGCTTGTCCCCGGATGGATACCGGCGGGGCAAATATCGGTTATCGCGGCGGATGGCGGGATCGGCAAGACTACGTTGTGGTGCCATATTAATCGCGGTTAAAATGGGCAAACCAAACAACCATACAATTAGTACGAAGCTGGCAATGCAGAATAAAAGAAAAATAGCAGTTGTGGGCCAGCTTAATGAAAAAAATGGCTTTTGCTGATGATCCGTCCGAAAAATGATACTGTGGATACTGACAAATGTAAGCATGACGATTAGGTATAGTCCCATCTGCTCAACATAATTCTCTTTTCTGGAAAAAGCTATCACGTAGCAGATAAATGGAAGCAGAACAAAGATTGCTGAAAATAGCAGTTGCTTTCTTTGACTTCTTAAAACAAACCATACTCTTTTTCGATGAATTACAGATATAGCAATGCACCAGGCAAAGGAAACCAGAAATTGAATGTTGTAGAGAATGTAAAAAGATTCTCTGTCAATAAAAAAACTAAGGGTTGCTGTAAAGCAGAGGATGGCTGTCCCGGACCGGAATATCCTTCTTCCCTTGTAATTGGCTCCTTGAAAAAGAAACGCCTGCACAAAATTCATCAGTTGATACAAACAAATCGGAAGAATAGCAACGGAGGCCGTGTCTGCAAGGGAATAGGAACTAAATAGCGACAATCCAAAATGCCATCCAAATAGTATCAGGAGAATTGCAAATTGTGATAAGACAGGATTCCCTTTTACGTTTTTACCGGATATATAGTATCCGTCCCAAAACAGAAATGTCAGAAGTACAATATGAACGATATTTTCTGCTGGTATTGTAGCTCCGATAGTATTCATTACGCATAGAAATGCGATAAGCAATAGCTGATTGAGTATCATTAAGCCTTGCAGTACCATATATTTTCGTTTCAAAGAAGCACCTCCTATCCTAATATATTTTACTTCATTTGCACCATATCCGCAAGGAAGTGAAAGGTCCTGATAACCGCAGGCAGCCGGTACCCATACTGGATGCCGGCTGCCTGCAGCACTATTAGTTTATCGCTGCCTTATAGCAAGAGTGTTTTGTTACCTGATAATAGATAAAGTAAACGATGGAGAAAATTCCAATGGCCAGGGCTATGGGCAGGATAACCTCACTTGCCCGTCCCAGCACATCGTCCATCAATGCCGATTTGTAACATATAATGGCAAAAATGCTGTGCAGCATACCTATCATATAAGGGATCACAAAATAAATCTGAATCTGCCGCCGGACACAGCGTTTTATCATATTCCTATTATATCCCATGCGCTGAAGGATGTTGTAATCATCCCGATCATAGGTGACGGCAGACAGGTTTTGAAAATAGAGGATGCTGCCGGTAGCAATCAGGAAGATAATGGTGGCAAATGCGATCAGCAGATAGGTAGAGCTGTTCTGTTGGATGATTTCAGTCTGCCGTTGCCATGCGCTTGCAAGATAGATGTTCTCAGGCATAGCGTCTTTCAAAATCGTATAGGCAGCCCCATCGGTACGGGTCGTTCCACCATTGATGCTGACAACCGTGATCTGTTCAGGCTGTCCGTTTGCTATGGTTTGATAAAGCTGGTCGGAGACAAGAAGCGTAGCAACACTATTTGCAAACCCAATCGGATTATCCAAGGTGGTCTGAACAACCGTTACATCTGTTGTAGCTCCATCACCAATGTTCAGATGATAAACAGCACCGACATCAGAGTTTTCAGGGTCAGGCCGGTATTTCACCAAAACACATTCGTCATCACTAAGCTCAGAAATCGAACTTTCTTTTCCCTGGCTGCTCAGTAAAGTATTGTAGTCGGTCAGACTCATGCACTCAAATCCGGGTGTTCGCACTTCTTCGCCGCTAATGCTGTATTCATCGGGAAGGTGATCTGATGTGGCCGTGATTTTTAGCAAGTCAGTTTCTTGTACCTGATATTCCTGGCTATTTAATCCTTCGGCTAATGCTGCCTGCGCTTGCTTGCTTTGCTGTTCGTCCTCAACCCGGTATTCGATTGCAGACGGAATAATCCGTTCCACAGCTCTGTAAGGATACCAAACCGAAAGCGTGGTTGCCCCAAAAACGGAAAGTGTTCCGGCAACCAGCAAAATCAAAAGGATCAGTGACTTTGCATTGGATCGGATACGGTGCATAAATTTGGGAACAACAACAATCGTATTTTCCCGGTACAGAATACGGTGGCGATTTTTGACACACTGGCATACAAAGGGGACAAAGGAATAAACGGATAATACTGTGCCAACTACTACCAGTACCAGAGTCAGCAATGCAATAGGCGAAAAGCCAATCGTTGTCCAAACAGATTGAGTACCACGAACCATGTCCAGTGCCAGGGCATACCCACCGAGCAGAAAAACAATTCCGATGATGGAGAAAACGATATTCGGGCGGACAGGCTTTTCCACCTTTTTTTCCAAGCGCACCAGATCCAAAAGGGTTGATTTTAGGAGCAATACTGCATTGGAAAGTGTAAGGGTGAGCAGCACAGCAAGGATAAACAGGAAGATTGAGCCGACAGCCTGGGGATTGATAAACGGAATGGCCCCCATATCAATCGTTAAATCAAGCAAAGCAACAATTCCCGCAGTTACGCCGATGTGCAACAGGCTTCCAGCTAAAATGCCGACAATCGTACCGCCAAGGCAGACGAAAATATTTTCTATGGTCAGCAGGCAGAGCATATCCCCTTTACGGTATCCAAGCAGAGCATAAATGCCTAATTCTTTCATTCGGCGGCGCATGAAGAAATTGTTTGAGTAGAACATGTAGAACACAACAAACACCATGATAAATACAGCGACTACGCTGCACATCATTTCTACACGGCCATCCGATGAGATCTTTTCCATGATAATCTCATTCATGGAAAAAGAAGTGAAGCAAAAGTAAACCATCAAAACGAAAGAAACGGACATAAGATACAGGGAATAAAAAGGAAAGTTCCGTTTCAGATTTTTTAATGCTATTGTCGTTAAATTCATACGCTCACCCCCAGTTACCGCTTTTCGTCCTGGCGGGCAGATTCCTGCATGATAGCCTCATAGAAGTGCCGCCGTTCAGCATCGTGGCGTTGCAGTTCAGAGATGATATGTCCATCTTTGAAGTAAAGGATGCGGTCTGTATAGCTGGCAGCATAGGGATCGTGCGTAACCATGAGAATTGTGGTTCCCAAGGTGTGGTTGACTTCTGTTAATGCAGTAAGCAGTTCGGTGGCGGAGCTGGAATCCAGTGCGCCGGTAGGTTCGTCAGCAAAGATCAGCGGAGGCCGTTTCACCATTGCGCGAGCTGCCGCCACACGCTGCCGTTGGCCGCCGGACAATTCGCTGGGATATTTTTTTAGCTGGGAGTCAATTCCAAACAGTTCAGCCAGCTCCTTAACTTTCCTGTCGATTTCCTGCGCTGGCTTGTGAAGCAAAGTCAACGGGACGGCAATATTTTCGCGTACTGTCAGACTATCTAAAAGATAATATTCCTGGAAGATAAAGCCCAGATTGTTTTTGCGAAAATCCGCAGCCTGTCCCTGTCCCAGCTTTTCAATATGGGTTTTACCCATGATAATATGGCCGCTGGTCGGAATGTCGATTGTAGATAAAACATTCAGAAGGGTTGTTTTTCCAGAACCGGAAGCACCCATGATGCCTAAGAATTCGCCCTGCTTAACTTCAAAAGATACATGATCGAGGCCGGGCTTGGGTTGGTTCTTATAAATTTTGGTTACATCCATAACTTGTAATAGTGTACTCATATACATTCGCTCCTTTCATAGTTCCTCTTTAAGTATAAAGAACTCGAAAGAATAAGGCATGAGTAATTCACGCAGTTATTGTTTGCGTGAATTACTCATGCCTTCTCCTTTGCAAAGCGATAAAATAGAACTCAATTATATCAAGAGTTCCTTACTAAACTGTAAGCTAAAATTCACCTGAATGTAAGCTGGTTCCTGTAAAATTGAAAATAGATAGTTGTCGGTAAGGAGGAAACAAGGGTGAGAAAAATACTTGTTGTAGATGATAATTTAGATTACCTGGAATTGTTGGCCTCTGTTCTGGGAAAGTATTTTGAGGTTTACGAGGCAACAGGGGTAAAAGACGCCCTGCGGGTGTTGGGCGACAAAGAAAAAGAAATTGAGGCGATCTGCTCTGATTACAACATGAGGGATGGCACAGGATTAGATTTGCTTGAAAAAGTCCGTCAAGAGGGCATAACCATTCCATTTCTGCTTATGTCCGGTGATGACGACCATGTACTTAAACAAAAGGCAAGGCTTTATGGCGGAGATTTTTGCAGTAAAACGGATTGTGATTTTATCGAAAGAATAAAGGCATTCGTCAAATCAGAAACATAATTTTGTTTTACCTGGTCGGTCTATGGCTTATCAGGAAATTTGTTCAATAAAATTAGAAGTGAGGTAATCACATGAGTGATTTTGTAATTGAAACAAGGGGATTGACAAAGGTATATGGAGAACAAACGGCTGTCAATTCTGTTAATCTCCATGTTAGAGCAGGCCGTATATACGGGCTGCTTGGCCGCAATGGAGCAGGAAAAACCACGATAATGAAGATGATCCTGGGACTCACGCCGATTACTTCCGGCGAAGTGGATGTGTTTGGCCAAAACATCAAGGGCCGAGAGAAACAAATTTATCCCCGCATTGGCGCGATCATTGAAAATCCCGGTTTTTATCCCAATCTGACCGGTACAGAGAACCTTAAAATTTTCGCTGAAATGCGCGGGATCTACCACCCTAATGCGGTAAAAAGCGCCTTAGAGGTTGTAGGGCTTCCTTATCGGGACAAAAAGCTATTCAGCAAATATTCTCTTGGTATGAAACAGCGCCTTGGCATAGCCAATGCAATCCTGCATGATCCGGAATTGCTGATATTGGACGAGCCAACCAATGGTCTTGATCCCATCGGTATTGCCGAAGTACGCAATTTCATCAAGGATTTAAGTGTCGAGCGCGGTAAGACTATTTTAATTTCCAGCCATATCCTTACTGAAATTTCTCTGCTGGCAGACGACATCGGAATCATCGACCACGGTGTATTGCTGGAAGAAAGCAGCATGAAAGAGCTGGAAAAGAAAAACCGCAAGTATATCCTGCTCCAAGTGTCCGATGCGTCAAAAGCCTCTCTGCTTTTAGAGCATGAATTTCATGTAAAGGATTATGCCATGCAGGATGAACATACTTTGCGGCTTTATGACACTGCCCTTGATGTGGCGGCAATAAATAAATTTTTGGTAATGCAGGATGTGGCGGTTATCGGCTCCCAGCTTTGCCATGACACCCTGGAGGACTATTTCAAGGAGATCACAGGGGGTGTTGGGATTGCTTAAAATGCTCAAGATAGAATTTTCTAAGATGCGGCGGCGTCCGTTTATCCTGATTGCTACTTTGGCTGCGGTGATTTTGCCTGCGCCTATCTCTCTCTTGGCTGCAAGAACCGGGCAAGGGTACGATTTTTTATATAAGTCTGTTATCAACTTGGGACAGCTTATGCTTCTGATCCCCGTCCTTTGTATTGTGGCGGCAATGCTGTTTTTTGAGGAACGCGATAACAACACATTGAAATCATTGAAGATCGTCCCTGTTTCGATGAATATGCTGGCTTCTTCAAAGCTGATCGTGCTATTAGTTGTTTCGGTTCTCTATTCAATTTTAGCGTTCGTATCAACGGTGGTATTTTCGTTGATCGGTCACATGACGGTGGAGCAGTTTGCAATTAAATTATTGTTCTGTATTGCTGCGGGAATTATGGTATGGGTTGCCTCCCTTCCTTGCATTGCCCTTATTGTCGTATTCAATAGGAATTACATTTTCTCTGTATTATGTTCTTTCTTGTATGCGGTTATGGGATTCATCATTACTAATGCAACCATTCGGACGGCTGCTCCCAATGTTTTTATGATATTACCTGTAAACGTAATTAACAGATGGCTCCTTCCTTTTTTTCAAAATTTAGATACGGCAAGCTACCCATTTGATATAGGGTCAAGCTCGGTGAGCACAATCTTCTGTGTGATATATCTTCTGATATATGCGGTGGCATTTGGCTGGATCATCTGTAATCGCTTTAGAAAATGGGATAATTAGCGGTGAATGGTATGCGTTTGATAAAAGATGAATTTATAAAATTAAAGCGGTGTAACATCCTTTGGGTAGGGATCATAACGCTGTTGTGTTCGCCTCTGCTGTCCGTATTGCAGCAGGAATCCTTAAACGCCCCTATTCCTGATTATGGGTATGCCAATTTGGTAAACGGGGTAATTTGGAACAATATGGGCTTTTTCCTTCCTGTTACACTGATGCTGCTGGGCGGTTACATGATAAACCGGGAATACACGGACGATACGCTGAAAGAAATATTTACGATCCCCATTTCTTACAAGAAATTGATGCTGGGGAAAATCGGCGCTTTGCTTATATTATCTATTCTTTACAGTTGTTATAGTTTTCTCCTGACGACAGGAATAAGTGCGATTTTTTATCCCGGTGGTTTGAACGGTATGGCAGTAATAAAGGCACTCATTCAAATCTGCGGGATGGGGCTTTGTATCTGTATTTCCATACTGCCGTTTGTTTGTTGGTGCGGGGCTGCTAAAAACCGGTTCTGGGTAGGGACAGTTCTTGTATTTGTGTATGGATTTTTAGGAATCCCATTGGCTGGGCACGGATTTCAGGATTATTACCCTATAAGCGCAGGATTGTCGATTATTCAATATTCGGGAGATACAGGAAGTACAGCAACCAACTTTCGGCCAGAAATTGCGGGCGTTGTGCTGTTGGCAACACTGGTCTTATCTTTCGCTATTTTGGTCATCCAAGAAAAAAGGAAACATCTATAAATTTATCTATAGGGGTGGTTCACATGGGAAATTGTTAATTCTTTCTTTTGACGACAATGAGGAAACCGTCCTCCATAAAGCAATATCGGCTCTCTCGTCCATTGCCAACATCTCCACAGTGGTCGCCTCCGCAGACGCGCCGCTGCTCTTTGGCTCTCTGCAAATCGACCCGCAGCGCAGGATGGTCTTGCAGGCCGGCCAGGCGGTGGATCTGACGCCGATGGAGTTCGACATTTTGCTTCTGTTGGCCCAGCGCCCTGGACAGGTATTCTCCGCCCGCCAAATCTACGAGGCCGTCGCCACGGACTCCTTTGACGCCAGCTGGACAGGGATCTCCAGCATGGTCTACAAGCTCCGGCGCAAGCTGGGCGCCGGCATCATAGAAACAGTGCGGGGACACGGTTACAAATTCATCGCCCCAGGCACCTCGCTAAAATAAAGCAAGCGCACAACGGATTGAACTTCTTCCGCTGTGCGCTTCTTTTATTCCTCACGCCGGTAATGTGGCTCCGGCACATAGGGCTCTTTCTGGTATTTGTGGTATTTCTCCGGTATCTCAGCCGGCTCCTCCAGGCTTTCCTCGCTGTAATCAATCGGCTCATCGCAAACAGCGTCCAGCAATATGCGCTCCAAATGCTCAAATTCTGAAAACTGATCCAGGGAGGCCATCACAAAAGAGTCACGGACATAGCCGGCACTGGCAGCCATCAGCTCCTGATCCATAAAGTATCCATGATATTCCACAAAAAAGGTCATCATCATTACAACCGTTCGGGTATTCCCCTCCCGGAAGGGATGCACTTGCCAGATTGGCGGAAAGAGACTGGTAAGCTGATGAACAAATTCTTCCCGGCTGATGCCATCCCAGCGAGTATTTCTCAGCCGCCCAAAAGCCTCGTCGAGATCTTCCTCTATCCTGTCATCGTTGCTGTACCAAACGCTTCGACCTGCCAGCAGTCTCTCCCGCTTTTCGATATTGATAACGCGGTACTGTCCAGCCCACTCATAAATGTCGCCAAACAGGCATCGGTGGATCTCCCGCAGGCCATCCGGAGAAAAATCTTGAAAGCCCTGTTCGTATAACAGCATCATATTGGCTCTGGATTGCTCGGCCTCGATGCGATCCAGTGTTTTCTCATTTTTGATGTCCAGCTTGTTTTTCAAGACAGGCACATCTTCATACAGGTATGGATCAGACACGGCTCTGGCGCTCCTGCTCCGCGATCCGGCGATGATGTGCCAGCAATGCCTGTTTCATCTGTTCGCCCGTCAGTTCACCGCGGGCCCAGCTGACAGACAGCGACCGTGCATAGCTGGAAATCGGTGCGCCCTCGATGGCGTTGATCGCGTCGGCCGTCTTGACCGCTGCAATCCGTTTCTTTTCCAATGGACTCATCGCGCCTTCACCCCCTTCATTGATTTTAGTATAACACAGAACAGGCCTGTTTCCAATAGGCCAGGCCAATGCGAATCTTGCTGAATTAGCAGCGAGCCTCAATGATTTCCTGTTCAGTGGTGCCGCCGATAGCCGGCTGGTATTCAGTTTTGATAATTTAGGGCTAGCCGGTCTGATAATAATGCGTTTAGCAAATTAAAACTTCTTATTTCAAATCAAAAAGAACACTTTCATAGTCCTTTACAAAATATTTTATATTTGTGCGTCCTTTCTGAATAATTGTGTGACCTTCTGCTTCCAGCTTTTCCTTTTGTGCTTCTATACCGCCGGGATATTTTGCGTTCAATTCCCCATTTGCCTTTAAGGTTCGCCAATACGGGGTTTCATCCTCGGAACGCTGGTAACTCACCCATGCTGCAATAGATACAAAAATCCCGGCTGTGATAGGCTCTGTGAAATCCGCCCCGTTCAGTTCAGCAAAATATTCACGGATTTTTCCGACAGTGATTACTTTACCGTAAGGAATTTGTTTCATCACCTTGTCATAGTCAATCGGTGGGGCAAAGTACATTCTGCTTCCGCCATATTTCTCAATGCTTTTCTGATCAGTAATGGTCTGAACTTTAGGCATATCCTTGCTATCGTGTAGCATTGCATTAAAATCTTTTTTATCTTCATTTGCCATCTCTCAACACCTCCTGTCTTAATTATAGTGGAGCAACCTTTTCCATGCAATGAGGCAGTTTAAGAATAATTTAAAAAAGTATTGCTGCATCTGAATAAACCTGCTGGGCGGAACAGCTTGCAGCGCAAGGTGTTCCCGGGCGACAAGTCAATTTTAAGCCCACGGGAAAGACCCTGAGACGGTGATCTCAGGGCCTTTCTCATAG
>ENA-ORNG01001225-ORNG01001225.1-human-gut-metagenome-genome-assembly--contig:-NODE-1225-length-19209-cov-3.276130_pt1 | contig 19209 bp, 17 predicted proteins | sample MGYA00242113_ERZ509018 | MGnify/ENA primary metagenome ERZ509018 (study PRJEB26280, sample SAMEA2338711) | human gut metagenome | biome: human gut; feature: human-associated habitat; material: faeces... | reverse complement strand
TTGCAATAACGGTAGGTTTTCCCCCTTCCATAACAGCTACACAGCTGTTGGTTGTACCTAAGTCAATACCAATAATCTTACTCATAATAATTTCCTCCTAAATCTCTGCTAATATCTAAATTTTTCTTAATTAACATTTTTATTCGGCAACCATTACCATACTGTAACGGACAACCTTATCTTTATATAAATAACCTCTTTGTAATTCCTGGGTTATAATACCAGATTCATATTCTTCACTCGGCGCCTGCATCACTGCATTATGGAAATCCGGGTTGAATTCCACTCCGACAGCTTCAATTGCTGTAACTCCCAGCTCCTCCAGAGCCGTCATCAACTGTTTATATACAAGCTCAATTCCCTGGGCAAAAGCGGTATTCTTTTCATCTTCCGTCATCGCTGCAAGCCCCCGTTCAAAATTATCAACTACCGGAAGCAGCTTCTCAATCACCTCGGAAGCCCCAATGCCGTACATCTGCTGTTTTTCCTTTTCTGTCCGCTTACGGAAATTATCGAATTCAGCCACCTGGCGAATCAGTTTGTCGTTTAATTCGGCAATTTTTTCATCTTTTTTATCCTTTTTGTCCTTATGAAAAAAGCCTTTTTTCTTTTCTTCCTTTGACCCGGCAGCTTCATCCGCTGTTTCCTGGGTTTCATTCGCCCCATTCTCTATTTCGGATTCTCCACCGGCTGCTTCGTTTTCCGATGCGACCCCATTCTCTGTTTCCACTGCCTTTTCTGCCGTTTTCTCTATATCTTCTGTCTGAATTTCTTCATTCATTACTTTTTCCTGTTCTGACACTTCACATCACCTCTTACTTTTTCTTAAATATATCATCCAACTGGTTCATCATCGTCTGAAGATTTCCAACAACTTTTTTATAATCCATCCGTTTCGGTCCGATAATACCTATCGTCCCCTGAACGCCTTCTTCCAGTTCATAGGTTGCTGTGACAATACTGCAATCCTTCATCGTACTCACCGGCGACTCTGAACCTATATATATCTGAATCGGATTCTTATTTTCTTCGGCAGAAACCTCCTGATCAACAATCAATTCGCTCAAAGCTTTTTTCTCTTCCATCATATAGAGAAGCTCGCTGGCCTTTTCTCTGTCTCCCAGTTCCGGATATTTGAGAAGATTTGTCGTACCGCTTGTATAAATCTCCAAATCGTCCTCTTCCTGAATCACAACGGCAACGGCGTCGATAATCTGTCCGATGATCTGTCCGTAGCCCTCAGCCTGAGCTTTCATTCGCTGAATCAGCTCCATATTGATCTCCTGAAGATTCAGCCCCTGAAGAAAGGTGTTAATCAAAATATTCAGTTTGGCAACTTCATCCTCGCTCACCCGCTCATCCACTTCAATCAAACGGTTTTTAATCAGGTTGCCTTCCAACATAACTACGACGAGCAGTTGGCTTTCTTCCACCCTGGAGAGTTGGATAAATTTCAGCTTATTCCGTTTATACTGAGGCGCCGAAATCATAGTCGCATAATTCGTATTCGCCGCCAGAAGCTTTGCCACATGCTTTAACAGATGATCCAGCTTATCCGCCTTTTCAATGAGAATGTCTTTCATCTCATCCACTTCCGCGATCTTTTCCTTCATCAGATTATCTACATAAAAACGATATCCCTTATCCGAAGGAATCCGCCCTGCAGAAGTATGGGGCTGAATAATATATCCCAAATCCTCCAGATCGGACATCTCGTTCCGGATCGTCGCCGAACTCAGATTCAAATCCGTGTATTTTGAAATGGTCCGTGAGCCCACCGGTTCACCGGTAATCAGATATGTTTGAATAATACTGTTCAAGATTTTTATCTTTCTTTCATCCAGTTCCACCAGACCACTCCCTTCTGCTTTATTAGCACTCAGCTAGCTAGAGAGCAAATATCTAACCATTAAGATAGCACTATCCATATCATTTGTCAATAGTTTCAAAAATTATTTTTAAAATTATACATAATATGATACAATATTTTCTCAGGAGAGTGATTTAAATGTCTATTGAACGAGCAAGAGCTTATTTAAAAAAATTTGGTATTGAGGAACGGATTCTGGAATTTGATGTTTCCAGCGCCACCGTCGATCTGGCAGCCCAGGCCCTGGCCTGTGAACCGGCCCGAATCGCCAAATCCTTATCTTTTAAAATTGAGAACCGGACATTGTTAGTCCTGGCCGCCGGAGATGGAAAAATCGACAACAAAAAATATAAAGCCGCCTTCGGCGCCAAAGCAAAAATGTTATCGCCGGATGAGGTTGTCGAGCGAATAGGACATGCCGTCGGCGGCGTATGTCCTTTCGGCATCAACGACGGTGTTGAAGTCTATCTAGATGAATCCATGAAGCGTTTCGACTATTTATACCCGGCCGCCGGCAGCGCAAACAGTGCCATCAAACTGACGATTTCTGAGCTGGAACAGTATTCTGGCTATAAGGCCTGGGTAGACGTCTGCAAGATTCCTGAATAAACACTACAAAATATTGACAGTATACCTCAGAATTGGTACACTGTTCGGGAAAGAGGTAACCAGACTTGGGGTATCACATCGTAGGAATACCCGCGACATCATTTTAACACATATTCAGAGGAGAAATATTATGAACAAACCAAACACACTTTTAAAAGTCACAAGATTTCTGCATTGATCGGCCTGATACTTCCTGTATTATATACAGTTGGTGTTTTTAAACAAATGAACTAAACATAAAAAAGTACAGCGGAATCTGTCAAAAACTGATTCCGCTGTTTTTTATTTCATGGTAATTTCTTTCAGACTAACTAAGGCGGCCATACAGAGCAAGGAGGCGATCATTGCATATCGCATCCGCAAAAACAGGATTCTTTGCTCCAAAGCGCCCTGTTGAACCTCGCCGGAATTTATAATTTCAAGTCCGAGCTGCCCAAGCTGTTTTACGGTCGTCCCCTCCAGGTCCTGACCCTTCGTCTGAATCCGGACTACAGCTTCCCCCTCCGAAAGCTGGGCGCTGTCCGCCGCGATGAAGGCGCGGGCCGTATCATTTGGTATCCCCGACTTTACGCATCGGACACGAGCCCTTTCTGTCACTTCATCCTCGCCCAATATATAATCCAACTGTATGCTTTCCTCCGGCTCCGCGCCGTTTTCTGTCCTTCCAGACGCCTGTATCAACTGAGCCCATGCCATTTCGTTCAGATAAATAGCTTTCATAGCGCCGGTCTCAGACATTCCATAGGCCAAAGTCAGATAATCATCGGACAATTCCAGGCAGGTCACCGTCATTTCTCCCCCGGAATAAAGTAAAGTCATGGAAGATTCTCTCTGTCTACTAACAGCTTGAACCTCTGACATCGCCTCGATGCCCGACATCTGATAACCTGTGATCTCGGATGCACCGCTGCTCCTTACAACATATTCTGCAGGACTTCTCGTCATTTGATATACCTGAATTCCGCTATTGACGGCATCTGCAAAAAAACCGAGCATCCCCAAAAAGAAAAGAAACATGATTTTTATCCTATCATCTTGTTTTCTTCGTTTCCAGAATCTGCGCCACCATTTCATAGGATTGTTTCCTCCGCTTCATCCCGCTGCTTTTTCCGCCGGATTCCACGCAGAATCATGCCAACAATAAAGAAAAATAAAATTCCAAAGACGACCGCCATAATCCTCCACCATTGTCCCGTATCATCCGCTTCCACCTTCGACGTGTTTGAAAAGGGCGTCTTAATGTTTACCGCAAAGTTCCCCGTTTCTTCATACTCTTTTCCGTTTTCATCCTCATAATAATATGTCACTGTGCCCTGTGTCTCTCCGTACAAAGAGGCGCCTTCCGACAAACTGCTCACAGAAATTTTTGTACTTCCCGTCGCTGTTTTCCCCGCTTCTATGTCTCCGATGAAAAGGGTTCCCTCCGGCGTCAGACCATCTGCTTCAATTAACGCCCGGACATTATATACCTTACTCCGTCCAAGATTCATCGCCTGTATCTGGGCAGTCACCACATCGCCCACCTGAACCTCCGAATCCAATACCAAAGGATCGAACTCCAATTTCACAGTCTGCGACACCATCATTCTTATTTTTCCTCCGGCAGACTGGGATGTCCCTTTGGAATCTGCATAATCCATAGTCACCGACAAACTGTATGCTCCCGGAAGGGCGGAGGCGAGAATTTTGTATTTATAAGACACTCTGCATGTTTGTCCTGCCGAAACCTCATCTACATAAATCGTATCTGTGGGACTGAGCAGATTCAGGTACTCTCCCTCATCTCCGATAGTGACGGTCATGTTTTTGACTGTCTCCGTACTGCTCGTATTTAATAAAGTAATATCCAGAGTCACTTCGTCTCCGGCCTGAATCTCATCCTTGGAAGATTTACATGACTGAACAATCATTTTCGGCGCAAAGGTCGGACTTTCTGACGCAGCGCCGCCGGAGGAGACGCTTCCGCCGCAGTCACCGCCGGAAGGTCCTGTCACATTCACAGTTCCTGTCAAATCTTCGTCCGGCGCATCTGTGGACGGTTCCTTTGTGTCCGGCTCTTCTGTTGTAGGCTCCGCAGAAGAAGGAACGTCCGGAGAAGGTTCCTCTGTTGACGGTTGAGTGGCCGGCGGTTTTTCATCGGCAATAACCACATTGACAGAAAATTCTTTATGTATAAAATTACCGTTAATATCCTCGGCGTCGACATATAAAGTCACCGGGTAGCTTCCGTTCTTCCTATCGTCCTTCAGCTTTATATCAAAATTCACCAGATAACAGTCCATTGTCTCCTGGCTATCATTGATTTTTTCCTGGCTGAGCTTGATATTTTTTTCATATTTTTCAGAGACAAAAGGCATATCCGTCCCACTGTCCGGATTCAGCGCCGCCTTAAGACTATTTTCCTTTAACTGGCCCTGACACACCACAGGGACAATCAGGCAGGCTGTATCATTCTCTACTTTCGGCACATATCCTTCTGAATAGGATAAATCCATACCCGTATAGCGATTCTCTGAATCTATATTCAGCTCGGCTATTTCCGACGCGGCCCAGGCGGCTATCGCCGGGCTTTCTGCCAGCATTCCCACCATGCAGAACAGTACGCCTATTTTTTTCAAAATGTTCATTTCCATTTTTCCTCCATCTCGTGGACGTCGTCGCATAATTCTTCAATGTCCTGGGCATTATGGCTGGCCAGCAAAATCGACTTTCCTTGCTGCCTCAGTTCTTTTATAAGTCCCCTCATCTGACTGACGCCGTTCTTATCCAATCCGTTAAATGGTTCGTCCAAAATAAGTACCTGAGGATTTTCCATTATGGCCTGAGCTATCCCAAGTCGCTGCCTCATTCCAAGAGAATATTTTGCAACCGGCTTACGCATCTTCGGATCCAGTCCTACCCGTTCCATGGTTTTTATAATTTCTTCCTTGCCGATACGCGCTTTCAATGACGCCAGAATTTTCAAATTCTGAAAACCGCCCAGTCCCGGCAAAAAGCCCGGCGTTTCAATGATCACACCCAATCTGTCCGGAAAATCACAATCCTTCCCGACCCGCTTGCCATTGACGATAATACTTCCCGAATCCGGTTTCATAAAACCGCATATACATTTCATCAAAACAGTCTTGCCGCTGCCATTGTTACCGACAACGCCAAAGATTCGCCCCGGCGAAATCATCAAATTAACGTCTTTCAGTACATGCTCTTTTCCAAAAGATTTATAGACATGCTCAACACAAATACCTTCCTGCCGCTCCATACTATCACTCCCTGCATTACCTTTGCGTTCCTGTAAAATCAAAGGAATATTTCTTTATCTTACAAATAGAAAGACCGAACAAAAGCAGACACCCCGCGCCGAAAAATATGTAAGACGCTCCAAGCTTCGGTAAATTATCATATCCGAAATTGTGCATGTAATAAGTCGCATGATTCAGCGGAGAAATCCATCCAAAGATAATATTTGCTGTTTTCTGCTGTTCCTGAGATAACCGAAGTATGCCTGCGATCACCTCCGGGTTCATTAAAAATCCAAAGCCGCTGAATATAAGGCCGCCGATCATTCCGCCATTTCCCTTCCACAAATTCAAATAAAGAATCAGGCTGGCCATCAAAACAGAATAGCCTGCCATCAGCCCAAAAATGTGGAGTGTGCAGGAATAAGGAAAGGATAACTCCAGTACCTTGACAAAGGCAGGAATCGCAATCTTTTCTCCGATACTGGAATACCCGAGAATCGCCGCCGTATCACTCCACAGATTTGCCGTATAGGCCTTTGTTCCTGCCAGCACGCACGTTGAAATCAGGATAAAACACATAAATCCCATGGTTGCCAGCACCAGATATAAAATCTGCCCCAAAAGCCAGATCTTCCGGTTGATTCGTATTAAAAACAGCGGAACTTCATTTCCCAGATTCGGCATATCGGCAAATAAAAGCAGTAACAGTAAAGATATGATCAATATGGAATTGGCGTCCCCGAAGGTCCATATAAAAGGCTCCAGAATTTGAACAATGGTATCATGCTCTCCTGCAAATACGAGTACCTTATCAGAAAGCAGGAAGCATACGACAAAACCCAGGCCAAAGGCCAAAGCAATCTGAGGATTTTTTCGCCACCGCCGGAAATTTGCCGCGGCAACCAGCCCAATCTGTCGGATTTTATACACCCTCGATACACCTCCTGAGAATCACATCATATAAACAGATCAATATCAGTATAAGCCCTGTCACAAGAAACACGACGCCCCATTCATCAAATAGCCACGTGTGTTCCGGCGCCAGCCACTCATAGGGATAGAGACAGTATAATGTGTGAAAATAACGTTCATGCAAGATAACCAATATATAATAGAGAACAAAAGCCCCGCCATAGGTTATGTAACGGCTATTAGACAGGGCGGCCAGTACGGCCGCCACAACAGCCCATAACATTCCAGATATAAAAATCAACAGAGGACTCCACGGTACACTCTCGACATTTTTCAATGGCACATTCTCAATACTTTTCAGGCTGACATAAAGCCAGCCGCCCAAAACCTCCACCGCTCCGCCGCTGATCCCGCAGGCCAGAATTTTTCCGAGGATATATGCCGTAACTCCGCTCCGGGGCAAATAGGCTTTGATAAATCCGCTCTGATAATCTGCCAGCCAGGCCGTCGAATAGGGCAGGGTACACAGGACAGGAACGGTCATGCGAAACAAATCCGAATCAAAACCTGCGGTAAATAGAATCAAAATTTCCAGCAGAACCCCCGCGGCAAATCCCCGGGATAAAATGGCCCGTCCGATATCTGTTTCAAAGCTGTTCATAATTAATATCCCAAGCTCCTATCAATAATTGAGCCGTCGATGGCGTTAATTGTCATAACACTGTCCGCAAACTCACTGCCGTACTCGTTGGTAACTTTCCCCTGAAAATCCCAGACCGGCACCAAAAGCCCTGTATCATAGCTGTCCGCCTCACTAATCCTGGCATATCCGAGAACTACCCGATGAATCTCAACCATCACACCCGAATCCAATTCCGAATCGCTCTTGGCATTGGTTATCATCACCATTTTTTCAAAGGCGGCTTTAATCTCATCAAAGTTCTTCAGATTTGACTGATCCACGACAGTTTCAGTGATTTCCAGCGGCGCATTGTAATCAAATCCTACAATTCCCGAATCATTCACACGAATCTCAACACATTCCACCGGCCAATCTTTCTTCACATAATCGTCGCCGTTCCAGCCTTCTTCATGCTTACTTTTTACGTCAAAGGTCACAAAGGCGCCGTCCGCATACCGCATATACCGGAAAATATACAATTTCCGATATCCCTCTGTTTCTGTATCTTCTCCGACCCGTATGTCTCTGACTTCCGAATACAAACCGCCTTCATAATACTGATATATATCGTCCAATCCAACCGTCTTCATAAATGTATCCGCAGTCTCCCGGGCCTCATCCTCAGAAATCGTCGTTGGTTCATCAGTAAATTCCACCAGTTCCACGTCTCCTCCATACATGGAACCTGCACACTCGGCCGCCCTGTCCTCATCCGCCGGCCACACGCCGGTAAAAACATTGTCAAACACCGTGGACAACACAATCGCTGTCGCTGTAAAATCATAACCACGCTTTCCCCGTCTGTATCGCAGACAGTTTCCCCGTTCCTCATTGTTCTGTACAAAGAAAGACATATAATCGCCGTTTTCTCCATTATTAGCGCCATAATAAACCTCGCCCTTCGGATTCAGACTATATTCCCACTGATAAAAATCCTCGCCGCCTTCTTTATCCACCATCTCCGCCACACTATGTAAAAGTCCATCGGATTCATTACCTTCCCAGACAATCTCTTCCGGTGCGTTTTCATATTCTTCCTGGAGCGCGTCTATAGCCTGCTGGTATTCCAGCATATACTCTTCTGCTTCATCCCCATAATTTGCTTTCAAATTCTCCATTTCTGATTTCAGACCGCTGATTTCCGCTTCGATATCTTTTCGTGTCCTCATGTTTAAGGTTATACCGGCATCATAAAGTGTCTGACCCCCAGACAGTTCTTCGATGACTTTATTTAAAAACTCCTGACTGATTTTTTGCTGCTGAACCCGAAAAACAGACATCTGCTCCACCTCGGGAATATCTACCTTCGCATCCACATTCACCGTAACTCCCAGGGATTCATCCGAAAACGATATCTGATAAGTCTCGTATTCCCCGGCAATATTGGCTATATCCGTCCCGCTTTCCCCATCTTTCTGCGCTTCCTCGATCAAATGATCCATATCCTTATTAACGACAATCGATGAATCCGGATTTTCCTGACAGCCTGAAAAAAACACCGTCATCATACACACAGCCGCCCCTATATAAACAAATCGAAATCTTTTTTTCATATCTATTTCTCCCTTCCCTTTTATCATATTAAAAAGAACCCATATCAGGACTTCATGATATTATCCTAACATGGGCTCTTACATCAAGTATTCATCATTTTTTAAACAAATTGTAAAATTATACGGGTGCCTTCGCCTTCTTTACTGTCAATCCGAATGGAAATGTTATGCCGTTTTGCGATCATGGCTGTAAGTGCCAGACCAAGACCGGCGCCCCCGCTCTTACGGCTTCTGGATTTATCCACCATGTAAAAAGGCTCCATAACCTTTTCCTGCTCTTCATCCGGGATCCCCTGTCCAAAATCCTGAACTTCAATACAGTCGTCATAAGCTCGCAGAATTATCTTTCCGCCATAGTCGCTGGCTTTAACCCCATTATCAATCAGATTGATCAGAACATCCGCCATCAAATCCAGGTCCATAAAAAAATGTTCGCCCTGCTCGATACACTCTAATGTCATCTGTTTATCCTTCAAAATCACCTCACAGGATTTTGCCGCCGCTTCAAAAAGACGGCTCACCGGTGTGTCCGCAAAAACCAGGGCCTCATCCTGATCCAGTTCCAGAAGCTTCATCATTTTTTTAGACAAACGCTCTAACCGGCCGCACTCTTCGTAAATATAAAGCAGGGCCGCTTCCTGATTTTCCCGGCTGATCTTCGCGGACAGCAGCGTTTGAGCATAACCGGAAATGGCTGTCATCGGCGTTTTCAATTCATGGGTCAGATTTCCCATAAACAATGTCTTGCGCCGTTCAGATTCTTCCAGATTACGTGTACTTGTCTCCACGGCCTCCGCCATTTTATTAAAACTTTCCTCCAACTGGCCGATTTCGTCTTTGCTGCGGACCACCACCCGCTCACCGTAATTTCCTTTTGCCAGCCGTTTCGTCGTTTCATTCAACTCTTGAAGCGGCTGTAAAACATGTCTTAATATAATAAACAAAACAAACATTGTTATTCCGGCCACCGCAAATATAATCGACAGCATATATCCGGCCAGACGCCGTACATTGTTTTGAACTTCCGCCATAGACACGATTTGGTAAACGTCAATCTCATCCTGTAAATTCATACGAAAAATAACATATTTCCCATTGCCCCTGGAATAATCAACATAGGTTATATCATTGTTCTCATAACTTTTAAAATTCATCTGTAAAAGTTCTTCCGCAGAAAGAGATGTATGATTATAAATTTGCCGAATTTCTCTGGCCGCTTCCCTATCTCCGACATTTAAAAAACATATTAGATAATTGTCCTTCTTACTTTTAAAAAAATATTCCAGATAAACAGTCCTTGTATCCGAATCCATATTTTGGATTAAACCCTGTTCCAATCCATTCACCGTTTCATAAAAATTCTGATAGGCGCGAATGACCGCTTCATTCTTAAGGCTTTTTCCGGTGAAATTTAAAATAAGTACGCCTGCCAATAAAGAGGCCGCCAAAAGAGCCATAGAGCTAATCCACAAAATTTTTGTTCTTAATTTCAACTTCTGCGCCTCCAAACAATTATTTCACCACAGTTTACTCCTCCAGCCGGTAACCCATTTTTGAAATCGTTTTTATATGCTCCGACAGCCCCAGCTTTTTCCGAAGTTGTCCGATATGCACATCCACTGTTCGAGTCTCTCCCATATAGTCAATGCCCCAGACCATACGCAGCAGATTTTCCCTGGAAATGGCAATATTCTTATTTTTGGCCAGCACACTTAAAAGCTCGAATTCCTTCGGTTTCAGAACAACCTCCCGGCCATCCTGCTTTACCGAATGTTCTTCAAAATTAATCTCCATATTGAGAATTTTAATGGTGCGGTTTAACTTATCCGCCCGTTCCAGTACCTTCTCCATGCGGACAAGCAGCTCCAATATTTCAAAAGGCTTCACAATATAATCCTCTGCGCCGCCCTTTAAGCCCTGAATCTTTGAACCCAGGTCATCTTTGGCCGTCAGAAAAATCACCGGTATATCATACTTTTTCATCACTTCCAACAATTCAAATCCATCTTTTCCAGGAAGCATCACATCCAGAAGGGCCAGGTCATAATCATGGTCCCGGTTCAATGCGTCCTCGGCCTCACAGCCATCATAATAAATCTGCGTATCGTAATTAGAAACTTCCAGATTCATTGCAATCATTTTAGCAATAGCTTCTTCGTCCTCAACAATTAAAATCCTGTTTCCTGACATTTTTCTCTCCTGTTTTTTATTAAAGCTTTAGATATTATATACTTCCGATTTAATCTTATGTTATAAATTCTCACTATTCGACAAAAAGAGCAGCACTAAGACTGCTCTTGAAAGGTTTGTGTTGTTTAGATTTCTTCCATGGAAATAAGCTCCTGATTGACTTCCAGCTGGGAATAGAGAAGACCATGATCTTCGTACTCAAATTCACCGCGCTGATTATCAATCGGATCCCCGCGGAGCCATTTTTTCTCCGGCGTAAATTCCATCTGAATTTCAGAATTGGCCGGCATACGAAATATATCCAGATTACCGAAATAGTAATTCCAGCGTTCTGTATTCCCCGAACGCCAGGCGCTACCGCCGAAGGACGGATCCGCAAATACCCAGCCATAAGGCTCCACATAAAACTGAGCCCAGTCGTGGCAGCCTGTATAAAACTCGGTCACATAGAGACCAGACTGCCAACGAGCCGGAATACCGGACATACGACAAAGGGTAATAAAAAGCAAAGCCTGTACGCCGCAGTCTCCCTTTTGGTTTACCGCACAGTATTCTGGAATACAGTCAATGGTAAAATATTCCCGCATATAGGAATACATAATCTTTGTTGTCACAAAGTCATAAAACTTCCGGGCCATGATGATCGGATTCGTTTCGTCTCCGACAAGCTCGTCCCGCAGCTCCCGAAGAAACGGCGTAAACATAATATGAGGCGCCTGTTCTTCCAGGCAAAAATCTGGCTGCTTGAAAGCAGCCTCAGCCGGATCCAGTTCCACGTAATTTACATGATAATCATAAGTATACTCTACCATAAATTCCTGATCCGGCTGGAGTTCTGTCTCAAAACATACTGTCCGCTGAGGTGCATTTTCCGGTGCAATGCAGGTGATTTCCGGAGAAGAAGCAAGAATCTCAATATGGTCAACCTGCTGGCAGATTTTCGGAACCGGAAGATGTACGCGTACCTTGCGTCCAACCTCTTCAAATTCCTTTTTTGCCTTAATTGTGGCACGAATCCGTGTCCGCACCTTTCGGCTGCCATGCTCTTTCATGTATTTTATATTGTCATTTAAGAGTTTCTGTTTCTCTTCATTTGCCTGGGCATCATCCACATCTTGAACCAGGACCCGTTCCGCTAAATCCGGCCGGGTCTTAATAAGATTTTCATAAAAACGACGCTGAAAATGCACAGTACCATCAATATAAATCCAGTCCGCTGCACTGATTTCTTTCAGATACTGCAGTTCTTCTTCTTTAAAGTCCTTTAAATGACTGGACATAATTTTCAACGCTTCTTCATAGGTATATGGGTATTCATTATTGCCCATCACCCGTACAATATCCTGCTCAATTTCCAGGCGTTTGCGAAGCGACTGCGGAATATCTTTGCTCAGAAAATGCTGAATCATCTTCTGAGCGCCTTCAAAATCACCAAAACTTTTCAGCTTTAATACATCCTCCGGCAGAGGTATTCTCATAAATGATAAATCCTGATACATTTGTCTATTCCCCCATTAATCTTCAAATCCTATAAAACCAAATCCAGGTTCCTCCGGTAATACAAGACTCTTTGTATTTTCAATGTGCATACCGCCCTTAAACGGTAAATCGGTCAAAGTAAAGGTTGCATCCAGATCCGCTCGGGTAATATTTTTCGTAGCGGCTCCAAGACTGGCTGCAGCAGTAATTCCCAGATTACTTTCCTCTACCATGCATCCAAGCATACACTCAATTCCAGCAGATTCGCAAATGGCATTAATTTTCAATGCCTCGCGGATGCCGCCGCATTTCATCAGTTTAATGTTGAGATAGTCGATGGCCCGCCGTTCTACAAGACGAAGGGCATCCTTTGCATTAAAACAGCTCTCATCGGACATGATCGGCACGATCGAGTGCTTTGTCACATATTCAAGACCTGCTATATCGTGATATGGTACCGGCTGTTCCACCAGCTCAATATCATACTCATTCAAACGTTCGATGAGACGTACAGCTTCCTTCGGCTGCCATCCCTGATTGGCATCCACACGAATTTTCACGTCATCACCAACAGCCTCGCGAATCGCTTTCACACGGGCCAGGTCTTCCGCGAAGGTAGTTCCTACCTTTGTCTTAATCGTATCAAATCCGGCCTCTACATGTTTCTTCGCCTTTGCCGCCATCACTGCCGGTTCATCTATACCGACGGTAATATCCGTATCCATATGGTTCTGATGACCGCCTAACAGCTTATATACCGGCAGCCCCGCCTTTTTCCCAAGCAAATCATAGCAGGCCATATCAATGGCGCATTTTGCCGAGCCGGCATGGGCGGCCGCCCGATCCATAATCCAATAAACCTTTTCCAGGTCGGTCGGATCAACGCCGAGCAAATCATTTTCAAAGGCATGAATAATATCTGTTGTTCCTGACAGGCTCTCTCCGGTAATCAATATCGCCGGCGCACCTTCGCCATAACCTACAAGTCCTTCATCCGTCTCTACGGATACAATGGCGCTCCTTGAATGGGTAATGACACCGAGTGAAATCCGAAACGGTTCGATTAACGGCACCTCAACCTGTCTTACCTTGATTCCTGTAATTTTCATTTTCAGTTCCCCCGTGAAAATATTTTATTCAGGGAAATGGCATGCACAACAATGTCCATTCCCACAATCTTTCAACTCAGGCACTTCTGTTTTGCAGATGTCCTGAGCCTTATAACACCGTGTATGGAACACACAGCCGGATGGCGGATTCGCCGGGCTCGGCAAATCGCCTTCCAAAACAATTTTTTCTTTTTTATGTTTCCGATCTGGCACCGGAATCGCCGATAACAATGCCACAGTATATGGATGCATCGGATGGGCGTAAATATCTTTTTTATCCGCAATTTCAACCAGGTGTCCCAGATACATAACAGCAACTCTGTCGGAAATGTGCTTAATAACGCTCAAATCATGAGAAATAAAGATATAGGCCATCCCCATCTCCTTCTGCAAATCCATCAGCAGATTAATAACCTGAGCCTGGATGGATACGTCCAGAGCGGATACCGGCTCATCGCAGACCATAATCTTCGGATTTAATGCGATTGCCCGGGCAATGCCGATACGCTGACGTTGTCCTCCGGAAAACTCATGCGGATAACGATTGACGAAACGGGTATTCAACCCGGCCCGGTCCATCGTCTGAAGAACTCTCTCCATTCTCTCCTTTGCTGAGAGCTTCAACTGGATATCCAGCGGCTCTGCAATAATATCTCCGATGGTCATACGTGGATCCAGCGAGGCATATGGGTCCTGGAAAATAATCTGAAGTTCCTTTCGGGAATCCCGCAGTTCCTTATCCTTCAAAGCGGTATAATCAACGCCTTTATAAATAACCTGCCCCCCCGTAGGTTCAAGGAGACGAAGGACGGAACGTCCCATTGTGGATTTACCACAGCCGGATTCACCAACAACGCCCAGAGTTTCTCCTTCATTTAAGGTAAAACTCACGCCGTCCACAGCCTTGATAAATATTTTTTCTCTGGAAAAGGGTGATTTCTTGGCAGGAAACCATTTTTTCAAATCTCTTACTTCCAATAACGGAGTTTTTCTTTCTTCTGTCATTCGGCTCCCTCCCATTCACTTGTATATTTAAAGCAGCGGACTTTCTGTCCGTTGACTTCCATCAGTTCCGGCATCTTCTCTTCACAGATTTTTTTCGCCTCTGAACATCTCGGACAGAAGGCGCAGCCCTTCGGCATTCTGTCAGGACTTGGCACCATTCCCGGAATCACATGAAGCCGGGTCTCATTTTCGTCATTCAGCTTTGGTATACAGTTCATCAGACCATGGGTATACGGATGCATCGGCGTTTCAAAAATCTGATCCGCCGTACCGTACTCCACGATCTTACCGGCATACATAACCATAACGTCGTCGGCCACCTCGGCAATAACACCCAAGTCATGGGTAATCATCATAATGGAAGTTCCGAGCTTTTCCTTCAACTCATTGATCAAATCCAGAATCTGGGCCTGAATGGTCACATCCAGCGCCGTTGTCGGTTCATCGCAGATTAACAGCTTTGGATTACAGGACAATGCCATAGCGATCATCACACGCTGGCGCATACCGCCGGATAACTGATGCGGATATTCATTGAAACGCTTTTCAGCCAATGGGATTTTTACAAGCTTCAGCATCTCAATGGCCCGCTCTTTGGCTTTATTCTTATCCATATCCGTATGGATCGTCAGCGCTTCCATAATCTGCTGTCCCACAGTAAATACCGGATTCAGAGAAGTCATCGGCTCCTGGAAAATCATAGCAATTTCGCCGCCGCGGATCTTACGCATCTCGTCGGCATTTTTGCCGAGAAGATTTTCGCCGTTGTATATAATCTCGCCGCCGACAATCTTTCCCGGAGGCGTTTCCACCAGCTGCATAATCGACAGCGACGTAATACTCTTACCACATCCGGATTCCCCGACAACACCCAATGTTTTTCCTGGTTTGACATTAAAGGAAACATCATCCACAGATTTAACAACACCGCCGTCGGTAAAAAAGTAGGTTTTCAAATTTTTAACTTCAAGTAAATTTTCTGACATAACCTGACCTCCCTTTAATTCTTCATCTTAGGGTCCAGGGCATCACGAAGGCCGTCACCGAAAATATTAAAGGCAATAACCGTAATCATGATAGCAATACCCGGGAAGATACTGTAAGTTGGCAGGTAACTGATATACGGCTGGGCAAAGCTAATCATAGAACCCCAGCTCGCTGTCGGCGGCTGGATACCCAGTCCGAGGAAGCTTAAAGAAGCTTCGTACATGATCGCATTCGGAATACCGAGGGTTACAAGAACGATGACTGTAGAAATACAGTTCGGAATCAAATGCTTTGTAATTGTATGGAAGGCTGTAGCGCCGCTGGCCTTCGCCGCCTCCACATACTCCTTCTCTTTCAGCTGTAAAATCTGACCGCGGACCATACGGGCGGTACGCACCCAGGTTAAAAGGCCAAGGGCAATGAAAATATTTTTAATACCCGGCCCGATAACAAACATAATTCCCATAGCAAAAATCAAATCCGGGAAAGCCGCAAAAATTTCCATAATACGGGAAATGAGCGTATCTACCCAGCCGCCGTAATAAGCAGCCAAAGCGCCAAGAGTCACACCGATCAGGGTGGCCAGAACCTGAGCCAAAAGTCCAACGCTTAAGGATACCCGCGTACCGTAGATAATACGTGATAAAATATCACGTCCATATTCGTCCGTTCCCAGAAGATGTGCTTTGGATGGTGACTGTAATATGGAAGCGTAATCCTGTACATCCGGATCATACGGCGCTATCATCGGTGCAAAAATAGCGATAAGCACAAGGAGAATGACAATAATGGCGCAAAACATCGCCATTTTATTCTTTTTTAATCGTTTAAAGCTATCTTTATAATAACTGGAGTATTCGATATCGTCCATGGAATACTCTCCGGAAAGGACGGCTTGTTCAAATTTTTTCTGTTTAAAAAACATAGACTACTCTCCTCCCTTCCCAAAGCGGATTCGTGGGTCGATAAAGGCGTAGGAAATATCTACGACCAGATTCACCACAACGAATACCAGTGCAATATAAACAACCGTACCCTGGAGCAGCGGCAAATCTCGATTGTTCATGGCGTCAACAGCCAGTTTTCCGATTCCCGGAATAGAGAATACCTTTTCAATCAGCATGGAACCGGTCAGCATATAGCCAAGCTCCGTACCAACGAGTGTAACAATCGGGATCATGGCGTTTTTCAAAGCATGCTTCATAATAACAAGGACTTCTTTAACTCCTTTAGAGCGGGCTGTTCGAATGTAATCCTGTTTTATAACGTCCAGCATACTTGTTCTGGTGATACGGGCGATACTTCCCGCATACCTGGTTCCGAGAGCGATACTCGGCAAAATATAATTCAATGGTCCATCGAAACCGGATATTGGCAGCAAATCCAACTTCAATCCGATAATGATCTGAAGTATGATCGCTATCCAGAAGGACGGCGCCGAAACCCCGGCTATGGATAGCGTCATCAGGAGCGAGTCGATCCATTTCCCCCTATATACCGCGGCAATCATACCGCAGGTCAAGCCTATAATACAGGCAAACAAAAACGACATGGCCGCCAGTTTAACAGTTACTTTAAAGCTTCGGATAATCGCATCCGCTACGACCTCTTTGGTAAAATAGGATTTACCGAAGTCCAAACGGACTGCGCCTTTAATAAAATTAACATACTGTTCAGGTAACGGAACATCCAGTCCCATTTCATGACGCACTTTTTCAATCGTTGCTTCATCGGCTCGTTTATCAAGCATCATCGCCACCGGATCACCCGGAACAACATTCAGCAAAATAAACGTAATCAGTGTAATACCAAACAAAACAAGAATGGTTTGTGCCAATCGTTTTAAAATGTATGATAACAAGGAATTCCCTCCTTTTTAATCTTCACCGTCATTTCCGGCAGCGCCGGACATTACATACAATTCGGGCGACCCCGGCCGCCCTCAAGCTATAATGTAATCACCCATTAAAAGATATAGCTATAGCGGCTTGCCGCTTTTGGCTCCGCCATAGCTATATCCAGCTAATTATTTACGATAAAAATTACTGTACAATATCTGTATCCTTAAACATTGTCCGATATGTGAATGTTACTTCAAAGTTTTCTACATAAGGTTTCTTCAAATAGAACATCGTTTCATTGTAAAGCATAGCTACAGCAAAATCTTCATGAGTAAGAATTTCATCTGCACGAGCGTAGATTTCCTGTCTCTCAGCGTCATCATCTGTCTGAACACCGTCGATCATCAGCTGTTTGAATTCATCATTATGCCAGAAGATGGAATTCAAATCTACACGTCCGTCGCTTACAGGATATAACATACTATCCGGGTCATTATAATCAACATACCAGTTACCGATACCGCACATAACGCCGCCGTTTGCTTTCATATCAGTCCATGCTGCACTGTCCACCTGCTCAACTTCAACGTTGACACCGGCTTCCTTCATCTGAGCCTGAATAGCTGTTGCAATCGTAACACTTGTAGGATATTTTGTATTTACCGTAATTCTCAGGTCATAGCCGTCTGCATAACCTGCTTCAGCCAAAAGCTCTTTAGCCTTTTCCGGATTATACTCAAACTGCTCTGTGCTGGAATCAGCGCCGATTAAGCCTTCCTGAAGGAAGTTGGAGTTTGGAGTTGCTGTTCCAAACAATACGCTTTCACAAAGAGCTGCACGGTCAATAGCATATGTGAGAGCTTCACGAACCTGAACTTCCGGAATATCATTTACATTGAAGGATAAGTAATATCCACCAACCGGACTAAAGCTGTACATTTCGTCAGCCAATTCGCCGTTGGCATAGGTTGGATACAACGCAGAATCCAGATATACAACATCGATATTACCTTTCTGATATTCAAGAACACCTGTGTTGGAATCATCGATAAATGTGTATTTAACGCCGTCAAGCTTAACTTCTCCGCCATGGTAGTCTTCATTCTTTGCAAGCTCTACGCCTACTCCAGTCTGATAGCTGACCAATTTGAAAGGACCTGTACCGTAAAGTTCTGTCATACCCCAGTTATCGCCGGCTGCTTCACAGGCCTCTGCTGGATAAATCGCGCAGTATGGTGTGGAAAGTGCGGATAACAATGGCGTATAAACTTCGGACATATGAATCTCAAAATGTGTATCGTCAATAATAACAATACCACTCAGTTCATCGGTTTCCTCGTTGAACATAGCATCATAACCTTCAACCTTTTCCAACAAGCTTCCCATTTTCAGCTTTTTGATAAGTCTTTCCAGAGAATACTTAACATCGGCACTGGTCAGAGGTGCGCCGTTATGGAATGTCACACCTTCCTTCAGTGTAAATGTATAAGTCATTTTGTCCTCAGATAATACCGGCATTTCTTCCAGAAGCGTCGGCTCCAGCTGACCTTCATTGTTGGTTGTCAGAAGAGATTCGGTAACGTTATCCGTAATCTTCATGATTATGCTGTAAGTATTCAGCTGCATATCCAGCGGTACCTGCGGATCCTCAGTAGCTACACGAAGAATCTTATCTCCTGTCGCTGTATCTGCTCCCTGGGTGTCAGCAGCGGCTGTCGTCTCCGTTGCTGTTG
>ENA-ORNG01001216-ORNG01001216.1-human-gut-metagenome-genome-assembly--contig:-NODE-1216-length-19287-cov-7.483101_pt1 | contig 19287 bp, 15 predicted proteins | sample MGYA00242113_ERZ509018 | MGnify/ENA primary metagenome ERZ509018 (study PRJEB26280, sample SAMEA2338711) | human gut metagenome | biome: human gut; feature: human-associated habitat; material: faeces... | reverse complement strand
GCAATAGAAAGATTTATTTATCGACAGCAAAAACCCCCGGCTTTCGCCAGGGGCCCGCTGTTGATGTATACTAAAACTAAGGGGATTAGATTCACTAACCTAGCCATTAGATTAGTGCAAAATTATTCAACATCCTGTAAGGCTTCCATATCTTCCTCACCGGTACGAATCTTGACAACCTTTGCCACATCGTATACGAAGATTTTTCCATCTCCGATATGTCCGGTATAAAGTGCCTTCTTTGCCGCAGCCACTACGCTGTCTACAGGGATCTTGCTTACAACAACCTCTACCTTAATCTTTGGAAGTAAGGTTGCATCGACTTCAGCACCACGGTAACGCTCGCCGGAGCCTTTCTGGATACCACAACCCATAACCTGTGTACAGGTCATTCCCGTAACACCCAGATCGTTCATTGCTTTCTTCAAATGATCATATCTGGAAAGCTTTGCAATAATAACCACTTTGTACATGCCGGTTGCATCCTTTGGCACGGTGGAAACCACCTTGACTGCTGCATCTCTCTTTGCCGTAGAAGCCTGTGCATATTCCGGTGTACCCAGATCTGTATTTTCATTGACATCCATGGTCATTGTGTTGGAAACATCCATGATGGAGAATCCTGAGTAAGCAGATGCAAGTCCATGCTCCATGGAATCAAGACCGACAATTTCTTCTTCCTCGCTCACACGGAGTCCAATGGTCTTCTTAATTACAACAAATGCAATCGTAATTGTAACTGCGGTCCATGCAGCTACCGTAACAAAACCTAATAACTGAATACCAAGCTGCTTCAATCCGCCACCATAGAAGAGACCAACAACCGAGTCATTTCCCGGAGCAGATTTCGTAGCAAATAAACCAACGGCAATGGTACCCCAGATACCATTCATCATATGTACAGCTACCGCACCAACCGGATCGTCCACATGAAGCTTATAATCCAAAAGCCATACACCAAAGCAAACCAGTAAACCGGAAACAAAACCAATACAGATTGCACCGAAACAATCGGTCACATCACAAGGAGCGGTAATTGCTACAAGTCCTGCAAGTGATGCATTCAGGCACATTGATACATCAGGTTTACCATATTTAAGCCATGTAAAGATCATACATACAACTGTTGCAACTGCCGGAGCTACGGTCGTTGTAAGAAATACGCTGGCAAGCTGTGAACCGGAAGTACATGCAGCGCCATTAAATCCATACCAGCCAAACCAGAGAATAAAACATCCAAGGCATCCAAGTGGAAGATTGTGTCCCGGGAATGCGTTGACTTTTGTAATCTTCCCAGACTTATCTTTTGAGAACTTTCCAATACGTGGTCCAAGCATTGCTGCACCGATGAGTGCTGAAATACCACCAACCATATGAATGGCACAGGAACCTGCAAAATCGTGGAATCCAAGCTGTGATAACCAGCCGCCGCCCCAGATCCAGTGTGCTTCAATCGGATAAATCAATGCCGAAATTACTGCTGAATAAATACAGTAGGATAAGAATTTTGTACGCTCTGCCATAGCACCTGATACAATCGTTGCTGTAGTTGCACAGAATACTAAGTTAAACACAAAATTCGAAAAATCAAAATTTGCATAACTGGTAAAGATATCAAATCCCGGTTTTCCGATAAAACCAAGAACATCTTCTCCCAGCAATAATGAAAAACCGATCAGGATGAACATTACGGTACCGATACAGAAGTCCATCAGGTTCTTCATCAAAATGTTGCCTGCATTCTTTGCTCTGGTAAAACCGGTTTCTACCATGGCAAAGCCTGCCTGCATCCAGAATACCAGTGCGGCACCGATCAGAAACCAGATGCCAAACATATTTTCATTGATAAAACTTACAATTTGTTGTTTATCCATAACAATCTCCTCCCTATATAGAAAAAGAGACACTTCCCCAAATTCCACAGCTTCGTGGTTCTGAAAAAATGTCTCTTTTTTATTTTGTAAGATGTTTGTAAAAAATGTTCCTTAAATCTTTGGATTAAACTTCAAAGATCAGATCTCCATAAGATGGCATTGGCCATAAATCCTTGTCAACGATCATCTCCAGCTTATCTACCGGTGCACGGAGTGCATCCATAGCAGATTTCACCTCATCCCTGTAATATACAGCCTGTTCCTTACCTTCACCCATTTCTGTTCCCTTTGCAGTAACAGTTTCCAGACTCTTGAGTGCTTTCTGTGTCTCAGCAAGCAGGGAGGATGTCTCTGTCAAAATATCTGTCTGTGCGCTGACATCTGCAGATGCACATGCACTCTTTACAGTTGCAATTGACTGTCCAAGTTCTGTTGTGTACTTGATAACAGCCGGAATAATCTGCTTTCCAGCGATGTCAATCATGGCTTTTGCTTCGATATTGATGGTCTTTGCATATGTCTCGTACTCGATCTCTACACGGGATTCAAGCTCAGACTTGGTAAATACTCCAAATTTTTCAAATGCAGCTACAGATTCCGGAGCTGTATATGCAGGAATTGCATCTACCATGGACTTGATATTTGGAAGTCCACGCTTCTGGGCCTCTGCAACCCATTCATCAGAGTATCCGTTTCCGTTGAATACGATTCTCTGATGCTCAGTTGCATATTTCTTAATCAGATCATGTACTGCCATATCGAAATCGTCTGCTTTTTCCAGTTCATCACACGCCTCAGAAAATGCTTCTGCTACGATTGTATTCAATACAACGTTAGGCTGTGCGATGGAATCCTGAGAACCAACCATACGGAACTCGAATTTATTTCCGGTAAATGCAAATGGTGAAGTTCTGTTACGGTCTGTTGCATCTTTCATGAAGTCAGGCAATGTCTTAACACCAGTCTCTAATTTAGAACCAGCTAAACTGTGTGTAGCTTCTCCGGTACAGATAAGCTGTGATAATACATCCTGTAACTGTTCTCCAAGATAGATAGAAACGATTGCTGGCGGTGCCTCGTTTGCGCCTAATCTGTGGTCGTTTCCAACGTCTGCTGCAGATTCACGAAGCAGATCTGCATGTTTATCTACTGCTTTTAAGATACAGGTAAGCACTAATAAGAACTGTACGTTCTCATGAGGTGTTTTGCCCGGCTCTAATAAGTTAATTCCATCATCTGTTGTGATAGACCAGTTGTTATGTTTTCCAGAACCATTGACACCTGCAAATGGCTTCTCATGAAGCAGACACTGCAAGCCATGACGACCGGCAACCTTCTTTAAGGTTTCCATTACTAACTGGTTGTGGTCTACTGCTACGTTTGCTTCGGAGTAGATTGGAGCTAACTCATGCTGTGCAGGAGCAACTTCGTTATGCTGTGTCTTTGCAGATACACCAAGTTTCCATAATTCTTTATTTACATCTCTCATGTATGCTGCAATTCTCTCACGGATGATTCCGAAGTAATGGTCATCCATTTCCTGTCCTTTTGGAGGCATTGCTCCAAATAAGGTACGTCCGGTAAAGATTAAATCTTTTCTCTTTAAATATTTTTCTCTGTCTACGATGAAATATTCCTGCTCCGGTCCAACGGAAGGAGTTACTTTCTTAGATGTTGTATTTCCAAATAATTTTAAAAGACGAAGAGACTGGGTATTAATCGCTTCCATAGAACGAAGTAACGGTGTCTTCTGGTCTAATGCTTCTCCTGTGTAAGAGCAGAAAGCGGTAGGAATGCAAAGAGTTGCTCCTGCTGCATCCTGTCTTACGAATGCCGGTGAAGTACAATCCCATGCTGTATATCCTCTTGCCTCAAAGGTTGCTCTTAATCCACCGGATGGGAAAGAAGATGCGTCTGGCTCACCTTTGATTAATTCCTTACCGGAAAAGCTCATTAAAACTTTACCGTTTGGCATTGGTGCTGTAATAAAGGAATCATGTTTCTCAGCGGTTACTCCTGTTAATGGCTGGAACCAGTGTGTATAATGGGTAGCTCCTTTTTCGATTGCCCACTCTTTCATCTCATGTGCCACTACGTCTGCTGTCTCGGGATCTAATTCTTTTCCCTCTTCGATTACTTCTCTTAACTTTTTGTAGGTCTTTTTCGGAAGACGTTCCTGCATTACTGCATCATTGAATACGTTCTCGCCGAAAATATCTGCTACATTGAAATATTCTGTCTCACTCATACTATACATCCTTTCTGCCTCTCACCATAAATCCCCTGAGAAATATGATTTTTATTTTCTGCAATCAATGTATGACTTCTCTCCTCCGGTAATTCCCCAGATATAGAAAAAAGGGCATTCCAATTCCTTTGGAACACCCTTGTTCGTCACGCACATTTCATCTGCTATATCTAAAATACATGAAACTTTCTAAAAAATCAAGTCAAAGTTTATATTTTTTTTATTTTTGATACATTCTACAAATTTGTGCAAAATAATATACATTTTTTGTCGATTTTATCAATCGCCGGTTTCGAAATCAGTTGCTGCCAGGCGGTACTGCATACCCATTCTCATCTGCAACTACTTTTTCCGTACCCTCTTCTGTGCTTTTTAATGTACGCATTCCGTGGTTTCCCGCACGGACAGCAATTTCCTGTAAAGTAATAAGAGCCACCACAACGGGCGGCCCTTATAAAAATCATTCTTATTCTGCTTTTCCAACAGAACCAAATAATTCCATTTTTTCTTTTACAGTAGCTTTGATTGCTTCTGCACCCGGAGCTAATAATTTACGTGGGTCAAATCCTTTGCCCTCTAAGTCCTTACCAGCTTCGATATATTTACGTGTAGCATCTGCGAAAGATAACTGACACTCTGTATTTACATTAATCTTAGATACGCCAAGAGAGATAGCTTTCTTAATCATATCTGCAGGAATTCCTGTACCACCGTGAAGTACTAATGGCATAGTTCCTGTCTTCTGCTGGATAGCGTCCAGGGTCTCGAAGGAAAGTCCTTTCCAGTTTGCCGGATATTTTCCGTGGATATTACCGATACCTGCTGCAAGCATATCTACACCAAGATCAGCGATTGTCTTACACTCGTTAGGATCTGCGCACTCGCCCATTCCAACTACTCCGTCTTCTTCTCCACCGATGGAACCAACCTCGCACTCGATAGAAAGTCCAAGCTGATGAGCTACATTTACAAGCTCTGTAGACTTAGCAAGGTTCTCTTCAAATGGATAATGAGAGCCATCAAACATGATAGATGTAAATCCAGCTTTGATACATTTATAACATCCTTCGTATGTTCCATGATCTAAGTGAAGTGCTACAGGAACTGTGATTCCAAGTTCTTCATGCATAGCTTTTACCATAGCTGCAACGGTCTTAAAACCTGTCATATATTTTCCTGCACCTTCAGATACACCAAGAATTACAGGGGATTTTAATTCTTCTGCAGTTAACAGTATTGATTTTGTCCACTCAAGGTTGTTGATATTGAACTGGCCTACTGCATAATGACCAGCTTTTGCTTTTTTTAACATTTCTGTTGCTGATACTAACATTTTGATTCCTCCATTGTTTTTTTTTCATTGTACCATGGCTTTTTCCAAAAATAAAGTTAAAAATATAACAATCATTTTACAGATGTTTCTTTATTCTTGACCATAATCTCCAAAGCCTGGTGCATATTTCTTATTTCCACTTCCTTATGGTCTCCCCCAAACTCACCATCTAAAGTCCATGGAATAATTTCTTCCGGATAAAACTTAATATTGCTGCTCTTAAATGAGTATACCAGGTCGGTATCATCCTTGCGGCTGGTTAATGCTGCAATAATCTCATTTAACTCCAGTGGATTCTTCGGTGCTTTAATCAGTGTCACCTCAAAAACACCGTCATCCAGGAGTACATTTTTACCTGTCAGGTTCTTAAATCCCCCCACAGAAATAGAATTGGTAATCATACCATAGATAAATTCGTCCTCTAATACCTCATCATCATATTCCACCCGCATCTTATAGACCGGAATGTCTAAAAGCTGTTTCATTCCTTCTAAAATATAAGCTGCGTGTCCTAATACATTCTTTAACTGCTGGCTGGTCTGATAAGATACTGCAGTAAACAGTCCAAATGCTGCCACATATACGAATGAATCTCCATTAAAATATCCTATATCTACCGGAAACCTTCTTCCCTTTACCGCTACATTTGCTGCCTTTAGCATGCTTTTAGGTATTCTTAAAGAATTGGCAAAGTCGTTGGTACTTCCTGCCGGAATATAACCAAGCAGTGTCTTTTCTTCACTTTCCATCATTCCGCTGACTGCTTCATCCAAAGTACCGTCTCCACCACTACAAACAATCAGATCATAATTCTTCGCTTCTTCTCTGACATGGTTCTGCGCATCCCCTTTGCTCTGTGTCGGATATATGGTTACTTCATAATCTGCCTTTACCATAATATCTACAATTTCTAACAGTTTATTCTTAATCAGTCCCTTGCCGGAATGTGGATTAAATATAAAAAGTAATTTCTTTTTCATTTTTTTACATAACCTCTCTTTTCCTTCTAGCCCTCAGACAGGAACTGTTCCAATGTATCCAAGGCTTCCTTCTCGTCCTCACCCTCAGTAACAACTGTTACCATATCCTCATAATTCATTGCCAGTGACATCATACCCATAATGCTCTTCACATTTACTTTTTTATCTCCGGATTCAATATAAATACTGCTGGAAAAACGATTTGCAGTCTGAACAAGCAATGCAATGGGACTTGCTTCGACACCATTAACAAATTTAATGGTCACCTCTTTCTTCATCATATGTATTCCTCCTCATCCTTTTCATACTCTCATGTTTTCAGCAATTTCACTTATCTTTCTTAACCTGTGATTCACACCGGATTTTCCCACCGGCGGATTTAAGTATGCCCCCAGTTCCTTAAGAGGCGCTTCCGGGTGCTCCAAACGTACCTGTGCCATCTCGTAAAGATTATCCGGCAATTCCTGCAGTCGTCCCTTTTCCTGGATAAACTTAATATCTTCAATCTGCTTTACTGCAGCATTCACTGTCTTATTAATATTGGCAGTTTCACAATTTACCTGCCGGTTTACACTGTTACGCATCTCCTTTAAAATGCGTACATTTTCAAGGTTCATCAGTGCCACATGTGCTTCCATGATGTTTAACATATCCACAATCTGTGCACCTTCTTTTAAGTATACCACATGGTGCTTCTTGCGTTCCACCACTTTCGCATCCATGCCAAAGTCACTGATTACCGTCCTGAGCTGTTCTGCCTGTTGTGGCGTTGCACATACAATTTCAAAATGATAAGATTTATGCGGGTCACTCATGGAACCCGAAGCCAGAAATGCTCCTCTTACAAACGTCCTTCTACAGCAGGACTTCTGCAGTAACATTCCATTTACTGCCTGTCGGAACGGATGCAGTGAACCGTCCTCTTCCAAAAATTTAAGTGCCATTAATACCCTGCGCATGGCATCCTGTTCTTCTATATATAACACACCCGGATTCTGTTCAGATAACTCTGCACTGATGTCAAATGCCCGCTTCAAAAGCGTATAGCACTTTTTTGCCAATCCGGCATGTTCTGTTGCAATTTCCAATCTGGGATCTGCTCCCGTCAATATCATTCTTCCGGAAAAACTTATAATTGCTGCAAGTTCTGCTAACTGGCAGTGTCTGCTTTTACTTATATGCTTCTCCAGTTCCGCCTTTACTTCTCCCGAAAAAGACATCTCATATCTCCATCTAGTGCCGCATCGTATCCTTTTCAATGTCACGATGCTCTATCTTAATTCCAAACTGTTTCTGTTTCTCCAACCGTTTAAACAATTCATTGGCAAGGGTTACGGAACGATGCTTGCCTCCGGTACAGCCAATGGCAATTACCAGCTGGCTCTTCCCCTCTGTTATGTAATTCGGTATCAGAAATTTTATCATATCTTCTAATTTATCCAGAAATACGTGGGCTTCCTTATATTGCATCACAAAATCCTGAATTTCTTTATCATTGCCATTCTTTTGGCGTAAGCCTTCCACATAATACGGATTTGGCAGAAAACGTACATCAAACACCAGATCTGCATCTGCCGGAATTCCATACTTGAATCCAAAGGATAAAATTGTGATAAATAAATTCTTAAATTCCTGATTCTCTACAAATATTTTATTTAATTCTGTTTTTAATTCTCTGGTCAGAAGATGACTGGTATCTATAATGTAATTTGCCTGTTTCTTTAAGAATTCCAATCTTCTTCTTTCTTCTTCGATGCCTTTATCGACACGATCGCTTCCTGCCAGTGGATGACTTCTTCTGGTTTCTTTATAACGTTTTACCAGCACACCATCCTCTGCATCCAAAAACAGTACATCAAATTCTTTTCCTTCACCTCTCAGGTGGTCAAGAATATCCTGCAAATCTTCCAATGCCTGTCCGCTTCGGATATCCACACCCACAGCAACCTTCTGAAGCTCGGTATTTCTTAAATCTGCCAACTCTATAAACTTTTCAATCAGCGGAATCGGTAGATTATCGACACAATAAAATCCGATATCCTCCATCATCTTAAGTGCTGTTCTCTTTCCCGCCCCGGACATTCCTGTCAGAATTACCAGTTTCATGAAAATTCTCCTAACCTTCTTACTTCCGGCTCCAGTCTTACCTGAAACTCCTGTTCTACTTTTTCCTGCACCCTGCGCATCAGCTCTTCCACTTCTGCTGCAGTTGCCTGCCCACGGTTTATAACAAAGCCACAATGTTTCTCGGATACCTGGGCATCTCCCACACGATAGCCTCTTAATCCGGCATCCATAATCAGCTTTCCGGCAAAATAGCCTTCCGGCCGCTTAAAGGTACTTCCTGCACTTGGGAATTCCAACGGCTGCTTCTCCTGCCGTTTCTGGCGGAGTTCCTGCATGACAGCTTCAATTTTCTCTTTTTCTCCGGATTCTAATTTTAACGTTACACCCAGCACTACTTCCCCGGTCTCCATGACACGGCTGTGTCTGTAACTTAAGGAAATCTCTTCTACCGGAACTTCTACCACTTCACCATCTTTGGTCAAAAGATCCGCAGATACTAAAATATCCTTCATCTCTCCGCCATAAGCACCGGCGTTCATCACAACTGCACCTCCGATGCTTCCCGGAATTCCTGCTGCAAATTCCATGCCGCCTAAGGATGCTTCCAGTGCCTTGTGTGCAACCTTCGAAAGCAATGCTCCCGCTTCAGCACGGATCATATTTTCCTTTACTTCAATGGAAGAAGCATTTGCGCCAAATTCAATGACCACTCCGGGAATTCCCTTATCGCCCACCAGAAGATTGCTTCCGTTTCCAATAATCGTATACGGAATCTTCTTTGCTCTGCACAATGTGATGACATCCACTGCCTCTTTGATGGTCGGCATCAGAAAAATCTCTGCCATACCCCCAATCCGGAATGTGGTATGACGGCTCATCGGCTCCTGCAAGCGTATTCTGTTTTCATCTACAATTGTCTTAATGGCTTCTATCCAGTCTTCTCTCACAATTTGCTTCTCCCATTTTTTATTTCTCTATGAAGCCAAAAATGCTACATATCCTTTATATGCTTCATATAAATCTGCTTTACTGATAATCTCCCATGGTGCATGCATATTTAAAACTGCCACACCACTGTCAATTACCTGCATTCCATAATTTGCCAGAATATACGCGATGGTTCCGCCGCCACCCTGGTCTACTTTACCTAATTCTGCAGTCTGATAAAATACATTACCATCGTCCATCACTGCACGCAATTTTCCAACATATTCTGCACTGGCATCATTAGAACCTGACTTTCCTCTGGAACCGGTATATTTATTAAATACCATTCCTTTTCCAAAATATGCTGCATTTTTCTTATCCATAACGGATGGATAATTGGGGTCAAATGCCGCACTGACATCAGAGGATAATACATGGGAATTCTGCAATGCACGACGCAGTGCAAGTTCTGTATACTGTCCTGCTGCTGCCATCACTTCTGCTGTCATATTTTCAAAAAATCTCGACTGCATCCCGGTTGCTCCCACGCTGCCGATTTCTTCTTTATCTACCAGGAGACATACACTGGTATATTCCGGTGTTTCATTTTTTGCCAGCATTGCCTCAAAGGATGGATACGCACAGACTCTGTCATCATGTCCGTACCCCATAATCATGCTCCGGTCAAATCCATAATCTCTTGCTTCTCCGGCTGGTACTACTTCAATCTCTGCGGACAGGAAATCTTCTTCCTCAATTCCATATTCCTCTTTTAAGATTCCAAGGATATTTTCTTTTACCGTATCCTTGGCATTTTCTTTTTCTTCACCTGCAAGCGGAATACTTCCAATCAGAAGGTCTAAGTTTTCTCCTTCAATAACCTTTGCTGCTTTCTTTTCCATCTGCTCACCGGCAAGATGAATCAGTAAATCACTGACACCAAATACCGGGTCTCCCGGCTTATCTCCAATATTTACCTCTACTACACTTCCGTCTTTCTTTGCCACTACACCATGCAATGCCAGCGGAAGTGTTACCCACTGGTATTTCTTCACACCACCATAATAATGGGTATCTAACATAGCAAGCCCGGTATCTTCATAGAATGGATTCTGTTTTAAATCCATTCTCGGAGAATCCACATGTGCGCCGAGAATCCGCATGCCCTCTTCCATTGGTTTCTTTCCTACAATGAACATAGCAAGTGCTTTTCCATTATTATCTGCATACACTCTTGCACCGGATTCCAGTTTTATTCCTTCTGCAATCACTTTCTTTATATCAAGATATCCTGCTGCCTCTGCCCGCTCTACAAAAGTGCGTACACATTCTCTTTCTGTCTTACATGCTGATATAAATTTACGATACTCTTCTGCAAATTCAAAAACTTTCTTCTTCTCTTCTTCACTGTAATGATTCCATGCTACTTCACGTTCCATATGAATGAATCTCCTTTTACTCTTCTTCCTCGTCGTCCTTCTTGTTCAGATTTGCCTGTACACGACGATACAATTCCTGAGCTGCATTGTAACCCATCTTCTTCTGTCTGTGGTTAACGGCTGCAGCCTCGCAGATAACTGCCAGATTTCGGCCTGGACGGATTGGAAGGGAATGACATACTACTTTATTTCCAAGTAACTCTGTATATTCTTCCTCAAGGCCAAGGCGGTCATACTCATTATCTTTCTTCCAGTCTTCCAGTTTAATTACGAGATCGATATTCTGTTTCTCTTTTACACACTCAACACCGAACAAAGTCTTTACATCAATGATTCCGATACCTCTTAACTCAATGAAGTATCTGGTGATATCCGGTGATGTGCCGGTTAAGGTATGCTCATTGATTTTACGGATTTCTACCACATCATCTGTTACCAGACGATGTCCTCGCTTAATCAGTTCCAGTGCTGCTTCACTCTTACCGATTCCGCTTTCACCGGTAATCAGAAGTCCCTCACCGTAAACGTCTACCAGCACACCATGGATGGTAATACACGGAGCAAGCTCTTCACTTAAAAGATAAATCAGCTCCGCCATGAATTCTGATGTGCTTCTGCCTGTTCCGAATACCGGCACATTATTTTCCTTTGCCCTCTGTAAGAACAGGTCATCCGGCTGTAAATCCCTGCAGAAAATAACACATGGTATATCATATTTTAAGAACCGGCTGTAAATGCTATCCTTTTCTGAATCATTCAAATGCTGCAGGTATGTATATTCTACCATACCGATAATCTGTACACGGGACTGCTCGAAATGTTCAAAATATCCGCTCAGCTGTAATGCCGGACGATTTACATCCGCAAGTCTGATGCGGTGTCCCTTTAATTCCATATCCTCAATATATTTCTTTAACTGCAGTTTTTTTACGATTTTCTCAATTCCTACACCTTCCATGGCATGACTCCTTCCTTATCTTCGCCCCTGTATTTTTATAATTCTTTACTGTTCTAATAATTTGAAACGATCTACCAGTTCATCTAAAGAAGTTGCCTCTGCAGACAATTCTTCACTGGTTGCTGATGCCTCCTGGGATGCTGCAGAATTGGTCTGAATAACATCATCAATCTGTTTTACACCATCTTCAATTTCTTTTACTGACACTGCCTGGCGGTCAGAAGCAATTCTGATATTAGCAACTTCTGTAATAATAGTATCCAGTTCTGTAATAACCTTATTTAATGATTCCGATGTCTGCTGTGTTACTTCATTTCCATGTTCTACTTCTACCTGGTTTGTCTCCAGTAAATGCTTGGATGTCTCTGCAGATTCTGCACTGCTTTCAGCCAGCATACGAATCTGCTCCGCAACAACTGCAAATCCCTTTCCTGCTTCTCCGGCTCTTGCCGCCTCAATGGATGCATTCAGGGAAAGAAGGTTAGTCTGGCTTGCAATACCATCAATTTCAGTAATAACTCTTTCCAGCTCTTTGGATGTTGTCGAGATACGTTCCATTGCCTCCATAAGTTCCCGCATCTTGTTCTGGCTGACATTTGCTTCCATTCCTACGCTCTTTGCACGGTCATGTACAATATCTGTTGACTTGCTGTTTGCAACAACCTGCTCTGTAACCTTTGAAACATTCTCCACCAGATTATCTACTGCAATAGACTGGTCTGTTGCACCCTTTGCCAGATCCTGGGAGCTGATTGCAAGCTGTTCAGAACCGGCGGCTACCTGATTAGAAGATTCCTTAATCAGACATAATGTACTGCTTACGTTCTGGATGGTGCTTACCAGTTCTTCCATCACTGTTTCAAATTCTCCCACATATGCTTCTTTGCATGAAGAATGTACGGTATAATTACCCTGTGCAAATTCTTTTAAAATATTCTGTAAATCGCCAACAATTTTCTGTAAAGTATCTTCCATATTACGGAACTGGTTTGCCAGTTCTCCGATTTCATCTTCTGACTGATAAGTTACTTTCTCATGTAATTCTCCATGGGAAAGATGCTCTGCTACATCTTTTAATTCCCGGATTGGTTTTACAATATAATAAATTAACCACTTGGATTCCCGGCCGGTTAAAGTAACACTTACTACTACGATTGTCAGCATAATCACAATGCAGATAACCAGAACCGGAATACGGAACGCATCCGGCACCACTGCCAGCAGAATCAATCCCAGACTGGCTAGTGCTACTGTTGCAAAATACAGCCTGAATATCATGTTAAATGCATCATTAACTTTTTTCTTGATACTTTTGTTTTTGAATTTTTCTTCTTTGGTCATAGTGATTCTCCTTTTTCTTTTTCTTTTTCTTTTTCCTCTCCCCTGTGGAAAAAGCGGAATACTTCTTCCGCTGCTTTTTCGTTCATCGCTTCTGTCCCAGACAATTCTTCTATGGATGCACTGCGAATTGCGTCTAAGGACTGGAACCTTCGCATCAGTGCCTTTCTTCGTGCCGGCCCGATTCCCGGGATATCATCCAGCACAGAATGTACCTGTTCCTTACTTCGTAAAGAACGATGATATTCTATGGCAAACCGATGTGCTTCATCCTGTATTCTTGTAATCAAATGAAATCCTTCACCGGAAGTGTCTATCGGTATCTCTATATTCTGATAATATAATCCTCTCGTCCTGTGATGATCATCTTTTACCATTCCACAGACCGGTATGGAAAGATGCAGTTCATCCAGCACCTGAAGAGCAATATTTACCTGACCTCTTCCACCATCCATCATAATCAAATCCGGGAATTTTGTAAATCCCCCATATTGGTCATCCAGCCCTTTTTTTTGTAAAATTTTTCTTTCTTCCTGTCCATGGGTAAATCTGCGAGTCAGAACCTCGTGCATGGATGCATAATCATCCGGTCCCGTAATAGTTCTTAACTTAAATTTCCGGTAATCACTGCGCTGTGGTTTTCCCTTTTCATAAACCACCATGGAACCTACCGTTTCAAATCCATTGATATTGGAAATATCATAGGCTTCCACACGTTCTAACTTTTCTAAATCCAGCCAGGATGCAATTTCTTTCATTGCACCGATTGTCCTGCCTTCTTCACGCTTTAGCTTTTCCCTGTCCTGGGACAATACCAGTGCAGCATTTTTCTCTGCCAGCTCTACCAGTTTTTCCTTCATTCCTTTCTGTGGTACCCGGAGTACTACCTTCTGACCACGCTTCTTAGTCAGCCAGTCTTCAATAACTGCTGCATCCTCAACTGCATATTGCAGCATGATTTCCTTTGGGATATATGGTGTTCCGGAATAGAACTGCTTCAAAAATGTTGCCAGTATCTGTTCCTTACTGTCTTCATTGGCAATAGTTACATAAAAGTGTTCTCTTCCTATAAGCCTGCCACTCCGGATAAAGAATACCTGAACTACCGCATCCCGGTCATCGGCTGCAAGAGCTATTATATCTTTATCCTCTCCGTCGGAACTGGTGATTTTCTGCTTCTGCGCCACCTGTTTTACACTATTTAGAAGTTCCCGGTACTCAATTGCCCGCTCAAAATCCATATTTTCCGATGCCTGCATCATCCGCTCTTCTAATTCTTTTAAAACCGGCTGATAATTGCCATTTAAAAAATCTACTGCCTGATTGATTTTCTCCCGGTACTCCTCTTTGGAAATATAACCCTGACAGGGTGCCTGACACTGATGAATATGGTAATTAAGGCACGGACGTTCTTTTCCAATATCTCTTGGCAATACCCGGTTGCAGGTTCTTAAATGATAAATTTTTTTCAACAAATCTATCGTATCTTTCACCGCACCGGCACTGGTATATGGACCAAAATATCTGGATTTGTCTTTTTTCAGCTGACGGCAAAAGAGAACCCTGGGGAATTCTTCCCCCAGAGTCACCTTTATATAGGGATAAGTCTTATCATCCCGGAGCATGGTATTATACTTCGGCCTGTACTCTTTTATTAAATTGCATTCTAATACCAGTGCTTCTAATTCCGAATCAGTGATAATATATTCAAACCGGGTAATCTTCTTTACCATCTGGTCTTTCTTGATTCCTTCGTCATGACACGCCTGAAAATACTGACGTACCCGGTTTCGAAGGCTTACTGCCTTACCTACATAGATAATGGCATCACTGGCATCATGCATGATATAGACCCCCGGCTGATTCGGAAGCTTCTTTAATTCTTCTTTAATATTAAACGTCATTCCCGTTCTCTTCTTTTTGGTCCTCTTCTTCCTTCTTTTCCTCATCCGGATCCGGCAGCCCTTTTAACTCACGGAATATCTTCATAAATTCTTTACCCGTAATGGTTTCATGTTCATATAAATAATCCGCAATATGGTCTAATACCTCGCGATTCTCTTCTAAGAGCTGATATGCCTCCTGATAGCAGTTATGAATCATGGTACGGACTTCTTCATCAATCTGTGCCGCTGTCTCATCGCCGCAATTCAAATGTGCTGCACCATCCAGATATGCATTATCTACAGAAGCCAAACTCATCATGCCAAATTTATCTGACATACCAAACTGTGTAATCATTGCCCTTGCAATTTTGGTCGCATTTTCAATATCATTTGCTGCTCCACTGGTTGCAGAATGGAATACCAGTTCCTCTGCTGCACGGCCTGCCATATAAGTCGTTATCTTGGTAATTAATTCATCCTTGGTCTCAAGAAATTTCTCTTCTTCCGGTGTCTGCAAGGTGTATCCCAATGCCCCCATGGTTCTTGGTACGATAGTAATTTTCTGTACCGGTTCTGTATTCTTCTGTAATGCAGTAACCATTGCATGACCTACTTCATGATAAGAAACAATCTTCTTCTCATGATTACTCATGGCACGGTCTTTCTTCTCTTTTCCACCAACTGCCACGATTTCAAAGGCTTCAAACAAATCACTCTGATTTACAAATTTACGGTTATGTTTTACTGCATTAATAGCAGCTTCATTAATCATATTTGCAAGATCGGAGCCAACCAGTCCTGCACTTGCCAGAGCAATTGCTTCCAAATCTACGGATTCATCCATATGCACATCTTTGGAGTGTACCTTCAGCGTCTCAAGACGACCCTTCAAATCCGGTTTATCTACAATAATTCTACGGTCAAACCGGCCCGGGCGAAGTAACGCTTTATCCAGTACTTCCGGACGGTTTGTTGCTGCCAGAACTAAAAGCCCCTTTGAAGTATCAAATCCATCCATCTCTGCCAGCAGCTGGTTTAAGGTCTGCTCACGCTCGTCATTTCCACCGCCGAATCTGCTGTCACGGCTCTTGCCGATGGCATCAATCTCATCAATAAATATGATACATGGTGCCTGTTTCTGGGCATCCTTAAACAAATCTCTTACCCGGGATGCACCGACACCTACAAACATCTCTACAAAGTCAGAACCGGCCAGTGAGAAGAACGGAACATTTGCTTCTCCGGCAACTGCCTTGGCAAGCAGCGTTTTACCGGTTCCAGGTGGTCCTACAAGCAATGCTCCCTTCGGAAGTTTTGCTCCGATTTCACGGTATTTTTTCGGATTATGCAGGAAATCTACCACTTCCTGTAAAGATTCTTTTGCTTCATCCTGTCCGGCAACATCCTTAAAGGTTACACCGGTTGTCTTTTCTACATATACTTTGGCATTACTCTTGCCGACTCCCATCATTCCGCCGCCGGCCTTCTTCATGACTGCGCCAAAAATAATCCAGATAATAATCAAAGGCAATACAATACTTAAAATATTAAATACCCATGTCGATGTATTATTCGGAATATATCCGTCAATTTCTACCTTGTGTTTATTTAAGAGATCTAATAAATTTTCATCTTTAATAAATCCGGTATAATAGGTCATCTTTACCAGCGTCTTATCATCTGACTTTGGTGTGATATTATACTGGTTTGCACCTACTTCGACCTTTTCTACCTTGTCATCCTTTACCATCTGGACAAATTCCGTATAGGTAATCCGCTGGGAAGTCATATCTGCACTGCAACGGTTTAAAAGACTCATAAAAAACAGCGTCACAAGAGTAATGATAACAAATGCCAGTATCATCTGGCCATTACCGCCCTTTTTATCGCCGTTCTGATTATTATTCCCATTATTCTGGTTATTATTTCCACCATTCTGATTATTATTTCCATTATTAAACAGGTTATCCATTGTATCCTCCGTATATGATTCTCGAAACTCTCCCAAAATATAGTTCTTATTATATGTAATCTGCCCGGATAAATCAATAATAACTCTGTTAAGTTTTCCTTTCTTTTCTAAATATTTTATAAATTTTTGTGGATTTATTTTTACTGTCGTTGTATAATAGACTAAGTTTGAGAAAAAATGAGACCGACGGCGCATTCACTGTCGGTCTATCTAAGTTTTAACCATATACACACATTTAAGGAGGAACTACCATGCCTGTAAAATACGTCTTTGTCACCGGTGGAGTTGTTTCCGGTCTCGGAAAAGGCATTACTGCTGCATCACTTGGCCGTCTGTTAAAAGCCAGAGGCTACAAGGTTACTATGCAGAAATTTGACCCGTATATCAATATTGACCCGGGTACCATGAACCCAATCCAGCACGGTGAAGTTTTCGTTACCGATGATGGAGCAGAAACCGACCTGGATTTAGGCCATTATGAACGTTTCATTGATGAAAGTCTTACCAAGAATTCTAACGTTACTACCGGAAAAGTTTACTGGTCTGTACTTCAGAAAGAACGCCGTGGAGACTTTGGTGGCGGTACTGTTCAGGTAATTCCACATATTACCAATGAAATCAAGAGCCGATTCTACCGTAACTTTACTTCCAATGATACCCATATTGCCATCATTGAAGTAGGTGGTACTGTCGGAGATATTGAAAGCCAGCCTTTCTTAGAGTCCATCAGACAGTTCCAGCATGAAGTCGGACATGAAAATGCAATTCTGATTCATGTAACACTGATTCCTTATATCAAGGCATCCGGTGAATTAAAGACCAAACCGACACAGTCCAGTGTAAAGGAATTACAGGGAATGGGTATCCAGCCGGATATTATCGTATGCCGTTCCGAGCATCCTTTAGACCAGGGCTTAAAAGATAAAATTGCTTTATTCTGTAATGTGCCAAATGACCATGTGCTGCAGAATCTGGACGTAGAATATCTCTACGAAGCACCACTTGCCATGGAAAAAGAAAATCTGGCAAAGGTTTTTGACAAAATAAAAGAAGAAAAGAAAGAACTTACAGGTATAGAGCTGGCAAAAAGTTTTTATGAAGAGTACGGCAAGGATATGATTCATAATAATTTTTCTGAATATGAGGACAAAATAGCGGTGGGATTCGTTGGGGAAGGTTCAGAGCGATTTGGCTTTGATGATGTTTATTCAAGAGACCACGATTTCGGCCCGGGATTTTGTATGTGGATTACGGAAGATGTTTATGAGAAAATCGGTGAAAAACTTCAGGATGAATATAGCAAACTTCCAAAAAGTTATAAGGGCATTACAAGAGTTGACACCATTATGGCTGAAGGAAGAGTGGGCGTTTGTGTAGTTGAAGATTTTTATAAAAAGTATACAGGTTCTGGAGATGGAAGAGATTATTCAGGAATGTCCCCGCCTAAAAATAGCTGTCGGGCACTTCGGAATGGTGACACGTCCGGACTGGAAAGAACAAATCCGCCTGGCACGTCATCCCAATGTGATGATTGAATCCGGCGGAATCACCTGGCTTTTCAATGATGAATTTTATCCTTTCAAAGGAGCAGTGAAAGCCATTCGGGAAGCGGCGGATTTAGTTGGCATGGAGAAACTGATGTGGGGATCGGACTATCCGCGCACCATTACAGCAATCACTTACAAGATGTCATACGATTTTGTGGTGAAGTATTCCGAGTTGACGGAAGAGGACAAAAGACTCTTTTTGGGAGAAAATGCCCGGAACTTCTATGGATTCACGGATCTCCCCGTACTTCCTTACATCAAGAACATGTCCGAATGATGGAGAAAACATCCTTATCGTAAAACTAGATTTATACCATGAAAAAGAATACATATACAATACCTTTAGCGTTAGTTTTCTGCCTTTTCTTTCTGTGGGCGATAAGCAGCAATCTGCTTCCCACAATGATCCGGCAATTGATGAAGACATGTGAACTGAATACCTTTGAAGCCTCCTTTACCGAGACTGCCTACTGGTTGGCTTATTTTATTTTCCCCATCCCCATAGCGATGTTTATGAAACGTTACAGCTATAAGGCGGGGATTATTTTCGGACTGGTATTAGCAGCAATCGGAGGCCTGCTTTTCTTTCCTGCCGCCATTTTAAAAGAATATTGGGCTTACCTCTGTATCTTCTTTATTATCGCTACGGGAATGTGCTTTCTGGAGACAGCTGCCAATCCGTATGTGACGGTTTTAGGAGCCCCCGAAACAGCTCCCC
>ENA-ORNG01001211-ORNG01001211.1-human-gut-metagenome-genome-assembly--contig:-NODE-1211-length-19334-cov-4.215883_pt1 | contig 19334 bp, 17 predicted proteins | sample MGYA00242113_ERZ509018 | MGnify/ENA primary metagenome ERZ509018 (study PRJEB26280, sample SAMEA2338711) | human gut metagenome | biome: human gut; feature: human-associated habitat; material: faeces... | reverse complement strand
TCCTTTTTGGGAGTTGGATGGAAACCTGGTCTATTCTATCAGATGTGCAATTCTTCATGCCATGAATTTTGAGCTGAACGGCAGTTCGTTTAACAGGTATAAAGATGATCAATTAAAAGCAGGGGAAACACGTAAGCAAAAATTTGAACTTTATATCCCGCACGACGGGACAGAAAAACCTGTGGTTCGTCTTTTTGAAAATGATGCTACGATCTCGCATACGATTTGTGTAAATATCCTTATATCAGCTTTGATTGAAGGCTATAAGAACTACAAAAAGAGTAACCCTGAGTTCAAACATGACTTCAGCCATATTTGGTTTGAGGGGTAGATAATTATGACTACATACAACCTCATTGCCGCCACCAACGAGAGCACCGTGGTGGCCGAGTACACCCCCAAGGGCCAGCGCTCCGACAGCTACCAGAGCGAGGCCGCGCTGGAGGCGGAGTTCATCCGTCTGCTCCAGGCCCAGGGCTACGAATACCTCGCCATCCACAGTGAGAAGGAGCTGATCGCCAACCTCCGCCGCCACTTGGAGCTACTCAATGGCTACCAATTTTCTGACAGCGAGTGGGAGCGGTTCTTCAAGTCCAGCATCGCCGGAGCCAACGACGGCATCGTGGAAAAGACCCGCCGCATCCAGGCCGACCATGTGCAGGTGCTGCGGCAGGACAGCGGCGCCCGCGATACCCGCTATGATGTGACCATCCTGGTCAACGGTCTGCCCCTGGTCCATGTGGAGCTCAAGCGCCGGGGCGTGGCCATCCGGGAGGCATTCAACCAGATCAAGCGGTACCAGCGGGACAGTTTCTGGGCCGCCAGCGGGCTCTATGAGTATGTGCAGATCTTCGTCATCTCCAACGGCACCCACACCAAGTACTACTCCAATACCACCCGCATCAGCCACATCAAGGAGATGGGCGAGGCCCGGAACAAGAGCAAAAAGACCGGCAACAGCTTCGAGTTCACCTCCTTCTGGGCGGACGGCAGCAACAAGGTCATCGCCAATCTGGTGGACTTCACCAAGACCTTTTTCTCCCGGCACACCCTGCTGAGCATCCTCACCCGCTACTGCATCTTCACCTCCGAGGAGCTTCTGATGGTCATGCGGCCCTATCAGATCGCCGCCACCGAGCGCATCCTGAACCGCATCGAGGTCTCGTCCAGCTACAAAAAGGGCGGCACGGTTGAGGCGGGCGGCTACATCTGGCACACCACCGGCAGCGGAAAGACCCTGACCTCCTTCAAGACCGCCCAGATGGCCTCTCAGCTTCCGTACATCGACAAAGTTCTGTTCGTTGTAGACCGGAAGGACCTGGATTACCAGACCATGAAGGAGTATGACCACTTTGAAAAGGGGGCGGCCAACAGCAACGCCAACACCGCCGTCCTCCAGCGCCAGTTGGAGGGCCCGGACGCACAGCTCCGCCTTTGGGAGCCCTGCTGGCTGCCCGTGCCGGGGAGCCAGTGGGCCACCCCGGCGGGCTGTGCCTATGTGGGGGAGCCCGGCCCCGGCGGCAACGAATGGGCCAATCAGGCCCTGTTCGACTACGACGGCAACGCTTTGCCCGCTCTGGAGAAGCTGCGGCGGGACGCACAGCGGGAGGATATACGCCATGGCGAATGAGCGCGGACGCACTCTGCGGGACCGGATGGCCTACTGGTCCCCGCCCCAGATTTCTGTGAACAGTCTGAAGCTGGCGGGGACGATCTTGATGGTGCTGTACTTTTTCAGCGCGGCGGTGGTGCAGAACGGCATCCTCCACGTGTCCCAGTACACCGCCGAGGAGTTCAACCAACTGCTGGCCGGCGACGGGCAGGCCATGCTGTGGGCGGGAATTGGCTCGGTGGACTCCGCGGTGGGGATCGTCGGCATGCCCATTTTCGCCTATCTGCTGGTGCAGGGGGTGGAGCATACCTCCAATTTGCAGCGGTATATCCTGACGGTGCTGGCCTTCGCAGCGATCTCCGAGGTGCCCTACGACTTGGCCATGTTCGGCCAAGTTTGGAACTGGTCGGAGCAGAACAGCCTGTGGACCGCCTTCATCGCGCTGGTCATGCTGTGGCTGATGAAGAACTTCCGAGGCAAGGGCATGGTCCCCACTGTGCTCGGCACCGTATTCGCGGCGGGGGGCTGCTTCTGGGCCATCCTGTATTTGCTCCGGGAACGCAAAGGGGCCAGCTATGGACTGGGGGCACTGGTCAGCCTGATCTACGCCACCGCGCCCCTTGGCTTTGTGCCGGTGGCCCTGTGCGGCGGGGAGCGCCGGGATATGGGCCGGACCAAGTACGCGTACTATGTGTTCTATCCCATCATGCTGGCGTTGTTCGCTTTGTGGGGCAGCTTCATATAGAAAACAGGAGGAACTTTGATACACTCGTCATATAAGCACCTTTACAGTATTCCATATAGTCACGCCTTTCCCATATAAAAATATGCCGTACCTGAGTTGGTCAGGTACGGCATGACTCTTTTTGACACAAAATTGTACCTTCCACGCATGGTAAGGATTTTAATGTCAGGTCATAAACTCACGATTCTGCAACAACAAAAGCAGTGGCCATGCCGCCGGTTGTTGTGATGGAAACGAAAAGCGATGTGATCTCGGCACAGTCCAATATCGCTTGGAGAAAGCTGTCAACATAGATATATGGGCTTCCGTCCTCATTGTTTCTCGTCTCGATTCGGCGGTAGTCAAATCCCTGGTCAGCCAGCCTTGGGGCAATTGCTTTAAACGCAGCCTCTTTTACAGCAAATCGGGAGGCAAGATATTCTGCCGGGCCTGCCTTTTCTTGGGCGGCGGACAATTCTCCCTGGGTAAATACTTTGGACAGAGTGCCTTTGCTCATACGTTTTAACAGACCCTCGACGTCTCCGATGACGACCGTATCAATTCCGATCCCCCTGATCATGGCCATCTCCTCCTGCTCCCCTGTATGTTTACTCAACATTCCAGCGCGGAATTTTGAAACTGATACGAAAGGATATAATACTGCCGTTCTGTGGCAGATTCAGGTAGTTCTCCCAAAAGCTCGTTGATTTTTTCAAAACGATAATTGAGGGATGAACGGTGCATATTCATCGCCTTTGCCGTTTGGACTAGATTTCTGTCGTTCAAATAATACATATAGAGGGTATATGCCAGTTCAGTGTTGTTTTTTTGATCGTGTGCAGAGAGACATTTCAGTGTGGGGCAGAGGAAAACCTCCAGAGGCTCCTTTTGCAGGAACAAATTTTTCAAATGCACAAGATAATAATCTTCGTATCGGTAACAGCCGGGCACGTCGTGAATGGCCCGTGCCGCTTCCAAAGCCCTCAGTGCCTGAATATAGTAGGAACGGATCTCCATAATATTGGAAAAATGGTTGCTGAGGGAGGCATAGAGTTTATTTTTCACACAGAACGTGCAAAACGATTTGAGCGATGCTTCCGAAAGCCTGCCGTTGGGCATGACCGGGACCAAGGCGAGGAGCTTTTTCTCATAAACGACAATCCTGCTGTTGGCAAAGAGGTATTCAAGCTGATTGCGTATTTGCAGCATATTGACAGCGCCCGGCGTCAGCTCTGTTGAAATAACAAGGCAGCGCATATTGCCGGGGAAGGTGCGGTCCAGCTGATAAATAAATGCCTGATAGGCGCCGCTCACGACCACCGCCTCATCCAGCAGATCGAGGATAAAATGCTCAGACGGCCGTTTCCCATTTTTGTGCAGAAGCTCATCGTGTTTCATTTGCAAATAGATATAGCTGCGCAGAACCATCAGAAGTTCCCTGTCCATCTCAGTAAAGGTGTGCTCGAACTCATTGACCACGATATGGCCGTAATCCTTCTCGGCGCAGACAGATACCAGCAGCTGGTTGATCTGCATCTGCTCATGGAATGCCATGATCGGAATTTTGCTCTTTTTGACCCGGCTGTGGAGTGCCCCGCGATTTGCGAACGTGTAATCCCCGCTGGAAAATCCCCCGTTTTCAAGCAGCAGATCTGTAACCTGCATTTCTTGGGCCTGAAGTGCCTGTCTGGTAAGGCCAGCGATCCAGTAGGAGGAATCGAAAACCACGAGAGGGTTCCGCAGGAACGGATAGGCCGCATCCACCAGCGTCTGAACCCTTGCGCCCCCTGTCAAGGCATCCAAAAGCACAGCGCTCATGGCGCTTTTTTGATCCTCTATGAGAAAGCGTTCCCGAATGGTTTGGACGATGCGCCCTGTCTGTTCTGTTTGGATGAACAAAATGCAGCCCTGCCATGCGTTCAGCAACTGCGCTTTCTCAAATGCGGGGCCGGTGCAGAACACCAGATGGCCACAACCGCTCTGCGTCTGCCGCTTAACCGCCTCCAAGCTGTCGCTGATATACACCGTGTCCGGTAGCGGAGAGACATTCTGCTCCCGAAGGATCTCCCAGCGGGTCAGGCGGTCGTCTCCGAGGGGGGCGCCCAACAGCTCGGTTTTATCATGGGCGTCGAATAATTTCTGAAGCAAACTGACGGTAATACACATGAAACCTTCCTCCTCTGGAAAACTCTCATGCCGTTTTCTGTCGTATTTTTGTAATTATAGCAAATCGGTTGCCTACATTCATCGTACAAGTTTGTAGGAAACGGGTTTGCTTTTTCCAAAAGCTATGTATGTGGCATTTAGGGACAACCCGATTATAATTATATTATTCAAAAACGAACTGGTTCGCAACAAAAAATTCGTGGAAGTTTATAGGGGAACAGGAGGAACATGCTGATGAAAAACGCCTACACGATTCTAACGGTGAATCCCGGTTCGACGGGGACAAAGCTCGGGCTGGTCCGTGGGGACGAGATTTTGCTGGATCTGAACGTGGACACCCCGAAAGGGATGTTTCAGGACTGCCCGAATTTCGAGGATCAGGTACCCAAGCGTGAGCAAATGATTTGGGATATGCTGCGGGAGGCAAAGGTCGAACTGGAATCCATTGACGCCGTATCCGGTCGGGGCGTAGGCGTCCATTCCTGCACAGGCGGTACATATCTCATCAACGACCTCGCCTATGAGCACGCGCTGCACGACGTGGAAGGCATCAATCATCCTGCCACACTGGGCATCGTGCTTGCCGCCAAAATCGCGGCAAAGCTGAATGTGCCCGCCTACTTCGTAAATCCCATGAGTACGGACGAGTTGAGCGATGTGGCCCGGATGACCGGTATCCGAGATTTGTACCGGCCCTCCCACGCCCATCCGCTGAATATGAAGCAGGTGGCCATTCATCACAGCGAACTGATGAAGAAGCGCTATGAGGACTGCAATTATGTGATCCTGCACATGGGCGGCGGGACAAGCATCGCCGCCCACGAGAAGGGGCGAGCTGTGGACAGCACCCGCATCGGGGACGGCCAAGGTCCGATCTGCCCGAACCGGAGCGGTGATCTGTGCATTGACGATGTGATGACCCTGATCCGAAGGGGCATGACGCCGGAGGAGATTAACGAGATTGCCTCCCGCCGGGGCGGGCTCATGCAGCTGTGCGGTACCGACGATGTACGGAAAATCCGCAGCGAACTGATTCCTGCCGGAGATCAGCGGGCTAAGCTGGCGCTGGATGCCATGGAATATACGATGGTCAAATGGGCCGCCATGATGGCCGGGGCCCTGCGGGGGCAGGTGGACGCCATCCTGATGACGGGCGGCCTTGCCAACGACAAGGTCTTGGTGGAACAGCTCACCAAGGATCTGAGCTGGATCGCCCCCGTCTACGTCTATCCGGGCAGCTTCGAGACCGAGGCGCTGGCATCCGGGGCAATCCGTGTCCTGAGCGGCGTGGAGGAAGTCAAGACGTACACGGGCAAGCCGGTATGGAGCGGTTTTGCGTTTGACTGAGACAGGGCGGGCACAGTTTCCCGCGTTCACGGCGCACTGTCCCGAGGGTGTGCTGGAGATGAGGCTCACTGTCTCCCACTGTCACATAGACTCGTCCGGGCGGATGCCACCCCATGTGCTGGCCAAAGTGATGGAGGCCGCTGTAAAACGGCAGATGGAGGCGTACGGCTGGGACAGGGAAACGGTGGAGAAAAAGAATATCGCCTTGGTCGTCGGGTGGACCTCCATTCACATCAAGCGGCTGCCCCGTTTGGATGAGAACCTTTTGGTGCGGATCTGGCCGGGCCGGAAAAAATGCTCCATGCACGTTCGGAAATACGCGTTTTTCGCCGATACGGGCGAGACGCTGGTCAGTGCCGCGGTGTTGTTTCTGCCCATGGATCGAGTCAGTCGGAAGCTGACGGCGGCAGAAATCCCGGTTCTGCCGGAGGTGGTGATATCCGGAGAGGCAGATGTCCCCAGCCTGCGCAGGGCGTTCCCCGAGGAACTGCCCAACCGATTTGTACGGACAGTCTGTGCCTATGAAATCGACGAGAATGGGCATATGAACAACACTTGTTATCTGCAATGGGCCGATGAGCTTTGGGCGGGCGGTCACCATGGGCAGTATGAACCGCGCTCCATCTGGATGCAGTATATCAACGAGTTGATGGAAGGCCAGACGGTGGCGCTGGGCTACGCCGTAGAGGGACAGTGCCTGTATGTGCGCGGGAGCGTTAACCAAGTGGATTCGTTTCTTGCCGTGATCCAATATGAATCCTGTGACGTTCCTGCCGGCGGCAGGGATCGTCTACAGTAGATAAAATACACCGAAGGAGAGACACAAACAAAACTATTTTGAACGGAGGGGCAAGGAAGAATGGTCGTAGAAAACAGAGGTCAACAGCAGAGCGTGCGGTATGTGGTGGATACAGACCGCTGCTGCGGGTGCAGGCGGTGCATCCGCAGGTGTCAGGAGAACGTGTGGCAATGGGACGAGGAGCACCATCACGCATATCCGAAGTACCCGGATGAATGTGTCCTGTGCTATCAGTGTGAAATGGATTGCCTGAACAACGTCATTGACATTCAGGCAATCGCTACGCTGCAGGTCGATCCGCTGGAGTACAGTGCGGAGTTGATGAAGAAAAAGGAGGCGGAACAGTAATGGCAGATGTGAAGGATTACGGTGAACTGTTTACTGCGGATATCTTGGTTGTCGGCGGCAGCATGGCCGGCCTGACCACTGCCATCCGAGCCAAGGAAAAGAACCCGGAGCTGGATATTCTGGTGATCGACAAGGGCGTCATCGGCTGGAACGGGCAATCCACAAAAGCCGGCAACGGGATCCGAGCCACCTCAAAGCATCCGGACGGCGTGATGAACGCCTTGGGTTATCTGGTGAACGCCCACACCCCGTTTTTGAACGATCAGGAATTCCTCAAGCGGTACTTAGAGGTTCATCGGGACAACATTGACTACATGAAGCACTGCGGCGTCCAGCTCTCCTGCGATGAGCAGGGCAACGCCACGCCGCTGCCGTTTATCCCTGACGCACTGGATATGGCGGGCATCTCCATCAACGTCAACGCTCAGCTCCGGTCCTTTGCCCTGAAGCTGGGTATCCGCTTGATGAGCCGTGTCAACATTTTTGAACTGCTGACCAGCAAAACTGGCAAGGTCATCGGCGCCATCGGCTTTGATATGGACCACGGCGAATGCAAGATCTTCCACGCGAAGGCGGTAGCTATGGCCACGCAGGGCTGCCATTTCAAGAAGATCGGTTTGGAGTTTATGGGATACGGCACCGGCGTAGGCGCCATGTACCGCGTCGGCGCGGTGATGCGGAACGTGGAGTTCTCCACCCAAGTGGACGTGGTATTCAAAAAGACCAACACGCCCATCTATGGCGGTTTTAACATGATCTGCAACAAGCACGGGGAGAACCTGACCCAGAAATATATCGGCCACATCGAGTGGGAGGTGACCCCCACCTTGGTCAACGCCATGGTGCAGGAGATTGCGGCGGGCAATGGGCCGCTGTGGGTGGATCTGGAGAAGCCTGACGAGGTCCGTATGATGATCGGCGGCACAGACATGGACGAGTCCACCCAGCGTATGCTGCGCGACAAGATGGCGTGGGAGCATTTGGTGTTCACCAAGACGGCGAAAAACATCGGCGATGTGGGCACGAAACCGGAGGCCACCATCAAAACGGTCATCCAAGTGGAGCCAATCAAAGTGGATACCGACATCAAGACAGATGTGGAGGGCCTGTGGGCCCCCGGCAAGGTCTCCACCCAAGGCAACGCTTACTTCGGCTGGACCCGGGGCGACGGCTTGGGCAACGCCGCCACTACCGGCATGATGGCCGGCGACAGCATCGCTCCCTATGCGGCGGCCGCGGACTGGGATGAACTTGACCTTGCGCAGGTGGCCGCACTGAAGGAAAAGATTTACGCTCCGCTGAACCGTCCCAACGGGCGGCAGCCGAAGGAGATCTATGATATGATCGAGCGCTATATCTTCGATGTCAACAAGTGTGTCCTGAAAAGCGAGGCTGAGATCCATAAGGTCTATCAGGACATTGCGGAGATGAAAAAGCTGATCCCCCAGCTCACGGCGGACGACCCCCACACGCTCTCCAAGTGCTTGGAGGCGGCGGACACCATCCTGTGCTTGGAAATGATCTTCCGCTCCGCGGATATGCGCAAGGAGAGCCGCGGCATCATGTATCCCCACTACCGGACGGACTATCCCGAGACGGATAACGAAAACTGGCTGAAGTGGATCAATATCCGTCAGGGCAAGGACGGCGAGATGGAGCTGTTCACGGAGGACATCCCCATGTGGAGATATCCCATCCGCCCGGAGGGGTACCAGATCCCTGAAGGCCATGTGGAAGAATACTACAAATAAGGAGGGGTGCGGGAATGAACACAGTCAATATCAAAATCAACGGCTATGACTATACCATGAAGCGTGGGATCACAATCTTGGACGCGTCCCTTGAGACGCTGAAGTTCCAGCGGGAGTTTTTACAGCAGCCGATCCCCACCCTTTATTACCTGAAGGGCGTCGTCGATGTGGACGATTCCGGCGTCTGCGTGGTGGAAGTGGACGGCAAGCTGATGAACGCCTCCACCACCCGCATCCGTGAGGGCATGGAGATCCAGACCCGCAGCGACGCGGTGATGGCGGCCCGCAGAGAGGCCCTGGCGAAGATCTTGGCCATTCACAAAAAGAGCTGCATCTACTGCGCCCGCTCCACCAGCTGTGAGCTCCAGGAACTGCTTCACGAGTACGGCTTCACCGATGAGGCGGACCTGCCCATGGAGAAGATCGAGCTGCCTGACAACTCCTCGGTGGTGCTGGTGCGGGACAACAACAAGTGCATCCGCTGCGGACGGTGTATCAACGTCTGCGCCAAGGTTCAGGCGGTGTCCGCCATCTGCGCCACCGGCGAGGGGCTGGACAAGACCATCGCCCCCGCCTCCCCCAAGGGCCTGGCCGCCGCCAGCTGTGTCAACTGCGGCCAGTGTGTGGCCGTGTGCCCAGTGGGCGCCCTCACTGAGAAGCCCCAGTGGGAGCAGGTGAAGGAGGCCATCGCCGATCCTGAAAAGTTCGTGGTTGTCCAGGTGGCGCCCGCTGTCCGGGCCGCTCTGGGTGAGACCTTCGAGTTCCCCCTAGGTGTGGACACCGAGGGCCGTATCGCCGGTGCGCTACGGAAGCTGGGCTTCGATAAGGTGTTCGATACCAAGGTGGGCGCCGATCTGACCATCATCGAGGAGGCCAACGAGCTGATCGAGCGGATTGAGAACGGCGGTGTGCTGCCTATGCTGACCTCCTGTTGCCCCGGCTGGATCAAGTACGTGGAGCACTTCTACCCGGATATGCTGGACAACCTGTCCTCCTGCAAGTCTCCCCACACCATGTTCGGCGCGCTCATCAAGTCCTGGTACGCGGAAAAGATGGGTATCCCCAAGGAGAAGATCGTCACCGTCAGCGTCATGCCCTGCACGGCGAAAAAGTTTGAGATCACCCGCCCCGACGAGTGCGGCGCGGATGTGCCGGACGTGGACTATGTGATCACCACCAACGAGCTGGGCACCATGCTCAAGGACGCCGAGATCCAGTTGGAGGCCATCTCCCCCTCGGAGCGATTTGATGAACCTCTGGGTGAGGGAACCGGCGCGGGTGTGATCTTCGGCGCCAGCGGCGGCGTGATGGAGGCCGCCCTGCGCACCGCTGTGGAAAAGCTCACCGGGAAGCCTCTGGAGAACCTGGAGTTCACCGACGTGCGCGGCATGAACGGCATCAAGGAAGCCTCTTACGACCTCAACGGCACCCAGGTCAAGGTGGCTGTGGTCTCCGGTCTGGCCAACGCCAACGCCCTGCTGACCCGTATCAAGACCGGTGAGGCGGACTATCAGTTCGTGGAGATCATGGCCTGCCCCGGCGGCTGCGTCAACGGGCGGTGGTACAGGCACTGCAGGATGTCCCCGCAGTGCGGGCAGCCGCGCTCTATCTCAACGACGACCAGAGCGTCCTGCGCAAGTCCCATGAGAACCCGGAGCTGAACAAGATCTACGCGGACTACCTTGGAAAGCCCGGCAGCGAGAAGGCCCACAAGCTGCTGCACACCAGCTACATCATGCGGTAAATCAGGCAAGGCCGGAAAACTCAATGGAACCATGCGGCGATCCGACTTGCAGCATGGATCCATTAACTTCCAACCAATCAATTCTATCAGACAGGAGGCTAGAAACGAAATGAGTTTCAACGATAACGTCCCGAAACTGAAGCCCTATTCCAGAAGCGTATCCATCATCGGCGTGGGCGCCACTCCATTTGTGCGCGTCCTGGACGACCCCGCCGTAGACGGCCTGTGTGAACCGGAACTCTTTGGCTACGCCGCCCGGGACGCCATGAAGGACGCCGGGATCGACGGCAGCGACGTGGAGTTCTACATCCACGGTCAGGCCGGCCCCGGCTGGACCAGCAACTACGCCACCCCCAATATGCACGTCGCCAACTGGATCGGTATGAAGGCCAAGGGTTCCTACCACCACAGCGAAGCCTGCGCCACGGGCTATGTGGCTCTGGAGACCGCGGTGCAGTTAGTGGCCTCCGGGCAGTATGACATGGTGCTGAGCGGTTGCATCGAGATGCCCTACTCCATCGCCTATCCCACCCGCGTGCTCACCAAGCGCCGCTTCGGCACCGACGCCATCTTCCATGAGACGCTGTGCTCCACCCTGCCCCGGGATTATACCCTGTTCACCCGCGGCGCCCTTCCCTTCAACTCCGAGTCCTGGCTGGACTATTACGTCAAAGAGAACAATATCAGCCCCGAGGACGTGGACGCCTTTATGACGGCGCTGTCCATTCACAGCCGCCGGGCCGCCGCGCTGAATCCCCTGTCCGCCATCACCAGCAAAACCTACGACGAGCTGGCCGCCGAGGCGGGCATGGACTCCGCTTATGAGTACCTCCACTCCAAGTTCAACCCACTGATCGGCAAGTATATGCGGGGTGCTCACTTTGAGCAGCGATGCGACGGCGCTGCCGCCGTAATCGTCTGCCCGACGGAGAAGGCTTACCAGTACACAGACCATCCCATCGAGGTGCTGGGCGTGGGCCACTCCTGTCTGGAGAACAGCAACCCGAGGCTGGAGATGCAGGCCACCACGAACGCCTACCGCCAGATGAAAGAGCTGACCGGCCTGACCGGCGCGGATATGGATCTATTCCTGACCAACGATTTCTATAACCAGTCCCAGATGCTGGCCGCCGAGATCTGCGAGTATCTGCCCAAGGGAGAGGGCTGGCAGTATGTCCGGGATGGCCGTATCGCCTTTGACGGGGACCGCCCGGTGAACTCCAACGGCGGGCGCTGCCATTACGGCCACGCGGCGGGCGCCTCCGGTCTGCACGATCTCTACGAGGCCGTGCACCAGATGCGCGGCGACGCCGGGGCCACCCAGGTGAAGCACGAGGTGAAGCGCACCATGCTCCGCGGCTTCGGCGGCGCGCAGAACCTGCTGAATATCATGTTGGAGAAAAAGTGAGATGGGAGGAAACGCTGTCATGACAAAGTATGATTTGAAGCCCATCGTAAAGACCTTTTATGACGCACTGGAAGAGGGCACGATATTGGGCCGCAAATGCCTGCGGTGCGGACACATCGAGTTTCCCCCGTTCCTCTGCTGCAACGCCTGCGGCGGTCTGGACACCGAGTGGGTGGATCTGACCAATGTGCGGGGCGTGGTCAAGCAGGCCCTGCCCACCAAGGGTGCTTTCGGCGACCCTGATTTCCGCAATCAGCACGGCGACTACTTCGCCGTCGAAGTGGAGATCCCCGGCGCCGACCCCTTTAACACCAGCCTTCTGCATGTGGATTACGACAAATACGCGGAGTTCGACAAGGCGATCAGCGAAAAGCCCGTGGCGGTCAAGCCGCTGATCATCCAGGACGAGGATGTCAAGGTCGTGGTGTGGGAGATCGACGGGGAGAGCGAGTTCAAGAAGATCCCCGAGTTGAAGCCCGCGAAGAAGGCCGAGGAGTCCGCCCCCGCGGCGGTCCCAGTCCCAGCTGGACCCGCCGGCGCGGACGATGAGATCGCCCAGACCGTCATCAGCTGCGCGGCGGAGGCCTACGGCGTAGACAAAGCGGCCATCACCCTGGACACCGACATCCGCGAGGACCTCTCCAACGAGTCCATGAAGATGATCGTGATGATCTCCGAGATTGAGGAGCGGCTTCAGGTCACCATCGAGATCCAGGAGGCCAGCCTGCTCAACACCGTCGGCGAGTTCGTCGCCACGGTAAAGGAGCGGAAGGGCATCACTGTCGATCCTCAGCCCGCGGGGACGCCGAACGCACCCCAGGCCAAGGAAAGCGCCGCGAAACGCGCCGCCGCCCCCGTGGACGACCCGGTGGGCCAGACCGTTATCGAATGCGCGGCCGAGGCCTACGGCGTGGACAAGGAGACTATCTCTCTGGACACGGACATCCGTGAGGACCTCTCCAACGAGTCCATGAAGATGATCGTGATGATCTCTGAGATCGAGGAGAGGCTCCAGGTCACCATCGAGATCCAGGAGGCCAGCCTGCTGAATACCATCGGCGAGTTCGTCGCCAAGGTGAAAGAGAGGCTTTGAGCATGAGCTTTATTGATTCGATTTATGAAAAGGCGAAGGCCGATGTAAAAACCATAGCCATTCCTGAGTACGACAACGACTACATGATGAAGGCCGCTGTAAAGGCCCATCACGACGGGATCGCCAATATCCTCCTGGTGGGCCCCGCCGCCGAGGTACAGGCGCGGGCGGACGAGCTGGGCCTGGACATCGCCGGCATCCCCATTGCTGACCCGGGGGACGAGACCTTTGTCAGCGCCCTTCTGGATCGCTATGCCGCCCTGCCGGAGAAAGTGATGCCCAAGAGCTTCATTGCCAAACGGATCACCAGCCCCCTGTACCTGGCTCTGGTGATCGAGGCCGTGGGCGACGCGGACGGCACGCTGGCCGGGGTGAACGCCACCACCTATGAGTTCATCATGGCGGCCAACAGCACCATCGGCCTGAAGCCCGGAGTCCCCACCGCGTCCGGCATGCTGATCGTGGAGGCGGAGGACTTCGGCGGCCAGCAGGGTACCTGCTTCGGTATGTCCGACGGCGCGGTCTGCATTTCTCCTACGGTGGAGCAGCACGCCAGCATCGCCATTGCTTCCTGTGAGACGTTCCGCGCAATTACGGGCGTCGAACCCCGGTGCGCGTTCCTCTCCTACTCCACCGACGGCAGCGGCGGTTCCAGTGAACCTGTCAAGAAGATCCGCGATGCGCTGGCTTTGGCGCAAAAGCTGCGCCCGGATCTCAAGATCGACGGAGAATTCCAGACGGATGCCGCCATTGACGAACGCGTCGGGGCAAAGAAGGTGAAACGCCCCAGCGAGGTTGCCGGCAGGGCCAATGTGCTCATTTTCCCAGATGCGGCAGCCTGCAATATCGGCTCGAAGCTGGTGCTTCGCTTTGCGAAAGGCGTGAAGCAGTACGGGCCTCTATATCAGGGGTTCCGCCTTCCAATCTTGGATTGCTCCCGGAGCGATACTGATGTGACTCTCTACAACAACATTGCGCTGCTCAGTGTGCTTGCGGCGGATCAGCAATCGTAATAACGCAGTGTAGCGCCAATTTAGAAAGGACCGTCTGGATATCTTGACAAGGGAGGAACTTCACTATGGACAGTAAGCAGTTGACCAACAACCGCTTCGGCAAATGGGGCTGGAGCATGATCATCTACACACTCCTGCTCTACTATATTTACGCAGGACTCTGTGTAGACAGCATGAACCTTTACCCGGATGTGTTTGCGGGTATGTATGGAATGGACCGAAACCTGCTTCTGGGTTTGGCCACCCCTGCCGGTGTCATTGGTGTATTGGGCGGTGTGGTATTTGGCCACATCTGCATGAAAACAGGTGTCCGCCTGATGTCCGGCATATCATTGATTATCGCCGGTATCCTGTATATCATCTTTGGTTTTGCCAGCACCCCCGTTTTATATTTGATCGTACTCACTGCGCTGTGCTTTGTGGCCAACGCTTTCGGACTCATTTCTACCGCCACCCTGATGGGCAACTGGTTTCCCCGCAAGAAAGGCATTGCGCTGGGCTGGGCCACCATGGGCGCGCCTTTGGCCACAGCCACCTTTGTAGCCCTGTTGAGCACCCTGTACGGTGCCATCGGTCTGCCAATGACTTCTGCGGGCGTGGGTATCGTGGTGATGCTGATGGGAATCATCACCTTCTTCTGGGTAAAGGATTATCCGGAGGAGGTAGGAGTCTATCCCGATAACATCAAAGAAGGCGGCGAACAGCTGTCTGCTCAACTCAACGAGATGAAGTCCTACAAGAGCAGCTTCACTGTGGGACGTCTGCTGCGGGATAAGGATATGTGGCTCATTGCCGTCGGCTTTGGCCTCCTGTGGATGGTCACTGTAGGGATCGTGTCCCAGTTTGTGCCCCGGATGATCAGCGTGTGGGCTCCCGCTATGGGAGCTGAAGCGGCCCAAGGCAAGGCTATGCTCATGCTCACCGTAGCCGCGTTGATTGGGCTGGTCGGCTCCTATTTTTGGGGTTGGTTGGACCAGAAGGTGGGGACCAAGCCCGCTTCTTGTGTCTACTCCCTGTCTTATATCGCCGCCCTACTGTTGCTGATTTTTGCACAGGTGGAGATCCTCATCTATATTGCCGTTCTCTTTGTGGGCTTTGGCATCGGCGGCCTGCTGAATCTGATGCCTTCTCTGGTCATTTCCGTGTATGGCCGGCATGATTTTCAAGCTGCCAACAGTTTGGTATCTCCCATTGCCTCTCTGCTGCAAAAGGCTGCTTTCGCCTTGATGGCTGTTCTGCTCACAATTTCCAATGGTGACTACACACTGCCCTATGCTGTATTTATCGGGGTGGATGTGCTGGGATTGATCCTGCTGCTGTGTGTCACCAATCAATGTAAGGGCCGGCAGGATTGAATTGATTGACCAATCCTGTTCTCCTCTCTTAGCCCCCCGTATGCTCTTTATACGGGAGGGCACCCTTTTATCGAGCACAGCAGTTTCCGATTAACCAGAAAATCAATACCATGTGGTCTGGCCGGCAGCTCAGCATCCAATGCTATGATTAATACAAGAAAAATATAGCAATGAAAAGAGAAAAAATATATGGTGCTGCTGGTATACGTGCATCCAAAACGCAGGTTGCTCTGCGAAAAAACATTATACGTCTGTTCCTTTCTTGAAATCCGATGTTTCTGTGAAACATCGGATTTCTGTTTTTGTCGAGTTTTGATGGTTCATGTCGAAAAATTGTGCAGCTGGGACGACACCACAGTGTGGCAGCCCTATATCGCCAAATACCCATGATCACCAGCCTCAGAGTTCCACCTAAGAGGTCTGAAGCTGGTAACCATGTGCAGGTTGGCCAGCGCAGACCCCACAGCCTTTTTGCCACGATCTCCAACCTCAGATCCTCCAAAATTCTGAGATTGGAGACTATACATATGAGCTATGACATAACTGAAAGTGGGAAGCGTATTCGCCAACTCTGCATTCAAAAAGGATGCACACAAGAAAAAATGCACGAACGCTGAATATTGACAGAAGTTTTTATGGCCGCATTGAATCTGGGAAAAAGGGTTGCTCTGTGGATCCCAAGACGCCGGGCCGCTGCCGCCCCGCCGATCTCGTCCGCCAGCTTCAATGCCTCTGCTCGCTCCTCCGCAGTGTACCTCTTTCCCATGTTGAGCCCTCCTCAGCTTTCTCTATTTTACCATCTTTCCTTGCGTTCCGGGACTCAACTTTTATGATAACACTCCAGAGCCGGTCCTTGGGCATTTTGAATTGCTCCACCTGATTTGGCTTTTCCTCCTGCATGATGGACAGGATCACATCCGGGTTTAACTTGCCTTGCTCTGAAAAGCTCCGTATTTTGATGGCCTGGGCATGGGACGGAGTGCGGTCCTCGCCCTCCATAACCTCCAGCAAGGCGGTCTGCTCACTTTCTGGCAGATAGGACAGCTCCACGGCGGGGCGCAGGGCCATTTGCGGCTTGCCCGTTTCTTTCAGCACAGTATTGTCAACCATGCTCAAAATTAGGGGAATCAGGTTTATTAGGCGGATATAGCGGTGGATTTGCCTGGAACTATCGGGGGCTTCCGCGGCTAAATCGTTTCTGGAATTGATAGTAGCAGACTTTTGGCCCACTGGGCCAAAAGTTAAATCTGTGCATTCTCCCTGTCGCTTCATGGCATCCAGCTTCATTTTGTAGGCAAACGCTTTTTCTGATGGTAAGACCTGCTCCCGCTGAAGGTTGCTGTCCACCATGACGATGATGGCTTCATCGTCGGTCAGCTCCCGGACAATGCAGGGAACCGTGGGCAGGCCCACCAGCTCTGCAGCCAGCTTGCACCGGTGGCCGGACACCATTTGATAGCTGTTGTCCGGCATGGGCCGCACCAGCACCGGGGAGAGGATGCCCCGTTCCTTCACACTATCCACCCCCAGCCGCTCCATCTCCTCGTCCATCCGCACTTTGAACGGGTGGGAGGGAAAGTCGCTGATCCCGGTGGTGGGCAAGTCGGTCACATAACTGCGCTGGGCGTTGTCCCGTTCTGCCTGGGTCGAAAACAAGTCATTATAAGCCTCGTCAGGCCCAGATCGATCACGGTTCCTTTGCTCAAGGGCAATCACCTCCTTCACCAGCGCGGTATACGCCACCGCCACTTTTCCCTTGCTGTCATGGGCAAAGATTCTCTTCCCCTCCACGCTGCACTCCGCCGCACGGACGGAAAAGGGGATCTCTGTGTTCAACACCCGAAGATAGCTCCCGGTCTGCCGCAGGGCACCAATGATGCTTTTAGCGTTATTGGTGCGGTTGTCCACCATGGTCAGCAGGATACCGTCGATCTTCAGCGCCAGATTGATTTGCCGCCGCACCTTTGCAACTGAGCCCATCAGCAGCTTCAAGCCCTTGGTGGACAGATAGTTTGCCTGGCATGGAATGAGCACCAGCCATGGCATTGATAGTCAGCATACCCAGCGAGGGCATACAGTCGATGAGAACATAGTCATAGCTCTGCTTGACTGCCTCTAGGTAGCCCAGCAGCACAAACTCCCGGCTCATGGTGTTCACAAGGCTCACCGCAAAGCTGGACAGGCCGATGTTGGATAGTACAAGATTGACACCCTCAATGTCCTTCAAGATACCTCGGTCCATCGGTGAAATCACCGCATTCTCCACAACGCTCTGCATCAGGTCAGAGATGGTCGTGTCCAAGTCATCCGGGTCCTTCACGCCCAGACTCACCGTAAGACTTCCCTGGGGTTCTGTGTCCACCAGCAGCACCTTTTTCCCCTGCTGTGCCAGTCCCACACCTAAATTGACCGTGGTGGTCGTCTTTCCACCCCGCCTTTCTGATTGGTGACAGCAATCACCTTGCACTACCTACCTGTTTTGGTGCGCTCCACCGTGATGCGGGTCAGCTTCCAGCCGCTCCGGGGGCGGCGGGGGAATTTGGACCTGACCACCCCCGCCTTGGTCATACGCACCCCGTCTTTGGTGATGTAGATGGTGGAACCGCTGGGGGAGAACTGGTTACAGGCCGTGAAGCTGTCCCGGTCATCCTTTTTCCGCTTGAACTTGGGGGGGCCGAAGGCCGCCGGGTTGCGGAAGAAATTGCGGAACGCCCGGGCGAGCTTGTTGTACTCCTGGGTCAGCGCCTGATGATCCACCTCCCGAAGGAACGGGGCCTCCCCCTTGTACTTGGCCGGGGTGGGGATAAAGTGCTTATCGGTCTCCAGATAAAAGCGTTCCTGATCAGCGAGCATCCGGTTCCATATATACCGGCAGCAGCCGAAGGTCTTCTGAAAGAGCTCCGCCTGCTCCGGTGTGGGATAGAGGGGAACTTTGATGGTGTTGTACTGGATCTCACTAACCGGTCTGTCCGCCATCTCATCCCCCTCCTTTTCTCAAATACCAAACGCTATCTATTGATCCAAAAAGTGTACTTTTTGAAGGATCCAATCCCTCTTTGCTTTCATACCCAATATCGACCAATTCCCTGGAAAGTTAAGAATCTTTTCGAAAAATTTTCTGCCATTTCGCCCCATTTCAAAAAGTACACCTTTTGAAACCCCAAGCCCTTGATATCGATGAAAAGCCGCCGGTGGATCAGCGGCCTGGGTGCTATTTGGAGCCTTTCTATTGTTTAGCGGTGTAACTCCTGAACAAGAATCAAAGCCGGACTGCTTCACCACAGAGCAGTCCGGCTTGCTTTGCTTTTGTCAGATTTTTTACTCAACTACACATAATCATGGCAAGAAATAAATATCAGAATGTCCACATCGGCTTTGGCAGGACAATTTTAAGAATTTGCTGTGCATAAGGAAAAAACGACCTCAGAGGTCGTGATGGAGGAAGAGTAGCTCCCATGACTCCAATTACCGGTGGAAAGATTTCGGCAGGCGGTTTTACCCACCCATGGGCGGGGCAAGCCAGGTGCTCTGCTTGCCGCGAGCGGCCGCCAAACGCATCCTGCGGACAGAAGCCCGCATCCACTCGGGGAAGGAGAACTGGGCGACCATAGAAAGGCTCCCTGTTGCGGCCGTGTCGGCCCTGTGTACCGGTTTCGGGGCGGAGGTGAAGTGCCCTTGCCGGGGGTACTTGGACGGCGTTGGGACGCGTGTGGGGCGGCGGCTGTCCGGGCCATCCGAATTCAGAGAAAGAACGCCTCCGGGGAGCCCTGTTTCGTGCCCTTTAGGGGCGTTCGATTTTCGTACGAGGATAATCTCTGCGGCTCTCGGTACTTTCCTTGGCTCGACAAGCAAAATTCTCATACACAGTTCCTCCACGAAAAAAGATAGCCCACCGGCGCAGTCGCACCGGTGGGCTTCATGGGAGTTACTGTATAAAGGGTGGTTTACGCTACCTACTACATTACATCGGCTGA
>ENA-ORNG01001207-ORNG01001207.1-human-gut-metagenome-genome-assembly--contig:-NODE-1207-length-19380-cov-3.675446_pt1 | contig 19380 bp, 23 predicted proteins | sample MGYA00242113_ERZ509018 | MGnify/ENA primary metagenome ERZ509018 (study PRJEB26280, sample SAMEA2338711) | human gut metagenome | biome: human gut; feature: human-associated habitat; material: faeces... | reverse complement strand
CCACATTCGCTGGTTTTTCCGTCGAGATAAATTGTAATGTTAATCATGTGTTTTCCTCCTTGTCATGGAGGGCCCGCCCTGGTATAATGGGCTTGCCCTGGTTTGTGTGGTTACTGCTGGGGTTTCTTGCCCTGGTCACTATTGCGAGTAGTGGCCGGGGCTTTTATTTTGCCCTCGTGACCTCCGGGGCGGGCTGTGTATGTTAGATGCACCAAACATCACCGGCGATATAGATAAGCTCTCCGCGCCAATTCACGGCATACTCGGTTCCCTCATCATCAATATAAATTCGGTTTCTGATCTCTTCGCCGTTTTTGCTGTATACATCGTCTGCGCCGCGCTTTAGGGTCCCTATAACCGGATGCCCCTTATCCTTCGCCTGCTGCCTAACCGTTTTCATTTTCTTTCCCTCCCGGCCTGTGGCCTTTGTTTTCTGTGGCTATATCTTAGCATCTTGTGCAAGATGCGTCAATACCGGAATCTTGCACAAGATTCTTACTGGCATCTTGTGCAAGATTCTGCATTGTGCTATTGCGCGGTATGTGATATGATTTCTTCGAGGTGATTATATGGCCTACAAGGACGTGCGGCAGGGCGAGCAGTACCGCAACAATTACACCAAGGCTACTTATGATAGGCTGTCCATATTACCAAGCCGGGCGGAAGGCGCAACCATTAGGGCGGCGGCCAATGCAGCGGGCGAGAGCGTGAGCGCCTATATATTGGAGGCTGTGCGCCAACGTATGCAGCGCGAGCAACAGGCACAGCAGCTTGATAACAAGGAGTAATGATATAATTACGATTAGTTATAGCACAACCATTGTTACACATGTATGATATAATACAACACGCCGTTTAGCCAACAGTGCGTCGGTTATTCAACAGTTATTGATTATTTGTAAGATAATAAACAGTATGTTGTTTATCTTACAGCATGTATGTTATTGTACAGTTTGTGTGATAACGATAGTGAGATAGAAGCGTTGATGTAGGCCGATAGTTTGGCGGAAGCTTAAAAAATTTGAAGCATTTCCTCGCGCGAGGGAAACGTCAAGGCCCACCACTTGACGGCTCTGTCAAGCTAAAAGCCTTTACATTTCCTCCACTGCGGCCCCACTTTGGCCGCTTTTGTATCAGTTCTATACTATGCAATGCTATGTAACAGGAGCATAATTACTCTTGGTGAATATGACGAATAATGCTGTTGAGTGTACATGGTAATTATGCAAGGGCCAAAAAGCATTGATAATGCTTGATTCTTTAGCCGGCTAAATATCGGCAAAAATATTATTTTGTTGAATTGATAGCACAGCAATTACCAATTTGCGAATATGGCAACAGCAATATGCAATAGTTATGCAGCGCTGCGCCCTGGGCGGGCGGGCGTAGAGATCCACCCGGCCCACGGGGCCATATCCCCCGGCGCGGCCTGGGCTTCACATATGGAGGGGAAGGAGGGGTAACAGAAAAAGGGTAGGGGGAGAGAAGTATAATATATATATAAAAACTACAGACGCATACTCCAAACTTCTTCTACAACCACTTGAACAAGATTCATAAAGCACATATAGCTCCTATAGCTACATCAGCTACAGGAGCTATTCTTGTATATATATAATATATATAATATATATAATATTTATATTATATATACATACAGCTACAGCTAAGCGAAAATAAAAAAGGTGCTTTAGGGGCACTTTTTTATTTTCGCTTGTAGCTGCTATATATAGCTTTTATAAGCTGCTGGTATACAAAATGCGGGATATGCTTTAGCGGAGAAAAGAATTCCGACTTTAATTCCCCAAAGCCTTGATTTTTCTGAGCTACGTGATATGTTGGAATACGGGGGAATAAATATGCCTGTTGCCAAGAAGCAAGCTGCCAAAGAGGCGGGTGGAAGAAATAAGGGCGGGCGGCCAAAGCAAGAGACTCCTGTCTCTCTGGAAAACCGGGTGCTTGAATACTTTGAGCACTGCGAGAGCTTGGGGCGCTTTCCGACCGAAAGCGGCATGCTGCTGCATCTGGGCCTTTACGGGGAAAAGGCGCAAGCCGCTTTGAGCAACGCCAAATACGCCGAGGTTTGGGAGAGGGCCAAGCTGAGGCGGCAGGACTGGCTTGAGAACAAGATGGTCACTGATGGCCGCTGTGCCAACGGTTGTATGAACGCCTTGAAGCAGGAGAAGAATGGCGGCTACGCCGACCGTACCATGCCGGAGAACAAGCCCCGGCAGCTAAAAATCGTGATGGACGGCGTGGGAAAGAACGCCGCCAAGTGAGGTACTTTTGAGAACTGTTTCGTTTTGTCTCCCTGAAAACCTCGATTCGCTCGACGTGCATCTCCTTGGAGACTGGCACGTTGGCGACCCGTTGAGCGACATGGATACGCTCATGGCCGATGTTGACCGCATTGCGGCGACCCCGAACGCTGTTTGCGTTCTCGGCGGCGACCTTTGCGACATGGCGCTGCGTGACAGCATTGGCGACGTTTACGGGAACGCTATCGATCCGATGGGCCAGATAGGGGCCGTGGTCGATATCCTGACGCCTATCAAAAACCGTATCGTCTGCATGGTTAGGGGCAACCACGAAAACCGCGTCTATAAGCAGACGGGCGTTGACCCGCTGGCCGTTGCCGCTGCACAGCTCGGCATAAGCGACCGCTACTCGACGACCTCCGCACTGGCCTTTATTTCTTTCGGCCACGACACGAAACACGGCGGGCCGCTGCTGTATACGCTGTACGCCGTTCATGGCTCTGGCGGCGGGAAGAAGATAGGCGGCAAGCTGCAAGCCGCCGCAGACCTTGTGAGCGTCATCGACTGCGACATCTACTGCCACAACCATGTGCATTTGCCCGGCGCTTTCAAGACCGCTACGCGGCGCATTGACTACGGCCACAAGCGAGTTACGCTTGCGGAGCACCTGTTTGTTACCGGCGGCGCTACGGTCAACTATGGAGGCTATGCCGAAGCGGGGGCGTTGACCCCGGCCTCCAAATCTCACCCCGTCATCCATCTCACAAGCGGCAAGAAGCGCTTTTCCGCAACGATTCTGTAGGAGGTTGACCCTTGGCCCGGCAAACGCTGTCAAACAAAACGAATTACGAGTGGAATCCGGGCGAGGCAAACCCCAAACAGAAAGCGTTTTTTGCAAGCACCAAGCTTTATACCGGCTATGGCGGAGCGAAGGGCGGCGGCAAGACTTGGGCTGTGAGGGTCAAGGCGCTGCTGGGGGCTTATAACTATCCCGGCATCCGTGTCCTGCTGATGCGTAAGACATATCCCGAGCTTCAGTCAAACCACATTGAGCCGATGCTCAAGATGATACAGCCGGAGCTCGCGAGCTATAACGGCGCGCTGCACACGATTTACTTCGAGAACGGCAGCCTGATACATTTCGGCCACTGGTCGGGCGAGAACTCCGAGCTTGAGTATAACGGCCAGGAATACGACTGGATATTTCTTGACGAGGCCACGCAGTTCACGTGGCGAACGTTTCAGTTCCTTGGTGGCCTGTTGCGTGGCGTCAACAAGTTCCCAAAACGGATGTATATCACCTGCAACCCCGGCGGCGTGGGGCACCGTTGGGTAAAGCGGCTGTTTATCGACAAGGACTATATCACGAACAGCGATAACCCCGAAGAGGATGAAAACCCGGACGATTATGTGTTCATCCCCGCCACTGTCGAGGACAACAAGGCGCTGATGGAATCGTCCCCGCAGTACGTCCGCAACCTTGCTCAGATGCCCGAAAACCTTCGCCGCGCTTACCGCTATGGCGATTGGAGCGCGCTCGGAGGCAATTACTTCCCCGAGTTCTCGGAGGCAGTGCATACTGTCGAGCCGTTTAAGATACCGGAGCACTGGCCGCGATACCGCAGCTTTGACTATGGCCTTGATATGTTTGCCTGTGCATGGTTTGCCGTGGACGAAGAGGGCCGGAGTTGGATGTACCGCGAATACTCCGAATCCAACCTGATAGTCCAGGACGCTGCAAGGGCCATGCTTGACCACACGCTTCCCGGCGAGAATGTTTCTATCACCTTCGCGCCGCCCGACATGTGGAACAGGCAGAAGGACACCGGCAAGACAATGGCCGAGATTTTCATGGAGTGCGGCGTGCCCATTGTGAGGGCCGACAATAACCGCGTTCAGGGCCACATGCTCATGAAGGAGCAGTTCGCCAAACGTGAGGATGGCAAGCCGTCGATGCTTATCTTCCGTAACTGCAAGGAGACCATCGACGACATCAAGGACATTCAGGCGGACGAAAAGAATCCGAACGACTGTGCCAAAGACCCACACGAGGTCACCCACCGAGTTGACGCTGTGCGTTATTACTGCATCAGCCGCACAGTTGCCGCCGAACAGCAGCGCCAAGCTGCTGAAGAGGCGTTTGAGGACGAAGAGGAAGATTACGACGATTTCATGACCGGCGGCGATGTTACCGCCGACTATCTTAGCTATGGAGGCCGCTAATGCTGGAATACATATTGCTCGCCACCTGCATTGTTCTCCAATTCACCTGCATCATCCAGTGCTGCAAGGCCAAGGGCGCGGCGGAGCGGGCGGAGGACGCCTTTGCCCGGCTGACGCTTTCGCTTTCGGGGCTGAGCGCAAGGCTGAACGAGCTGGAAGCGCTGATAAAGGCTGATGCGGAGAAGCCGCCGGATGCCGAGCCTACGGAGCAGGAGCGCATCGAGGCGGGCATTGCAAACATCCTTGCCTATGGCGAGGCGCAGATGCGCAAAAGGCCGGGTGATATCACATGAGCGACAAGAAGCCGACCGCCGACAGCGTGTGGCGGGAATACGAAAAAATGCTCGCCTATAACGAGAGCATTGATCTCGACGACACCGTCCGAGTGAACGAAAATTTCTTTGTCGGTAGCTGACTGTTTGCCGACGTAAAATCCCGGAGAAAAACTGGAAAGCTAAACATGACGTAGTCATGCAAGCCAATCAGAGGTGAAGGGCGCGGATACCGCGCCCAGCCGCAACGCATAGCGGGTGAAAAGATATAATCCCGCCACGAGGCCGGGACGCCCTATGGGCGAAAAGATATGCTGACCTTGCGGGAAACCGCAAGAGCCGCCGGATAAAAAGCCGACGGGATAACACTTGAAACAGTGGGAGGGCGTAGAGGCCAACGGCTTGCCTACGCCGGTTTTCAACTTCCTCAAGCGCGTCACGCTGTTCACCGTGGCCTCCAACGTATCGGAGAACATCAAGCTCAAGGCTTCCCCGCTGGCGGCGTCTGCTGGCAATGATGACGTTGCGCAGGCGGCCAACATTGTGAACGCACAGTTTGAAGCCCTGTTCGAGCACAACAAGATTGGCGGGCTGATACGCGAATACATGCGCAATGCTGCCGTTGATGGCGACGGGGCCATGTATACGTATTGGGACGCGGAGACCGACGCTGGCGGTGGCGCTAAGGGCTCTATCGTCACTGAGATAATCCAGAACACCCGCGTCGGGTTTGGCAACACCGCCGACCGCAACGTACAGGCACAGCCGTATATCCTCATTAAGAAGCGCGAGATGACGGACAGGCTCCAAAAGCGGGCCAAAGAGCTGGGCTGCAAGCAGTGGCAGGAGATAACCAGCGATACCGACGACCAGTACACCGACGCCTATAAGGACACCGGCGACAAGACGACGGTCATTCTCCGCCTTTGGCGCGACGACAAGACAAAGACCATTTGGGGCTGTGAGGCCGTTCAGGGAATCATGGTGCGCGAGCCCTGGGACTTGGGCTTGAAGCTCTACCCGGTCACGTGGCTGTGCTGGGACTATGTGCAGGACAACTATCATGGACAGGCCATGTTGACCGGCCTTATCCCCAACCAGATATATATCAACAAGCTCTTTGCCATGACGATGATATCGCTCATGACGACGGCTTACCCGAAGATAGTCTACGACAAGACCCGCGTCTCCCGCTGGGACAATGGCATTGGCAAGGCCATTGGCATTAACGGCGGCGACGTGAACAACGTGGCCCGCATACTCGACCCGGCGCAGATATCGCCTCAGATAGCGCAGTTCATCCAGCTCACGCAGGACATGACGCAGAACAACCTTGGCGCTACGAGCGTCGCCCTTGGCGACACCCGCCCGGACAACACATCTGCTATCATCGCCTTGCAGCGAGCGGCGTCCACGCCGAACGAGCTGACAAAGCAAAACCTGTACCAGAGCATTGAAGAGCTTGGCGCTATCTACGTGGACTTCATGGCAGAGTATTACGGCAAGCGCACCGTTGAGGTCAACGCATCGGATGTCGTTTCGCCCGAGATGATGGCGTTCCTCGGCGACCTTCTGCCTACCAACAAGAATGGCAAGATTCCCATTGAGTACGACTTCAAGGAACTCAAGAAGGTGCCGATGATGCTCAAGCTGGATGTTGGCGCTTCTGCCTATTGGAGCGAGATAGCGTCCACACAGACGCTTGACAACCTGCTCATGCAGGGGCAGATAGACATTCTCGATTATCTCGAGCGCATACCTGACGGGTACATCAATGACCGGCAGGGGCTTATAAACTCCATCCGAAGCGCCCGCGGCATGATGCAGCAAGCGCAGATGGCTGCGGCTGCGCCTACGCCGGAACAGCAGGGCCCGCCCGGCCAACAGTCCCCGAACGGCTTTACGCCGCAGTCGGGAGTGCCAAACATTGAGGCAATGCCCGTAAGGGGCGGCCCCGGCAATGGCGAGCTACAGCGCGCCCTCGCTGAAAGCATCTAATTTTTACGCTTTGTTTGCATTATCTGCATTATTGCAGCTAACACATATCTAAATGCACTATCGGCAGACCAGCCGAGCACTTACCCGGCAGACCAACGGGAGAAAGGAACTGCATGGAAGAGAACACCACTATGAGCATGGGCGAAGCCACCGAGACCACGGGGGCAGAGACCAGCGCAGACAGCTATTGGCCGGAGGACATCGATGACATCATCTCCGAAGCCAATGCCACAGTTGAGGACACCGACGACGAAAACGACGGCGAAACCGCTGAGGCGGCCCAGACCAAGGACGCCGAGGGAGAAGCCGATACCGACGCCGAGGGCGATGCCTCCGATAAACAAGAGCCCGACAAGTTCGTGCTCAAGCACCTTGACGACACTCACGAGGTAAACCGCGACGAGGTCATTGCGCTGGCCCAGAAGGGCCTTGACTACGACCGAATCCGCGAGCGCCTCGCCGCCGCTGACACCGAGCTTACTGAACTTCGCAACAAGCGCGCCGAGCTGGACACCGCGACCGCCGAGCTTGACGAACTCAAGAACTGGCTGGTTGACGTGGCTGGCGGCATGAATCTCGCTGATTTCCGCGACACTGTGGACGCCCGGCGTCTTGCGGCCCGCGAGAATATCGACGAGAAAACGGCCTTTGGCCGCGTGAAGCTGGCCCGCGAACGCAAAGCGCTTGAGGCCGAGCGGCAGCGCATAGCTGGCGACAATGACCGCCAAGCCAAAGCGAACGCTGAACACGAGCGCCAGAGAGCCGATGTTGCGGCCTTTGTCAAGGCTTTCCCCGATGTGGCGAATAGGGCCGCGACGGACAAGACCGCCATTCCCGCTGAGGTGTGGGAGGCGGTGAACAAGGGCGAGACCCTTGTAAACGCTTATACGGCGTATGCGGCCAAGAAGGACGCAGAGGCCAAAGACAAGCGAATCAAAGAGCTTGAATCCGCTCTTGAGGCGGAGAAGCAAGCCAAGAAAAACGCTGCTCGCAGCACCGGCAGTCAAAAGTCGGACGGCGGAGAAACGCCCTACGACCCGATCGCGGCGGGCTGGAACAGCGTATAACCGAAGGACTGACCGTCCTTCGGAATAACACGAAAGGACGGAAAGCTATATATGGCTGGCGTTGTAAATCTTGCAAGCAAATTTGAAAAGTGGGTAGACGAGGCGTTTGCCCACGAAAGCCTCCTGAATGGTGCTACCAACAACAAGGTCGATTTCACCGGTGTCAACGAGGTTTCTGTCTATGCCGTGGACAAGATGGAGATGAACGACTATCAGCGTTCTGGCACCTCTCGCTACGGCACTCCCGAGGAAATCGGCGACCGCGTGCAGACCTTCAAAATCGACCGTGACCGCTCCTTTACCGGCACTATCGACGAAGGCAACGCAAAAGACCAGTATAACATCAAAGATGCGTCTGCCCGTGTGCATGTGCAGATGCGAGATGTTGTTATCCCCGAAATCGAGACGTACACCCTGACCAAGTGGGTCAGCGGCGCTGGCAAGGTCGTTGGCGGCGCAGCTCCTACCAAGGATACGCTGCTTGGCCTCATTCAGGCTGGCGCGAGCTACATGAACAACAACCACGTGCCGCACAAGGGCCGCAGCATTTTCATTGCTGAGACCTACGCGGCCATGCTGCCGAATCTCGCCAACCTCACCTATCTTGAGGGCCTCGGCTCTCGGGCCCTCACTGAGAACGAGCTGCCCCGCGTTGCGGGCTTCAACGTCCACGTTGTGCCCGACGGCGATATGCCCGAGAACGTCTACTTCATCCTTCAGCACAAGGATGCTTGTCCGTTCGCGCAGAAGCTCAAGGTTTTCAAGATTCACAAAGACCCTCCGGGAATCAATGGCAACCTTATCGAGGGCCGCGTGATTTATTGGGCCGGTGTCCTCGGTGAAAAGTCCCCCGGTGTGTACGCTTACGTTGCATCGGCCAACAAGCAGGCTAACCCGACCTTTGGCGGCACTGGCCTGAGCGTGACTATTACCGCTGCTGGCGCTACCATCATGTACACCACTGATGGCACTGACCCGCGCTACAGCAACACCGCCAAGCCGATTGCTTCCGGCGGCTCTGTTACTGCTACCGAGGGCATGGTTATCAAGACCTACGCTTACGCCGACGGCAAGTATCCGTCTGACGTGGTCGAGAAGGTCGCTACCGCCGGCTAACAACAACGGGGGCGGGGAATCCCGCCCCCATATCTAAAGGAGACTGACATGGCGTATACAAGCGATGTGTTTAACGCGGCCATGGGCATAATGGACGAGCTGTCCAGCACTGGAGAAGCGCAGACTGCGGATACCCAGGAATATGTCAATCGCACCCCGGCGATTGTCAATATGATGGTGTCCGAGCTTGCAATGCTCACCGCCAACCGGACGAACTGGCTGCCCGTTGAGAGCCTTGAGGACATGGTGCCGCTGGCCGATGACACGTATGCCCTGAGCGCCATGCCCTACGGCCTTGCCGCGAATCTACTCGTAGACGAAAACCCCACGGCTGCAAGCTTTTACCAGCAACGGTACGAGGAATTGCGGACGCTGTATGTGTCCCGGCTTCCCGCCGAGGCGGAGGACATTACCAACCTGTACGGGAATATCGAATACGGAGAGTTCTCGTACTGGCCGTGATAACTTGGACGTGAAGGGCCAAGAGGTCGCGAGGGCCGACAGAAAATGCCCTCAACATGCCGCGCGCACGAAGCAGCTCAACATCCGAGCCGGAGGGTCGCGCCCTACACGCGGCTTTATACCGCCGTCGTATAAAGGCAGTACATCAGGCTTTGACCCTGACAGAGGTGGATCGATACCATCCGGCGGTGCCAAAAGGCCGGGTAGCGCTCGCGCGGGCGTCCGGCAAAACCTATGCGCCCGAGTTTGTACGGGCTGGGGGTAAACATTCGACCCGCAGCCCCAGTTTTTACGGCGCTCCATGGAGGAACTATGGCTAACGTTTCCACACAAGTCAAAGAGACTGTATACAAGATAGCCCGCTGGAAGGGCGTCAACGAAGCGCAGGAAGGCGAAGCGTCGCTTGAGATGGGCGAAGCCGCCGTCATGCGCAATTTCCGCGTGACGGCGGGCGGGGCGCTCAAGAAGCGCGGCGGAAGCCAGACGGTGGCCGGGCTCCTCGAAGCGTACAACATTGAAGTGAGCACAGCCACATCGACCCTTAAGACGGAGAGCGGCGCTACTTCTGCGTCTTGGACTATGTATCCTACATGCAGCGCTGACAGCGTGGGGAATTTAGTATTAAGCGGCGACCCCGCAACGGTCAAGTATTCCAACTTTAGCAGCTACATTGGTTATTATTACAAAGACAGCGCGGGGAAGGTGTATCGATTCTCCGGCGTGGCAAGGACGGGTTGATATGCTGCCAAAGATAACATCTGCGATGCTCATAGTGACCCACGCTTGCAACCTTGCTTGCCGCTACTGTTTTGTGCATCAGGAGCCGAGCCGCATGACCTACGATACGGCCAAGCGCGCTGCGCAGTTCCTTCTCGATAACGCCGAAGGCACCAACGACATCCCGTCCATTAATTTCTTTGGCGGCGAGCCGCTTCTCATGTGGGACAGCATTATAAAGCCGCTTACGCTGTGGCTGCGCGAAGAAGTCAAAAAACCGTTCGAGCTGTCCATGACCTCAAACGGTATTCTGCTCGATGACAAGAAAATCGACTTTATGAAGCAGCACGGCATTGGGCTTTTGTTCTCGTTGGACGGGGCCAAAGCCACGCAGGATTACAACAGGCCGTTCCATGACGGGCGTGGCTCCTTTGACACTCTTGAGCCCAAAATACTTAAAATTCTTGAAGCATGGCCGGGGATGACATTGCGCATGACTGCCATTCCGCCTACATGCGAACACGTGCTTGAAAATGTCCGGTGGGGCGAAAGTGTCGGCTACAAGAACTTTTTTGTAATCCCCAATGTATTTGAGGAATGGGACGAGGAAGCGCGGGCCGCGCTCGCCGGGGAAGTCCGCAAGTATGGCGACTACTACATAGATTGCTGCCGCGAAGGCAAGCGCCCCATGCGCTTTGAGACGTTTGAAAACTGCTGGAAGGATATACGCGCTATTAACTTGACCGAGGAAAAGGGCGAGTACAGGGCGATGGCGAGCTGCAAGGCTTGCGGTAAATGCGGGCTCGGGGCCAGTCGGTTTGCCTCTATACATCCAAACGGCAACATTTACGGCTGCCAAGAGATGACCTCCAATGAGGGCGAGGAAAGCATTTTCTACATTGGAAACCTTGACACCGGCGTTGACGATGCCCGACGCAAAGCTCTAATGCTTGAATACGATCGCAAGGGCGTTACGGGCGAAAACTGCGCTGAATGCCTATACGACCGCATATGCGACGGCGGTTGCGTAGCTAACAATTATCTTGCCACGGGAAGCCTGAATGAGATGCCGCCAATGTATTGTTGGTGGCGGCAAGCCATTCTTGCCGAGGCGATGCGGGTCATGCAGGTCTTGGGGGGCGAGAAGAACGAGGCGTTCAAGCGGATATGGGAGGGCAAAGCGTGAGCATACAGATACCTGAATATCTCAACAGCGCCCAACCGCTTGCCACTACTGCCGCGGCGCGTGCGGGCTGCGATGGCTCGGCTGTCTGCGAAACAAAGCTCGTTTGCAGCGGCGTTTGCGAAAACTGCCAAACCAACGCGCAGTATCCTTGCTTGACGGTTTGCGAGGACACGTGCCAGCAAGGGTGCCAGGCAAACTGCCAAAGCACCTGCGAAAGCACCTGCCAGACGACCGGCCAGTCCGGCTGCCACGTTTCCTGCGAGGTGACGTGCATGACGGGCTGTCAGGTTACATGCGAAGATGCTTGCGAGAATTATTGCCAGAACTGTGAGGGCTCTGCGTGCCAATACTGCCAGTCTTGCATGTCCTGCCAGAGTTCGTGCGAAGACTGTCAAAGCGCCTGTGAAACCTCTTGCCAGAATTGTCAGGGCGCTTCCTGCCAGACGTGTCAGACGGCTTGCGAGCGGGCAACGCAGGTGGTCACGCAATATCAGTGGCGCTTCAATGAGGTGACGGCTTCCTCTAATACCGTCGATAAAGTAGTGCGTGGCATATGGTCTGGCTTTGTTGGCGGGCGTGAAGTTCTGTGCGCCGCTTGCAATGGCCGCCTGTGGGAGCTTGAGCAGAACGAGGACGGCTCTTGGGAAAAGACGAACGCCGGTACGCTGGATACCACCGAGGACGTGTGCATGTTCGGCTTTAGCGAGAAGCTATATTTGCTCAACGGCTCCGAATACAAGGTGTGGGATGGCGAGACACTTGAGAATGTCGTCGGCTACGTCCCGCTTATCATGGTGAGCGTTGACCCGGCAACAGGCTCGGGCACAACGCTTGAAGGGATAAATAAGCTCACAGCGTCGCGGCGCGTGCAGTTCAACACAGACGGCACCACCACTGTGTTTCAATTGCCGGAAACCGGCATAGCGTCTGTTACTTCGGCAAAGAACGTGGCGACGGGGGCGGCGCTGACGATAAGCAGTTCTGATACGGCCAACGGCAAGGTCACTTTGAGCGAGGCCCCGGCGGAGGGCGCGAACTCCATAGAAATTACCTACGCCGCTTCCGCCGACTACGCTTCCGAGGTACGGGCCATGCGCTATGCCGAGCTTTACAACGGCGCGCAGGATACCCGTGTATTCATATATGGCGACGGCTCCAATAAGGCGCTCTACAGCGATATAGACACCAATGGCGAGCCGAGGGCAGACTACTTCCCCGACCTGAATGTCGCGCATGTTGGCGATGCCAATACGCCTATCACAGCCATGATAAGGCACTATAATCGGCTGCTGGCCTTCAAGCTCGACAGCACATGGAGCATCTATTATGGATCTATAACGCTGGCGGACGGCATACTCACGGCGGGTTTCTATATATCCCCGGTGAATAGGAGCGTCGGCAACTGTGCGCCCGGTCAAGCCGTGCTCGTGGAGAACAGGCCGCGAACGCTGGATGGCCGAAGCGTCATGGAATGGAAGCCCACGTCGTCCAGCGGCAACATAAACGGCGACGAAAGAAATGCCCAGCGCATATCCCAGAAAGTTGACGCTACCATACGCACATTCGACCTTGAGACCGCCAAGACCTATTACGATAAATACAACCACGAGTATTATGTTATAGGCGACAACGGCAATGCGCTTGTGCAGAACACCACGGCAGACGCATGGTATACGTATACGAACTTTGCCGCCTGTTGTCTTATCAACTACAAGGACGAGTTGTATTTTGGCACGAGGGACGGCGAGCTGCGCCACTTCTCGGATACATACTTTGCCGACAACGGCGAGGCCATAGACGCATACTGGGAATCTGGCGCTATGGACTTCACTGAGGACTTCCGGCGCAAATATTCCGCCATGCTTTGGGTGGGTATCAAGCCGGAGAACAACGGCTACCTGTCTGTGAGCGCGGAGACTGACCACAAAACCGATTTTGCCGAATATGACTTTGACAGTGTTGCATCCGGCGAGGTGCCGGAGATGACGCGGCTGAAGCTCAAGGCGAAGAAGTTCACGTACTACAAACTTATCCTCTCCAACAACACTGCCGACAAGACCGCGACCGTAGTGTCGGTGGATATTCGTGTGAGAGGTACGGGATATGTGAGGTGAGAGATGGCAACACGAATCAAGCAGGGCGACGCTTACAGTCTGCCCGTTGACATCCGGCTCAATGACGAGCCTATCAACATCGCCGAAGTCGCCGAGGTCGAGTTTGTTTTCGGCGACGGGTTGAGAAAGCTGTATCCGGGGGATGTCCCATATAGCACCGCCGACGCCGTGTTCTATCTCCCGCTTACTCAGGATGAAACGTTTGCGTTCCCGGCTAACAGCTCTATAACACTTGATATTCGCGTGAAGTTCAACGGCGGGAATGTGATAGGCATACAGCGAATGATAGGCGTTGGCGTGGCAGACGCCACTTCGGAGGTGACGCTATAAATGAACGAAACGACTATACAAATCCCCGGCGTCATTACCGCCGACCTCGGCAACGGTGCAAAGCTCGTGCAGGGGCCGAAGGGCGACGACGGCGCATCTGCCTATGAACAGGCCGTTGAGGGCGGTTATACCGGCACCGAGGAAGAGTTCAAAGAATCGCTTGCAACTATAGACGCTAAAGCTACTGCGGCGACTGCCGCTGCGGACGCCGCTGAGGATGCAAAAGATGCCGCAGAAACCGCACAGGCCGCCGCCGAGCTGGCAAAGACTGCGGCAGCACAAAGTGAGACTAATGCCCGCAATTCCGCTGGCGGCGCGCAACAGAGCGCGGAAGCAGCTGGCACCGCAAAAACGGCGGCGGAGAAAGCTGCCGAGGAAGCGGAGGGCAGTGCCACCGCTGCGTCTGGCTCCGCAACCGCTGCTGCGGGCAGCGCTACCAATGCCGCAAACAGCGCCACTACTGCGGCTGAGGAAGCTGACGATGCCGCCGACAGCGCGGACGCTGCTTCCGGCGCTGCAACTGCCGCCGCGGGGTCTGCGTCCACTGCCAGCTCTGCCGCCACTACTGCCGCCGCCGCCCGTGACGCCATTGTAAACATGGAGCTGGACGTTACCACGCTTGGGCCTGACGCTGATGCCACAGCTTCCGGCGCGCTTGTTGACGGCAAATACGTCCTGTCTCTTGGCATACCGCAAGGCCAGAAGGGCGACACGGGCAACCAAGGCATACAGGGCGTCACGGGTGTGGGCATTTCCAAAGTCGAGCAGACGGGCGGTAATCATGCCGCCGGTACGATGGACACCTACACTATATACTTCACTGACGGCACCACAACCACCTTCCAGATTTATAACGGTGCCAACGGCGAAGGCTCCGGCGACTTTTTGGCAAACGGCACTGTGCCCATGACCGGCGACCTCAACATGAACTCTCACAAAGTTACGGGCGTTGCCACTCCGACTGCTGGCACTGATGCCGCCACCAAAGGCTATGTTGACAGTGCTGCCGGGACGAGGATACCCGCCACGCAGAAGGGGCAGGCCGGGGGCGTTGCCACTCTCGACGATTCCGGCAAAGTGCCCGCCTCCCAGCTGCCGAGCATGGACTATGTCCCCAACAGCCAAAAGGGCGCTGCTGGCGGCGTCGCAACGCTTGACAGCTCCGGCAAAGTTCCGTCGGCGCAACTTCCCAGCATGGATTACATACCCACGTCGCAGAAGGGCGCGGCGAGCGGCGTGGCAGAGCTGGATAGCACAGGCCGCGTGCCAAGTTCGCAGCTACCGTCCTACGTTGACGATGTGCTGGAATTTATCAACAGGGCGGCATTCCCGGCCACCGGCGAGGACGGGAAAATATATGTTGCCGAGGATACGAACATCACCTACCGCTGGGGCGGCACGGATTATGTGGAGATATCTTCGAGCCTCGCCCTTGGCGAGACAAGCTCTACGGCCTATCGTGGCGACCGAGGCAAAACAGCTTATGACCACTCGCAGATAACGACGGGCAACCCGCACGGCACTACTGCTGCTGATGTTGGCGCAAGGCCCAGCACTTGGATGCCTACCACCGCCGACATCGGGGCTGTGCCAACAACGCGCACCGTCAACGGGAAGCAACTGACCGCTGATATATCGCTTACCGCCGCTGATGTGAACGCCGCGAGCAAGGCAACATATGTGAGCGTTACGCTGCCTAACACGGGGTGGAACAACAACCAAAGGGCACTGACGGTGAATGGCGTTCTGGCCGACGCCACCAAGCAGCTTATTGTCCCCTGCCCGCAAAATGCTACAGCGCTGGATGTGTGGACGGCTGCGGGCGTGAAGGCCATTGCTCAGGCGGCGAACAGCCTGACATTCAAATGTGACAGTACGCCAACAGCGAGCATCCCGCTGTATGTGGCGATTATTCCAATAGGGAGTTGAGCACATGATTCCTGCGCAAAACAGCGGGGGCACACTCGAATATGAATATTGGACAGAGACGATAGTCATACCACAGGATGGCACGAAAACGCACAATTTCCCGCTTTCTAATCCTGCGGTGGCAGCGGCCATTTTAGGCGAAGCAAACTTTTTTCCAAACCAAAGTGTTCTTGGCGGAATATTTGCCTACCGCAATGGAGGACAGGGGAGCGTTAAAGTGGACTATTCCATTACTGGCGTAAGCGCATATTTTTTGTCTGCGCAGCTTAACGCTTCAGGAGATACGCTTATAGTGAGCGGAGGCACCGCCATAGACTCTGGCGGCTCGCGCCCGCTCAAGGTTTACTGCTACGGAGAAAAAGCGTAAGGAGGTAGCACAATGAACAAAAACTCAAAAGTGATAACGGGGGGGGGCACAGCCTCCTAAGAACTGGCGCTTTGCCCAAAGGAGGGCGGGCGCATGATAGCGAATACGGGAGCCGCGGGAGGGCTGAAACTTACAGCACATGGCTCCGCGACCTTGAGCGGCGGAGAAGCACGCACTTTCTCGGTGCCCACGTCTTACTTTGTCATTGCGGGGAGCAACGGAACAAATATCGCAGCGCGGGGCCAATCCGGCGCGGGCTCAGGGCCGCAAATATCGCTGTCCGACGACGGAAACACCTTGACCATTTCCACCGTGGTGGGCACGGACGTAGAATACTGGGCCTTTGGCTGACCCCCGAGGGGGTGGCAGTATGATAGTTCCTGCTGGTGGTGGCGTGAAAGTCAAGCGGGCTTCGTCCACTTTGTCCTATCCCCACGGAGAATCGACAACACCTGTTGCGCTTGGTGTTTCGGCAAAAGTTGTCGTGGTTAATTACGGCTCAGGTTTTTCCGCTGAGACGGCGTGGGTAATGCCCGGAGATGTCGCGGACAGAGGGTGGGGGTTATCGGCTGACGGCCAAACTCTTTTGTTCAACACTAACACGAGTTCGTCAACCGGCAGCAGCTTTGACTACACATATGTAGCTTGGTATTAATGGAGGCAACATAATGTACAAACTTCATCCAACTAAAGCGGGGGGGGGCGCTTAACCTTTCCAATCGCCATTCTGCACAAAAGGCGGGTGGCGAACGATGATTATCAATCCGCAAAGCGGGAGCGGCTCGGCATTCGTTTTTGGCGAGCTTGGCGAGGGCACAACCACCTTCCCCAAGCCAGCGAAAGCGGTAATTGTAGATTATCATGTTGCCGCTCAAACAAACATGCGTGGGGCGTCCCTCCTGTTTCCAGGGTACTCAGCGAACACCCTCGAGGGCAGCGTCAAACTATCTGCGGACGGGCAAACGCTTACAAGCGAATATACCGGCAACCCACCGCCTGGGGCCGGAAGTCAACACGTCTATTTTGCCATTCTGGAATAGGCGTCTCGCTCGCGGAGGTGCCCGCATGATATTCAACCCGAATCTCGCTGCGGGCACAAAGATGGTCACCGGCACAATTAATATCAGTTATGTTGGCAACAATGGGGTTTATCCCGACTTTTTGTATGTTGACGATAGCGGGTGGCACAACATTGATCGCGGCCAAGTAACAATATCTACTCCCGAAAACAGCCTCCTTGTTTTCTATCAGCGCGAGCCTGGTTTTATCGGCCCCCAAGCATCAACAAGTGGCGGGATAACCAAAGTTTTTAGCCAAAAATGGAACAGCATCGAGGTCATGGTTTTCTTCGTAACAAGCGACTTTACTCTTTCCATATCATAATTGCGTTAAATTGCTCGAGGAGGACAAATGTCTATTAACATTATAGAAACAAATCTCGAATGGGCGTACCCGCTTACGCCGAGGATAGCCACTGATTATCTTGTGCTGCACCATGAAGCGGGACGCGGCACCGTGGAATCGGTACACAATTATCATCTGTCCAAAGGCTGGGCGGGTATTGCCTATCATTACTTCGTCGCGATCGACGGCACTATATACCGCGGCAGGCCGGAGGACATGCAGGGCGGGCACACAAGCGGCTATAACTCCTGCTCTATCGGCATATGCGCCGAAGGGAATTTCGAGGAGGAGACCATGAGCGACGCACAGCGCGAGGCGCTCAGGGCGCTTGTGATGGACATCCGCAAGAGATATCCGAACATTCTGGTTGTGCGGCACAGCGACCTGTCTGCCACCGCCTGCCCCGGCAAGAACTATCCCTTTGACTACATAATTTCGCCGGGAAAGAGCGAGTGGGAGAAGGAGCAAGAAATTGTTACCGAGTGGGTTAAGGAGCAAGGCATATCGGACGGCACGAGGCCGCACGACCCGATAAGCCGTGTGGAGCTTTGGGCCATGCTTTACAGGATGGAGGGCAAAAAGAATGATTAACTGGACTGTACGCATCAAGAACAAGAGCTTTTGGCTGACGCTTATTCCGGCTGTTATCCTGCTGGTGCAGGCTGTGGCGGCGCTGTTTGGCTTCCAGCTTGAGCTTGAGGGAATCCAGCAGCAGATACTTGACATTGTGAACGCCGCGTTCGCCGTGCTGGCAGTGCTTGGGATTGTGACCGACCCTACCACTAAGGGTATAAGCGACAGCCAACAGGCGCTTACTTACGACAAGCCGAAGGAGTAAAGCATGACGGAGTGGGAAGTTGTCGGCGTTATAGCCGCACTAATTGCGTTGGTCACGGGGGTCACTGCGCCCATTGTGAAACTGAACATCACTATTACGCGGCTTGCGACGGTCGTTGATAACCTCGCCAAGAACTACGACAACTTCCTCGCCAAAAGCCACGAAACGCACACCAAGATACACAGGCGCATTGACGGGCTGGAAAGCCGCGTTGACCAACACGAGATACGCATCGACCGGCTTGAGCAAGCACGGGAGGGAGGCAGCTAAATGGCTTGGTATTATGATGACAATGGTAATTCTTACAACCTTAGTATGACTAAGGACTATGCCCAAATGCTCGCTGATGAAGCCGCCAAAGGCGTGTATGCTTCCCCGACGCTGCTCAAACAGTACGAGGATTATCACAACGCCAAGGTCGATTACCTCGGCTACAACAACAGCATTGACAAGAGCTATGTGTATAATAACTCGCCCGATGGGAGTATAGTCCACAATTATGTTCCTACGGGCAGTGAAACCTACGACCCAAATGTGGACTACTCTGCATTGATTGCGCAGGAGGCCGCCAAGGGCACTGGCGCGAACAGGTCTCAGCTTGCCCAATGGGAGATGCAGCGCAATGCGAAGATAGCGGGGCAGGGCCTTGAATATGACCCTACATACAAGTTTTCCAGTCCCGCTGCATCGTCCGAGGATGATGACAGCAGCAGCGGCGGTGGCGGTTACTCTGGCGGCGGCGGGTATTATGGCGGCTACTATGGCGGTGGGCACAGCACGCCCACGCTGAACTATAATCCCGAGGAAGCTTTTGCAGCACTGCCACAGGTGATAGCGCTGCAAGACCAGTATGACCGAGCCAAAGCCCGGCTTGCTTCCGACGCCGCCATTGAGAACAAAAACCTCAACGAGTGGTTTAATGCGCAGGGGCTTAACACTGGCACCGCCGGGCAGATGCAGCTTGCCAACCGCAACGCTGCTGCTGACGCACAGCTTGAACTTGAACTTGAGCTGGCTTCCCAGCTCGCCCAGCTTGCCAATGACACGGGCTATGCGCAACTGATAGCACAGTATAAGGCGCAACAGGCAGCGGCGGCAC
>ENA-ORNG01001206-ORNG01001206.1-human-gut-metagenome-genome-assembly--contig:-NODE-1206-length-19388-cov-5.549630_pt1 | contig 19388 bp, 21 predicted proteins | sample MGYA00242113_ERZ509018 | MGnify/ENA primary metagenome ERZ509018 (study PRJEB26280, sample SAMEA2338711) | human gut metagenome | biome: human gut; feature: human-associated habitat; material: faeces... | reverse complement strand
GATGTCGGTGATCTCCGTTAGCCGCAGGCCGTATTCGGCAATACTGCGACACGCGCTAATGCGGGCGCTTGCCGGTTGTTCTTCATCCTGCAATATCTCCAGCAGGACGGATAAAGCCGGGGATAGAGCTTGCTGGGCTTGCCGGGTGGCTTGGGTCACAAGGTCGGAAAACTCTTTTTTATAGGCCCGCTGAAATTCGGGGTCGGCAAGATAATTGCGCATTGTGGTTTCGCTGATACCGGCCTTTGCCGCCGCTGCTTTCTGCGTCGGCTCCGTCACAAGCGCCGCAAGCGCCTTTGTCTGTCGGGTTGTCACTCTGCCCCGCCCCCTTCGTTTTTGGCGTTTTCTGCGCTTTTTTGCGGCTGGGATTGCCTTTGCTCCGCCGCTTTGCGCTCCCACCTCGCCGCCTCATACTGTCGCATTTTTTCGGGGTTGCGTTTTCTCCACTCCCGCATATATGCGGCCCTCGCTGCTTTTGCCGCCTCTGTCATATACGTATTAGGCCCCCTTTCTTCAATACGCGCATAATCTTCAAAATGCGGCTTTTACGTTATATACGTATTATACACCCTTTTTACGGTTATGTCAATGTTTGCGGTTTTAGTTTCAATTACTTAGACTTATCTTTATACGCTTAATTAGAATTGCCGATAAAAGAAAAGGCCAGGGATTGCTCCCCAGCCTCTCCTATTCCTTATTTGGTTTCCCCTTCATCGGCTCCGCCGGGTTTCGTCTCCGCCCTGATCGTGGGCTTGCTGCTGCTGTGTTTCAGCCTATAAGGGATGAAGTTGTACCCCTGCATATCGTCCAGCGCGGTCACGGCAAAAAGGCGTTGCTCTGCTGTGGCCTTGTCGTCGGTCAGGATCGCCCGCAGGGCCTCCATTACAAGGGGCCTGTCTTTCTCCTTTTCGGCCTTAAAAGCCGCCCGCCGGGCCTCCTGGTAGGCTTTGTTCCGCTCCCTGGTGATCTTGGCTTTCTCGTGGCTCTTATCCATTAAGCACCAACCTCCTTAATGATAGCGGAAAGCATAGCAAGCGCCTTTTCGTCGCTCTGCTCTTCAATATTGGAGATAATGCCTTGATAAAGGCCCCGCCTTTCGTCTCCCATGCGTTTCACGCGCTCATAAAGGCGGTTGTGCTGCCGCTCTACCTCTACCACCCGGGAGATCTTCTCGATGTGTTCGATAAGGGTCTTTGTCCCCATGAAGTCGGTAATGCCGGAAATAATGCCAAAGGCCGCGCAGGCGTCGTAAATCAGTTCTCCGGCGATACAAACCATATTCCCCAGGCGCTCGGCGTCGGCCTCGGATAACTTTTCCTGTTTCCTCATACAAAAATATTCGTCTTGCAGGCCCCATAATAAGCGCCCCGCACTTAAAACAGCCTCCATTGTCGATGACATAGTATCGGCGATGATGTCCCGCTCCGCTGCGGTTGTCTTTTCAATCTGTACCATGATTAAGCTGCTCCCTTCATCTTGACAATGCCCAGGGGCGGCTATAAAATAGATTTAGCCATACCCCGCCGGGGGTTCCCCTGGGCGGTGTCGGTGTGCGGAGTAGCCGGGCGCGGTCGGCAAACTGGCCCCGGCTGCTCTTTCTTATTGCTGCTCCCCTATAAGAAGATGAATCCCGCGCCTGATCGCCTCTGCCCTGGTTATTCCGTGTTCCTCACAATAGCGGTCTAACTTGGCTTTGGTGGCGTCGTCAAGCCTCACTTTCACATCGTTGGCTTTCGGGTTCTCTGCTTTGGGTCGCCCGGTTCGTGGAGACAATATCAGCACCTCCTTTTTGAGTTCCACAAATTCATTATACTTAATGAGTTCCAAAAAGTCAATACCCATTTACAGAAAAAGGCCGGGGGTTCGTTGCCCCTGGCCCTTTCCCTATTTTTCGCCCTTTTGGAGACGATAGCAGCGCCCCGGTTGATGGTTTCTTCATTGGCTGCTTTTCTATCGGCTCCAGACGGGCATATTTTGACCTTATAGCCGCCTTGTGGGCTTGTCCCACGGCGACGGCCCATTATATGGCGTGAAGTCGTTCTCGGAGTCCTCCAGGGGCTTGAATAGGTCGTGCTGCGGGTAGTATTCAAAGGCGGCGCGGTAGCTGCTGATCCCGTACCTGTTTTTTAGGCATACAAGCTCAATGCGCCTGGGGTTCTCTGCTTTTGCCTCCCGTATCTTCTCCCTCTTTTCCTTGATTTTGTTCTCCTTGTTGAAGATGTCCTCATTGATGGCCTGGAGCTGCAAGCCCCATATTACATCGGCGGTGTACTCGATGCCGCCGCTCTCCTTGAAAGATTCAAAGTCAACCGGCGTTAGGTAGTTGCTACGGTTCAAACTAGAGATAAGAAAAACAGGGATGTCCCGGCTCCGGCTTAGGCGCTTTAGTTCGGTCACATTACTGTCTATCAGTTCTTTGGTACTCTGCCGCTGCTGCGGGTCGCCCTGGATGATTTGCAGATAGTCAATGATAACAATGGGCTTTACCTGGTTCCGCTCCATGTACCGGCCCACATAGTCGCCTATAAAAGAGACGGTGCAGTTAAAATTGCCCTCTATCACGCTCACACGGTCGCCCACGGTTTCCCTGTATTCGTCGATGGCGTCTAAAACTGCGTCGTCCATCTTCCCGGCCCTGATCTGCAAGCTGGTGACGGCGCTGGACGGGTTCATTTTTGCGGTTATCCTGGCAAGGCTCTTGCTCACCATTTCAAGGCGGCTCTGCTCCAGGCTGAAATATAGAATATGCTCCCCCGCCGCTGCCATTTGGTCGGCCATTTGGTGAATGAAAGTTGTCTTGCCCAGGCTGCTGATCGCGCCCAGCACATACAGGCCGGGATATACCCCGCCCGCCACTTTGTCCAGGTTATCAAAGCCGGTCTTGCGGTTCGCGCCCTCCTTAAAGCGTTCAATCTCCCCAGCGAGTAGCCGCGTTATGTAATCGGTCACGGCGTCGGGCTTGCTGGATGCCTTGTGCTGCGCGTCTGCTACGGCCTTATAAAAAGATTCCCTGTCAGTTTGCAGGGCCTCATTGGGATCTTTGTGATCGCCGCTTATATCTGCGGTCACATAGTCGATGTTAAGGGCCTGTAATCCCTCTGCAAGCTCCCGCTCGGCCCGTTTCCCGGCGTCGTCATTATCAAGGCAAAGGATAAGGGTGCTTGTTGTTCTCCGCTCTTGCAGGCGCTCCAGCAGCTTTTTTGTATTGCTGGTACTCCCCAGCGCCACGGCCTCCGCCCCGGCCTCCATGATGGAAAGCGCGTCAATTTCTCCCTCTACGATAAAGACGGGGCCGCCCTCTGTACTCACCAGGGCGCGGGCGTTGAACAGTTCCGCCGCCCCCTCCTTCATCTTTGCATATTCCTTGACGCCTGGGCGTATATCCCGCGCCACATAGCTATAATTGCCGGTCGGGATGATAAGGCGGGGGCTGCCGGGCGGGTTCTTCCCGTTCCTTAGCGCGGTCGGGCTTTTCCATTCCGGGTCGTACCCCAGCCAAAACCGCCGGGCAAGTTCCAGGCTGATACCACGCCTTGAAAGATAGGCGACGGCCTCCGGGGCGTCAAGCTGCGGGCGGCTCACCTCTCTGTAATAGTCCATGTAGTTGTAAACGATGGGCGCGCCCTGTTCCTCTTGTTCCTGTCGTACTCCTTGCGTCGTCTGCGGCCTCTCTGCGGCCCTCTGCGGGGCTGTATCGTGGGCGGTGGTGTAGTCGTCTACCTGGATGCCGAAAAACTTATACAGGCCGTCGAAAGCCTCCGCTGCTGTGCATCCATGCTCCTGCTGGTACAGTTCGATGATGTCCCCATAGAAATTGCACTTGAAACACTTTAGATGCAGCCGGTCGCCGTGGGGGTCAACGCTCATTCCGTCGCCTGTGCTGCCGGTTCCGTTTCCGCATAGCGGGCAGATATATGTACCCCGCTTTTTCGCCGGTTTCAGATATTCCGCATAGCGGCTCCTGATCTCCTGCTTTGCTCTGTCTCTGTCCATGTGTACCTCTTTTCTTGAATTGTCGCCCTGGGCGTGGTACACTGATAAGGCGGGCGCGCCCTTATCGGTGCATCTGCTGGGCGGTAGCTGTTCACTTGGTCGGTGGAGCTGCCGCCCTCTCTTTTGGGTCTACTTGTGGTTACATGAATACGCTTAGTTAGGATTTGCGCCGGTGATCGGCGGCTTTAAGGGGCTGGGGTTCCCTTAAATTCGGGCGCGTGGATAGCCTCGCGCATTGCTTGCCGGTTCCTCCTATAAAGGAAAGTCCCCCAGGCTCCGCCCTTGTCCGGGGCCAGTAGCGCACATCCATATTATAGCACACCGCCCGCATCAAGCGGGGCGGTGCTGCGTCCTTAATACTTTTAGAAAGTATTAAATATATTAGGGAGTTTGCACACCAAAAAAAGCAAGGCGTGGCGCGGGTTTCAAAAATTCGTTGCGGTGCGTTACCCCCCTTTCTGCGGTGTGTTGCCCCCCTCTTTGCGGTGCGTTACCCCCTTTTTCGCGGTGTGTTACCCCCCTTTTTCGGTGGTCTTTTTAGCCCTTTTTGTTTGGGCAGATTTGATTCTTGCGGCCTTCTTTTCAAGGCGGGCGCTCTGGTCTGGATATTCTGCCCAGGTTATATGAACAAGCAGCTTTGAAAAGGTGGTGTAGTCAATCCCGCTTGCCTCTGCATCCGTTAGGGGCGTGTTGTTTGCGTGGCAATATTCCCATTGTATTGTCTCATTCAAGGCGTCCATATCCCGCTCGAAAGGGGCTATAATCCTTGTATCATAGTGCCTGTCACTCTTTGTAACTGTGGTATAGGAAGGAATAAAGGGCGCTGCGGAAAGCAAGGTTTTCACTGAAATAATGTCCTCGTTTTTCTTCCCTATATTCATGTTCTTGTGTTCGGCTATCTTGCGGAGTAGGTAATAGCTGTTTGGGTTCCTTTTCGAGTTCAGTCTATATAGAAGTTTTGGGTAGGCCATTGGGGGATAGTTCCGCATGATTCCAAAAAAGTCGGCGGAGAAAGAGAATGTCATTATCCCGTTTCGAGACATACCGGCTCCGCCGCTTATGTTCATCTTGTAGTAACTCCCGGCCTCTTTGCCTCGCCTCTTTTCCTTAAAGGTTATTGCGGCTACGCGGAGCGTTTCAAGGTCTGCGATTGCCTGCTTCCGTGCCTCTTTTTTATCTTTCAAGGCGCATCGTTCCATGTAATCATCAAGCGATATTCTAACGACGGGGGACGAAGATCCCGATGCTGTGAAAATCTCCGTGATTGCATCCAGCAGCTTGTATGTTGATGTTTTTAGGCCGTTTTCAAGGCTGGGGAAAGTGACGGTCATTTCCCCCTGCTTTATAGTCGCTGCCCCTGTGATCGTGTCTATGGTTGTGTTCCTTTTCGTTGGCCTTATCTTGGTAAGTGCGTTCGTCGCCGTACCTTGGCGGATGGTTGAAAAGGCTGCTTTCTCCGCTTTTTTAATAATTGCTGCAATCGGCTCCGGGTTTTCCCCTTGCAGCTCTGGCAAAGAAATTTGCCCCGGTACTTGCTCGGTGCTTTCATCGGTTAGCATAAACTCTATAATGGATGTTGTGGCCCCTACTGGGTCTTGCATTATCCATTCTGGCAGTTTGCTATCTTTTGCGAGTCTGTAAACCAGGTGCATAAAGGAATTGAGAAACGGGGTTACTTTCACCATCGTTTCGCCCCATTCCTTTGTCATTGCCCCGTCGCTGTTATACCCTGGGCGGATTCCGCTTTCTTTTGCGGCGGTCAAGATTTCTGCAATTCTTAAAACATCGTCGCTCTCTTCTTTGGTCAATTCTTCATCAAGCCACGGCCCAGGCCATTTAATCATATTGTCTTTGGCGTCCATGCGCGGCCCCCTTTCTTATAGGCTCTGCCCCTCGTCGCTGGCGTGGCGCTCCATGTCCTCTCTGATAATCTGGCACAAGTATTCAGTTGAAGATACTGTGCGGGTCGGGCTGCTTTCTCTGTACGCTGCAGCTTGAAGATAGGCTTTGAGTTCTGCCGGTATTTTTAGGTTTAGCCGTTCCATCGGCCCGCCGTACTTTGGGTATCGCCCGCCCTTTGTGCGCTCTGCGTTCTGTACGTCCTTAACGTCCATTGCGCCCTCTGCGTCCTGTTTTGCCCCGATGATGGTACTATAAACCGGCTGGGCCGCTGCCGCCGTTTCCTTAAATCCCTTTGCCATTGTGTTATCCTCCTACACTCAATTCTTCCATAAACGCCTTGTAATCCTGGGCGGGCTTGCTCTTGGGGGCGTAGTCAAAAAGGCTATGTCTCACGGTCTGGGCCTCCTTGACGGCTACTCCCTCGCGGATCGCGGTCTTGAATAGCTTGATGCCCAGGGCGCTGCATTTGTCCTCCAGGTTTTCCCGCAGGTCACGGGCAAGGACGGTGCGCCCGCTGTGCCGGGTAAGCAATACCCCGGCGACGGTCAAGGACGGGTTGCAATACTGCTTTACCTGCTCTATGGTGTCGGAAAGCTGGTAAATGCTCTGCATTGCGAAGGTGTCCGCCTGGATGGGTATAATTACCTCATTAGAGGCGGTCAGCGCGTTTATAAGCAAGGTTCCCAGGGTTGGCGGGGTGTCTATCACAATCACGTCATACCGTTTTATAAGCGGCTCCAGGGCCTTTTTTAGAAGAAAGTCCCGGCCCGGTTGCTGGCTATACTCTGCATCGGCTCCCGCAAGCTGCAAACTCGCCGGGATGATGTCAGGCAGTCCCGCCCGGTCTTTCTGGATGATCTGCGCCGCCGGTGTTCCTTTCATAAGGTCGTAAGCCCCCAGGCCGTTCCCGTCGCCCCGCAGGATAAGGGTTAGGCTCCCTTGCGGGTCAAGGTCTATCGCAAGGGATCTTTGCCCCTGCTTGTGCGCCCAGGTTGCGATTGCTGCGGCGGTGGTGGTCTTGCCGGTTCCGCCCTTTTGGCTGGCTACGGTGAAAACGCTCATTCTCTCTTGTTCGCCTCCTTGTCAATCTTCCCCTGCATGGTGGTGATCTCCGCCGCGTACTTCATGTAAGAGGCGGTCAGCTCCCGGCCCAGGTCGTCCCCTCTTTGGGTGGCCTCCTTTGCCTTGCGCTCGTATATGTCTTTCAAGGATTGAAGATAGCCCCACACGGTCAAAAGGTCTTTGCGGGTCATATCGCCCGCCGGGGCGCTTCCCCTGGCCTTCTCAATGACGCTGGCGATATTCTCCACGGTGGACGGCTCCCAGCCGCATAACCATTTCAAGGACTGTCCCTCTGCGTCGGTCAGGGCAAGGCCGCTTGTGGCACGCTCCATGCGGGCGGTGTTCTTGGTGTCAAGCTGTTCCATTTGTGCCTCCTTTACATCTATTACGTATAGTACGTACAATACGTAAATAGCGCATATTGCATATTATGCGCGCTCTAATTAAGCGTATAAGTCTAATTCTGATTAGGCTTTGCGCTCCACCTTTAGGCGCTCCAGTTCGGCGGCGCTGATTCTGATTTGTGCGCCCACTTTGTAATGTTCAATCTTCCCCGCCCTCAAAAGCCGGTAGATGGTATTCTCGTGTACTTGCAGTAGCTCCGCCGTCTGCGGTACAGTGTAGAAGGGCCTGGAGAAGTCGCAGGCCGTTGTCGTTTCTGTCATGGTGTTTCCTCCTTTATCGGATGGCTTTTATAAACTCGCATACTTGATGCAGCTTTGCGGGGTTCAGTGTGCTTAGCAATGCAATCGCCTGTTGCCGGTCGTCTGCGGTGGTGTCGTCCTTGAAGTAATAATCAAATACCTGTTGTTCCGTGTTCCGTTCCTCGCGTTCCTCGGCGTGTACATAGATTTCAGTTGTCGCCGGGTCTGCGTGGCGCTGGTGCTTTTGGGCAAGGAAGATATTGCCGGTGGCTTTGTATGCCCCTGTCCCGCTCGTGTGGCGCAAGCTGTGGGCGGTCAGCCGGTCGCTGTCGTACCCCGCCCCCACAAGCGCCTCCTTTAGCATGGTGCTGATCGTCGTGGGCGCTATGCGCTTTCCTTTGCTGCGGTTGCTGGACGATGCAAACAAGGGGCTTTTGCTGGTGTAATGGTCGCTGCGGCTCTCCAGGTAGTCATTGATTGCTGCCTTTACCTCTGGTATCAATAAAACCGGCTGGTCGTGTTCTGCGTGGCCTTTCCCCTGCAAGTATAGGTAAGTCCGGCTCCCCACGGCCTTGATGTCCTCCACATTGGCCCGGTTGATCTCGATGGTACGCAAGCCGCAGGATATACAAAGCAGATACATAGCATACAAGCGCTTTCCTTTCTCTGTGCTGCGGTCTATGCTGTCGGCTATAATCTTCACGGCCTCACGGTCAAGGGCGTCTTTCTTGTGGGTGTCTGTCCTCACCTTTGCCCCGTGGATGTTGTCGGCCACATTCGGATAAAGGCCCTCTGCTGCCGTCCACTTGAAAAAATGCTTGACGGCTCTTATGTACTGCTGCTTAGTTCCTGCTTTCAGTGTTTCGGTTCCGCTCCGCCCGAAGGTCGCCCCATTCAGATATTCTTTATAGGCGATTATATCGGCCCGCTGTGGGCTGGTGGTGCCGGTGTCCTTCATCCACTTCACAAACTGCCGCAGACAAGTGATATAGCCCTTCATGGTTGTGGGTTCCCTGTCTGTGTACTCAATAAAGCGCCGGAAAAGGTCGGCGCTGAACGCGCTGATCTGTGGCTGCAAGGCGTTGTTGCCGATGATCGCTAATTCCTCCATCTTGTGCGCCTCCCTTGAATTTCGTTTACAGTTACAATTATATTCCGATGGTGTCTATTTGTCAAGCGTGTTTTGCGTATTATACGTATAAAATGTAAAGCGCGTTTTTGGCAGAATAAACGCATAGAAAAAGCCGCCCCTATTGGGACGGCCTTTCTGCTATGTGGTGGGCTTAGAAGTTTTCGACGGCTGCGCCTGTGAGTTCCTCCCATTTTTCGCTCATGGCTGTGGTGTGGGCCGGGGTGGCGCGGTGCAAGCCGCCGCCGCCGCGTCCGCTGCAATAGTTGGAGATTTCTACCAGGTCGTCAAAGTTCCTCATGGTGCTGTTTCGCCCGTTGCGGATTCTGTTGCAAAGCGTGTAGAGCTGCCCACGGGTTGCCGAGTCGATGCTCTTGTCGTCCGCAAGCTCCTTTGCGGTCTTGCTGATAAGCCGCAACATGGTGAGGTTGCTGTCGTACTTGTTCACCATAGAGAAGATGTCGTCAGCGGTCAGGATGCCCGATTTCAGCAGTTCCAGGGCGTTGGTGTCGATGGCGTCAGGGTCAACGGTAGAGGTGGCCCGCACCTCGCTTTCAAGGTCGCGCCTGATCGCCTCTTTCTGCCGGTCAAACTCCGCCCACACGCGGCTCTCTGCCGCCTTGAAGGTGTGTTCAGCCTCCAGCAGTTGCGCCCTTGCCCGCTGCCGTCTTAAGTCATTCTCGCCCCGGTAGGTTTCCGCCCTCCACGCCTGGGCGTCGGTATTGGCTTTCTGCGCGGCCTGGAGTTTGTTCCATGCCTCCATGTATTCCTCGCGGGCCGTCTTAAAGGCCGTATCAAGGCGCTTGGCGTACTGGTTATACTTGCTCATTGTCAATCCCTCCCGATATAGTTGTTCAGCGCATTACAAAGCGCCTGTGCCTCGTCGTCTGTAAGCTGGATGCCTTTCAAGGGTACTTTGCTCCCGCTCCCGTCCTGTTTCCATAGCCGCACATCAAGGCGGGCGGGGCGGTTATTGAAGGATACCACATTCAGCTCTCTGGTATATGTCCCGCTGCCGCCCAAAGTGGCGATATGCTCCATGATTTTCAATTCAAAGGGTTCTGTCCGCATTACCGCTCCTTTCCGCCGCCGCACATCGTCCAAAGGGCGCAATCTTCACTGCATCGTGTGGGGTTCGTCTTGTCTCCGAAGGGGCAGCGCCTCCCGACGATAGGGGCCGCGCCGGTCACAAGGCCGCATCCGTCCTCTGTGTATCTCGCACAATTCGGGGTGCATCTGGAGTTAAACGGGCATTTCCCCCACTCTTTAGGCTTTTTCTCCTTGACTTCTCGCGGCTTTGGTACTTCTCCCATTGGGAAGATGCCGTAACTCGTTGTGATGGTCGGGGCGTATTCGATGGTATTACCCACACGGCGGAACTTGCGCCCCAGCTCGTCCCGCTCCCAGGGGCCGGGTTGGTTGTCCTGCTGCCTATTAGTCATGCCGTCATTCCTTTCTAATTGAAATTATTTGAATAGGCTTAGATTGCCTTAGTCGATGTCCGGGCAGTCTTTATAGGGGTTGTAGTCGGTCATGGTCTTATGTACTCTCGGCTTGTTGGTCTGGTACTCAATCTGAAAAAGCTGGGTGTCAGGGTAGCCGGTGTATTCCTGCTGCAAGTCCCGGTTTGTGTCCTCCATCAAGCCCCATGCAGGAAGTACACAATGCTCCCACACGCTGCGCCGGATCTCCGCCCCACAAAACGGGCAAATATTGGCGGTCGGGTGGTGCATCATGTCTCCATACAGGCGATAGGTTCCCTTGCAGTGATAGCACTTTACCTTCAAAAATCCCGTGGTGTTTCCCTCCCTTCTTTACGCGGATAGGCCGCGCTGGTAGTAAATCAGCCGGTCAAGGGCATAAGCGGCGGCGTCGATGGTGTGATTGTCCTTGTCTGGTAGCCTTGAAAGAAAATTGCCGTCCTTGTCGGTCATGTACTCGTAGTTCACAAACTCCCGGTAGGCGTTGGGTGTCCGGGCCGGATCTATCACAATGCGCCGGTGTTGCAGCCATTTCACACGGTATTCAACGCATCCAGGCTCCTTGTGGCACCCCGTACACTTCAAGCCCGCCGCTCTCATGTCGGCTATGCTCTTAGGCTCCGCGCAGTCTGCGGTGATAAGCTGCTGGCCCTCCGCGCTCATTACCCCGAACACGGGGGACACATAGCCGCCGCGCCTGTCCTTGTGATACCCCTTTCCCTTGATTTCCGCCGCAAGCTGGGCATTGGAAAGCCCTCGTTTGTAGATTTCATCAAGAAAATAGATGGTGTCATACTTGCGGTCGTAGGACACGCGCAGGAAAGCCGCAGGGTCAACGGCAAAGCCGAAGTCAAGGCCCTGGTAGATATACCCCATGTTGCTGATCTCCGCGTCGGTGATCTCCCTGATCTCCAGGTTGGGGAATACCTCGCCGCCGGTTCCCGTGGGTATGCCCATATACTCATGTTCAAAGGCTTGGGGGTTTACCTCTTTTAGCCGCTTGGCCTCGTATAGAAAAGCCTCGCCCAGCCATTCAGGGGGTATCATGGTGAAGTCGGTTTGTAAGGTGGTGGCCCTCGCGTCAGGCTCTTTGATGAACAAATTGGCCCAGTTGTTGGCGCTGATCGGCGGGTTAAAGCTGCGGAACACGGTGAAGGTGTCGCCGCCGCGCTGGACGGATTGCATCACATTCCGGGTAAAGTTGGGGCCGGGCAGCTCGGAAAACTCCTCAAACCAGATATAGCGGAACACTCCACGGGTCGGCTTGATAGATTTTAGCTTGCTGGGGTCGTCCAGTCCTCTAAAGATGATTTGCGCCCCTGTCGGCGTGTATGTCCACTGCATCGGTGAAAGCCGGCTTTTCCAAAGATGATTTACTCCCAGGGTATCAATGGCCCAGGCGATTTGAGAAAAGACGCTTTCTCGCAGGGTGTTCCCGTACAGTCTGAACACAATGGCGTTGCTGTGCCCCGTGGTGTCCTTCATAATGCCGTTGACTATCTCCAGGGAAACAAAGCTACTTTTGCAGCTCCCGCGTCCTCCCGGTAGGTTATAGGTGGTGTGCGCTGCGGCCTCTATATCGTCATGCAGGGGCTTGTAAACGGCGGCTATGTGCTGCGTGATGTCTATGGCGTCCAGCACTGCAAGGGCGTCCCTCTGCCGGTCTTTGACGGCCCTGGCGGCTCTGGCGCGTCTCATTAGTTGGTCGTAGTACATCAGCCGTCCATTTCCTCCAGGGTTTCGGCAACCAGCTTGTGGATGATGCCGTGGGGGCAGCCGGGGCAGTAGTGGAGCACGGCGTCGGTGAGGGATTTGGGCTTCTGAAATACGATTGCCATGTCAGTTCTCTCCTTTCGCGGCCTTGCGGATACTCTCCAGCACCTGGTCAGGGCTGGGGATCATGCCGCCCACCCGGTTGCACAGGGACACGGGGCGGCGGCAGCCGGTGGCAAGCTGGATGTCCTCCACCATCTGTCCCATGCTCAGCTCCACGGACAGGAAGCTCTTCACCTGGTCCGCCGCCTGGCTGAGGGCCTGCTTGGGGAAGGGCCAGAGGGTGATGGGCCGGATCATGCCGGCCTTGATGCCCTCGCCGCGGGCGGCCACCACGGCGTTCTTCGCCACCCGGGCGGCGATGCCGAAGGCCACCACGCACACGTCGGCGTCGTCCATCAGGTAGCTCTCGTGGAGGGCCTCGTTGGCCTCCACCACCTTGTACTTCTCGTAGCGCTCAAAATTCTTCTTCTCCAGCACGTCGGGCTGGAGGTAGAGGGAGTTGACAATGTTGTGCTTCCGCTTGCACTCCGTGCCCGTCAGGGCCCAGGGCTTGTCGTAGTGCTCCACCTCCACGTCCTCAAAGGAGATGGGCTCCATCATCTGGCCGATGGTGCCGTCGGCCAGGATCATGGCGATCATGCTGTATTTGTCCGCCAGGTTGAAGCCCTTGACGGTGAGGCTGGCCATCTCCTGGACGGAGGCGGGGGCCAGGACGATCATGTGGTAGTCGCCGTGGCCGCCGCCCCGGGTGGCCTGGAAGTAGTCGGACTGGCTGGGCTGGATGCCGCCCAGGCCCGGGCCGCCCCGCTGGACGTTGACCACGAAGGCGGGGACGTCGCTGCCGGCGATGTAGCTGAGCCCCTCCCCCATCAGGGAGATTCCGGGACTGGAGGAGGAGGTCATGACCCGCGCGCCCGCGGCGGCGGCGCCGTAGACCATGTTGATGGACGCCACCTCGCTCTCCGCCTGGAGGAAGACGCCGCCGATCTTGGGCATCTTCTTGGCCATGTAGGCGGCCACCTCCGTCTGGGGGGTGATGGGGTAACCGAAGTAGTGGCGGCAGCCGGCCTGGATCGCCGCCTCGGCGATGGCCTCGTTGCCCTTCATCAGTACTCTCTCTGCCATACCTTTGCCTCCTTACTTCTCCACGGTGATGATGCAGTCGGGGCACATGGTGGCGCAGAAGGCGCAGCCGATGCACTGGGACTGGTCCGTCATCTCCGCGGGAGAATATCCCTTCTTGTTGATCTTGTCCCTGGCGATGGCCAGGATGTGCTTGGGGCAGGCCTCCACGCACAGTCCGCAGCCCTTGCAGAGGTCCGTCTTGAACGTTACTTTTGCCATGGTGGCTCCTCCTTTTATTGCTGCCAGATAGAATTGCTGGTTATAACAGGGGTGATTATGTACCGGGTCTGCCGCCGGAGCGGCGGGCACGGCCTCAGCCGAACAGGGGACGGGGCTTGGGCGGCCCCTTCTGCTCGGGCAGATCGAAGTATTTTGCCTGGAGGGACATGGGAAGAAGATCTTCCACCTTTCCCTTCAGCCCTTCCGCTACCGTCTCCTCGGCGGTGGTCATCCAGATGGGCAGGCCGCTGAGGCGGCTGAGCTCCTCCATGTAAGGGACGGCCTCCAGCACGGTGCGGGCGGTGGTCTCGTGGGCCAGGTTGGCGTTGTTGACGATGGCGGTGAAGGGCAGGCCTCCCGCCGCCTCGATCTCCCGCATGACCTCCAGGGCCTCCTCCGGCGTCCTCGTCAGGGGCCGGCAGGGGTTGGCCACGAAGGCCATCTGGTAGTCCCCCTCCTCCAGGAGGAAGGGGGTGTACCGGCCCAGGGCGTAGGCCCCCCGGTCGTCGCCGCCGATGTCCATGACGGCGTACAGGCTCCGGTCCTCCACCAGCCGGTAGGCCTCCGCCGGCAGGGCCGGCAGGTCCACGTTGGAGTTGGCGAACTGGGGGGAGATCAGGTCCACCCCCGCCTCCCCCAACTCCCGGGCGCTGTCCTTGGTGCGAAAGTAGGGGTTGACGATGTCCAGGTCCGCGATGGCGGCCCGCTTCCCCTGCCGGGCCAGGTACAGGGCGAAGTTGACGGCGATGTTGGTCTTGCCGGAGCCGTAGTGCCCGGCGAATAAGGTAACTCGTTTGATTTCCATAGATAATAATTCTATCAAAGTTTATTGCGGATGATCTTTCCGCTGACAGTCTTGGGCAGGCTGTCCCGGAACACCACCACCCGTGGATACTTGTAGGGGGCGGTGTGCTTCTTGACGTAGTCCTGGATCTCCTTTTTCAGCGCCTCGGTGCCCTCGGTGCCGGGAACCAGGACAATGCTGGCCTTGACCACCTGGCCCCGGATGGGGTCGGGAGCGGCGGAGACGCCGCACTCCAGGACGTAGGGCAGCTCCATGATGACGCTCTCGATCTCGAAGGGCCCGATGCGGTAGCCGCTGGACTTGATGACGTCATCGGCCCGGCCCACGTACCACAGGTAGCCGTCCTCGTCCTGCCAGGCCACGTCCCTGGTATGGTAGAGGCCGTCGTGCCAGACCTCCTTTGTCTGCTCCTCGTCGTTGTAGTAGCCGGTGAAGAGGCCGCAGGGGATCTCCTTGTCCGTGCGGATGCAGATCTCCCCGTTCTCGCCGGGGGCCACCTCGTTGCCCTCGGCGTCCACCAGCACCAGGTCGTAGGTGGGGATGGGCTTGCCCATGGAGCCGATCTTCTGGGCGTTGCCGGCCAGGTTGCCGATGGTCAGGGTGGTCTCCGTCTGGCCGAAACCCTCGTAGATCTGCAGGTGGGTCTGGGCCTCGAACTGGCGGAAGACCTCAGGGTTCAGGGCCTCGCCGGCGGTGGTGGCGTGGCGGATGGAGCTGAGGTCGTACTTGCTCAGATCCTCCTTGATGAGCATGCGGTACATGGTGGGCGGGGCGCAGAAGGTGGTGATGTTGTACTTGGCGAACAGAGGCAGGATGTCGGCGGCGTTGAACCGGTCGAAGTCGTAGGTGAACACGGCCCCCTCGCACAGCCACTGGCCGTAGAGCTTGCCCCACAGGGCCTTGCCCCAGCCGGTCTCGCTGATGGTGAAATGCAGGCCGTCGGAGTGGACGCAGTGCCAGTACCGGGCGGTGATGTAGTGGCCCAGGGCGTACTTGTAGTTGTGGGCGGCGATCTTGGGGTAGCCGGTGGTGCCGGAGGTGAAGAACATGAGCATCAGGTCGTCGCCGCAGGGGGCGTCCGGCCCGCGCTCGAACTTGCTGCGGTACATGGCGTACTCCTCGTCGAAGTCGTGCCAGCCCTCCCGGCTGCCCCCCACCATGATCTTCAGCTTCAAGGTGGGACTGTCCTTCTCCGCCAGGTCCACCTGGTGGGCGGTGTCCCCGTCGGCGGTGCAGAGGATGGCGCTGACCCCGGCGGCGTTGAAGCGGTAGGTGAAGTCGTGCTCCTGGAGCAGATTGGTGGCGGGGATGGCGATGGCCCCCAGCTTGTGCAGCCCCAGGATGGCGAACCAGAACTGGTAGTGGCGCTTGAGCACCAGCATCACCCGGTCCCCCTTCTTGATGCCCAGGGCCTTGAAGTAGTTGGCCGCCCGGCCGGAGGCCTTGGCCATGTCGCTGAAGGTGAAGCGCCGCTCCCTCTTGTTGTGGTCCAGGTGGAGCATGGCCAGCTTGTCGGGGTATTTGGCGGCCACGGCATCCACGCAGTCGAAGGCGAAGTTGAACTTCTCCGCGTTGGGGAAGGTCAGGCTCTGGAGGACCCCGTTCTCGTCCTCCTCGGCGTGGATGAAGTCCTTGACCACATACTCCTCGCTGGAGCGGGCCATGGCGATGCTCTGGCGGATGGACCGCTCGTCGGTCTTCTCCCCGGAGATGACCACCGCGCAGAACACGCAGGGCTTCCCGCCCACGGCGATCATGCCGTGGGGGGTGGAGGAGTTGTAGAGGATGCTGTCCCCCTCGTTGAGAACCTCCGTGTGCTCCCCCACCTGGACCTTCAGCTGGCCGGAGAGGACGATGTCGAACTCCTGGCCGGAGTGGGTGGTGCAGTGGATGGGCCGGTGCTGCTGGGCCTCGTCGTAGTCGTAGGTGACGTAGTAGGGCTCCGCCAGCTTGTTGCGGAAGAAGGGGGCCAGGTTGCTGATCTCGATGCCCGGCTCCTTGGCGGTCTGCTGGCCCTGGCCCTTCCGGGTGACGGTGTAGCTCATCAGGTGGGCGCTGTGGCCCTCCAGCAGGTCCGTGATGCCGATGCCGAAGGCTAGGGCGCACTTGTGGATGAAGGTGAAGGGCAGGTCCGCCTGGCCGGCCTCGTAGATCCGGTACTGGTCGGGGGTGGTGTCGGTGCGGTGGGCCATCTCCTCCTCGCTGAAGCCGCAGATCCCCCGCATGTCCCGGATGCGGAAGGCCACCTCGGCCAGCTGATTCTCCACGCGATAGGTCTCCATGCTCGTTCCTCCCAAAATAAAGTTGTGAGTGAATGAGAAAAGTGCGCCGGTGTGTGGGGCGGGAAAACAAAAAACTCGTCTCAAAGAAAACTCTTTGAGACGAGTATACAATACCCGCGGTACCACTCAAATTGCGCTCCCAAACAGGAGACGCCCCTTCAGGCTCCAACAAGCCCTATGCCCTGACGCGGCAGTCACGGGAGGAACCTACTGACCCGCGTCGGGGGTTCAGCCCTCCAGCTCGGAAGGGATGGGACATTGAGACCTCTTGCTGCCGGGCTTCCACCGCCCCCGGCTCTCTGAAAGCAGACCTGCCTCGTCCGTCTTCGTCATCGCTTTTCTATTCACTTGCTTTGTACTCTACACCATCTTTCGACGGTTGTCAAGAAAAATTTCCGCGCCCTCCAGCTTCAGCAACGCCTCCTTCCGCTCCAGGCCCCCGGCGTAGCCGGTGAGGCTGCCGCCGGCCCCCACCACCCGGTGGCAGGGGATCAGAAGGGAGATGGGGTTGCGGCCTACGGCGCTCCCCGCCGCCCGGGGGGAGGTGTTCCGTCCCAGCCCGCGGCCAGCCGCCTGGGCCACCTGGCCGTAGGTGGCCGTCCGGCCGTAGGGGATCTCCCGCAGGACATCCCACACCGCCCGCTGGAAGACCGTCCCCGCCGGGGCCAGGGGCGGCGCGGGGCCAGGGTCCTCCCCGCGGAAGTAGCGGTCCAGCCAGGCCCGGACCTGCCGGAACACCGGAGGCTCCCCCTCCGGGGTCCCGGCGGGCAGCCCCGCGCCGAAGTACTTCTGCCCGTCGAACCACAGCCCGGTGAGGGCCTCGTCCTCCCCCGCCAGGGTGATGGAGCCCTCATCCACATAGAAGCCCCCGGCGATGGCGTTGAACAGGGTGCTCTTGCCCGCGCCGTTGGAGCCCACGATGGTGACGAAGTCCCCGGGCTCCAGGTGGCGGGCCGCTCCCCGGAGTGGGAGCCCCGGCCGTTGCCGGCGCTTTTGCCCTTTGCCGCGCCCGTTTTCTCCACCCGGCCCGGCCTGCCGCCGGCGCGGGGGGAGAGCTCCTTCCGGTCCCTGGCGGGCCCGGCGGCGGGTCCGCCGTGGAGGGGGCGGATCAGGCAGTTCTTGCCGTAGCCGATGAGATCCTCCCGGCCCGCCTTATATAGCGCCTCCGTCACCAGCCGCCGCAGCTCCGGCCGCTTCCACTGGAGGAGGGCCCGCTGGAGTGCCTTGTCGTGGGGACTCTTGGCCACGTACACCGGCTCCATGGTCCGGGGGTCGATCTCCGTGTACCACATGCAGGTGGAGAGGGTACCAGGGGTGGGGTAGAAATCCTGGACCTGCTCTGGCTGGCGGCCCGTCTTATTGAGGAACACCGCCAGGTCCACCGCGTCGGAGAGGGTACACCCCGGGTGGCTGCTCATCAGGTAGGGCACCAGGTACTGCTCCAGGCCGTAGCGGCGGTTGAGGCGCTCGTACTTCTCCTTGAACCGCTCGTAGACCTCGAAGTGGGGCTTGCCCATGTAGTCCAGCACCCGGGCGGAGCAGTGCTCCGGGGCCACCTTCAGCTGGCCGGAGATGTGGTAGCGGACCAGGTCCGCGAAGAACTCGCTGTTGTCCCCGCAGAGCATGTAGTCGTAGCGGATGCCGCTGCGGATGAAGACCTTCTTCACCCCGGGGATGGCCCGCAGCTTCCGCAGCAGGCGCAGGTAGTCCCCGTGGTCCGGGTCCAGGCTTTTGCAGGGGGTGGGGGCCAGGCAGGAGCGGTTCTTGCACATGCCGTGCTTTGTCTGCTGCCTGCAGGAGGGGTGGCGGAAGTTGGCGGAGGGTCCTCCCACGTCGTGGACGTAGCCCTTGAACTTGGGGTCCCGGGTGAAGCCCTCCACCTCCCGGATCACGCTCTCGTGGCTCCGGGAGGTGACCATCCGCCCCTGGTGGAAGGCCAGGGAGCAGAAGTTGCACCCGCCGAAGCAGCCACGGTTGTGGGTCACGGAGAAGCGGACCTCCTCGATGGCGGCCACGCCGCCCATAGGCTCGTACATGGGGTGGACCTCCCGGACGTAGGGCAGCTCCGCCACCGCGTCCAGCTCCTCCCGGCTCAGGGGCATGGCGGGGGGATTCACCACCAGGACCCTGTCCCCGTGGACCTGGCGGATGGCCCGGCCCCGGATGGGGTCGTGCTCCTCATACTCCACCTTGGTGGCCAGGGCGTAGTCCCGCTTGCTGGCGGCCACATCCTCAAAGGAGGGCACGTCCACGACGGGGAAGGGGACCTCCGGGTGGGCGGCGGCATAGGCGGTGCCCCGCACGTCGGTGAGGGCGCCCACCGGCTCCCCGGTGGCCAGCCGCCTGGCGATCTCCCGGGTAGCACGCTCCCCCATGCCGTAGACCAGCAGGTCCGCCTGGGCGTCGAAGAGGATGGAGCGGCGGACCTTGTCATCCCAGTAGTCATAGTGGGCGAAGCGGCGGAGGCTGGCCTCCAGGCCGCCGATGATGATAGGCGTGCCGGGGAAGGCCTCCCGGGCCCGGTTGGCATAGACAATGGTGGGCCGGTCGGGCCGCAGGCCCATCCTGTTTCCCGGGCTGTAGGCGTCGGAGGACCGGCGCTTCTTGGCGGCGGTGTAGTGGGCCACCATGGAGTCGATGTTGCCCCCGCCGATCATCACGCCGTACCGGGGCTTGCCCATAGCCCGAAAGGCGTCGGCGCTGTGCCAGTCCGGCTGGGCCAGCACCGCCACCCGGTAGCCCTCCGCCTCCAGCACCCGGGCGATGATGGCCGTGCCGAAGCTGGGGTGGTCCACATAGGCGTCGGCGGTGACCACCAGAAAGTCGTAGTACCACCAGTTCCTGGCCTCCATGTCCTCCCGGCTGACGGGGAGAAAATCTGATCTATCCATTCGGTTCTCCTTGCTTGCTGCCGCCGGCTCCGCCGGCGGGGGTGATTTTCCATTTGTAACCTTGTGGGGGCTACGGCCC
>ENA-ORNG01001205-ORNG01001205.1-human-gut-metagenome-genome-assembly--contig:-NODE-1205-length-19398-cov-4.340020_pt1 | contig 19398 bp, 16 predicted proteins | sample MGYA00242113_ERZ509018 | MGnify/ENA primary metagenome ERZ509018 (study PRJEB26280, sample SAMEA2338711) | human gut metagenome | biome: human gut; feature: human-associated habitat; material: faeces... | reverse complement strand
CAAGAATGCTGCCGTATTTTCCGTCCGGAATTTTAACGGCGATTGGCGCTGTAAGCAAAATTTCCACGCGCGATTACATTATTGCCAACCTTATAGGCAAGTTCCCTTCAACGGCGCTGGAGGTTGTTATAGGGCACGATATTGTTAATTTTCAGCAGCACAGCGAACGCCTTGCCGTGCTGGTAACGGTGGCAATACTTATTTTTGCCGCTTACAAATATTGCTACAAAAAATAATTGTTTTCTTTTAGCACTCTGTTGTGTTTTCTTTGGCTGTAAGGTATAATTAAACCAGCAGTTATTTTAAAGAAGATTCAAAAGGAGGCAGCTATGAGCAAACACCAATTTACGGATATCCGCGTTGCCATCGAGCCGGATAATCCTTCCATCCAGCGTTTGGAGTTTAAGTGCATTAAATGCGGAAACTGCAAAACCGTCTGCACCGATTATATCGGCGTATGCGGAACTTATGACCTTAGGGCAACGGGTGATAAGCCTATCTGCATTAACTGCGGGCAGTGCGCCAATGTTTGCCCGGCAGACAGCATTACCGAAAAAATAGAAGCGTATCAGGTAATGGCAGAAATCCGTGATGAGGATAAAATTGTTATTTTCAGCACTTCGCCTTCCGTGCGTATTGCTTTGGGCGAAGAATTCGGCATGCCTGACGGCAGCTTTGTTGAAGGCAAAATGGTTGCGCTTTTGCGCAGGCTTGGCGCAGATTATGTGCTTGATACCAATTTTGCCGCCGATATGACGATTGTGGAAGAAGCAAGCGAGCTTTTACAGCGCATTACCGAAGGCAATAAGCCGCTGCCGCAGTTTACCAGCTGCTGCCCGGCGTGGGTTAAATTTGCAGAAACCTATTATCCCGAAATGCTGCCGCATATTTCCAGTGCCAAAAGCCCTATCGGCATGCAGGGGCCAACCATTAAAACCTATTTTGCAAAAAAGATGGGCATTGACCCGCGCAAAATTGTTAACGTGGCAGTTACGCCCTGCACCGCCAAAAAGTTTGAAATCCGCCGCGGCGAGATGAATGCGGCCGGGCGTTACCTTGGCATTGAAGATATGCGTGATATGGACTACGTTATTACCACGCGCGAACTGGCAATGCTTGCCAAAGACGAAGGCATTGATTTTGCCGCGCTGGAGGATTCTGCCTATGATGATTTAATGGGGCAGGCGAGCGGCGCAGGCGTTATTTTCGGCAACACCGGCGGCGTTATGGAAGCGGCAATCCGTACGGCTTACTGCTATGCAACCGGCAAGGACGCACCGCAGGCTTTGTACGATTTGCAGCCTGTGCGCGGTATGGACGGCATCCGCGAGGCGGAAGTTGACATTGAAGGCACGAAGGTTAAAGTGGCGGTTGTTTACGGCACTGCCAACGCCCGCAAACTTATTGAAAAAATTAAAGCAGGCGAAGCAGAGTACCACTTTGTGGAAGTTATGGCCTGCCCGGGCGGCTGCATCGGCGGTGGCGGACAGCCCAAAGACAAGGAATATAAGGGCGACGTTTTGCGTGCGGCACGCATTGAAGGGCTTTATAAGCGCGACAGCAGCATGAAGCTGCGTTTAAGCCACGAAAACCCGGAAATTAAAGCCTTGTATGCAGATTTTTACGGCAAACCGCTGAGCGAACTGGCGGAACAGATGCTGCATACCGTATATTTTGACCGCAGTGCGGATTTGGGCGGCGTATATATCGCGCCCGGAGCGGAAAAACAGCCTGAGGCAGAAGAAGCAGCACCGCAGCAGGAAGCAGGCACGCATAAATGGCGCTGCAAGGTTTGCGGCTATATATATGAAGGCGAAGCTTTGCCGGAGGATTATAAATGCCCGCTGTGCGGTATGGGCGCCAATATGTTTGAAAAAATAGAATAGTTTTGCCAAAGCCTCTGCCGTAAAAACGGGCAGGGGCTTTTTGCTGCGTAAAAAAAGCAAAAAAATTAAAAAATTTTGTAAAAAATAGTGAAGGAAAATAAAAAATGTTGTAGAATATATGGCAGGTAAACCAAAAATGAGAGAAAATTAGGAGGACAAAAAATGCATAGTTACAGCATTGAGCTTGGCGGCAGAACGCTGACGATGGAAATCGGCAAAATTGCCAAGCAGGCCAACGGCGCAGTATTGGTGCGCTATGGCGACACTGCGGTAGTAGTTGCTGCTACCGGTACAAAAACACCGCGTGAAGGTGTAGACTTTTTCCCTTTGACTGTTGATTTTGAAGAAAAAATGTACGCTGTGGGTAAAATCCCCGGCGGCTTTATTAAACGTGAAGGACGCCCGGCTGAAACCGCTATTTTAACCAGCCGCCTTATCGACCGCCCGATTCGCCCGATGTTCCCGGAAGGCTATCACAACGACGTGCAGATTGTTGCTACCGCCGTTTCCGTAGACCCTGACAACGCACCGGATATTCCGGCAATGATTGGTGCTTCCTGCGCACTTTCCATTTCCGATATTCCGTTTGAAGGCCCTATCGCTGGTGTGCGCGTAGGCATGATTGACGGCCAGTACATTATTAACCCGACCATTGAACAGGCTAAAGTAAGCCGCCTGAACCTTGCTGTAGCAGGCACCAAAGACGCTATTTTGATGGTTGAAGCAGGCGCCAAGGAAATCAGCGAAGACGAAATGCTGGACGCTATCTGGTTCGGCCACGAAGAAATTAAAAAGCTGGTTGAATGGCAGGAAAAAATTATGGCAGAAGTTGGCAAACCCAAAATGGAAGTGCCTGTTTACGAACCTCCTGCCGAACTTGCCGCAGAAATTGAAGCTTACGGCGCTGAACAGCTGAAAGCAGCCCTGATGGACGCCAACAAACTGGAACGCGAAGAAAACGTTGCCCGCATTAAAGCGGAAATCGCCGACGCATTTATGGAAAAATATCCTGACAATGCCAAAGACGTTGCTTATATTACCCAGAAACTCGTTAAAAAGATTGTACGCCGCACCATTTCCGTGGATAAAATCCGCCCGGACGGACGTGCGCTTGACGAAGTACGCCCTGTAACCTGCGAAGTAGGCCTCTTAGCCCGTCCGCACGGCAGTGCGCTGTTTACCCGCGGTCAGACCCAGATTCTGAACGTACTGGCACTGGCTCCGCTCAGCGAAGCACAAACCCTGGACGGACTTGGCGTAGAACTTACCAAACGTTATATCCATCACTATAACTTCCCGCCGTACAGCGTTGGCGAAACCAAACCGCTGCGCAGCCCGGGCCGCCGCGAAATCGGCCACGGCGCACTGGCAGAACGTGCACTTTTGCCGGTAATTCCTTCTGAAGAAGAATTCCCGTATGCAATCCGCCTGGTTTCCGAAACTCTGGAATCCAACGGTTCTTCCTCCATGGGCAGCGTTTGCGCAAGCACACTTTCCCTTATGGACGCAGGCGTGCCTATTAAAGCACCGGTTGCCGGCGTAGCAATGGGCCTTGTAAAAGACGGCGATTATTTCACCATTCTTACCGATATTCAGGGCCTTGAAGATGCTCTCGGCGATATGGACTTTAAGGTTGCTGGTACTAAAAACGGCATTACTGCCATCCAGATGGATATTAAGATTGACGGCATCAACAAGGAGATTTTCAAACAGGCTCTGGCACAGGCTAAACGCGGCCGTGAACACATCATGGGCATTATGCTTGACTGCATCTCTGAACCGCGCAAAGAACTGTCCAAATACGCTCCGAAAATTACCACCATTCATGTTGACCCCGAAAAAATCAGCAAAATTATTGGCCCCGGCGGCAAAACCATTAAAAAGATTGTTGAAGAAACCGGCGCTAAAATTGATATTGAAGAAGACGGCCGCGTATATATTGCCGCAGTTAACAGCGAAGAAGCTGCAAAAGCTATCGATATGATTAACGGCATTACCGCCGAAGCAGAAGTTGGCAAAGTTTATACCGGCAAAGTTACCCGCCTGATGGCATTTGGTGCTTTTGTTGAAATTCTGCCGGGCAAAGAAGGCCTGGTTCATATTTCCCAGCTTTCTACCGAGCGCGTAAATAAAGTTGAAGACGTTGTTTCTGTAGGCGACGAAATCGTTGTAAAAGTTACGGAAATCGACCAGAAGGGCCGTATTAACCTGTCCCGCAAAGCAGTGCTGGCAGGCGGCTTAAGCAAATAATTTAAGTAAAAACTAAATCCCGCTGAATTATTTTCGGCGGGATTTTTTATAATGAGGTGTACTATGAAATTACGTGGTTTTGAAAAAATTGCTTCCTTTAAAGAAGTTGAGTTCCCAATGCCGGAACGCAAAACAAAAATGGCGGCGGGGTATGATATCTGCCTGCCGCAGGATGTTACCATTAAGGCGCATACCCTGCAAATGGTGCCGACCGGCGTGAAAGCCTACATGCAGGACGACGAGTTTTTGGGCGTGCATATCCGCAGCAGCATTGCGGTAAAAAAAGGGCTGGCGCTGGTAAACAACGTGGGCATTATTGACGCCGACTATTATAACAATGAGGATAACGAAGGGCACATTATGCTGGGGCTGTATAACACGACGGACAGCGAGGTTACCCTGGCAAAAGGCGAGCGCGTGGCACAGGGCATTTTTTACAAATACCTTACGGCCGACGGCGACAGCGCTGACGCAACCCGCAGCGGCGGCTTCGGCAGTACGGGCGAGAAATAAACTGTACCCTTAAAAATTAAATAATACTAAAATTTAAATTACAGGTTTTAAAAGACTGTTTGTAAGTGCAAACGCGCTTGCAGGCAGTCTTTTTTTGCGTAAAAACGGAGTTAAGTTAAAGGGCAATAGTAGAAATTTTATTTTAAAAGTGATAAAACACATAATAATTGATTGCAAAATAAAGTTATAGATAAGTTTTAAATAAAAACTGGAATAGGGGATAAAATTGCGAAAATATTTACTGCCGATGTTTCTGGCATCATTGGATATAATCAGTGTTATTTTAGCTGCGTTTATAAGTATATACCTGCGTTTTGACAGCGATAAAATACCGGCTAATTATCTTTCCTTGCTCATATCATACATGCCGTTAACTGTTGTTATTTACCTCATATCGTTCTATCTATTTAAACTTTACGGCAGAATCTGGCGCTATGCCAGCGCAACAGAACTTATAGCAATTGTTATGGCAAATATTGCCGCCAGTACCGCATGGTATTTTATATCGCTTTATATCGGATCAGTACTGCCGCGTTCATTATATGTATTTACAGGATTGCTGTTAACATTTTTTATTGGCGGCAGCCGCCTGTCGTTAAGGTTTTACAGTTATGTAATGAATAAACCTAAATACAGGCAAATACAGCGTAAAAAGAATAAAGTGCTTATTGTCGGAGCCGGTGATGCCGGGGCAATGCTTTTGCGTGAAATAGAACGTTACCATATAGCAAACCGCCAGGTAGTAGGATTTATAGATGACGATAAAAATAAAACAGGCAAAATTTTGCTTGGCGTTAAAGTACTGGGGACACGTAATGAGCTTATAAAAATTGCTTCTGAAAAAGGCATAGATGAAATAATAATTGCCATGCCATCTGTAAAAGGCAAAGAAATAAAAGCAATTATAAACATCTGCAAACAAACAAACTGCAAACTTACAATTTTACCGGGACTCTATGAGATTATTGAAGGTAAAGTAAGCATAAGCCAGCTACGCCCGGTAGATATAGAAGACCTTTTAGGCAGAGACCCGGTAAAACTTGATACTACAGCTGTAAAAGAGTATCTTGCAGGCAAAATAGTATTAATTACCGGCGCTGGCGGCAGTATTGGCAGTGAGATAGTACGGCAGGTAGCAAAAATGCAGCCTAAAAAGCTATTGCTTTTAGGCAAAGGTGAAAACAGTATTTATGAAATAACCCAGGAACTGAAAATAAACAGCCCGGAAGTAAAAACAGTGCCAATAATTGCCGATATACGCGATAAAGAACGTATAAAAGCTATAATGGACTACTTTAAACCGCAGGTAGTATTTCATGCAGCAGCACATAAACATGTACCGCTAATGGAATACCAGCCGGCTGAGGCAGTACGTAATAATATACTTGGCACGAAAGTAGTTGCAGACGAAGCAGCGGCACACAACGTAGAAACCTTTGTCATGATATCTACAGATAAAGCAGTAAACCCAACAAGCGTAATGGGCTGTACAAAACGAGTTGCCGAAATGTATGTGCAAAGCATGAACAAAAACAGCGGCACAAGGTTTGTAGCAGTACGTTTTGGCAACGTGCTCGGCAGCCGCGGCAGCGTAATACCGCTGTTTAAAAAGCAGATAGCAAAAGGCGGTCCTGTAACGGTAACACATCCGGATATGAAGCGCTACTTTATGACAATACCGGAAGCAAGCCAGCTGGTATTACAAGCCGGGGCTATGGCAAAAGGCGGGGAAGTATTCGTGCTTGACATGGGAGAACCGGTAAGGATATACGACCTTGCCAAAGACCTTATAACGCTTTCTGGTTTAATACCTGATAAAGACATAGAAATAAAAATAACCGGTTTAAGGCCGGGAGAAAAGCTGTTTGAAGAACTGCTGAGCGCAGAAGACGGTACAGAAAAAACAACGCATAAAAAAATCTTTACGGCAAGGATAAAAGAAATAGACAAAGCCGGACTTGATAAGGAAATAAGCAAAATACTTGAAATAACAGACGGCGAAGAAGTAGTAGCAACTCTGCAAAAGATAGTACCTACTTATACGCCAAACAGGGAAAATATATGAATCTGAAAGGGGCTTATTAAATGAAAAATATTAGTTTTTCACCTCCTGATATTACAGAAGCAGAAATAAAAGAAGTAGCGGAAGCATTACGCAGCGGATGGATTACAACCGGTCCCCGCACAAAAAAATTAGAACAAAAAATAGCAAATTTTTGTGGTACAGAAAAGGCTGTATGTTTAAATTCTGCTACGGCAGCATTAGAACTTAATTTAAGGGTGTTAGGCATAGGCGAAGGTGATGAAGTAATTACTTCTGCCTATACTTATACAGCATCGGCAAGTGTTATAAAGCATGTAGGTGCAAAAATAGTTTTAGTAGATACTGCTAAAGATTCGTATGAAATGAACTACGAAAAATTAAATTCTGCAATTACAAGTAAAACCAAAGCAATTATACCTGTTGATTTAGCAGGTATTCCATGCAATTATGAAAAGATTTTTGATATTGTAAATAATAAAAAAGAAATTTTTAAACCTAAAAATAAAATACAAAAAGCTATTGGCAGGATTGCGGTATGTGCTGATGCTGCGCATGCTTTTGGTGCTAAATGGCATGATATGCCGGTAGGAAGCATAGCAGATTTTACAAGTTTCTCTTTTCATGCAGTAAAAAATTTTACAACAGCAGAAGGTGGAGCTGCAACATGGAAAAATATACCGGGCATAGATAATGAAGAATTATATAAAGAATACCAACTATATTCTTTACATGGGCAGTCAAAAGATGCACTCGCCAAAACAAAACTCGGTGCTTGGGAATACGATATTAAAGGCACATATTATAAATGTAATATGACAGATATTATGGCTGCTATCGGGCTTGTCCAATTTGAGAGATATCCGCAATTATTAGCAAGAAGAAAAAATATTATAGAACAATATAATGACGGTTTGAAAGATTGTGATATTGAAGTTTTACATCATTATACAGATGAATATCAAAGCAGCGGTCATTTATATTTAGTGCGGTTGCTTGGCAAAGATGAAGAATATCGTAATCAATTTATCATAAAAATGGCAGAACGTGGTATTGCAACTAACGTACATTATAAGCCGCTGCCAATGCATACAGCTTATAAGAATTTAGGCTTTAATATTAAAGATTATCCTAATGCTTATGAACGTTATAAAAATGAAATAACACTTCCGCTGCATACCTTGTTAACTGACGATGATGTAAAATACATCATTAAAAATTTTAAAGAAGTAATAAAGGAACTGCAATAATGCTTTGCCGTTGGGATGATTTACCTCAGGTAATGCAAAATGATGCAGTACGCCAGTATTATAACAGTCTGCAAAAGAAGAAAATCGGCTTATTTTGCAAGCTGATTTTTGATAAAACTCTATCTTTGGTAATGCTGATAGTTTTATCGCCTGTATTTTTTATATTAGCCATATTGATAAAGCTTGATTCCCCTGGTGAAGTATTTTTCCGGCAAGAACGTGTGACTCAATACGGTAAAAAATTTCGTATTCATAAATTCCGTACTATGGTAAAAAATGCCGAATGCTTTGGTACGCAAGTAACGGTTAAAAGTGATATGCGCATTACTAAAATTGGCAAAAAGCTACGCGGTTGCCGTTTAGATGAATTACCGCAATTGATAGATATATTACAAGGTAATATGAGCTTTGTCGGAACAAGGCCGGAAGTACTCAAATATGTTAATGCTTATGATGACGAAATGCTGGCAACATTACTTTTACCGGCCGGTGTAACAAGCGAGGCAAGCATTAAATTTAAAGATGAGGAAAATTTGTTAACAGATGTAATTGATATAGACAAAACATACATAGAAAATGTTTTACCGCAAAAAATGCATTGGAATCTTTTATATTTAAAAAACTATAGTTTTTTTAATGATATAAAAATCATGATAGAAACAGTAAAAGCTGTTTTATAACTACAGGAGGGCATAGTCTATGATGAAACAAACACTGCTTAATAAAATACGCAGTAAAGAAATTGTAGTCGGAGTAGTGGGGCTTGGTTATGTTGGGCTTCCGCTTGCGGTAGAAAAAGCCAAAGCAGGGTATAAAACCATAGGGTTTGATGTACAAAAAGAAAAAGTAGATATGGTAAATGCCGGGCATAACTATATCGGCGATGTTGTTAATGAAGACCTTGAAGCTATTGTAAAAAGCGGAATGCTTTCTGCTACTACTGATTTTACTTTTGTAAAAGATGTGGATTTTATTGCAATTTGTGTACCAACCCCGCTTGATGAGCATCAGCAGCCCGATATTAGTTATGTACACGATAGCGCGGTATCCGTTTCAAAACATCTTAAAAAGGGAACTATGGTAGTTTTGGAATCTACTACTTATCCCGGCACGACCGAAGAACTTATTAAACCGATTTTGGAAGAAGGCTCCGGGCTTAAATGCGGAGAGGATTTTTACTTAGGCTTTTCTCCGGAACGTGTAGACCCTGGCAACCTTATTTATAAAACAAAAAATACGCCTAAAGTAGTTGGCGCAATAGGCAAAGATGCAACCGAGGTTATTGCCGAAATGTACCGCCATGTGCTTGAAGGTGATGTTTACGAAGTATCTTCTCCGGCAGTTGCCGAAATGGAAAAAATTTTAGAGAACACTTACCGTAATATTAATATCGGCCTTGTTAATGAACTTGCTATTTTGTGCCATAAAATGGGCATCAGTATGTGGGAAGTAGTAGATGCAGCCAAAACAAAGCCGTATGGTTTTCAGGCATTTTATCCCGGTCCCGGTCTTGGCGGGCATTGCATACCGCTTGACCCGTATTATTTGGCTTGGAAAGCACGCGAATACGGGTTCCATACTTCTATGATAGAAGCATCCGGTATGATTAACGACAGAATGCCGGAATATACGGTTGACCGCTGTGCTGAAGCATTAAACGACCGTTTTGGAAAAGCTTTAAAAGATGCTAAAGTACTTGTTTTAGGTGTTGCTTATAAACAGGATATTGATGATTACCGTGAAAGCCCGGCTTTAACAGTAATTAAAAATTTTGAAAAACGTGGAGCAAAAGTTCAGTATTTTGACCCGTGGATTCCTAAATTCCGTTTTCATGACGGAGTGCAAATGCAAAGCATAAAAGAATTAACTGCAGAAGCTATTAAAAACAGCGATTTGGTTATTATAACTGCTGCCCATACAAATGTTGATTATGACTTGGTATCCCAAAATGCCAAATTGATTTTTGATGCCAAAAACGCAATGAAAAATATTGCCGACAGACATAACATTGAAGTTTTATAAGGAGTAAAAATGAAATACGCACTTATCGGCTGCGGCCGTATAGCTGTTAACCATATTAAAGCAGCTTTAAATAATAAACTGCAAATTGTTGCTGTATGTGATGTTATAGAAGAAAAAATGGAAGCGCTGCTTGCAAAATATAATTTGCAGAACGAAACTTCCATTAAGCGATATACTGACTACAAGCAAATGCTGGCAGAAAATGCTGATATTGAACTTATCAGTATTGCAACAGAAAGCGGTTTACACGCAGAGATTGCGCTTTACTGCATAGAACATAATAAAAACGTAATTATCGAAAAGCCGATGGCAATGAGTATTGCCGATGCTGATAAGATTATTGAAGCTGCCGAAAAATACGGAGTTAAAGTATCTGCCTGCCATCAAAACCGTTTTAATGTAGCTGTACAAAAAATGCGCAAAGCTTTGGAAGCAGGCCGTTTTGGCAAAATTTCCCACGGTTCAATTCATGTACGTTGGAACCGCGATAAAAATTATTATGACCAGGCGCCATGGCGGGGAACTTGGGCTCAAGACGGCGGTGCGCTTATGAATCAGTGCATTCACGGCATTGATTTGCTGCGTTGGATGATGGGCGGAGAAATTGACGAAGTTTATGGCAAAACCAAACAGCAGTTTCATCACTATCTGGAGGCCGAAGACCTCGGTATGGCAGTTGTAGGTTTTAAAAACGGTGCAGTTGCTACAATTGAGGGAACAACAAACGTATATCCTAAAAACCTTGAAGAAACATTATATTTATTTGGCGAAACCGGTACTGTAAAAATTGGCGGTACATCTACCAACAATATTGATGTATGGGATTTTGCCGATGAAACAGAAGCAGATGCTGAAAATAAAGGGCTTAAAGAAGCAACCAGCAATGTATACGGTAACGGTCATACCAGCTTATTTGCCGATGTAATTGATGCAGTGAAAAATAATCGGCAGCCATATGTAGATGCTAAAGCGGGCAGAGATGCGCTTGAACTTGTTCTGGCAATTTATAAATCTGCGGCAGAAGGCAAGCCGGTAAAACTACCACTTAAAGAATGCAGCACGCTTGATTTTACAGGGAGATTAGATAATGAGCGATAAAGGATTTTTTGTACACGAAAGCAGTTATATTGACGATAATGTAAAAATCGGCAAAGGAACTAAAATATGGCATTTTTGCCATATTCAATCTGGTGCAGTCATTGGAGAAAAATGTTCTTTTGGGCAGAATGTAAACGTCAGCAATAATGTAAAAATCGGTAACGGCGTAAAAGTACAAAACAACGTATCAATATATGAAGGCGTAGAGATTGAAGACGATGTTTTTTGCGGCCCTTCGATGGTATTTACCAATGATATGAACCCGCGTGCCAAATATCCAAAAGGCAGTGCAGGTTATAAAAAAACACTTATTAAACAGGGTGCTACAATAGGCGCTAATGCAACTGTTGTTTGCGGGCATACTGTTGGGCGTTGGGCGTTTATTGCTGCCGGCAGCGTTGTTGCCACCAATGTAAAAGATTACGCCATGATGATTGGCGTACCTGCACGCCAGGTTGGCTGGATGTGTGAATGCGGCGAAAAATTAACTGACAGTTTAACCTGTCATAAATGCGGCAGAAGCTATATTGAAACTGAAAATGGTCTTGCGGAAAAATAAAGGGGAAACAAATGGAATTTGTAGACTTAAAAGCACAATATAAAGAACTTAAAGCAGAAATTGACGCTAATATACAAAACGTTTTAAATCACGGGCATTATTTAATGGGGCCTGAAGTTGCAGAGCTTGAACAGCAGCTTGCAGAATATGTGGGCGTAAAACACTGCATTACCTGTGCTAATGGTACGGATGCCCTGCATATGGTATTGATGGCATGGGGCATAAAAAAAGGTGACGCAGTATTTGTGCCTACTTTTACCTTTATGTCTACGGCAGAAGTTGTTAGCCTTGTAGGTGCAACGCCGGTGTTTACCGATATTGATTTAAAAACATTTAATATGGATGCAGTAAGCCTTGAACAACAAATTGAAAAAGTAATTGAAGAAGGCAAATTAACGCCTAAAGCAGTTATACCAGTAGACCTTTTTGGTCAGCCTGCTGATTACAGCAAGATATTGCCTGTTGCAAAAAAATATAACCTTTTAGTGTTGGAAGACGGCGCACAGGGTTTTGGGGGCGATATTAACGGTAAAAAAGCTTGCAGCTTTGGTGATGCAGCCACAACGTCCTTTTTCCCGGCAAAACCGTTGGGGTGCTATGGTGATGGCGGCGCAATATTTACCGATGACGATAAGCTGGCAGAACTTTTAGTTTCCATTCGTATTCATGGTAAAGGCAAAGAAAAATACGACAATGTGCGTATCGGTTTAAACAGCCGCTTGGATACCATTCAGGCCGCAATTTTATTACCAAAATTAAAAGCCTTTAAAGATTACGAACTGCAAAAGCGAAACGAAGTTGCGGCAGTTTATACCAAAGGATTAAAAGATAAATACGTAACACCAACTGTATTACCCGGTTTTACTTCTAGTTGGGCACAGTACACGTTGTTGCTTGATAATGCGCAGCAGCGCGCGGAATTACAGGCAAAGCTTAAAGATGCCGGTATACCCAGCATGGTTTATTACCCTAAATGTTTGCACCAGCAAACCTGTTATGCAGAATTAGGCTATAAAACAGGGGATTTTCCAAATGCAGAATGTGCATCTCAAGGTGTATTAAGCCTGCCATTACCTATATATAATAATGAACAACTTTTAAGTATTATAAAATTTTTAGAATGGAAGATAAATAAATGTATTTTTTAAAAAAATTAGATTGGGATACTAAATTTTTTAATTATCCTTCTTATAGATTACAATTAAATTCTGAGTTAAATTCTAATGAACTTGAAGATTTAGTAGATATATTAAATAAAAAAGGTTTTTATACTATTCAATGTAAAAGTGGAATTCAAAAAAATATTAGTTGGATATCTGAGAATACTAAAGCCGTTTTAGTTGATGTAAATATGCAATTTATAAATAAATTAAGTATTAATTATAGTGATTCTTTTGATGATGATATTAAAATTGAAAATAATTTTCCATATAATGATGCTATTATTTCTTTTATAAGTTCTGGATTTAATTATTCAAGATTTATTAATGATGTTAACATTAATAATGATAAGGCGTTAAATGTTTATGTTGAATGGATGAAAAATGCATTTGATAAAGAAGATAAATATTTTTCTATCTATAGTATTGAAAATAAAACTTTAGGAGTAATCTTATTTTCAATAGATAAATTCCAAAATTCAATAGTTTTAGAATTAGTCTGTGTGAATAAAAAATTTCAGTCTATGGGAATTGGGACAAAAATAATAAAATCTATTTTTAGTTATGCGAAAAGGCATACTATAAAAAATATTAAAGTTGGTACACAATTAAATAATATTTCTGCAATTAATTTTTATATAAACAATGGATTTCTAGTTAATGATGTTTATTACACATTCCATTTATGGATATAATTAGTTAATTTATCGGAGAATATATGAGAATTTGTTTAGGCACAATTAATATTTGTAATATTTTTACCTATTTAGAAGACGGATTTAATCAATTAGGAATAAAAACAATACGCATTCATTCAAATAAACATAGGTTTATGTATAAAAATAATGAAAAATTTTATATAAGAATTTTACAGTATTTTAATTCAAAATTAAATGCAAAAAATATTTGTTTAAAAATTTTTTGGAATATTATTACGGAAATATACTCTTTTATAATCCTTATATATTGTATGTTAAAGTGTGATGTATTTATTTTTTCTTTCGGCACTTCATTTTTAAGAAATAATTTTGATTTACCTATTTTAAAATTTTTTAATAAAAAAATTATTATGCTATATTTGGGGTCTGATAGTCGGGCACCATTTATGGCAGGAAATAAAAGAAACCTAACAATTTCTGAAATTATAACATTAACTGATAAAATGTATAAAAAAATTGCAAAAGTAGAATGTTATGTTGATCATATAATTAATTATCCGCCACAAGCTTTATTACAAAATAGAAAATTTATTATGGGATTAATTGTTGGATTGCCTTTTAGTACTTTTGAAAAAAATAATATAAATAACGAAAATATAAAGAAAAATGAAAATGTTGTTATATTGCATTCACCTTCAAGTCCTATTGATAAAGGAACGAATATTATCAGAAAAATTATAAGTGATTTAAAAATTGCTGGTTATAAAATAGAATATAGAGAATTAATAGATAAGCCACATAATGAAGTTATAAAAAATATTAAAGAGTGTGATTTTGTTATTGATCAACTATTTTCAGATACTCCTATGGCGGTATTTTCTACTGAGGCAGCGTATTATGGTAAACCATCTATAGTTGGCGGTTACTATAGTTTGTTTTTAAAAAATGATATACCTGAAAATGTAATTCCTCCTACTGAATATGTAAAACCGGATGATTTAAAATCAGCAATTATTAAATTTATTACTGATAAATATTATAGAGAATTAAAAGGAAGAGAATCTCAATTATATGTAAGCAATTATTGTTCGCCCAAAAAAGTTGCAGAAAGATATTTAAAAATTATTAATAATGAAATTCCAGATTATTGGTTATACGATCCTTCAAAAATAAATTATTTTTATGGATATGGTTATTTGGAAAAAGAGGTAAAAAATAGAATTTTTAATTTCTTAAAATATTCTAAAGCAAATAATATAAAATTACCGTTAAAAAATAGTAAGATTGATGAGTTGTTTAAATTTTCTAAAATTACTTAAAAGGAGAAAATTATGCCTGGTTTTTTTATAACTAATACCAATAAAGTTCCTCGATTAATTAATTACGATAATAATCTTTGTTTTTGTGGTGAGTTTTATTATAATGAATGGACAATAAAATGGAATAGTTTAAATAAATATGTTGATGATAAGGTTTTTTTCCAAAATGACAGATATATCATTGTTTTAGATGGAGTTATTCTTAATAAAAGATTATTAATGAAAAAGTATCATAAAAATTTTTGGCAAGATACAATTTTAGAAATGTTAGAAAATAATAATGAAACTTTTTTTATTGAATTTAGAGGAGTTTTTGCTGGAGCTATTTTGGATAAATCTAAAAACAAATGGATTATTTACACTGATCAATGTGGCTCTCGTTTGTTATTAAGTTATTGTAAAGATAATAAAGTTGCTATAGGAAGCCAGTTAAATTATTTTAAAGATTGGATGAATGATAATAATATTAATATTAAAATTGATAATTGTTGGGTGAAAGATTTTTTTAGTTTTGGATATACTATTGATAAGAGGAGTATTATATCAAATGTGCATAGAGTATATCCAGGCTGTTATCAAATTATTGAGAAAGGCGAAATTCAAAAATTCATATATTATAGAATAAAGAAAGAAAATATTAACCGTAATATATCAGCAGAGCAAGCTATTGATATATTGGATAAACTTTTTATAAAGGCTATTGAGCAAATAATAAAAAAAGATCAAGAATATGGATATAAGACTATTTTTGATATTAGTGGTGGATTAGATAGCAGAATGAATATAGGTGTAGCTGTTAAATATAACGAGTCAAAAATTAAGGACATTTTAGCTATCACTTTTGCCCAAAAAAATTCATTAGATGATATTATTTCTAGTGAAATTTCTGAATTATTAAATCTTGACCATATATATTATTTTTTAGATGGAGGTAATTGCTTAACCGACATTGATGATTTAGTATTTATGAATCAAGGATTTAATTTTTATTTAGGCGCAACAGGTATAAAGAGGTTTTTATCAATTATTGATAAAAAAATATATGGTATGAGTGTGGTTGGAATTTTAGGAGATATTTATGAGGGTGCCATGATAACTGATGGTGAAGGTGAGGTTAATTGGAATTATAATAGATTTAGAACAAGTAAAAAATTTAATGTTACTGTAGATGGAAATAGAGAAGAATTTGATGATAACGAAATATTATGGTTTTATATTAGAGGAATTTTAGCTGGAATGAATACTGGTTTTATAAGGCAAAATTTTGTAGAACCAATAACTCCTTATGGAAATGTAGAGTTTATGGAATTTTGTTTTTCGCTGCCTTATGAAATGAGAGTAAAACAACATATTTATAGACAATGGATGATAAAAAAGTATCCTGAAATGGCTAATATTAAATATAGCGGTACCGGATTACCTGTTTCATTGCATGATAAAATAGATTATTTAAAAATATTACCACGTAGAATAAAAAATAGAATATATAGAGCGACTTTCGGCGCCAAAAAAGAATGGTCAATGAATCCATTAGATATTTGGTATCAAGAGAACATCGCTTTAAGAAATTATATACAAAATTATTATAAAGAAAATATAGAATTATTAGATTTTGATGAAAGTTTAAAAAAAGATGTTGAGTTTTTATTTACAAAAGGTAACATGTTAGAACGTAGTATGGCGTTAACTTTATTATCAGCTGTCAAACAATTTATATAAAATAATTGTGTATAGGTATTATATGTTAAATGTTTTAAAGCGCTTGTTTAATACGGGGTTTTTTCATATTTTTACTAGTGATGTACTTAATAAGATAATATCTTTTGGAAGTACTTTATTATTGGTGCGTATTTTAACAAAAGAAGAATATGGAATTTTTGTTTATGCATGGAATATATATGCGTTAGTTATGCTTTTTAGTGGATGTGGGCTTGCGTCTGGCGTTTTACAATTATGTAGTGAAAATTTTAAAAATAAAATAATTTGTCAAAATATTTTAATTTACAGTATAAAAAATGGAGTGCTTTGCAATTTAATTATTGGACTGATTTTGTGTTTAATAGCTTTTGCAATGCCTTTATCCATCTCATCTGCTCGTAAGCTTATATTATTACTAGTTTTGCTGCCTACGTTACAGATTGTTTATTCAATAATAATTTCATATTTACGTTCACAAAAATATAACAAACAATTTGCAGAGCTAAATTTATGTAATACATTTTGTATATTTGTATTTACAATTATTGGTGCATATTTTTTTAAAGAAGCGGGATTAGTTTTAGGTTATTATATTGCTTTTTTAGTTACAATTTTCCTAGTAAAAAAATATTTCCCTTTTATCTTGGTTGGTTTAAGAGAAAATAAAGGTAAATTAATAGATAAGGTTAGTCTTTTAAAGATATCATTTATATCAATGTGCAACAATGCAATTTCTGAGTTATTATATATTTTTGATATTTTTATTATAGGAATAATTATTGCGGAAGAAAATATTATAGCTAATTATAAAGTAGCTACTATTATACCTTTTGCATTAATGTTTATTCCAGCAGCCATAGTAAATTATGTATATCCATATTTTGCGGAAAATAGACTAAATAAGTTGTGGTGTCTTTCAAGATTTAATAAATTATTAATAACTTTATTAATTTTAAATTTTCTAATATCATTATTTCTTTTTGTTTTTGCTCCTTTTATTTTAAAGATATTATTTGGAGAACAGTATGTTAGTGCAACAGATGTTTTTAGAATTCTTTCATTAAATTATTTTATAGGAGGAACTTTTAGAATTTTATCTGGTAATTTATTAGTTACGCAGCGGAAATTGAAATTTAATTTAATAGTAGCTATTCTTTGTGGAATGGTTAATATTGTTGGTGATTATTATTTTGTTGGGTTGTATGGAAGCTGTGGAGCAGCATGGGTAACTGTTGCGGTAACATTTATATCAAGTATTTTGGGAACTGGATATTTATATTATATTTTAAAATCATGAAATTAAATATTTAATGCTTGTTTTATGTACACATAAAAGCTAAACGATGCAAATAAAATATCTAAAAATTTACATATGAGAACCTTTTTATGTATAATATAAATATAATTTATTATACGAAAAGAGGTTTTAAAATAATGGTAGAAGCAAACAAAATTTTTAATGTTGACTATTATCCTCGTGTGCAAAATTTGAAAGATAGTGACTTAAAATTAGCACATTATACTTCTGCTTCTGTTGCTTTAGAGATTATAAAAAATAAAGAAATTTGGTTAAATAATGTTGGAAATATGAATGACTATCAAGAGGTTATTACAGGTAAAAATTTGTTAGCAGAAACTTTTAATAAAACAAATGAGGGAAATAGACTAAAAACAATACTTAATAAAATAAGTGATAAATTATCAGAAGAATTAATTGTCCGATATAATAGTATATTTAACGCTTTAGATAAGACTTATGCTTTTTGCTTAACTGAACATAAAAAAGCTTACGATAAATACGGCAGGTTATCAATGTGGCGCGCTTATGCACCTAAAAATGGTGTGGCATTAGTATTGAATATAGAACCGTTTATTGAAGATAGCAATAAAACAAAAGCTCGTACGTTACCTATGTTTTATTATGACTATGAAGAATTTCAAAATAAATTTAAAATTTTTGTAGATGAAGTTGAAAATAATTTTGAAATTTTCAAAAAAAACACAAAAGAAGAAGTTTTAGACTTTTTCTATAGAAAATTTTTAATATCGGTATTGAGCTTGAAACATAAAGGTTTTGAAGAAGAAAAAGAATGGCGAATTTTATGTAATGATATTATCTATATTAAAGATAACGTTATTAAAGAAGATATAAAAGATGTTAGAGGAGTTCCACGAATTATTAAAATACTAAATTTTGATAGTTTGAATGATGAAAATTCTGGGTATTCGACTAAACTCAACGATATTTTATATAAAATTATTATAGGACCGAGCGATAACCCTGAACAGTTGCGTGACATTTTTATTAAAAAGCTTGATGAAAATGATGTATTTGATGCAGAAAAGAAAGTAGTAATTTCAGAAATACCAGTAAGAATATAAACAAGTTGATATAGATGGTGACTAAAATGGAAAAATTTACTCAAAAAGAATATGATGATTTACGCACTATTTTAACTGAAATAAATATGCATCCTGGCATTATTGTTTATAAGGATGATGAAGAAAATAAAATTTTAGAAAAATTATATAATTGGTTTAGTAATAATACTTATGAAACTATAGAATGTGTAAGTAACGTTGATGAATCCGTCGAAAATATTTTAAATAAAATTTATGTAGATATACAAAGAATAAGAGATGGTTCGATAGATGAAAAACAATTTAAAATTAGATTGGCAGAGTTAAAGAATTATTATGATAAGTTAGAAAGTATTTTTGAAAAAATAGAACAAAATGATTTAAAAATAATAAAACTTCTTAAATTCATTAATGCGGATTCTAATTATAAGATTACAATAAAAGATTTAATAGATAAAATAAAACAGTAGAACATACAAGCTAATAATGCTTCAAATGATTTGGCTAATTATAAAAAAGAGGCATTAGCAGATATTGAACGCGAGAGAAAAGATTTTACACAGTCTTTAAATGATTATAAAA
>ENA-ORNG01001203-ORNG01001203.1-human-gut-metagenome-genome-assembly--contig:-NODE-1203-length-19423-cov-5.475733_pt1 | contig 19423 bp, 20 predicted proteins | sample MGYA00242113_ERZ509018 | MGnify/ENA primary metagenome ERZ509018 (study PRJEB26280, sample SAMEA2338711) | human gut metagenome | biome: human gut; feature: human-associated habitat; material: faeces... | reverse complement strand
CCCCCCTGCCAATAGCCCAGTTTTTATCTGTTGCCGCTATCAGATCCATCTTTTCTCCTGTCTTTATATCGCTATCGGTATATTTAAAATCTGTGGGTTCTTCTGATAATCCTCTATATGTATATCATCTGCTGTAAAGTCATAAAAGTCCCTGACATCCGGATTCAGGCTGAACTTTGGCGCCGGATACTGAGGTCTTTCGATCAGCTCCTTTATGATAGGCACATGGCGGTCATATATATGAGCGTCGGCTATGACATGTACCAGTTCTCCGGCCACCAGCCCGCTGACCTGTGCCAGCATGTGCACCAGCACCGAATACTGCACCACATTCCAGTTGTTGGCTGCCAGTATATCCTGAGACCTCTGGTGAAGGATGGCGTTGAGCTTTTTTCCCGTCACATTGAAAGTCATGCTGTAGGCGCATGGCTCCAGGTTCATCTCGGAAAGATCCCTGAAGTTATATATATTGGTCAATATGCGCCTGGAGTACGGTGTATTCTTTAACTGCCAGATGACATTGTCCACCTGGTCCATTTCCCCCTGGGCAAATCTGTATTTTATCCCCATCTGGTAACCGTAAGCTTTGCCTATGGAACCGTTCTCGTCGGCCCATTCGTCCCAGATATGGCCTTTAAGATCCTTTATATTGTTGGATTTTCTCTGCCATATCCAGAGCATTTCGTCCACTGCCGTCTTGATGGCGGTTGGTCTCAGTGTCAGCGCGGGAAATTCTTCCGCCAGATCATATCGGTTCACTACGCCAAATACCTTGATGGTGTGAGCAGGAGTCCCGTCTTCCCATCTTGCCCTGACCTTCTGTCCCTCCGATGAATAGCCGTTCTCCAATATATTCCTGCACATGTTTACAAACAATACATCTGCTTTGCTCATGGTTTCTCCTCTTCTATTATCCTGATGGCTTCACCTATTATATCTTCCATGCGCTTTCTGTCGCCCCTGAGGTAAAGATATCCTACGAGCGCCTCAAAAGCCGTCGCCAGTTTATAGTCCACCGGATCGGCATGTCTGGGTACCGAAGATGAGCGATGGTTCCTGGCTCGCTTGGCCTGTGACATTTCCTCTCCGGTAAGATATCCTCCCATCATCTCCCGCAGAGCTTTGGCCTGAGAGGCAGCCTTGACATAATCCACCGACATGAAATGGAGCTGTCTGGCTTTTGTCTGTCCTGTGGCAAGCACATGTTCTCTTACATGCACTTCATATACAGCATCGCCTATATATGCCAGCGCCGCCGGATTCATCATCTTGGGGTCTGTTTTTACCGGATCATTTTTCACTCTTTTATCACCTGCACACCCTGCGGAGTATCTTTCAAAGTTATCCCCATAGCCTTGAGCTGATCCCGTATTTCGTCTGCCCTGACAAAATTCTTTTCCTTTCGGGCGGCCTGCCGCTCATCGATGAGGGCCTGTATCTCAGGAGAGATCTCCGTCACTTCCTGGGCGGCGTCCTGCTGCAAAAGTCCCAGCACTGTTGCCAGTTCCATCAGAAGATCCAGGCATTTTTGGGCAAATTCTTTTGAGGCTCCGTCTTTCACATAAGTGTTTATGGCTGTTATCAGCTCAAATACGGCGGAAATGGCGTCTGCCGTATTAAGATCGTCATCCATGGCCTGGATAAATTCTTCCCTGTAGCGGCCGAGAGCTTCCAGTTTGGACTTTTCTCCGTCGGTCATTTCTCCGGCTCCGGTGGCGATCAGGTGCTTCAGGTTAGCTTTGGCATTTCTCATCCTCGTCAATCCATTTTTTGACTGTACCAGTATTTCCTCACCGAAATCTATAGGGCCTCTGTACTGACCGCTCAGTATCAGGAAGCGGAGCACTTCTCCGTCATACATCTTGAGCAGGTCCCTGACAGTCTTGAAGTTGCCCAGTGATTTGGACATTTTGATTCCGTCTATATTTATATATCCATTGTGCATCCAGTAGTGGGCAAACGGCTTTCCGTTGTGGGCCTCAGACTGAGCGATCTCGTTTTCGTGGTGCGGGAACTGGAGATCCTGCCCTCCTGCATGGATATCGATGGTGTCTCCCAGATATTTCTTGGCCATCGTGGAACATTCGATATGCCATCCCGGCCGGCCCATTCCCCAAGGAGATTCCCATGCGATCTCGCTGTCCTCCTTGCGGGCTTTCCATAGTGCAAAGTCCAGAGGATCCTCTTTCTTTTCTCCTACGGCAATCCTGGCTCCGGAGATCAGATCATCTATGTTCTTTCCGGAAAGCTTTCCATAGCCCTTGAACTTTCTCGCCCTGTAGTACACATCTCCGTCAGACTCATAGGCATAGCCCTTGTCGATCAGATCCTGAACAAACTGTATGATGTCGTCCATGGTCTCGGTCACCTTGGGATGGACGGTGGCCTTCTTTACATTGAGAGCAGCGGCGTCCTTAAAATATTCTGCTATATATTTTTCACTGATCTCGCCTGCAGAAACACCTTCTTCTTTGGCCCTGTTGATTATTTTGTCGTCCACATCGGTGAAATTCTGGACATATTTTACTTTGTATCCTCTGTACTCCAGATATTTCCTCATGGTATCAAACACCACAAAAGGACGGGCGTTTCCTATATGAAAATAGTTATATACCGTCGGCCCGCAGACATACATCTTTACCTTGCCTTCTTCGATCGGCACAAATTCTTCTTTTTTTCTCGTGAGGGTATTATAGATCTTCATTTTTATCTTCCTCTTTTCTCTCAGTTTGCGCGGCGCCTGCGTTGTGGTCCTGCGCCTGGCGCAGTCTGTTTTCCAAAGTTACTATCCTTCTTCTGAGGCATTCTATCTCCACGGCAACCGGATCCGGCAGGTCAACCTGATTGAGATCCTGAGCAGTGCTCTTGCCGTTTTTCTTGACTATGGTCCCCGGTATGCCGACGACCGTACATCCCGGCGGCACTTCCTTGAGCACAACGGAGCCTGCCCCTATCTTGACATCATCGCCGACTTTGAAAGGGCCAAGTACCTTGGCGCCTGAACTTATCATCACCCTGTTGCCTATGGTCGGGTGACGCTTTCCCGTATCTTTCCCCGTTCCGCCGAGAGTCACTCCCTGGTATATGGTCACATCATCGCCGATCTCAGTTGTCTCGCCTATTATTATCCCCATTCCGTGGTCAATAAAACATCGCCTGCCGATGGTAGCTCCCGGATGGATCTCTATTCCTGTAAACCACCTGGTGAGCTGGGATATTATCCTTGCCAGCAGTTTAATGTTGTGCTTATACAGCCAGTGGGCAGGCCTGTGCATTATCAGCGACCAAATGCCCGGATAGCAGATGAGGACCTCAAAGCCGTTTCTGGCAGCCGGGTCTTTTTCCACTATATTCCTGATGTCCTCTCCGACTTCTCTAAAAAATGCCATGTTTTCCCTTTGCCCTTACTTCAGAAATCATTCTTCCATTACTCTGATGGATCTTATCACCTGAGGCACTCTCGGACAGTCGTTCCAGTCTCTTTCAACAGAAACTATCTTGTCTGCTTCTTCCATGCCTTCTGTTATCTTTCCGAAGGCGGCATATTCTCCATCCAGATGAGGCGCTTTTTCAACCATGATGAAAAACTGTGAGCCGGCTGAATCCGGATGCATGGCCCTGGCCATGGAAATGACTCCCCTTTCATGATCCAGATCATTTCTCACACCATTGGAATCAAATTCCCCTTTGATGGTATATCCCGGACCGCCAGTGCCGTTTCCCTTTGGACAACCGCCCTGTATCATAAAACCCGGTATCACCCTGTGGAAAGTCAGACCGTCATAAAACCCGCTGTTTGCCAGCTTCTCAAAATTTTCCACCGTTATAGGAGCATGCTCAGGATAAAGCTCTCCCTTCATTACCCCGCCGTTTTCCAGTTGGATTATCACTTTTTTCATGCTGTTCCTCCTGCATTTTATCCTTATATTAGCTGCACAGGATGGCTCCTGCGCAGCCCATCATTATTATTATCGTTATGGATCCAAGCCTGAATTTTTTGGCCAATATGAACGAAATGGCCATTATGGCTGCCGGTATCGGCTTGACCGTAGTCAGGAAATCCCATATCCCGGCGCTCTGCTCCATAGAGCCGCTGAAAATGGCCGTTTCTCCTATCAGTACGAATCCGGCCAGTACCATTCCTACGGCCGCCGGTCTTATGCCTTCAAAAGCTCCTTTTACCAGATTATGCTCTCTGTACCTGTTAAGTAACTTGACACACAGATTTATCAGTATAAAGGAAGGGATCACAACTCCCAGCGTTGCAGCCGCAGCTCCCGCGATCCCTGCCGTTTCAAATCCGGAAAATGTTGCCGCATTGACCGCCATCGGACCGGGCGTAGCCTGGGATATGGCAAAAAGCTCCGCAAATTCTGCCGCATCTATGTTGCCGAACTGCTGCATGCTCTGGTAGATCAGAGCAAGGATGGCCATTCCCCCGCCGAATCCCAGTGCGCCTATCTTTGCAAAGGTTAGAAAAAGCCTTATGAGTATGCTCATGCGCCCTCACCTGCCTTTGCCCTGGAGACAGCTGCGTATATCTCTCCTGTCAGTATTGCTGCCAGTATCACCCATACGGCATTGACCCCCAAAAGACCGATGGCCACAAAGGCAGCGCCTGCCAGTATCCACTGGAAAGGCCTGCTCAGCGTCTGCTTGCCCATCTTATATGCTGCAAAGGCGATCAGCCCTGTGGCTGCAGCCTTTATCCCTTCAATGGCACCCTGCACATATGGATTCTGATCTATTGTCCTTAATAAACATACCACCAAAATTATCACGATAAACGATGGCAGTACCACGCCCAATGTGGCGCATACGCTTCCTCTGAGCCCTTTTTTCTTATATCCTATATAGGTGGCCAGATTTACTGCTATGACTCCGGGCAGGCTCTGGCTCACCGCAATGGCGTCCAGCACTTCCTCCGGTGAGAGCCATTTGTATTCTTCACATATCTTTTCTTCCAGCATGGGTATCATGGTCATGCCGCCGCCTATGGTGAACATGCCCATCTTGAAAAAACATATGAACAGGTTCCAGTATATGCTGCCTGTAGTGCCCTTGAATATTTTTCTGACTGTCTCCATTATCTTTCTCTGTTTACCGTCTCGATGGCACGGATAACAGCTTCTTCAAATATCAGCTCCTGCTTGTCGGCTTCTCTCCTGAGCTTGTATTCAACGAAACCTTCTCCTGCCCGTTTGCCGACTGTTATCCTGATCGGTATGCCCAGCAGGTCAGCGTCTTTGAACTTTACGCCCGGCCTTTCGTTCCTGTCATCCAAAAGGACTTCGATACCGGCATTTTCCAGGGCTTCGTGTATGTGTTCAGCCACTTCCTTCTGTGCTTCGTCATCCGGCTTTACAAGCGTTATGATAACATGATACGGAGCCACAGACATCGGCCAGATTATACCGTTTTCATCGTGGTGCTGCTCCACTATTGCCGCAAGAGTCCTGGTGACTCCAATGCCGTAGCAGCCCATTACTATGAGCTGATCCTGCTGGTTCTCATCTTTATATACGGCGTTCATCGCCTTTGAGTACTTGGTCCCCAGCTTGAAAACCTGTCCGACTTCTATTCCCCTTGCATGTTTTACAGGCGCTCCGCATACAGGACATGGATCCCCTTCTTTGAGCAGCTTCAGGTCTTTTACTATGTCGCCCTCGTAGTCTCTTCCGTAGTTGACATTCTTTATATGGTGGTCGGCCTTATTTGCGCCTGCACAGAGGTTTTTCATCCCCACCAGTTCACTGTCTACAACGATCTTGCAGTCATGAAGGCCCACCGGCCCTGTAAATCCTCCAACGCACCCTGTGACCTGTCCGATCTTCTCCTCGTCGGCAAAAGCGATGGCATGTTCCGGTATATCAAGGGCGTTTACCAGCTTGGTCATGTTAAGTTCCCTGTCACCGCGGATAAATGCCGCCACATATTCTTTTTCCCTGCCTTCCTCGTCATAGGTGACAAAAAGCAAGGCTTTGATGGTCTGTTTCTTTTCCAGGCCCAGGAAAGATGCCACTTCTTCGATGGTCTTGGTGCCGGGAGTGTAAACTTCCTCAAGGGAAAGCATTGGTGTATCGTCTGCTTTGTCATCGGCGCATTCGGCCCTTTCGACTGTGGCAGCCATGGAGCATTTCTCGCAATAGGCTATCTCGCTCTCACCGACTTCGGAAAGAGCTGTGAACTCATGGGAGTTGCTTCCGCCTATGGCTCCCGTATCTGCTTCAACCGGTCTGAAATCGAGACCGCACCTGGTAAATATCTTTTCATAGGCCTTATACATATCATCGTAACTCTTGTCAAGGCCCTCAAAATCTCTGTCAAAAGAATAAGCGTCTTTCATTATGAACTCACGGCTGCGCATCAGCCCAAAGCGTGGTCTGGCCTCATCCCTGTATTTGGTCTGTATCTGATAGAGGCTCATCGGCAGCTGGCGATATGAGGTCACATCGTTTCTTACAATGTCTGTAAAGATTTCTTCGTGTGTAGGTCCCAGACAGAAATCCCTTCCATTACGGTCTTTCACTCTCCACAGTTCAGGACCGTATGCAAACCAGCGCCCTGACTCCTGCCACAGCTCCGCCGGCTGGATAGCCGACATATGTATCTCCTGACTTCCGGCCCTGTCCATTTCCTGACGGACGATCTCTTCGATCTTGCGTACTGACCTCCATCCAAAAGGCATAAACCCATATATCCCGGATGCCAGCTTTCTTATCATCCCGGCTCTCAGGAGCAATATATGGCTTGGGATCTCCGCTTCTGCCGGAACTTCCCTCAGTGTTTTCATGTACATCTTTGAAAGTTTCATTTTTCCCTCTCCTTATTTGCTGTCCAGCAGGCAGACAGCCTGGGCTGCTATGCCTTCTTCTCTGCCCGTGAACCCTAATTTTTCTGTAGTAGTGGCTTTGACGCTTATGTTTTCAATATCCACGCCCAGCGCCTCAGCTATGTTTTCCCTCATCTCCCGGATATAAGGAGCGATCTTGGGTCGTTGGGCTATTATGGTAACATCGGCATTGGCCAATCTGTAACCTGCTTCATCTATGATGGCCGCTGTCTGCCTGAGCAGCTCCATGCTTGAAATCCCTTTGTATGTGTCATCCGTGTCCGGGAAATGGATTCCTATATCTCCCAGCGCCGCCGCTCCCAGCATGGCGTCCATAAGTGCGTGCAGAGCCACATCGGCATCCGAATGTCCAAGGAGCCCTTTCTCAAAGGGGATATCTACACCGCACAGGATCATCTTTCTGCCGTCGGTCATTTTATGGACATCGAAGCCTGACCCTATCCTCGTTTCCACAGGCATATCCTCCCTTGTCGTTATCTTTATGTTATCGTAACTGCCTTTTACCAATGTCACATGATATCCCGCCCGTTCGGCCAGCCCTGCGTCGTCTGTTCCCACAAAGCCTTCGGAATCTGCTGCCGCAAATGCGTCTCTGATGACGGCGGCCTTAAACCCCTGCGGAGTCTGTACATTGCATAATTGGCTGCGGTCAAGGGTCGTGCTTCCCTCTTCTGTGATCCGGCGCACTGTATCCTTGACCGGAACGGCACACACAGCAGCTCCCGTATCAGCCGCTCCTGCCAGCACCCGGCAGATGATCTCATCTGTCACAAAGGGCCTTGCGCCATCGTGTATGAGCACATATCCGTCCGCCCCGATCTCAAGGGCATTGATGGCGTTGCGCACCGAATCCTGCCTCTGCTCTCCGCCCGTTATGATGGCCCTGACCTTTGAAAATGCAGAACATAATCTTTTGCATAACGGAACGAAATCTTGGCCGCAAACGACCAAGATATCATCCACAAAACCATTGTTTTCAAACGGCAGCACCGCTCTTTCCAGAACGGTCCGTCCTTTTATCTTTAAAAATTGTTTGGGCACGGCAGCACCCATGCGGCTTCCCGTCCCCGCCGCCATTATGATGGCGGTCACTTGTTCTTGTCCATACATAGATCTGTCTCCGCCGGATCAGTTTTGTATTTTCCCGAAGATCATCCTGCCGGCTGCGGTCTGCAGTACGCTTGTCACCACGATCTCCAGAGTCTGTCCTATCTTGCGGCGGCCGTTTTCGACCACTATCATGGTGCCATCGTCCAGATATGCTACTGCCTGGTTCTGATCTTTACCCTGTTTTATCAGGGTCACGGTCATGTTTTCCCCCGGAATCACCATAGGTTTCATGGCGTTGGCCAGCTCGTTTACATTTAGTACCGGCACATCCTGTATGGCTGCCACCTTGTTGAGGTTAAAATCGTTGGTCACAACCTTTCCCTTGATGATCTGGGCAAGTTTGAGCAGCTTGACATCCACTTCAGGTATTTCTTTTAATGATTTTTCCGAGTCGGTATTGTATATCTCTATACCATACTCGTCCTGGATCTTGTTCAGGATGTCCAGGCCTCTCCTGCCCCTCGTCCTTTTGAGGGAATCAGAAGAATCTGCTATATGCCGGAGTTCCACCAGGACAAATTCCGGTATCACGATAGGGCCTTCAAGGAATCCTGTCTTGATTATCTCCAGTATCCTGCCGTCGATTATGACGCTGGTATCCAGTATCTTAGGCACTCTTGCCCGCTTTCTGTCTTTTTCAACATAGACATAAGGATTTTCTTCCTGCGGCTTTGGCCTTTGCTGCATCCTTGAAAACGACTGGGAAAGCACCTCCGATCCTTTTTTTGTACCTATCACGGCCCCGAAGAATCCGAATATCACATATATGGTGATATTCAGCGTCAGATATATGCTGTTCGGCACGATGCCGTCATATATCTGCGACAGCAAAAATGCTATCACAAGTCCGGCTATCAGTCCGAGTGTCCCTGCCAGCAATTCGCTTCCGGTCACATTCTGAAGATCCCTGCCGATATTGTTTGCAAATTTGTTGCTCTGACGGCTCAGGAGCGGAGCTATAAAATAAAAAATAAATCCAAATATGATAGCGAAAAATATGCCAAGTATCGCAGCTTCAGCATTGGACATCCTCATATATTCAAAGGTGTCCTGAGTATAACTCCTGAATATCCAGAATGCTTCAAACCCAATTATGGCCCCTATTATGGTGAAGATTTTTCTGAAAAGCCTTTTGAACATTTTATTTTCCTCCTTTCTTTAAAAATGATAAGACCTGCGTTAAAGCTTTCAAAGCCCAATGATTTAAACGGCGTCTTCTACCAGCTTCTCCGCTTCTTTCTGAGTGATATGACATGACAGTATGATCTCGCTTATGAGTATCTGCCTGGCATTGGCGAGCATCTTTGCTTCTCCTGACGACAGGCTTTTTTCTCTGTTCACCCTCATCAGGTTCCTGACAACCTCTGCTACGGCAAGGATATCGCCGGTCTTGAGTTTTTCCATGTTTTCTCTGTAACGGCGGTTCCAGTTCTTGTCCATCTTTGTGCTCTCCTGTCTGAGGACTCTGACGGCATTTTCAATAACCGATTCATCTACGATCTCTCTGATCCCCACCGATGCTTCTGCATCGACAGGCATCATCACGCTCATATCGTTGCATGGCAATTTCAGGATGTAGTATCGCTTAACTACGCCCAGGATCTCTTTTTCTTCTATTTTCTGTATCGTGCCCGCCCCATGCATGGGATGAACGATCTTGGCCCCCACAGAAAACATGACATGCACCTCTCAGTTTTGTCTTATATTAACAGTATAAAAGATTTTCATCCGGCATGTCAAGGTGAATAAAATTTATAATAATATCATAGCATCTTTTTGGTGTCAACATTTATTTTTCACATTATTGGACATGCGTGTAGGCGTGATAGATGCGGTACGCAGATCATCGGTCCTGCAAATCATATGAAAACAACAAAATATAAGGCTCATCCATAGCCTGAGTCAAGACAGATATGCCGGTAATGCCCTCCATCTGGGAGAGGATGCTGATTTATATGGACATACGGAAACCTGAGTCCCCCCAGACAGGGGAAGATTTGCCTTTCAGGGGGAACGACTCCACCTATTTTTCGCTTTAGCTGGCATTTAGGGGGTACGACTCCACCGGATATTGCTTTTTTCCCTGATCCAGGGGGAATTTTATCAGCAGAAAAAAGGAAAAATGCCAACTATAATTGTCAAAAATATTCCCAGATCCTGATCCAGCTCCGAAAATGCCCCCCTGATTTCCTAAGAAAAAGCTTTTCAGGGGGGAGTGAATCCCCCTGAAAAGCTTAAAATGTAATATTGGGGTGGAAAACCATTGACTGTATGTTTATGCGCCCGGTGCTGCCTTCCAAACTGCCACTGCCTTCCGAACTGCCACCGCTTGCCGAACTTCAACCGCTTGCCAAACTTCAACCGCCTTCCGAACTGCCACCGCCTGCGGTCCTTTCATCCCAGCTGCATGCCCGGTACAATGCCCGTCCACAGAGGCACACGCAAAGATAAGATGGCTGCTTTCAAAGTATTTCATCCCATGCACAAAAAAACCTCACAAAACCTTCGGACATGCGGCACAAAACCTTTTGCCTATTCTCATATTTGTGCTAAAATATATGTGGTAAAATATTTGTGAACGAACAAAGGACATTAACTCCAAATAAACGAGAGGAGACGGATATGTATAAGATACTTGTGGTAGACGACGAGCCTAAGATCCGCGAAGTCATAAGGGAGTATGCTGAATTCAGCGGTTACGAAGTAACTGAAGCAGAAGATGGCATGAGCGCAATAGGCCTTTGCAAGCTCAACGATTATGACCTTGTCATCATGGATATAATGATGCCCAAGCTTGATGGTTTTTCTGCCTGTAAGGAGATCAAAAAGATCAAGGATATACCTGTCATAATGCTTTCTGCCAGATGTGAGGAATACGACAAGCTTTTTGGCTTTGAGCTGGGGATAGATGACTATATCGTCAAGCCTTTCAGCCCGAAAGAACTGATCGCCAGGGTGAACGCAGTCCTTTCCAGAGTACACTCTTCTTCAGGGACGCCTCAGAACACCCTTAAGTTTGGCGGGCTTGAGATCAACATTCCTGCAAGGGTCGTTACTGTGGACGGCAAAAAAGTCGATCTGACACCTAAAGAATATGAGCTCCTTTTCTATCTTGTGGAAAATAAAAATATCGCTTTGTCGAGGGACAAGCTGCTCTCGGACATCTGGGGCTATGATTTCTTCGGCGATGACAGGACCATAGATACCCATATAAAGAACCTCAGGAACAGCCTTGGCCCTTACAGGGACTATATCGTCACCTTGAGAGGGGTAGGTTATAAGTTTGAGTACGAAGATTAAATTCGATCCCCGCAGCATCAAGTTCAGGCTGTGGATATACTTCGCCGCCATAGGGCTTAGCGTTGTTGCGTTTATATGGTTCCTTCAGATATTCTTCATGAACAATTATTATGAGGAAATGAAAATACGAGAGGTGGTAAGAGTGGCCACCTCTATTTCCCATGCTTATCAACTGGGTGACGAAGATCTGACCGCATATATACAAGAATTGTCGGTGAGCAATGACTTTTATGTTATGATGGAGTCTCAAAACGGCCTGCTGCTGTTTTCTCCGGAACAGGAAAGCCGTGTGCCGCTGTCGCTTTATTTTGAAGAAACACCCAAATTAAAAGATCTGCTCCTGTCTTCGGACGGCGCTCCGGTTTCTTTTAAGATCTCCACAGGCTTTGAGAAATACAAGACGCTTGCCTACGGCAGCCAGATTTTAGATGCTGATGGAAACGAGGCCAATCTTTACATATTTTCACCCCTTTACCCGGTGTCCTCGACAGTGAGCATACTGCGCCACCAGCTCTTTTATGTCACTGCACTTACACTGGTGCTTGCTTTTACCCTTGCCATATACTTTGCAAACCGCATATCTAAACCTATCAAGAGTATGACTGATACAGCCAAGGAAATGGGAAAAGGCAATTATGATGTAAAATTTGATGTAAAATCCTATTCCGAGATAAATAATCTTGCAGAAACATTGAATTCTGCCGCCTATGAGCTGGGTATGGCAGACAACAGGATGAAAGACCTGATCGCCAATGTTTCCCATGACCTCAAGACACCTCTAACCATGGTCAGGTCTTATGCAGAGATGATCCGTGACCTTTCCGGCGACAATCCTGTAAAGCGCAATGCTCATCTGCAGGTCATCATAGACGAGACAGAACGTCTCAACCAGCTTGTATGCGACATGGCGACCATTTCGGCCATGCAGACCCATAAGACCGTCCTTGAGCGCGGGATCTTTGACCTGGGTACAGCTACAGCAACGATCTTGTCCTCATTTGATATCTTGAGCGAACAGGAAGACTACAACTTTATCTTCCATGCACCGAAAGACTGCCTTGCCTACGGCGATGAAAACAAGATCAAACAGGTCATCGCCAATCTGGTCAACAATGCTGTCAAATACTGCGGCGAGGATAAGGAGATAATCGTTAACATACGCCGTGTGGGCAAAAAACTCAGAGTCGAAGTCGCCGACCACGGTCCGGGCATATCTCAGGAAGAACTGCCGCATGTATGGGACAGATATTACAAGACCAGCACCAATTATGTCCGGCCCACCGAAGGCAGCGGGCTGGGCCTTTCCATTGTAAAAGGCATCCTCACTCTCCACCATGCCAATTATGGCGTCAACAGCAAAGTTGGGAAAGGTACCACTTTCTGGTTTGAACTTCCGTACATGAAGCGTGAAAGGGAACGTGGCAAGAGCGTAGCCCGTGACCCGGAATCCATAGAGCAGCTGCAGTAAAAAGCGCTGTAAGAAACCCAATAAAAAACCGCCGCTAAGCAGTCCGGTCAGGCCTGCCCCAGCGGCGGTCTTATCATATCATCGTATTTTTTTGTGCAGGCAGTCTGCCATCACGGCAGCGCCTATTCGCCCGGCAATGCCTATTCGCCCAGCAGATATCTTCCGTAAGCGTCGGCGGCCTTGATGGCGGCACATACGGTCTGTGGATTTACCTCAAATGGCATGTTGTGCAGGGTATCGGTTTCTGCACAGGCTGCCTCTGCCACCTTCATCAGTTTTTCGTCGGTGACTTCTGTGATGCCCAGTTCTTTGAGTGTTACAGGCAGTCCCAGTTCGATGCACCAGTCGATTATCTCATACAGTTCGTCCAGGTCTATATTCTCCAGGACCAGCTGTGTTATAGTGCCAAAGGCAACTTTTTCTCCGTGGTACATGTGGTGGCACTCTTCCAGCACGGTGAAACCGTTGTGGATTGCGTGAGCTCCCGCAAGTCCGCCGCTTTCAAAGCCTATGCCGCTGAGCAGGGTGTTGGCCTCAATGATCTTTTCCACGGCAGGTGTACAGGCTCCGGCTTCCAGAGCGATCTTGGCTTTGATACCCTCTTCCATAAGTGTGTCGAAGCACAGTTTTGCCAGGGCCATGGCCGCCGAGGTCACATTGCCTCCGGCGCATGTGGCCGCTCCGCTGGTCTGGCACGCTCTTGCCTCGAAATATGTTGCAAGGGCGTCCCCCATTCCCGATACGGTCAGTCTCACCGGCGATCTGGAAATGATATCGGTATCCATCAGCACCATGTTGGGATTTGCCGGCAGGAAAAGGTATTCTTCAAACATGCCGTCTTCTGTATATATTACCGAAAGCGCGCTGCACGGTGCGTCTGTTGAGGCGATGGTCGGGCAGATCAGCACCGGTACTGAGTTGTAGTAAGCCACGGCCTTGGCAGTATCCAGGATCTTTCCTCCTCCTATGCCTATCACCATGTCGCACTTTTCTTTTTTCATCACATCGATAAGCCTGTCTATCTCTTTTTTGCAGCATTCGCCGTTGAAATAGTCAAATACTATATCTGTGCCGGACGCTTTGAATCCAGCCTCTGCATCGGCTCCTGATCTCCTGTATCCGTTTTCTGTTATCAGCGCAAGGGCTTTCTTGCCATATTTTGCGGCGTATTCTCCGAGTTTTTTCATTTCCCCAGGTCCCTGAACATATTTGCCCGGACTTGTCAAAATCTTTGTCATATTATGATCCTCCTTTATGCATATTATCGGTCTTTTCTTGATTTTTTATCATGCGGATATATTTTATCCCGGCGGAAAAGTCTTGTCAATAAATTATCAAATTCTTGACCGGTCTTTTACGAAGGTTTTACAATTCCAACACATATGAACCGGCGATGTACCCCGCCGTCTTTATCTGCCGAAAGCCGCCATGGCCTCCCTGATGTTCCGCACCCCTACGGCCTTGCAGCCGGCACTAACAGACTTAATGTTTTTCAGGTTAGAAGCGGGGATTATGACTTTCTCGTACCCCAGCCTTGCCGCCTCACCGTAGATCTTGTCAGTGTTCCTTATGGCCCGCAGGTCTCCGGTAAGCCCGATCTCTCCGATGGCCAGAGTCCTGACAGGCGCAGAAATGCTCTTGTATGACGAGTATATAGCCAGCGCCACTGCCAGGTCCACCGATGTGCCCTCCGGCCTGAGCCCGCCTACTATGTTCACATACACATCCTGATTGATCAGCTGCAGCCCTGCCTTTTTTTCAAGCACCGCCAGGATCATGCTGAGCCTGGTGTTGTCTGCGCCCACCGCCGTCCTTCTGGCAAACCCGATATTGGCAGGTGTCACCAGAGCCTGCACCTCGAACATGACAGGCCGGCTGCCTTCATATATGGCCGCCGTCACCGAGCCTTCCGAGCTGCCTGCATTGTTTTCCAGGAAAGTGCCGGAAATATCCCTGACTTCCTCCAGCCCCGATTCCCCCATCATAAAAGCGCCGATCTCGCTGGTGGTGCCAAAGCGGTTTTTGAAAGACCTGAGTATCCTCAGTTCCTGATCTCTTTCACCGGAAAAATTGAGAACGCAGTCCACCAGATGTTCCACAGTCTTTGGTCCCGCCAGATCACCGCTCTTGGTCACATGGGCAACGATCAGTATGGGGATGTTTCCGGTCTTGCCTATCTTCATCAGCTTGTTGCCGCAGGTCCTGACCTGGGACACGCTGCCCGGCGCCGAATCCAGTTCGTCACTGTACATGGTCTGGATAGAATCTATTATCAGAAAGTCTGGTTTTATGTTATCGCATATTGTCTCTACATTTTCCATGTTGGTCTCCGGCAGCACGAAAAGATTGTCGGAAAGGCTTCCGCACACTCTGTCTGCCCTGAGTTTTATCTGTTCGTCGGATTCTTCACCGGACACATAGAGGACCTTATTCCCGCTGCCCGCTATATTGGAGGCGGCCTGTATGATGATCGTAGACTTGCCTATGCCCGGCTCTCCGGAGATCAGCACCAGTGAGCCCCGCACGAGGCCTCCGCCCAGCACCCGGTTAAATTCTCCTATCCCGGTATCCATCCTCTTATATTCTCTGGTGCCCACTTCTTTGAGCCGCGCCGGTCCCGCAGTCCTGCTGCTCCTGCGCCTGGAATCCGCCGCCGGAGCCGCTGGGAGCGGAGTCTCCTCCACAAACGAGTTCCATGCTCCACACACACACTGCCCCATCCATGTAGGGCTCTCGTAGCCGCACTGCTGGCACACATAAACGGTCTTTGCTTTTTTCGCCATAGTCCTGCCCCTTTCAAAAGTTAGAACGCTTGTTCTTATGATACCCTATTCCGGTGGCATTGGCAATATGTTTTCGCAGGAAAATCTGACGGTTGGGATGACGGGGCGTCCAGGCCCAGGCGTCGGATTTGCGGATGACTGGAGGTGGGCAGTGCGGAGCGGCTGGCAACCGCGACGGGACTGGCTCCGGCGGGCTGGCGCGGGGATAGGGAGGCGCGATGGTAAAAAAGGACAAAACCCGGCAAAAGCCAAAAACAGGCTCATATTCACCTTTTACCGGCCCCGGCCGGGCCTTATCCTGCCGTGGCCGTTCCCCGATCCCTCACAAAGTTTCAGAAAAACTACATAATTCTGGAACGCTTTTGGAACTTTCCGGGACTTTCGGCGGAACATCTTTCATGTATGCTCTTGGTACGGGGTAAAGCCCCGCAAATTACCAAACTGATATTATGGAGGAAATCATTATGTATTTTGACACTATAGCCAAGAATATCGCAGAAAGAACAGGATGTGACATTGCGACCATCAAACCGGAAAGCAAGTTTACCGAGCTGGGCATCGACTCCCTGGATGTGGTTGAGATCCTCATGAACCTGGAAGATGAGATCGGAATGGAAATAGAGCTTGATCAAAAGATCGAGACAGTTGACGATCTGGACAAATTCATCCAGAGCAAGCAGGGGAAATAGCCATGATAAGGTCAGAGATTTGTGACATGCTCAAAATCCGCTATCCGGTGTTTCAGGGCGGCATGGCCTGGATCGCTGACGGTGCTCTGGCCGCTGCCGTTTCCAACGGCGGCGGCCTTGGTATTATAGCGGCCGGGAACGCTCCCGCTGATCATGTGAGGGAGCAGGTCCGGGCCGCCAGGGCGATGACGGAGAAGCCCATCGGGGTGAATATCATGCTGCTCAGTCCTTTTGCCGATGAGGTGGCCGAGGTTGCCGCCGAGGAAAGGGTTGAAGTGGTCACCACCGGAGCGGGTAATCCGTCCAAATACATGAAGATGTGGCAGGAAGCTGGTATCAAAGTGATACCTGTGGTGGCTTCAGTGGCCATGGCTAAGCTGATGACCCGCCTGGGCGCCTCTGCTCTCATCGCCGAAGGCGGTGAGAGCGGCGGTCATGTGGGCGAGCTGACCACCATGGTGCTGGTACCGCAGATATGCGATGCCACCAGCCTGCCCGTGATCGCCGCCGGCGGCATAGCCGACGGCAGAGGCGCCGCAGCGGCATTTATGCTGGGAGCCTGCGGCGTGCAGATGGGCACCAGATTTTTGAGCGCTGCCGAGTGCAATATACACCCTGCATATAAAGAAAAAATCCTCAAGGCCGGGGACCTGTGCACCATGGTGACCGGCAAGAGGCTGGGCCATCCTGTACGCAGCCTCCGCACACCTTTCGCGAGAAATTATTCCAAAGCCGAATACGGCGGCATGCCGGACGACGAGCTGGAAGCGCTGGCCACAGGCGCCCTGCGGCTGGCGGTACAAGAAGGAGACTTTGAAAAAGGCTGCTTTCTTTCGGGCCAGATCGCATCCATAGTAAATAAAGAGCAGCCAGCCGCAGAAATCATAAAGGAGGTAATGGAGGAAGCCGAGCCTATCCTCCTGAGTGCAAGCAAATGGGTAAGATAGCATTCGTTTTTTCCGGGCAGGGCGACCAGTATCCGGGCATGGGCAGGGAACTGGCAGATAAATCCCCTGCCGCAGCAAAAGTATATGAGATCTGCGACAGTATCCGTCCGGGTACATCCCGGCAGTGCTTTGAAGGCACCGATGAGGAACTGAAAGAAACAAAGAACACGCAGCCCTGCCTTTTCGCCACTGAGCTGGCCACGGCGGCGGCGCTGACTTCGCAGATCGATCCGGCTGCCGCCGCAGCCCTGACCTGCCCGTCCGGCCCGTCCGGCCCGTCGGCCGTAAAGGCCGGCCCGTCCGAGGCTACGGCTGTAAAAAGCGGTCCTGACGCCGTCGCAGGCTTTTCTCTGGGAGAAGTGGCCGCAGCCGCTTTCGCCGGTATATTCAGTCTGGAAACAGGGTTCCGGCTGGTATGCCGCCGGGGAGAGCTCATGCAGCAGGAGGCCGACAAATTCGACACCGCCATGGCTGCGGTAGTCAAACTGGACGAACAGCAGGTACGCGATCTCTGCGATCAGTTCAGCGGCATATATCCGGTCAATTTCAACTGTCCCGGCCAGATAACCGTTTCTGGCCTTTCATCACAGATGCCTGGATTTTTCGCCAAAGTCAAAGAAGCAGGCGGCAGAGCCCTTCCCCTCAAGGTCAAAGGCGCTTTCCACTCTCCTTTCATGGAAGAAGCCGCCCGCTCTTTCAGAGAAGAACTTTCCCGTGCAGAGATCCGTCCCATGACGATCCCCCTCTACTCCAATGTGACCGCCCGGCTCTACGACGGCGATGTGGCCGGCCTGCTTTCCAGGCAGATCGCAAGCCCCGTCCAGTGGGAAAAGATCATCAGGAACATGATAGCAGACGGTTTCGACACATTTATCGAGATCGGACCGGGCAGGACCCTGACCAATATCATCAAAAAGACCGATCCGTCCGTCAGGGCCGTGACAGCCGCAGAATACATGGAATCATGCCAGGAGGGAACATCATGTTAAAAGGAAAGACAGCAATAATCACCGGCGGCAGCAGGGGCCTTGGGGCTGCCATCGCCTGCCGGTTCGCTTCCATGGGAGCCGACATCGCCATCATATATTCGGGCAGCCACCGGGCGGCTCAGGACATATGCCAGAGGTGCAGCGAGGAAAGCGGCGCAAAGGCCCTGGCCTATCAATGCGATGTGGCAGACTTTGAGGCCGTCAAGGAAACAGTAGCCAAGATAAAAGAAGATTTCGGCACGGCTCACATCCTGGTCAACAACGCAGGGATCACAAGCGACGGCCTGATCGCCACCATGAAAGAGGAAGATTTCGGCAAAGTGATAGATGTGAACCTCAAAGGCGCTTTCAACATGATACGCCACTGCACCGGATTTTTTATCAGGAACCGTGAAGGCTGTATCATAAATATTTCTTCAGTATCAGGGCTGATGGGCAACGCAGGCCAGAGCAATTACGCAGCATCCAAGGCCGGACTGATAGGCCTGACCAAATCCGTGGCCAAGGAACTGGCCGCCCGGAACATCCGCTGCAACGCCATAGCCCCCGGCTTTATAGCCACCGATATGACCGGAGATCAGGCAGACAATCCGCTGCTCAAGATGATACCTTTGGGGCGTATGGGAAATCCTGAAGATGTGGCTCAGGCCGCCGCATATCTGGCTGTGGCAGCCTATGTTACCGGTGAAGTCCTGAGAATTGACGGCGGTATCGCCATGTAGAGCCAGGGCCGGCGGCAGCGTCTCAACCGGCGGCAGCGTATCCGCAGGCGGCTACGGAGTCCCGGCAAGCCGCATCAGACCGCCTGAGGCCGCCCGGCCCCGCACAGCAATCATAAGCAAGGAGTATTTACCATGAATCAGAACAGACGAGTTGTCGTTACCGGCATGGGAGCCGTAACCCCTCTCGGCAACAATGTTGCCGATACATGGAACGGCCTCAGGACCGGAAAAAACGGCATTGACCATATAACTTTATTCGATACGGAAAAATTCAAAGCCAAACTGGCTGCCGAAGTCAGAGGATTCGACCCGGGTCAGTACCTGGAAGTCAATGATGTGCTCCGCACAGACCGCTACACTCAGTTTGCGGTGGCTTCCGCCCAGCAGGCCGTCGAGGAGAGCGGCATTGCCGGAAAGGTGGATCCCGACAGGTTTTCCGTACTTTTCGGCACAGGGATAGGCGGGATCAACACCTTTGAAACGGAGCACACAAAGCTCCTGGAAAAAGGCCCGCGCCGCGTCTCCCCTCTTTTCATACCGATGATGATATCCAACATGGCGG
>ENA-ORNG01001201-ORNG01001201.1-human-gut-metagenome-genome-assembly--contig:-NODE-1201-length-19434-cov-5.712524_pt1 | contig 19434 bp, 18 predicted proteins | sample MGYA00242113_ERZ509018 | MGnify/ENA primary metagenome ERZ509018 (study PRJEB26280, sample SAMEA2338711) | human gut metagenome | biome: human gut; feature: human-associated habitat; material: faeces... | reverse complement strand
TCAGAGTGGTCTTGCCGGGGTCAATGTGGCCGATGGTGCCAATGTTGACGTGGGGCTTGGTGCGGTTGAATACCTGCTTTGCCATTTTGATATCCTCCTCAATAATCAGTAATTGATTTTTCCTGTGGACGATCCTTTATCAGGTTCGAGGCTCAGCCCCGGTTACCGATAAGTTTTTCCTGGAGCGACTTGGGCAGCTCAACGAAGTGGCTGGGCTCCATGCTGTAATTCGCGCGGCCCTGCGTCTTGCTGCGCAGGTCCGTAGCGTAACCGAACATCGTGGACAGCGGAACGTTCGCGCTTATTATCGCGGCGCCGTTGCGGATGTCCGTGCCGGAGATCTGGCCGCGACGGGCGTTTATGTCGCCCATTACGTCGCCCATATACTCCTCCGGCGCCGTTACCGTAACCTTCATGATGGGCTCAAGCAGCGTCGGTCCGGCCTTCTGCATGGCCTCCTTGAAAGCCATGCTGCCGCAGATCTTGAACGCCAGCTCGGACGAGTCCACCTCGTGGAAGGAACCGTCGATGAGCTTCGCCTTGATATCCACGACTTGATAGCCGCCCAGCACGCCGGCATGCATCGCGCCCTGGATGCCCTGATCCACACAGGGTATATATTCCTTCGGTATCGCGCCGCCGTGTATATCGTCCTCGAACTCGTAGCCCTTTCCGGACTCGTTGGGTTCGATGGTGAGCTTGACGTGGGCAAATTGTCCGCGTCCGCCGGTCTGGCGCACATACCGGGTATCCACCGTCGCTGCCTTCGTGATGGTCTCCTTGTACGAGACCTGGGGCTTGCCGACGTTCGCCTCGACCTTGAACTCGCGCAGGAGCCTGTCTACTATTATCTCCAGATGGAGCTCGCCCATGCCGGCGATTATAGTCTGACCTGTCTCCTCGTCCGTCCAGGTGCGGAAGGTCGGGTCCTCCTCGGCCAGCTTGGCGAGAGCTATGCTCATCTTCTCCTGGCCGGCTTTCGTCTTGGGCTCTATAGCGACGCGGATAACGGGGTCGGGGAACTCCATCGTCTCAAGCAGTATCTGGTGCTTGTCGTCCGACAGGGTATCGCCCGTTGTCGTATTCTTCAGGCCCACCGCGGCGGCGATATCGCCGGAATAGGCCGTCTGCAGATCCTCGCGGTGATTTGCATGCATGAGCAGTATTCTGCCCATGCGCTCACGCTGGCCCTTGGACACGTTTATGACCGTCTCGCCGGCGTTCACCGTACCGGAATACACACGGAAGAACGCGAGCTTGCCCACGTAGGGGTCGGTCATTATCTTGAAGGCCAGAGCCGAGAACGGCTCGTCGTCGCTCGCCTTGCGGGTCTCGGTCTCGCCAGTCTTGGGGTTTGTGCCTTCGACGGGCGGAATGTCGAGGGGGCTGGGCAGATAATCAACTATCGCGTCCAGCAGCTTCTGCACGCCCTTGTTTTTGTAGGACGTGCCGCAGGTGACGGGTATCATCTTGACGGCGACGGTGGCCTTGCGGATGGCTGCGCGTATCATGTCGGCGGGGACCTCCTCGCCCTCCAGATAGCGCTCCATGATCTCATCATCGAAATCGGAGACGGCTTCAAGAAGGTTCGTGCGGTACTCCTCGGCCAGCTCGCGCATGTCCTCGGGTATCTCCTCAACGCGCATGTCCTTGCCCAAATCATCGTAATAGATGTCCGCCTTCATGTCCACAAGGTCAATTATGCCGCGAAAATCGGCTTCCTTGCCTATGGGCAGCTGGATGGGCACGGCGTTCGCCTTGAGCCTGTCATGGACCATGTCTATCACGTTGAAGAAATTCGCGCCCATGATGTCCATCTTGTTGATATAGATGAGACGTGGTACGTTGTAATGGTCGGCCTGGCGCCACACAGTCTCAGACTGGGGCTCGACTCCGCCCTTCGCGCAGAGCACGGTCACGCAGCCGTCCAGCACGCGCAGGCTGCGCTCGACCTCGACGGTGAAGTCCACGTGGCCCGGCGTGTCGATGATGTTCAGCCGGCAGCCGCGCCAGTGGCAGGTCGTGGCGGCGCTCGTTATCGTGATGCCGCGCTCCTGCTCCTGCTCCATCCAGTCCATCGTAGCGGTGCCCTCGTGCGTCTCGCCTATCTTATAGTTGACGCCCGTATAGAACAGTATGCGCTCCGTGGTCGTGGTCTTGCCCGCGTCGATGTGGGCCATTATGCCGATGTTTCTCGTATTTTCAAGCGAAAATTCTCTGGGCATAGAACGCTCCTAAACTTCTTACCACCTGAAATGTGCGAAGGCCTTGTTGGACTCGGCCATCTTGTGAGTATCCTCACGCTTCTTGACAGCGGCGCCGAGGCCGTTGCAGGCGTCCATTATCTCGCCGGCAAGGCGCTCCTTCATGGTCTTCTCGCCGCGCTTGCGGGCGTACAGCGTGAGCCAGCGCAGGCCGAGAGTCTGACGGCGCTCGGGACGGACCTCGATAGGCACCTGGTAGGTGGCGCCGCCCACGCGGCGGGCCTTGACTTCCAGGCTGGGCATGATGTTGTTCATGGCCTCGGTGAAAGCCTCAAGGGGATCCTTCCCGGTCTTGTTTTTGATTATATCGAACGCATCGTACACGACCTTCTGTGCGACGCCCTTCTTGCCGTCCAGCATGATGCTGTTGATGAGCTTCGTCACCAGCACGCTGTTGTACACAGGATCCGGCAAGATCTCTCTTTTGGGAACGTTACCTCTTCTGGGCACTATGCTTCCCTCCTTCATTAAAAAATGACTTCATCGGTACTCGAGGGGCTCCTTCGCCCCCCGCTGCGCCCCGGGTCCATACGATACGGTTAATATCATATAAACAGTCGGAGCTATGCCGCCGGATTATTTCTTACCGGCCTTGGGCCGCTTCGCGCCATACTTGGAACGGCCCTGCATACGACCGTTGACGCCCTGGGTATCCAGAGTGCCGCGGATGATGTGGTAACGCACACCGGGCAGGTCCTTGACACGGCCGCCGCGGATCATCACCACGGAGTGCTCCTGCAGGTTGTGGCCCACGCCGGGGATATAGGCGGTGACCTCCATCCCGTTGGTCAGACGCACACGGGCGATCTTACGCAGAGCGGAGTTCGGCTTCTTGGGGGTCGAAGTACGCACCGCGGTGCAGACGCCGCGCTTCTGCGGGCAGGAAATGTCCGTCTCGCAGTTCTTGATCGTGTTCAGACCCTTCTGCATGGCGGGGGAGGTGGACTTGTAGGTGGCCTGCTCCCTTCCCTTTCTGACAAGCTGGTTGAATGTCGGCATATTTTTCCTCCTTTCCTGAATCGTTGAAAATGTGATGACTTTTCCCGAAACAAGGCTGTTTTCAGCACTTTTTCAGAAAAAGACCTGCTCGTAGGCAGAATATGCCCGAGCGAAGATAGATTTTAGCATATTGCACAAGATTAGTCAAGATTTTTTTATAATAAAAATTCTCAAAAAAACGCCCGGGGCCGTCAGGAGCGGCCCTAGGGCGTCACTCATTCACTTATACAGGGAGACAAACTGCTCCAGGCAGAGGTTGTTATCCATGATGAACACGGCTGCCTCCTTCCCCACATAGCGGAAGTGCCAGGGCTCGTCCCATCCGGTGATGGAGACTTTGGAACTGGGATAGCGGAGGATGAACCCGTACTCAGCACAGTTGTCCGCAAGCCAGGTGAGGAACTCCTGGTCCATCCGCGAAGCGTCCATGGTGCTGTAATACTTGTCGGTGATATCCACGGCGAGGCCGGTCTGGTGGTCACTGGTACCGGGAGCGGCGACGAGCTTGGCGGCGTCCGCATAATCCTGGGCATCCGGGTAGTCCGGCCAGCTGAGCTGGCTGGCCTTGCCGTTATAGATGTATTCCTGCGACGAATATGGCCTGTAGGAGGCCATGATATACGGCGAATAGCCCGCCGCGCGGGCTGCGTCCAGGAAGTCCACGAGGGCGTCCACGGCACGTTCGTCAAAATACTGGGCTGTTTCTTCGACAGCGACTACCTGGGGCGAATATTTGCCGATGTTGTTGTCGCTGTTGGCGAGCAGATACTGCCAGGAGTCAATATCTATATCCGGCTTTGTATCCTTGGGGCTGCCGGTCTTTTCAGGGGCGGGATTCACGTCATAGTTCGCCTCGGCGGAGGCCTGGGGCGAGGGGGCGGTCTGCGTGAGGCCGGCGTCAATATCCACATCGTCCGGGTAGAGCTTGCCCATCTCCGTGGAGCGCGAGGAGACGACGATGATCAGAAAAATAAGGAGCACTATAAAGGTAAACGCCATCAGCACGTGCCGAGTTTTCAAGCCGTCTCGCCTCCTCTCGTTGGTGGATGCCGGGTGGGGGACCCGTCAGATGCATCAGGAATTATACCATTACAGGTGGGGAAAAACAAGTCGTTTGCCGCAGAGCGTCGAAAAACCGCAGGCCGGACTCCGCCCGGCCTGCGGTCTGCTGCGCGCCCGGCACGTTCAGCCGGGGAAGAAGTCCGAGGGAAAGGAGTTGTCGGGATAGGCGGGCTGGTCGGTCACAAACTCGTCGCCGTCTATCTCAGGCGGAAGAGTTATATAGGGCCAAAACGGGTCTTCCGTCTCCACCGGCGTCTCCGTCGGCGTGGGCGGCGGAGTCTCCACAACTTCCTCGCGGAAAATGGCATAGATGGTATGCTCCCCCGTCACGTTCGGGAAAGTGAAGCTGTCCGTCAGCTCCGCCGTGTAGCCGTCCACTTTCAGCTCTGAGAGCACGTAGCCCGGGTCGGCGGTTATTGTGAAGGTCACGCTGCCGCCGTCCTCGACCTCGACTATGCCGGAGGGCGAGATGGAGCCTCCGTTTCCGGCGATGGCGTTCACGGTGTGGATCTCCGGGGCCTCGCTCTCCTCTGGAGGCGTGGGGCTGGGCGTGGGGGTGTTCTCGGCCGGCGGCTCAGTATTCTCCTGCGGAGCCTGGGTCTCTGCGGCGGGGGCGTCCGTCTCCGACGCGCCCTTGTTGAAGTCGAATACGCCGCCCATGATGCACAGCACCACGGTCAATATGGCCAGCAGCAGCACCGCTCCGACTATGAATCCCCAGGTCCGGGTCTTGGGCGGGGCCTCGTATTCCTCGCGCCGCGGCGGGCGCGGAGCTTCCCGCTCCCTTTTGGGGGGCGGGGCGTTGTTTTTCCTGTTGTCCTCTTTCATTGTCCTCACCTTTGCGCTCTCGCGCCTTTACAAATCCGCCGGCTGTGGTAAAATCTTGTCCGGGTGATATTTTTATGAAGAAAGCTCTTGTGACCGGCTCCTCCCGCGGCATAGGCGCGGCGGAGGCCCGGGCGCTGGCCGCAGACGGCTGGCGCGTCACGATAAACTACCTGAACAGCCGGGAGAGGGCCGAAGTCCTCGCCGCCGAGCTCGGCACCGAGGCGGTACGCGCGGATGTCGCAGAGCCCGCGCAGGTACGCGCCATGTTCGAGGCCGCCGGACCCTTCGACCTGCTCGTCTGCAACGCAGGCGTTGCCTGGAGCGGTCTGCTGCAGGACATGACGGACGCCGAATGGCGGCGTCTTTTCGACGTAAACGTAAACGGGATGTTCCACTGCTGCCGCGAGGCGATACCCTACATGGTGGAGCGCAGGCGCGGCTGCATAATCTGCACTTCCTCCATCCTCGGCGTGCGCGGCGGTTCCTGTGAGACGGCGTACTCCGCGACGAAGGGGGCGGTCATATCCTTCGTCAAGGGGCTTGCCAAGGAGCTCGGACCCTCGGGCATCCGCGTGAACGCCGTGGCCCCCGGCGCCATCGACACGGACATGCTCTCCTGCTTCACGGCGGAGGACAAGGCCGCGATGGCCGAAAACTCCGCCCTCGGCCGCATCGGACGGCCGGAGGACATCTCCCGGGTCGTGGCCTTCCTCGCGAGCGAGGCGGCCTCCTTCGTCACCGGGCAGGTGCTCGGCGCGGACGGGGGCATGATCATTTAGCCCATAAACTGCTCTATAGCCCGGTTGAGCTGCTCCAGGGCCTCCATGTCCCCGCACTCCACGGCGTCGGCCAGGCAGTGCTCGACATGGTCCTTCAGTATGACCTTGGCGGTGTTGTTGAGCGCCGAGCGCACGGCGGCCAGCTGGACCAGCACCTCCGTGCAGTCCCGCCCGTCCTCCACCATCTTGCGCACGGATTCCAGATGGCCGATGGCGCGGGAAAGGCGGTTCACGACGGCCTTGGTCTGCGTATGCTGGTGCTTGTGCTCATGGCTGTGCGTATACACCGTCCCGTCCGGGGCTATGTGGCTGTGCTCGCTCATGCTATCAACTCCCAGGCTGATTCTAAAATACGCCCGCCGGTTTGTCAAGGCGCAAGCCCGGGCGGCACATCAAGGAGGCGAGGGTCTTGGACAAGGTCTCGGCGCTTCGCAAATACTTCGGCCTGGACGGATTCCGTCCCGGTCAGGAGCGGCTCATCGACGACATACTCTCCGGGCGGGACTGCCTCGGCATAATGCCCACCGGCGGGGGAAAGTCGCTGTGCTACCAGCTGCCAGCCCTGCTGCTGCCGGGCCTGACGCTTGTCGTCTCGCCGCTCATCTCGCTCATGAAGGATCAGGTCGAGGCTCTGCGCGAGGACGGCATCCCCGCCGCCTATCTCAACAGCAGCCTTGACACGCAGGAGCGGAGGGAGGTCCTGGCCGGTCTGGGCCGGGGCGAGTTCCGCCTGCTGTACATAGCGCCCGAGCGGCTGGACAGCCGCGCCTTTGCCTCTCTCGCGCAGGAGCTGGAGATCTCCCTCGTCGCCGTGGACGAGGCGCACTGCGTCTCTCAGTGGGGGCAGGATTTCAGGCCGAGCTACCTCGCGATCGAACCCTTCATCGCCTCCCTGCCCCGCCGTCCCGTCGTTGCAGCCTTCACGGCGACGGCGACGCCCGCCGTCCGGGACGACATCCTCCGCCTGCTGCGGCTGCGGGAGGCGGACGTGCTGGTCACGGGCTTCGACAGGCCGAACCTCTTTCTCGACGTGCGCCGGCCGGCGGACAAGTTCACCGAGCTGCTCCGCTTTCTGCGCTCGCGTCCGGACAAGAGCGGCATAGTCTACTGCGCCACGCGCTCGGCGGTGGAACAGGTCTGCGCCAAGCTCAGGGAAGCCGGCTTTCCCGCCGTGCAGTACCACGCCGGGCTGCCCGACGCCGAGCGCCGCCGCGCGCAGGAGGATTTCCAGTACGACCGTGCCGCCGTCATGGTGGCCACGAACGCCTTCGGCATGGGCATAGACAAGTCCAACGTCGCCTACGTCGTCCACTACAACATGCCGAAAAGCCTCGAAGCCTACTATCAGGAGGCGGGGCGCGCCGGGCGGGACGGCTCTCCGGCGGACTGCCTGCTGCTCTACTCCCCCTCTGACATTATTACGGCCCGCTTCCTCATAGAACACAGCGGCGAGAACGAGGAGCTCGGAGCGGACGAGCGCGAGGCCCTGCGCCGCCGCGACATGGACAGGCTGAACAGCATGGTGGAATACTGCCGCACGGGCGGCTGCCTGCGAGGCTGTATCCTCGGCTATTTCGGTCAGGAGCACCCGGAGAGCTGCGGCGCCTGCGCCAACTGCCGCTCCGGGCTGGCAAAGCAGGACGTGACCGTCCAGGCTCAGATGCTGCTCTCCTGCGTGAAGCGCGTGAGGAGCCGTCTGGGCTACGGCGTGGGGCGCACGCTCATTATCCAGGTGCTGCGCGGAAGCCGAGAAGCGCGCGTGCTGGAGCTGGGGCTGGACAAGCTCTCTACTTACGGACTGCTGCGCGGCTCCAGTGCGGAGGGGCTCTACGCCCTCGTGGACCGGCTGGAGGAGCTGGGCTGCCTGCGCACGGAGCCGAAGCATCACGTACTGGAGCTGACGCCCGAAGCCGGGGACGTGCTCTTCCGCGGGGCGAAAGTGGAGATGTACCTGCGCCGCACCGCGCCGCGCGCAAAGCCGGCGCGCAAAAAACGCGCCGCCTCCTCCCTGCCCGCCGCCGGCGGCGACATCTACTCGGCCTTGCGCGCCCTGCGTATGCAGATCGCAGCCGAGGAGGGGGTTCCGCCCTACGTCGTCTTTTCCAACGCCACGCTCGAAGACATGGCCGTGAGGATGCCGAAAGACATGGACGAGTTCCTCCGCGTCTCAGGCGTGGGAGAAAGAAAGGCGAAAAAATACGGCGAGCGCTTCCTGGCCGCCATTGCAAAATACTACAGATAGCTCCGGGCCGGGCCTACCGGCCCGGCTTTTTTGCGCGCTCCGGTCGGCTTTACAGGTTCGTTTAAGGTACGGGGTGTATCGTTATCCCGGGTGATACATATGAAAATACTCATTATCGAAGACGAAGCGCTGCTGGCCGATTCTCTCCGCACCCTGCTAGGGCGCGCGGGCTTTGAGGTCGAAGTCGTCTCCGACGGCGACAGCGGGGCCGAATACGCCCTGACGGGCATCTACGATCTGCTGCTGCTGGACGTCATGGTGCCGAGGCTCGACGGCTTCTGCGAGGTAAGGGGGTATCTGCCTTGATTGAAGTCAGTCATCTGACCAAGCGCTACGGCGCACACACCGCCGTCTCCGATTTGAGCTTCACCATCGGGGACGGGCAGATCTACGGCTTCCTCGGCCCCAACGGTGCCGGGAAGTCCACGACCATGAACATCATGACCGGCTGCCTCGCCGCCACCTCCGGCGAGGTGAAGATAGACGGCCTCGACATTTTCGAGGACGCCGCGCAGGCCAAACGCCTGCTGGGCTACCTGCCGGAACAGCCGCCGCTCTACCTCGACAGAACGCCGAGGGAATACCTGAGCTTCGTTGGCCGGGGCAAAGGTCTCGATAAGGCCGAGCTCGCGCAGCAGATGGAGAGGGTGATGTCCGTCACGCAAATCGAGGACGTCTCGGACCGGCTCATCAAGAACCTCTCCAAGGGTTACCGCCAGCGCGTGGGCATAGCCCAGGCGCTATTGGGCGAGCCGAAGGTCGTCATCCTCGACGAGCCGACTGTCGGCCTCGACCCCATCCAGATCATCGAGATACGCGACCTGATAAAGGACCTCGGGCGCGAACACACGGTCATCCTCAGCAGCCATATCCTCTCCGAGGTGCAAGCTGTCTGCCAGACCATCCTCATCATCTCCAAGGGCAAACTAGTCGCCTGCGACACGCCGGAGAACCTTGAACGCCTCTTCGCCGGCACGACTACGGTGGAGCTGACCGTCGAGGCCGAGCCGGAGGAGGCAGTGCGCCTGCTTTCCCCGCTCGCGCTCGTCAGCGGGATGCGTACGGAACCGCTTGACGGAGGCCGCTGCGCCGTCACGCTTGAGACCGGCGGCGCGGACAGCGACGCGCTCTGCCGCGAGGTGTTCTTCACCTTCAGCCGCGCAAGCAGGCCCATCCTGCGCATGAATTCCGCCCGCGCCTCGCTGGAGGACATCTTCATAGAGCTGACCGGCGACAGAAAGGAGGCGGAGGCATGACCGCAGTATACAGGCACGAGGTCTCCTCGTACTTCACCAACGTCACGGGCTATGTGTTTGGCGCCTTCATGCTGCTCTTCGCCGGAATCTACACCATGGCCTACAACCTGCGCGCCTGCATGGTGAACTTTGAATATGTCCTGGGCGGCATGTCCTTCGTCTTTCTCGTCATCGTCCCCATCCTCACCATGAAGATAATCGCAGAGGAGCGCAGGCAGCGCACGGACCATCTGCTCTATTCCCTGCCCCTGAGCATGACCCGCGTGGTGTTGGGCAAGTATCTCGCGCTGCTCACCGTCTTTGCAGTACCCGTGCTCGTGGTCTGCGTCTACCCGCTCGTTCTCTGCGCATTCGGCAGTGTGTACCTGCCCGCGGCGTATTCGGCCATTTTCGGCTTTTTCCTGCTGGGCGCGGCGCTCATCGCCATAGGCATGTTCGTCTCCTCCCTGACGGAAAGCCAGGCAGTTGCGGCGGGGCTCTGCTTTGTCGTCATGCTGCTCAACTACTTCATAACCAGCCTCGCCTCCTACGCCTCGACCACGGCGGGAGGCTCACTGCTGGCCTTCACCGTACTGGTGCTTCTGCTCGGGGCCGTATTCAGGCTCATGACCCGCTCAGGCTTTGCCTCGCTGGTCCTCATGGCTGTGCTTGAGGCGCTTCTGCTTGCGGCCTTCCTGGTGGACAGCTCGGCCTTTGAGGGCCTCTTCCCCGCGCTCATGGAGCGGCTCTCGCTCTTTGACAGCTTTTACGGCTTTGTGGACGGCATCTTCGACCTGCGCTCCGTCGTCTATTTCCTCAGCGTCATCGCCGTTTTCATCTTCCTGAGCGTACAGTCCCTTGAGAAGAGGAGGTGGAGCGAATGAAAAAACCCGCGATAAAGCTACCCCGCCCTGCCGAGATGCTTGGACGGCTCCACACCCGCAGCTTCCGCGTTGGCGGCTACAGCGTGCTTGCGGCGGTCATCGTCATCGCCATCGCCGTCTTTGCAAACGTCCTTGTCGGCGCTCTGCCCGCCAAATACACGCAGTTCGACACCACCTCCAACTCGCTCTACTCTCTCTCCGAGCAGACGGAGCTGCTGCTTTCCGGCCTTGAGGATGAGGTCACGGTCTACTGGATCGTCCAGGACGGCGCCGAGGACTCCACCCTCGGCACCCTGCTCGAACGCTATACCGCGGCGTCGGGCGAGCTCACGGTCAGCAAGGTTGACCCAGACGTACAGCCTACCTTCGTACAGCAGTACGTCACCGGGACTGTCTACAACAACAGCCTCGTAGTCGAGTGCGGCGAGCGGAACACCTATGTCAGCTATTCGGACCTCTATGAGTACGACTACAGCAGCTATTATTCCACCGGCAGCTACGACGTCAGCTTCGCCGGCGAGAGCGATCTCACCAGCGCCATCGACTACGTCACGAGCGAGGATCTGCCTCTGCTCTACACTCTCAGCGGCCACGGGGAGGCGGAGCTCTCGACCTCTTTCACCACCGCCGTTGAAAAGCAGAACATCGACATTCAAAGCCTCTCCCTGCTCACCACCGACGGTGTGCCGGAGGACGCGGACTGCCTGCTGATAAACGCCCCCTCCAGCGACATATCCGAAGCCGAGCGGGACGCCATCCTGGAATACCTCCAGGCCGGGGGCAGGCTCATCCTCCTGACCTCCCCGCTCCAGGACGGCACGGAACTGACAAACCTTGAGGCAGTCATGGAATACTACGGCGTCACCGCCGCGGAGGGCATCGTCGTCGAGGGCAGCCAAAACAACTACATATTCCCCTCGCCCCTGAATCTTCTGCCCGAATACGGCAGTCACGAAATAACCTCTCCCCTCTCCTCCGGCGGCTACTTCATGTGCCTGCCACTGGCCCAGGGTCTCGTCGTCGGCGAGGCGCCGCGCGATGGCGTCAGCGTGACGGAGCTGCTTACGACCTCGGACGAGGCCTTCTCCAAGCTCAGCGGCTACAGCATGAGCACCTATGAGAAGGAGGAGGGCGACCTCGACGGCCCCTTCGCCCTTGCCGTCGCCATAACCGAGACGCTGGACGATGTCGAGACGCAAATCATCTGGGTCTCCTCGGCCTACCTGCTTGACGACGCTACCAACGCCGGGGTCTCCGGCGGCAATGAGGACTTCTTCCTCAACTGACTCAACTGGCTCTGCGGAGGCTCCGAGAGCAGCATCTCCATCCACGCGAAGAGCCTCTCCACCGAGTATCTCACCATCAGCAGCGGCACGTCGTCCATACTTACGGCGCTGGCGGTCGTCATTATCCCCGCCGCCTTCCTAGCGGCCGGCATCGCAGTCTGGTACAGGAGGAAAAAGAGATGAAACGCGGAAAAAAGCTGCTTTTCCTTACGCTGGCCCTCGTCATCGTCGCTGGTGCGGCCCTGGCCGCCGTGAAATTTATCCCGGACGAGGAGGTCTAGGCGGCCGAGACCGAGGTCATCTTCAGCCTGGACTCCGACGCCGCCACATCCCTCTCCTGGACGCACGAGGGCGAGACTCTCCGCTTCGAGAACTCCGGCGGCAGCTGGGTCTACGCCGGGGACGAGGACTTCCCCCTCGACGTCAGCTATATAAACACCATGCTTGGCGAGCTGGAGGAACTTACGAGCTCCAAGACCATCGAAGCCCCCGACGACCTCGCCGAATACGGCCTTGACGAGCCCGAATGCAGTATAAGCGTCACAGCGGAGGCTGAGACGACCATAGACATCGGCGGCGAGACCAGTCTCGACGGCCTGCGCTACGTCTCAATTGGGGACGGGAACGTCTACCTCGTGAGTTCCGATTTGCTGACAAACTTCAGCTGCGGCCTCTACGACCTCGTTTCAAAAGAGGCTATACCGGACATGTCGGACCTTGTGAGCCTTACCGTCGAAACCGCCTCCGGCACGCTGGACATAGAATACCTCGAGGACAGCGGCCTCGCCTACACCGACCGCTACACCTGGTTTTCCCTCGCGGACGGGGAGTACACGGCGCTGGACAATGAGCTTACCGAAGACCTCGTATCCCTCGTCACGGGCCTGTCCTGGGGCGAGTGCGTGGACTATGACGCCGTCAAGGCCCTGCTGGCCTGAGGTGAAGTAAAGCGCCCGCCCCAAATCGGGGCGGGCGCCGTTTTTTACTCCTTGCATTTTGCAGATAAAAAAGCCCCGGGCCAGGCCCGGGGCTTTGGTGTGCTTATTTCGCCACGTTCTCCTGGAAGGTCATGAGGAGCTTGGCGGCGGCGGCGCGGGTGGTCTGACCCTGCGGGTTGAGGTTGGCCCTCTCGTCGCCCTCGAAGAGGCCGGCGCCGCAGGCCCAGCGCATGGCGGTCAGAGCATAGCTGCTGATCTTGTTGCTGTCAGCGTAGCCAACCAGCGTGGAGTTTGCGCTGGTGCTGTAGCCGCAGTGCTGCGCATAGCGGTACAGGATGACCGCGAACTGCTCGCGCGTGATGGCCTGGTCGGGGCCGAACATGTTGTTGCCAAGGCCGTCAACGATGCCGTACTTGGAGGCCCACAGGACCGCGTAATAGTAGTAGGCGCTGCTGCTCACGTCGGAGAAGCTGGTGCCGGTCACGACGGGCTGGCCCGCGAGACGCCACAGGATGGTCACGAGCATGCCGCGGCTGGTAGCGTTGTTGGGAGAGAACATGTACACGCTGGTGCCGTCCATGATGCCCTCGCTGTAGACGTAGTTGACCGCGTCATAGAACCAGTCGGTGCTCTTCACGTCGGTGAAGGGGTTGGACATGACACGCGGGGTGAACTCGACCTTCACGGTGACGTTGCTGTCGGGCATCGTGAAGTAGTAGCGGTTGGCAGTGCTGCTCTCGTAGACCTTGATGCTGTCGTTGTACTTGTCGTACACGGTGACGGACTTGACCTTGTAGCCGGTATTCGGGGTGGCGTCTATGTAGACGTACTCGTTCCTGATGCCGTAGTAGCTGTTGGTGCCGGCGGGCTCGGCCTCGATGGAGACGCTGCCGTGGCTGCCGCCGTCAACGCTGATGGTGTAGTAGTCGGAGGTGTAGGTCGGCGCGATGACGACGCTGGCGTTGGGCATGGTGAAGCTGAAGGTGTTCCAGTCGTACTTGTCGCGGGTGACCTGGATGGACTGCCTGTAGCTGTCGTTCGTGTAAACGGAAACGGACTTGAGGATGTACTGGTAAGCCGGCCTGACGGTGAAGGTGACGGTATCGCCGTAGTTGGCCTTCTCAATGCCGTTCTTGATCGAGACGGAGCCGTAATAGCTGTTGGCATTGGAGACGCTTATGGTGTAGTTGCCCGTAGCCTCGGTGTTGATGGTGAAGTAGGTGTTGCTGGCGGGCATGGTGAACTGATAGGTGAACTGGGTGCTGTCGTAGGAGTAGTAGCCGTTGGTGATGTTGCCGAGATAATTGCTGTAGGACACGGACTTGATCTTGTAGCCGGACTTGGCGTTGACGGTCATGTTCACGATATCACCGGCGTTGGCGCTGCCTATGGAGTAGCCGCGGGTATCGGTGAAGGAAACGTTGACGGTATTGTCGGGGTAATCAATATAGCCAAGCTCGTACATGCCGGTGCCGACTTCAGTGAAGCTGACGGAGATGTCAACGTTGTGCGCGGGCATTATGAACTGGATGGCAGAGGCGTTGCCGTAGTTCGTCCACTCCGTGCCATTCTCGTCCAGTTTGACGAAAACCTGGTTGATCTTATAGCCCTTTGCAGGATAGATCCAAACCTGCACGAGTTCACCGGCGTTGGCGCGCGTGGGGTAATCGACATCGCCGCCATAGGGATCGAACGAGGCGTTCAGCGAATACAAACCATAGTCACCGGTGTTGGGGTCGTAGTTGTCGATCGTGTAGACCGGCCGCCACGGCTCAAGATATGGGGGGAGCTCGACCTGCAGCGCAAAGGCGCCGGTGGGGAGCAGGGTCGCTGCCATGACGAGGACGAGCAGCAAACTCAACAGTTTTTTCTTCATTTTTTCTCCTCCAAGATAAGTTTTTTATTGGCTAACCGTTTGGGTAAAGCGTACAAGCATTGCGGCGGCCTGGGCGCGGGTGGCCGTACCCTGGGGTTCGAGGCCCGTGGCGCTGCCGCTCAGGATGCCCGCGCCGACTGCCCACTTCATGGCGGCCTGCGCCCAGGAGCTGACACTCGCGGCGTCGGCAAAGTCCGTCAGCTCGCCGGAGGCTGAGGTGTCCGCGCCCTTCCAGGTGGCGTAGCGGTACAGCACGGCGGCAAGCTGCTCGCGCGTAATGGCCGCGTCGGGCTGGAAACTGCCGTCCTCAAAGCCTTCCACTATTCCGTTCTGAGAGGCCCAGGCTACTGCGGAGGCATAGTAGGCGGAGGCGCTCACGTCCGTGAAGCCGCCGCCCTCGGCGGCGGGCTCGCCCGCCAGGCGGTAGAGTATCGTGACAAGCATCGCCCTTGTCGCGGGGGCGCCGGGAGAAAACGTGCGCTCGCCCGTACCGGTCATCAGCCCGGCCTCGTAGGCGTCGAGGACTTCGTCGCAGAACCAGTCCGTCGCGGCGACGTCGTCAAACGGACCCTCCGCAGGGGTGAAGGTCACGTTTATCGTGACCGCGTCGTCCGGCATGGAGAAATAGTAGACGTAGGCCCCACCCTCGACACCGGCAGCATAACACTGGACGGCCAGGCCGGCGGCGGTGCTTATGGCGGGATTTGCGGGCTCATACATCAAGGCGGGCTTTACGTAGAAATAGATGTTGTCCCCCGCCGCGCCGGAGCTCGTTTGAAGCTCCACACTGCCCATCGCGCTGTCGAAGGTCACGCTGACTTCGTGGGTGCCGGAGGCCAGCGCGGGGACGCAAAGCAGCGCCGCGGCGAGCAGGATGCAGAGCACTCTCTTGTTCATGGTACCGACGCCTCCTGTGGAACGCATACAAGTTTACTATACAATAACACGTTCCGCAAAATATTTCAACTGGATAAAATACCGGGCCGGGCGGTTTGGTCCCGCCCGGCCCTTTAAGGCGCTGTGTTAGCTGTTGAGGAAGCTGTAGAAGCTCATGATCATCTGCGCGGCCTCAGCGCGGGAGGCGGTGCCCTGCGGGTTGAGGCGGGAGCCGGTGGTGCCGGGGGCAACGCCGGCCTTGTAGGCCCAGCACATGGCGTTGTAGGCGTAGCTGCTGACGCTGCCGGCGTCGGCGAAGCCCTCTATGCTGGTGCCGATGCAGCTGTGGCCGAAGTACTGCGCGTAGCGGTACAGCAGCGTGACGAGCTCCTCACGGGTTATGGCGTCGTTCGGGCCGAAGGTGCTCTCGCCCATGCCGTCGGCTATGCCGTTGCGGCAGGCCCAGGCCACGGCGGTGGTGTAGTAGCGGCCTATCTCGACGTCGGTGAAGCTGGTGACGGGCATCTCGAAGGGCTCACCCGCCATGCGCCACAGCATGGTGAGTATCATGCCGCGGGTGATGGTGCCGTTGGGGGCGAACTTGTAGTAGTCCACGCCGTCCATGATGCCCTTGCTGTACACGAACTGCACCGCGTTGTAGTACCAGTCGCCGTAGCTCACGTCGTTGAAGGGCACGCTGGTGTACTTGCCCGTGAACACGGCGGAGACGCTGACGTACTGGTCGGGCATGTAGAAGTAGTAGGTGTCGGCCTTCTGAGCGTTGTAGACGTGGACGCTGTCGCCGGTGGCGGTCCTGACGGAGAGACTGCTCAGGGTGCAGCCGTAGTCAGGCACGGCGGTGATGTAGACTATCTGGCCGTACTTGGCCCAGTCGTCGCTGACGGTGAGCTTGCCGTCCGTGACCTTGTCTACGTAGACCTTGTGGACGCCGCTGCGGAAATCAACGTTTATGGTGACGTCCTCGCTCGGCATCGAGAAGGTGTACCAGCCGCTGTAGCTGTTGTAGTCGCAGCTGTAAGTCCAGCCCGTCCGCTTGCCGACGACGCTGACGCTCACAACGTCGTCGGAGTAATAGGGTTTGACTTTGAAGGAGACGGTGTCGTTATCGTCGGCCCAGGAGCCCTGGTGCCAGTTGTTGACGTAGTTGTTGTTGACCCAGACCTCGACGCCGCCGAGCGTGCTGTCGTAGGAGGTGTCTATGTAGTACTTCCCGCTGACGCTCGTCGTGCCTACCTCGATGGCCACGTCCTTGTGGGGCATCTTGAAGGTGTAGGACAGGTAGCCGTTGAAGCCGTAGGGTGTCACGTACTCGCCATCCACCTTGAGGTAGCTGAACGCATATCCGGCGTCGAAGTTGCTGAGGTTGATGGTGACGTACTCGCCGCAGTAGGCCCAATTCTTGACATCGACCGAGCAGTGACCATCACTGGTGACGTTTATTGCGTGGTAGTCATGTCCGGGGAAATAGGGCTTGAACTCTGCATAGACCCAGACGTTGCTGGCGGGCATTACGAAGGACCATACTTCGTAGTAGTCTGTGTCGTAGTTATGAGTAAGATGCTGCGACGGCGGGACTATCCCGGCGCCTTCAGACGTCGTATAATAGACATCGTCGGTCATCCAATCCCAGTCGGGGTCTACATAGATGTAAACCGTTTCGCCGGCCTTAGCGCTGTTTGCAGATGACCATATTTCGCCGCCGGCGATTTTGTCAGCGGTGGCGATGTAGTAATAATCAGTGGTGGGAGGCGTAAACGGCACAAAGTTTACCGATACAGTAACGGGATATTCGGGCATTACGAATGTTCCGGCTTCCTTATTGTAGTCCACGCTGACGCTGGAATCACCAGTTTTGTATACTGTAATGCTGTCAGCTATGGCCCCAGCAGCTCTTGTTATCACACTGACGGTCTTGCCCGCATAGGTGCTGCCCGAAGGGTCAGTGAGTACTGTGCCAGATGCGGTTCCAGTTGTTGTTGTAGTAATATCATACTTGGGGCTTTCAGTCACCGCAGCCTTGACAGTAACGTCATATGGTGGCATCACGAAACTATTTCCAGTAATTGTTTCACGCTGATTTCCGGTCGTTTCATAGAACACCTCGCTGACGCTGTAACCATCCTCCGGGGCCACTGTTACAGTAACGAGTGTACCCTTAGTAGCTTTTTCAGGCGCAACTGTGATGGTGGCATGTTCGGGTTGTTCAACATTTACATCTAAAAGCTCCCTGAACGCGGCTTTAACCACAACGTCGTCTGTAAGCTTGAATGTGCAGGTGTCATTAGTTACATTCTGCTTTACGCCGCCGACAGTTACTTCAAACACCGCCAGGCCATAGCCATCGTCAGGCACTGCTTTCAGGGTAATCTCAGTGTTTTCGGCATAACCTTCAGTATTGTAGTCCGCGTTGTTGACTTTTATCTGGCCGTAAGTATACTTTCCGTCCAGAAAAGTTCCACCGCTGTCATTACTAAACGTTATCGTGTGCTTACCTTCTGCAAACGCTGCGGCGGGCAGCAGCGCCAGCACAAGGCAGAGGACCAGCGCCGTTGCCAGTAATTTCTTGAATTTGGACTTCATTTTTTCATCTACCTCCTGTTTTCTCCTGATTTTTAAAAAATGTTCCTGTCCAGCCAAAAGTATATCATCAAGCTGTATTATTTTCAAGATACAGTTCATTACATTTCAATGACAGTACAGGAATATTTTTTGCGGCATGAAAATGTTTGACACACCCCCCCGGCTGTGATAATATAATGGAGTGTAACTTGGCTGTGAAAGGGAAAAGTAAGCTCTTCCACCGGTCCCAGAGAGGCGCCGCCGCCGGCTGCAAGCGGCGCTGTCCAGGAGAGAGCCGAAATGCGCCCCGGAGCCTCGGGCGGAGGAAATGCCGCCCCGTCGGCAGCGCGTTAAGCTGCAAACCGGTAAATCTGCCGGAGAGTGATAAGCGAGAGTGGAACCGCGTATGAACTGCGCCTCTCATGCCGATTCGGCATGGGAGTTATTTTTTTGTTCAGCGCGCTCTCGCCACCGCGTCGCTACCCGCCTGCCGCTTCCGGTTTCCCCCTGCGTGAGAGGGGAAAACCTGCAGCTCTGGCGGTCGCTCCTTTTCGCGTCAGACCCGCTGCGCTGGGCTCTGCCGCGAGACACGTCAGGAGGAGGTAAAATTGTTCAAAGACCTGCGCGAAACCATCGAGGCCTACAAGGCCCGCGACCCCGCCGCCAGAAGCTCCTTCGAGGTCTGGCTGCTCTACCCCGGCATCAAGGCCACCCAGAGCCACAAGCGCGCTCACTGGTGCTACACCCACGGCCACAAGCTGCTCGCCCGAATCATATCCCAGCGCAGCCGCAAAAAAACGGGAATCGAGATACACCCCGGCGCTAAAATCGGCAAGCGCCTCGTCATCGACCACGGCATGGGCATCGTCATAGGCGAGACCGCCGAAATAGGCGACGACTGCCTCATCTACCAGGGCGTCACCCTCGGGGGCACAGGCAAGGACACCGGCAAGCGCCACCCCACCATCGGCAACAACGTCCTTATCGGCTGCGGCGCGAAGGTGCTCGGCCCCTTCACCGTCGGCGACAACTCCCGCGTCGCTGCGAACGCCGTCGTCCTCTCTGAGATACCCCCCGACTGCACCGCCGTCGGCGCTCCCGCCCGCGTTGTCAAGAAAAAGGGCGAGAAGGTCGATTACGTCGGCAACGTCGAGCAGATAAACGTCACAGACCCGCTCGTCCAGGAGGTCATAAGCCTCCGCGGAGAGCTGGACCGCCTCAAAGCCGCCGCGGGCGACGACATGAGATAAAAGCTGGAGGTATACAAAAATGAAGCTCTACAATTCCGCCACGCGCACCAAGGACGAGTTCGTCCCCAACCATCCCGACATCGTCAAGATGTACACCTGCGGCCCCACCGTCTACCACTATGCACACATCGGCAACCTCAGAAGCTACATCATGGAGGATGTGCTCGAAAAATACCTGCGCTACGCGGGCTACAACGTCAAGCGCGTCATGAACATCACCGACGTCGGCCACCTCTCCTCCGACGCCGACACCGGCGAGGACAAGATGCTCAAGGGCGCCAAGCGCGAGCACAAGACCGTCATGGAGATAGCCAAGTTCTACACCGACGCCTTCT
>ENA-ORNG01001198-ORNG01001198.1-human-gut-metagenome-genome-assembly--contig:-NODE-1198-length-19443-cov-3.784661_pt1 | contig 19443 bp, 20 predicted proteins | sample MGYA00242113_ERZ509018 | MGnify/ENA primary metagenome ERZ509018 (study PRJEB26280, sample SAMEA2338711) | human gut metagenome | biome: human gut; feature: human-associated habitat; material: faeces... | reverse complement strand
CATACATCATGATTGGGTTGTACCCGGTTCTTCCCTTATCTGAACAATTGGCTAACAAGCCAGAAAAATCTAATTCCTCCATCACTTTTTTCAGGGTATAGACTGGATCGTCGTCAGGTAAACTCAATTCGAAGAAACTAAAGTTAATTTTCTGTTGCCCAAACTCAAAAAAATCGTTATAATAATTAGTTGTTAGCATAGTTACATTATAACATGTAACGGAGAGAAAGATGGTTGTCGTTAGCCATCTTTTTTTCTTTTTTCAGATAAATTCAGGGAGGGTATGACTCGTTGTGAGTCATACCCTCCCTGCTTTGGAACTATCTATTTCCCGACAGTCCCATAATACTAATGACTAATCGAATAGATTTGTTTCCAAAGCATGTCGCGACCAGAATAATTCCAATATCGTATATCTTGTTCAATGAATAACCATTTTAGTGTTTTAATTAATAGGTCACAAGGGAATCCTGTTTTGAAGTGTAAAGAGTATATGAGTTCAAGGTCTATGTATGTACAGGCATGAGTTGCACTTAGTGCGACAAACAAGATTTCATACTTTTTAGGATCTTCATAATATTTTTCTTTTAAGTCATCAAGAATATCATCGTGAGTAGGATAATCACGTCGGCGGCCAGAAGGATTAAAGTTTATGCCTTCCACACAAACTACAAAGTCGAAACCATTATGTAGATAAGCAGGGCGTTTTAGATATATTTTGCGATTGTCATTTAAGCTTTCTACATAATAGGTGTACTGAGAAGCAAGATCGTTTTTGCCTAATCCGGGTTCCTCTTTAGCAAATTCGTTTACAACTTTCATTCGTATGTCATTGCGAGAGCCAATATTATCAATGAATAAATTGAGTTCATAACGTGGCATATTACTCTACCTCCTTAAAAAAATCGCTAATTTCAACAACAAGTACATTTGCAATCTGATTAAGCACCGAAATAGACAAACTCTTATCACATCCAGCAGCTTCGATTTTGGAGAGATAACTGATGCTGATTTTAGCCTGTTCGGCAAGTTGTACCTGTGTTAATTTAGCTTGTTCTCTATATTGTTTTATATTAGCTCCTATGACACGATATAGGTCAGTATCATTTTCGAAATGCATATCAATACCTCTTTCACTATTTATGAATATTATCTCATGAGATGTATGGCAGATAAATTCACTTATAGTGAAAGAAAACTGCTGTGGATTTTTCTATGAAATTGAGTTACAATATATAAATCAATAAAAAAGAAGGAGGCATGGCTTATAAGTTTACAACCAAATAATTTTAGGCTTGAACCAACAACCGTCTGGTCGTTTCCGGACAGGGGCAGTTGGGCAACGCATTCAGGAAAGTATCGAGGAAATTGGTCGCCATATGTACCAAGAAATTTGATACTTCGTTATTCTAATCCCGGTGATTGGGTCTTAGATCAATTTATGGGTAGTGGAACAACCTTAGTAGAGGCAAAGCTGCTTGGTCGCCATGCGGTAGGTGTTGACATCAATCCGCAATCTGTTTCAATTTCTGAAACGAATTTACAATTCCAATGTGAAACAAATTCAAAAATCTTTACACGAAATGGAAATGCTACAGATTTGCACTTTATCAAAGATAGTCGAATTGACTTTATCTGTACGCATCCACCATATGCCAATATCATCAAATATAGCAAAGGGATAGAAGGGGATATCTCATTGCTTGGCGTGGAAGCGTTTTTAAATGAGATAAAGAAAGTTGCAAATGAAGCATATCGTGTTTTGAAAAAAGGAAAAATGTGCGCTATAATGATTGGGGATTTAAGAAAATATGGAAAAGTTATTCCGTTAGGATTTCGTATGATGGAATGCTTTTTACAGGCAGGATTTACGTATAAAGAAATTATAATTAAGGAGCAACATAATTGTCGTTCTACTGATTATTGGGAAAAACGAAACAATAATTTTCTGCTTCTTGCACATGAGTATATATTTGTATTTCAGAAGTAAGATAATTCACAAAGAGTGAAAGCTGTGGTTGTTATTTTGTATGTTTGCAAGTATAATAGATATGTAAAAGATTGTCCTTTTGTGGACATAGAGAAGAGGAATCAAAATGAGTAATTCAAGTGTAGCTCCATTTGTGAAATGGGCTGGCGGTAAGCGTCAGTTGATTCCGCAGATAAAGGAAAGAATGCCTGAAAAGTATAATAATTATTATGAGCCATTTGTGGGTGGCGGTGCAGTCGTATTCGAATTGTTACCTGCAAATGCTCTGATAAATGATATAAATAAAGCATTGATAAATGCTTACAAGCAAATATGTAACGCACCAGAAGCATTCCTGAAGGCTGTGAGCAAGCTTGATACGGAAATGTGGGAAGATGGCAAGGAATATTATTATTCTCTAAGAGAGCATTACAATGACAAGCTGATGAAATTGGAGTATGATGTGGAGTTGGCAGCATTGTTTGTATTTATCAACAAGCATTGCTTTAATGGTTTGTATCGGGTAAATGGCAAAGGGTTATTTAATGTTCCATATAACAACAGCCGGAGAGCTTCTGTTGATGAAGATGTCATTATGGAGATTTCAAAATATCTTCAGGGGGTAACTATCATCGATGGAGATTTTGAGGAAGCTTGCAAGGGTGCAAAGAAGGGAGATTTTGTATTTATCGATAGTCCGTATGCTCCATTGAATCCTACTTCGTTTGAGTCATACACAAAAGAAGGATTTGATATAGAAAGCCATAAGCGTTTAGCAAAACTTTTTGATGAATTAACAGCCAGAGGTTGCTACTGTATGCTCACAAATCATAATACAGACTTGATAAATGAGTTGTATGGTAACAAAGGGTATAAAATAGATGTGGTAAGCGTAAAGCGTATGATTAATTCAGATGCATCTAACAGAGTTGGCGAAGAAGTGATTATATGCAATTACTAGAACTTATGAGTAAGAAGGACTAATCGCTTACATGAAGATAAAAAGGAGGGAGTTTTATGCCACATTTTGAAATGGCAGAGTCTCCTATTAATAATGACTAATTTGTTGAATATCTGCGTAATTTGATATGTGTTATTATAGACTTGCTATATAATGCAGAAAATGAAATGTTTGGCATGGAGATTAGAAATGATGGAGAACTTATTTATCAAAAGAGTGCCATTATACTTTGAGACAGAAGAATCACAGTTGGTATTAGGTGATTCCTCTAAGATTCTAACAAAAATGAAACCGGAATCTGTTGAAATGATATTTGCAGATCCTCCGTATTTTTTAAGTAATGACGGCATTACCTGTCAGGGCGGAAAGATGGTTTCAGTAAATAAAGGCTCATGGGATAAACTTTCGGAAAGTGGAACCGGCGTTGAAGAAAAACACAAGTTTAACAGAAAGTGGATTAAGTTATGTAAGAAAGTACTAAAGCCGAACGGCACAATATGGATATCAGGAACATTACACAATATATATTCGATTGGTATGGCATTGGAGCAGGAAGGCTTCAAAATCATCAACAACATTACATGGCAGAAAACAAATCCACCACCAAACTTAGCATGTCGATGCTTCACACATTCTACGGAAACCATTTTATGGGCCAAGAAGAATGATAAGAAGTCTCGGCATTTTTTTGATTATCAGAAAATGAAAGAAATGAACAGTGGAAAGCAGATGAAGGATGTGTGGACAGGAGCATTGACGAAACCTTCAGAGAAAACAGAAGGCAAGCATCCAACACAGAAACCGGAATATTTGCTTGAAAAAATTGTATTGGCATCGACGGAGGAAGGACAAGTGATTTTAGATCCATTCTGCGGTTCAGGAACTACCGGAGTAGAGGCGGTACGATTTGGACGGAAGTTTATTGGAATAGATGTAAGCGAAGAGTACTTGGAGATATCCAAGAGAAGATTGGAGAAGGTAGCAAATGACAAATAGAAATTTTGATGAATGGCTGAGTAAGTTCAGACCAAGTATATCGACATATGATTATTATGTGGATTTTGAGAAAGTACATAGAAATGTAGAAGATATAAAGATTGAATTAAATATACTAAATTCGCTTGTTGGTAGTAAGGATATAAAGACAGATTTTGTAAATTTATTAAAACGTTATCCTGAAATATTAAAGGTAATACCAATACTGTTGGCAAAACGAGAGAATGAGATATACTGCCAAGATGATAAAGGTGGATTTTTGTATAAATTTGATTTGGGTAAATATCCTCCGAATAGCCATAGGTATTATGAGATGTACACCTATTTTATGGAAAAGACGGGGCTGTTTGATTTGTTGCAGAATTATATTATAAAAGACTTAGTGGATTATGTGACAGGTGTAGAGACTGGACTTGATTCAAATGGTCGAAAAAATCGTGGTGGACATTTAATGGAGGACTTGGTTGACAAATACATACAAGAAGCGGGATTTGTACGAGATATAAATTACTTTAAGGAGATGTATCTTGTTGATATAGAAAACAAATGGGAAATTGATTTGTCAGCATTGTCTAATGAGGGAAAGGCTGCGAAAAGATTTGATTTTGTGGTTAAGACGGATAAAATGATATGTGCAATAGAAACAAATTTCTATACTGGTGGTGGTTCAAAGTTAAATGAAACTGCAAGAAGTTATAAGATGCTTTCACAGGAAGCTAATACTATAGATGGATTTACCTTTGTGTGGTTTACCGATGGTATTGGTTGGAAAAGTGCAAGAGGTAATTTGAGGGAGACATTCGAGGTTATGGATACAGTTTATAGTATTGATGATATGGAGAATGGAATTATGAATACATTGTTTAGATAAAGGAGAAGAAGATTGAAAATGAGAAGTAGAGGGTATCCATTATCTTAAGCACACAACAAACAAGCCATCTTACGGTAGACGCTTTAAAAATTGAATATTAAGAATGTTAAGGTTATGCAGTTGCTGACTTAATCTTATAACCTTGATTCCTTGCTATGATGATTGCATGCTCTGCTGTGATCTCACGATCAACCGGGAGCAGATCGGATTTTCGATAAAGTTCCGCATTATAGTTTTCTCCATTCTTCAACATGTGATATAATGCAGTCAGAAGCATTCTTGCTATAGCAATGATTGCTTTCTTGTGACAGCGACGCTTTTTGAGACGGAGATAGCGGTTACGCATTTCAGGGTGCTTATTACTTTTAACGACAGCGTTAGCGTACTGTACTAAAAGAGGTTTGATGTAGCACCCGGCTTTGGAGACCCCGGACAGATTTTTTCTTCCCTGCACTTTCATTGTTGGTTGGGGTAAACCCAGCCCATGAGCATAAGTGTTTCGCCGAAGGAAAAGCCTCCATATTGGTACTGATTTCGGAAATAATTCCGATGGCAGTGAAAACACTGCTGATACCAGGAGTGGTTTGAAGAATGGCAAGTTCCTGCTGATAGGGAATGGCGAGTGCAAGAATGAGTTTTTCAAGCTCTGCTTTCCGGGGTTCAAGGCCAAAGGAAGTATCTTCAGGGTTTTCTAAAATTTTATCTAGTATTGCCTGAGCAGATTTGCAGAAGGTGTCCGAAACAACGTTTCCCAACTGGATATTGGAAACCGTGAGATAGTTCTGCAAACGATTCTTTTCGCTTGATTTGAAGCAGGTCAGAAATCCATTTGGCATCTTTCTTGTCAGTTTTCTTTCCACGGATAGCCTTAACATACTTTGGATGAGCAAGGACAATCGAACAATCTTTTTCGAGAATGTTATAAACAGGAAACCAGTATTTACCGGTAGATTTCATACAGACATCCTTGAAATTCCGGTCGAGTAACCACTGTAACAAAGTTTTTAGACCGATCGTGTAGGTTGAAAACCGGTGGCTTTCGTAAGAGGTGATGCCTTTATCGTTGGTAGAAGCGATACAAGCGACTACAAAAGTCATGTGGACATCGATACCACAACAGATTGTTGTGGTCAAGCATTTTTGTAACACTTGTGGCTAAAAAATATAGCTTATCCGTTATGCTGCCGTCCTTGCTTCATATGGGGTTCGGTAACCATTAAAGCTCTATGGACGAACGTGATTATAGTTAACATAAGCAAATTCTTCTGCTTTTTGATAAAGAGATTCATCTGTTGCAAATTCATATAAATTTGTACACTCGTTCCTCAAAGTGTTGAAGTAACGCTCCATTGGTGCATTGTCATATGGATATCCTGTTTTGCTCATACTCTGTGTCACATGTACCGATTCACAGAATTTAATAAAGACTTTGGAGGTATATTGTGAACCCTGGTCTGTGTTATACCTAATTCGTGATAAAACGGACAACGGAAGTGAGTTTTCAAATCCAAAGGAAATAGAAAAACGCAGCATCGTTCCATGTAATAGGACAAACGTATTTTATTGCGCTCTAAGTGCTCATTATCAAAAAGGAGCTTGCGAAGTCAATCACGAATTGATACGCCGTATCCTGCCAAAGGGAAGCAGCTTTGGTGATTTAACCCAGAAAGATATTTTTCGGATGATGGATCATATCAATTCTTATAAAAGAAAAAAGCTGAACAACCGTAGCTCATACGAAGCGTTCAGCTTTTATTACGGAGAAGATGTGCTTAAGAAACTGGAATGTTCGCCGGTAGCCGCCGAGAACATCATCTTAAGGCCTAAACTTCTCAAAACGTAACAGATAAATTTGCTAAGTGCCGCCGGAACAGAGCAATTTTATCCGATCAAAACAGGGATGGATTCTCCGAATACAAAAATTTCGAGAGGAAATTGATCTCCGGTTGTTGTATGCAAATTTATTGCTGAACGCATTATAACATATTCATTTGCAAATGAAAATCCGGGAATCTTGCTTACAAACCGGGAGTCTTGAGTTGCAAATGTAACAATTGGATTACATTTGTTGTAGATTAAATAGGGAACATACCGATACATAATACTAAAATATCAAAACATTCTCAAAGCTGTAAAAGTCTACGTTGAATTTTACAGCTTATTGTGTATAATGTAAATAGCAGAAACAATATAAAATCAAGGAAGGAGCTGAAAGAATATGGCAAGTATTTTACCAGTATCTGATTTGAGAAATTATAACGAAGTCCTGAAGAACTGCCACAAAGGCGAGCCTGTATATCTTACCAAGAATGGTAGAGGTCGTTTTGTGGTTATGGATTTTGAAGATTATGAACGCGATCGTGCGGAAAAGAAGCTTTTGATGAGACTGCAGGAAGCCGAAGAAGTAGTGAAAGACGGCGAGGGGTGGCTGAATCTGGATGAATTGAAAGCACTTATGGGGGAATAAGATGTTAAAATTGCGGATCAACCCGATTGTTGCAAAGGATTTCAAGAACATCCGGGATTACATTGCTGAAGACAATGAGAAATATGCTGCAAAAACCATAAAGGAAATTTACGGTAAATTTGAGAATCTTCAGATGTTTCCGGGAATGGGATCAGATCTCTCCAAACGAGTCAGCTTTCGGACAGACTATAAATATGCGATATGGGAAGATTATGTGATTATCTGCAAGGTGGGAAATGAGTATGTAGAGATTTATCGTGTGGCCAACCGGTATCAGGATATTACAAGGATATTTGACTAATTAAAGAGGATCAGAAAAAAATACACAAAAAATATTTCTAGAGTAGCTAATGGAATTTTAATAGGTGTTTTGATAGTGTTTATATTGGGATTATCAGAATAATTAGCAATTATCTGCATAAAATTTTAATGGAAAGCCCTATTGACTTTCCTCTTTACGCTTGCTAGAATGTAGGTACAAAGAAAGTTTACCGCTGACCGATATGCGGTATATAAATGGTTGGGTTGACAGTATAGTCCTTCGCCGAAAGGCGAGGGATTTTTTTCATAATGAGGACAGGAAAATTACAGAACACCAGCAGAACATTCTCAGAGAGGAGGAAACAACGATGAGTAAAAAAGTATTAGTAATTTCTACAAGCCTGCGAAATAACAGTAATTCGGAGGCTTTGGCAGATGCCTTTGTAAAAGGCGCAAAAGAGGCGGGACATCGGGTAGAAAAGGTCAGCCTGCGAGAGAAATCCATTGGATTTTGTAAAGGTTGTCTTGCCTGTCTGAAGGTGGGGGAATGTGTGATAAAGGATGATGCGATTCAGATCGCAGAGAAGATGCACGATACGGAGGTGATCGCTTTTGCAACGCCTATCTATTATTATGAAATGTCAGGGCAGATGAAGACTCTGCTGGATCGGGCAAATTCCCTGTATGGATCGGATTATCGGTTTGAGGATATATATCTTTTATCTTCTGCGGCGGAAGATGAGGAAGGGGTGGATAGAAGAGCCATAGGCGGGCTGGAAGGCTGGATCGAGTGCTTTGAGAGGGCAAAACTGGCTGGTACGGTATTTGCTGGCGGCGTGGACGCCGCCGGTTCGATTGCAGGCCATTCTGCGCTGAAAGAGGCATATGAGGCCGGGAAAGCGGTATAAACCGTCACATGCACCAGTGGTCAGAAAGTAAATTAATTATTAACAGGAGAGAAACAATGAGTATAAGAATCGGTATTTTAGGTTATGGAAATTTAGGACGGGGTGTGGAATGTGCGGTGCGTCAGAACCCGGATATGGAATTGAAGGCGGTATTTACACGAAGGGCTCCGGAACAGGTAAATATTCTCACAGAGAGCGCCAGAGTCTGCCGGGTGGGCGAGGCCGGCGAATGGAAGGATAAACTGGATGTAATGATTCTTTGCGGCGGAAGTGCGACAGATTTGCCGGTTCAGACACCGGAATATGCCCGGATGTTTAACGTCGTTGACAGCTTTGACACCCATGCGAGAATACCGGAGCATTTTGCAAATGTGGATGCTTCGGCAAGGGAGGGCGGCCATGTGGCCGTCATTTCTGTGGGATGGGATCCGGGAATGTTTTCTTTAAACCGTTTATATGCCAATGCTATTTTGCCGGAGGGCAGGGATTATACCTTCTGGGGACGGGGAGTCAGCCAGGGACACTCGGATGCGATTCGTCGAATCCGGGGCGTAAAAGATGCAAAGCAGTATACAATCCCTGTTGAGAGCGCTTTGGCGTCGGTGCGGGCCGGAGAAAATCCGGAGCTGACCACGCGCCAGAAGCATACAAGAGAATGCTTTGTCGTTTTGGAGGACGGGGCGGATGCAGCCCGGATCGAGGCGGAAATTAAAAATATGCCGAACTATTTTGCCGACTATGACACGACGGTGCATTTTATCAGCGAAGAAGAGCTGAAAAGAGATCATAGTCAAATTCCTCACGGCGGATTTGTGCTGCGTAGCGGCGTGACCGGTTGGGAAAAGGAAAACCGTCATCTGATCGAATATCGTTTAAAGCTGGATTCGAACCCGGAATTTACTGCCAGCGTTATTGCAGCTTACGCCCGGGCCGCCTATCGCCTGGAAAAGGAAGGGCAGACCGGCTGTAAAACCGTATTTGATATTGCACCGGCTTATTTAAGTGCAAAGAGCGGTGAAGAGCTGAGAGCTTCGATGCTGTAGAAAACATCACTAAATTCAAAAAAATATTCTTTTGGTGTTGACACTAGCGCGATAAAGTGCTATAGTGGCAGACGAACAGAAAGTTAAATTCTATGAGCAGAACAAAGTTACTTGATATTTCCGCATTTCAGAGAACCGGCGGTGGGTGTGAGCCGGTATGCACATCGGGTAATTATCCTCTGTGAGAAGTGCGCTGAAATTTCTTTTGGAAAGAATAAGTGTCACCGGGGTTCTACCGTTATATGGAAGCTTATTAAAAACCGGCGGAGCAGCTGTGTTGAGATAAGGCAGAGAGGCTGTGCTATACAGCAAATAAAGTGGTATCGCGGAAGTTTTAAGGCTTTCGTCTTTATGGGCAGAGATGTCTGTGAAGGCGGAAGCTTTTTTTACTTGTAGAACGATTTCTTTCTGGGACAGACGATAAGGAGACTTTTAAGAGAGAGGAAGAGGAAAAATGAACAGTTTAGTAATTATTTTAATCGGTATGGTTGCTTTGAGCGCAGGATATTTATTTTACGGGCGCTGGCTGGCGAAGCGGTGGGGGATTGATGAGAAGGCGAAAACACCGGCCGAACAGTATGAGGATGGCGAGGATTTTGTGCCGTCGTCAAAATTTACCGTGTTTTCTCACCAGTTTTCATCCATTGCCGGAGCCGGACCTGTCACCGGGCCGATTCTTGCCTCCGTATTTGGCTGGGTACCGGTATTGCTTTGGCTCATTATCGGCGGACTGTTTTTCGGCGCTGTACAGGATTTCGGCGCTTTATATGCGTCGGTAAAAAATGAAGGAAAATCCATGGGAATGATTATTGAAAAATATATCGGCAGAGGCGGCCGCAAATTATTTATGCTGTTTTGCTGGCTGTTTACATTGCTGGTTATTGCAGCCTTTACGGATATGGTTGCAGGAACCTTTGTCGGTACAGGTCTGGAGGATGCATCCACAGCCTACGCCAATTCGGCGGCCGCATCCATTTCCATGCTGTTTATTCTGGTAGCTGTTATTTTTGGACTGGTTCAGAAAAAGGTCGGGAAGATGAATGAGATCGTAAAGGCGGTCGTGGCAATCGGGCTGTTGGTGCTGATGTTTGCTGTGGGTATGAGCTTCCCAATCTATGCTTCAAAAACTGCGTGGATTTATATTATTATGGCCTATCTGTTTTTGGCATCCGTTATGCCGATGTGGCTTTTGATGCAGCCAAGAGACTATATGACGACCTTTATGCTTCTTGGGATGATTTTGGGCGCGGTTGTCGGTGTACTGGCAGCACATCCGAACATGGAGCTGAACGCTTTTAACGGATTTAATGTGGGCGGCAGCGGAATGTTCCCGACATTGTTTGTCACCATTGCCTGCGGAGCAGTATCCGGCTTTCACAGTCTCGTTTCTTCCGGAACGTCGTCAAAGACGATCAGCAATGAAAAGCATATGACCATGGTAGGCTATGGAGCGATGGTTGTTGAAACTCTGTTGGGCATCGTCGCCCTGATTGTTGTTGGAGCGGTTGCCGTCAACGGTACAAAACCGGATGGCACGCCCTTTGCCATTTTTTCAGCCGGTATTGCCGGTTTCCTTGAAAAGCTGGGTGTTCCGGTGCAGCTGGCGACAGTATTTATGACGATGTGCGTATCGGCGCTGGCTCTGACATCCCTGGATTCGGTGGCTAGAATCGGGCGTATGTCCTTCCAGGAATTATTTCTCGGAGACACGACGAATACGGAAAAAATGACGCCGGTTCAAAGAGTATTGACAAATAAATATTTTGCCACGATTATTACACTGTTTTTCGGGTATTTATTGACCCTTGGCGGATATAATAACGTATGGCCGCTGTTTGGTTCAGCAAACCAGCTTTTGGCGGCATTGGTGCTGATTGCCCTTGCAGTATTTTTGAAAACAACGGGAAGAACCGGATGGACCTTATATGTGCCGATGTTTATGATGCTTGCTGTGACATTTACCGCATTGATTCAGAAAACCATGGCCCTTGTGACGAATGTGATGAATGGAAATGCCACTTTCCTCGTGGATGGTCTTCAGTTGATCGTCGCAGTTTTGTTAATGGTTCTCGGCGTGATGGTTGCCCTTAGTTGTTTGAAGAAGCTGTTTGGCAGAGCAGACCGGAAAAATGAAATGCCGGGAGGAGGAGCGAAGCATGTGTACGGCGGCAACGTATAAAACAAAGGATCATTATTTTGGAAGAAACCTGGATCTAGCATACTCTTATCAGGAAACGGTCACAGTGACACCCAGAAATTACTCTTTTAATTTCCGGAAGGCCGGGAGAATGGGAAATCATTATGCCATGATCGGCATGGCCTACGTGGTGGACGATTATCCGTTATATTATGACGCGACCAATGAAAAGGGCTTGAGTGTGGCCGGACTGAATTTTCCGGGAAATGCAGTTTTTTCTCCGGAGATTCCGGGAAAGGATAATGTGGCAGTTTTTGAATTGATTCCGTGGATTTTAGGCCAGTGTACCAATGTGGAGGAAGTGGGGAAGCTGTTTGAACATATAAATATATGGAATGAAAGCTTCAAGGATGAGATGCCGGTGGCGCCGCTGCACTGGATGATTTCGGACAGAGACAAAAGTATTGTTGTGGAATCCGTCAGCGACGGACTGAAAATCTATGATAACCCGACAGGAATCCTGACGAATAATCCGCCCTTTGATTTTCAGATGTATCATCTGAATAATTATATGAACGTGTCGCCGGAGGAGGCGGTTAATCGATTTTCGGATGCGCTGGATTTAAAAACCTACTGTTTAGGCATGGGAGGACTGGGCCTGCCGGGAGATCTGTCCTCCGCGTCAAGATTTGTGAAAGCCGCCTTTACAAAATTAAATTCGGTTTCCGGAGATTCGGAATCGGAAAGCATCAGCCAGTTTTTTCACATTCTTGGTTCGGTGGATCAGCAGAGAGGCTGTGTAAGAATCGGGGATGGAGATTATGAGACAACGGTATATACATCCTGCTGTAATACGGACAGGGGAATTTATTATTATCGGACCTACGAGAACAGTCAGATCAGCGGTGTGGATATGCACAGGGAGAATCTGGAGGACAGTCGTCTTGTTTCCTATCCGCTGATTCAGGGACAGCAGATAAGGATGCAGAATTGAACAAGCAGGCCGCCGAATCACATAAGAGATCCGGCGGCCTGTTTTATGTATGGACGGAGTAGCTATTACTGTTTTCCGTTCCAGCAATATGTACAAATTTTATCCCTGTCGATGCCGATGGCCTCGAGAAGACCTTCGAGAGACTGATAGCCGAGGGAGTCAAAGCCCATTTTCTCGCAAATAGAATGGAGCAGACATTTGCCTCTTTCAGTGGAGGCGTCCGTATATTCATCCAGATGGGTCTGTCCCTCGTCGCCTTCCAGTTCCTGAATGGTTTGCCGGGCAATTAAATCCATATCGGAACCATTGCTGGAGAAATTCAAATATTTGCAGCTATACATAATCGGAGGACAGGCGGAACGAATATGGACCTCCGAGGCGTGGGAGCTGTAGAGAAATTCCACCGTTTCTCTCAGCTGGGTGCCGCGGACAATGGAATCGTCCACAAACAGCAGCTTTTTGCCTTCGATCAATTCCGGTACGGGAATCTGCTTCATCTTGGCCACCTGATTACGGATGTTCTGGTTGGCTGGCATAAAGGAACGGGGCCAGGTCGGCGTGTATTTTACAAAAGGACGGGCAAAGGTTTTTCCACTCTGGGTGGAATAACCGATGGCATGGGGAACTCCCGAGTCAGGGACGCCGGCCACGTAATCCACGTCCGGCAGGGTGCCGGCGGCCATCTCGTCGCGGGCCATGATTTCGCCGTTGCGGTAGCGCATAACCTCCACATTGATGCCTTCATAGTTGGAATTCGGGTATCCGTAGTAGCTCCAGAGGAAAGCGCAGATTTTCATATCTTTTCCAGCCGGAGCCAATGTTTCACATTTTTCTGAATCAATAAATACGATTTCCTGTGGTCCGAGTTCATAGGCATTTTCATAGCCAAGCTTTGTATAAGCGAAGGATTCAAAGGAAACACAGTGTCCTTCCTCGCTTTTTCCGATGAGGACAGGGAGACGTCCGAACTTATCTCTGGCGGCAATGATACCGTCCTTTGTCAAAATAAGGATTGTCGCAGAACCGTCGATCAGCTCCTGAGCATGACGGATGCCGGAAACAAGGTCCTCTTTCTGATTGATTAATGCGGCAATTAACTCAGTGGAATTGACCTTTCCCGAACTCATTGCCATAAACTGATGTCCGTGATCTGAAAAATACTGCCTGATAAGCTCTTCGGCATTGTTGATAATGCCAACCATAGTGATCGCATACAGTCCCAGGTGGGAACGCACTAAAAGTGGCTGAGGATCAGAATCGCTTATACAGCCGATGCCGGAACAGCCGTGAAAGTCATAGAGATCCTTTTCAAATTTTGTTCGAAAGGGTGTGTTTTCGATGTTGTGGATCTGACGCTGAAAACCGTCTTCCGTATCATAAATAATCATACCGCCTCTGCGGGTTCCAAGGTGCGAGTGGTAGTCCACACCGAAAAAAACATCGAGTACACAGTCACGCTTTGAGACAACGCCAAAAAAACCGCCCATGATGGTTCCTCCTTTTAATATTCGTGTTGTATTTCATTGTATCTGAAAATCATCTTTTATACAATGGTGACTTTTATTTTCTTTTGTGCTATAATACATAAATAATGCCGTTTTATGCACATGAAATAGGATATGCGGTAAAAATAGACGGATGTGAGGTGCTTATATGCTCAATGAAGATAAAATAAAAATTATGAGCCGCTGCGCTATGTATGAAAAGGGACAGGGCAAAGATGATCTGCAGATTAACCGGTATTATCAGGGAGATTATGTCCGGCTGAATACATTAAAGTCGTTGATCGGAGTAACGATCGGCTTTATCCTGTGCTTTGGCTTTTATCTCGTACTCCGGGCGGAATACTATATGGAAAATATTGTCGGAATGGATTTGTGGGCCTTTGGAAAAAGCGTATTGAAATATTACGTGCTCGTCCTTATCATTTTTGCGGTCATCAGCGTATTATTTTATGGATGGAAATACGCGGATGCGGAAAAAAGAGTGCGTTGGTACTATAAGGATTTAAAGAGCCTGGAAGATATTCAGGGCGGTCAGAATAAAAAAGCGTGACGGAGGGCGGAAGGTAATGACAAATTTGTTGGTTTTAAAGGAAAAGATTGTAGGAATTTATAAAAATTTTGAATATCCGATTTTAATGGTTGGAAAATTCATCCTGGCCATTCTGGCTTTTCAATATGTCAATGAAAAGCTTGGATATTTTGAAGCGTTGACAGGAATCGTACCGGTACTGTTTTTATCGGTGATCTGTGCGGTTGTGCCTGTGTCCATATTTGTTTTGATTTTTGCATTGGTTGTGCTGCTGCATCTGTTTAAGCTGTCAATGATGTTGGCTGCGGTGGCGCTGATCGTATTTTTGCTATTCTATTTTATTTATTTGAAATTTGCTCCAGATCAGGGGATTCTCATTGTCCTTTATCCGGTGCTGGCCCAATTTAATCTTCACTATATGATGCCGCTGGTGGGGGCGATGACCTTCAATCCTTTTGCGGCGATCCCGATCGCTTTTGGCGTGATCTTTATGAAGGTGATCAGTTATCTGCAGGAAGCGGCCAGTTTTGGTGATCCAGGAACAGATATGCAGGAGATTATGACGAGCTATCAGTATGTTTTCGATAAATTGCTGGCAGATAAAGAGATGGTTGCATATATTATTGTGTTCACTCTTGTAATCCTTATTGTTTATGGTATTTCTCGTCTGCCTGTGGATTATTCCTGGTATATTGCCATTGGTGTTGGTACGCTGGTCAATGTGATTGGACTGGCGATACAGTCCTCCGGGATTGAAGGAATGAGTGTGGCCATGGTAGTGATCGGCTCTGTGATCGGCGGACTTTTGACGGCGCTGGTTCAATTTATGGGCTGTACGCTGGATTACGCCAGAAAGGAATCGCTCCAGTTTGAGGATGACGATTATTACTACTATGTAAAAGCGGTTCCAAAGATTCAGATTACCCAGGCTGAACGGACTGTGAAAACCTATGGCAAGAAACCGAAAAAAGACAAAAAATCAAAAAAGGGACAGAGAGATGAGGAAGAGGCAGAATCTAAAGAGCGGGTATTCCCTGCGGCGGAAGATGAAAGGGCTGCCAAGGAAATGCCGGAGGCATTGGAGGAGGCGCCGAAACAGAGGCCGGTCGATGATTTTGATGAATTATCCTTTGACGGATTCGATTTTGATGAATTAGATCAGAAATAATAAGATATAAAATAATGAAAAAGGAGGTGCGGCATGGAAGCGGTAACGAAATGGATTGATCGTATAATAGCATTTATTCCAGCGGTACATTTGACAAATGTGCTGGAAATTTTAATCATCAGCGTATTAATTTACTATATTTTGATCTGGATCCGGGATACGCGGGCCTGGACACTGCTGAAAGGGATTCTTGTCATTTTTGCTTTTGTGCTGGTTGCCTATATTTTTCAGATGGACACTATTTTATGGCTGTTCCAGAACCTGATCAGCGTGGCGGTCATCTCTATTTTTGTATTGTTCCAGCCCGAACTTCGGCGGGCCCTGGAGCAGCTTGGACGGAAAAATATTTTATCGTCGGTTTTTAATTTCGGAAGCAGTGTCGCGGCCAGTGAGCAGGAAGCAAAGACGGCCGAAAAGACAAAGTCGGAGATTATTAAGGCTTGTGTTGAAATGTCCAAGGCCCGTACAGGGGCTTTGATCGTCATTGAGCAGGAGGTACAGCTCAGTGAGTATGAGCGAACAGGAATTTTTCTGGATTCGCTTGTAAGCAGTCAATTATTGATCAATATATTTGAACATAATACGCCGTTGCATGACGGCGCTGTATTTGTGCGGAATAATCGCATCGTGGCGGCCACCTGTTATCTGCCTTTGTCGGATAACATGCTTCTGAGCAAGGAATTGGGAACACGTCACCGGGCCGGTGTGGGAATCAGCGAAGTGTCCGACAGTATTACACTCATTGTATCCGAAGAGACGGGAATGATTTCCATTGCTCACGACGGAATGCTTTTCAGAGGCCTGAGCCAGGAAGAACTTCGTGAGAAGCTCAGCACTCTGATGAAGAGTCAGGATGCGCCGAAACGCAGCCGATGGAGGAGAATCATTAAATATGAGAAAAAAGCTAACGAATAATTTAGGCATGAAAATCATATCATTAATGTTAGCGATTGTCTTCTGGCTTGTTATAGTTACGATGGAGGATCCGGAACAGACAAAGTCGCTGGAACTTCCGGTGACGAAAATCAATGAGGATCTGATTCGGGAAAATGATAAAACCTATGAGGTCATAGAGGGCAATACGGTGACGATCACTATCCGGGCCCGTCAGTCGGTCTTGAAGGATATGTCTGAAAAGGATTTTGAAGCGGTGGCAGACTTTGCCAATCTATCCTTTACAGGAGCTGTGCCGATTGAGATTACCGTTTTGCGCAATGCAAATCAGGTGACCATTGAGCGGGGGCTGAATACGATGATGCGGGTCAGCATTGAGGATTTGGCGACTGTGGATAAAATGGTGTCTACCAAAGCGGAAGGTACGGTCATCACCGGGAAAGCGCTTGGATCCATTACTGTAGAACCAAATATGATCCGGATGGAGGGCGCAAAGACGACGATTGATAGGATTTCCAGTGTTTATGCGGTGGTCAATGTCTCAGGGATTTCTGAAGACTGTTCCTTTACGGTAGAACCGGTGCTTTATGATTCCAATGGCAATAAGATTGACAGTACGGATATTACTTTCAGCGAGAAGAGTTTAAAGGTCGACGTTGTCTTACTGGATACAAAGACAGTTCCGGTGAAGTGGAACATTGATGTGACTCCGGCGGATGGTTATGGTATCGAGTCTTCGGATTATTCGCCGTCAGAGGTGGAAATCGCGGGTACGCAGGAAGTTTTAAACGCCATCAACGAGATCGTCCTTGATGATTATGTGGCGGAAGGTATTTCTGAAAACCTGGAGGCGGAAGTTGATCTGGAAGCGATCGTCAAAGAGATGGGAGCAAGCCTTGTCCATTCGGATACGGATAAGACGGCGAAGCTGGCGGTTAAAGTGACGCCGTATAGTCGTATAGGCGCTGCGGTTAGTTTTGATTCCGTAGAGCTGACCGGTAAATCGGCGGATTACACTTATTCGATCGTCGGGGATACTTCGATCGCCTATACTCTGTATGGCATGGATGCAGATATTGAGATGCTGGACCGTTCAAAGATGAAGTTCAGCCTGGATGTGACCGGGCTTGAGCCGGGAACCTATTCCATTCCTCTTCAGATGACAACCACTCAGAAGGTTTCATTGGCTTCGGAGGTTTTGGTAAAAATTAAGATAGATTCTAAGTAAAAAACAGTTGCCATCCTGCATAAAAAGTGGTAACATTTTATATGTTCCGATTTTTGAATGAAAGACTGGGCATTAAGACGGGGAGAGATAACATTATGGTAAGCGATAAAATTAAAATCACAAATCCTTCAGGGCTACACCTACGACCAGCCGGAATTTTTTGCAAAGAAGCGATGAGATTTAGATCACAAATTACATTTGGTGCGAAGGGAAGTACAGCCAACGCGAAAAGCGTGCTAAGCGTCCTGGGAGCCTGTGTCAAATGTGGAGATAGCATCGAACTATGCTGCGACGGTGAGGACGAGGAACTGGCTTTGGAGTCCATGAGAAGAGTCATCGAAACCGGTCTGGGCGAGTAGTTTGATTATATATTTCTAAGTGTATTTAAAGAGTATTGCTTCTGCGATACTCTTTTTTTGCAAAAAATGGTGTACCCTGTAGCTATCAATTATTTAGGAGGAAGAGAAATGTTAAATTATCAGAAATATAAACGTGTACCTGTATTGGATTATAAAGAACGGCAGTGGCCGGATAAGGAGATTCAGAAGGCTCCGATTTGGTGCAGCGTGGATTTGAGAGACGGTAATCAGGCGTTGATTGAGCCGATGGTTGTTGAGGAAAAACTGGAATTTTTCAATCTGTTGGTAAAGCTGGGATTTAAGGAAATTGAAATTGGTTTTCCGTCAGCTTCCCAGTTGGAATATGATTTCCTTCGGACATTAGTAGACCGGAAGCTTATTCCGGATGATGTGCGTGTGCAGATTCTCTGTCAGTGCCGTCAGCATTTGATTGATAAATCCTTTGAGGCGATTAAAGGAATCAAGAATGTCGTATTCCATATTTACAATTCCACATCAACCCTCCAGAGAGATGTCGTATTCCATAAGGATCGTGAAGCCATTAAGCAGATCGCAATTGAGGGAACACGGATGGTTAAAGAAGGCGCAAAGAATTTTGACGGTAATCTCTGGCTGGAATATTCGCCGGAAAGCTTTACCGGGACAGAGATGGATTTCGCACTGGATGTTTGCGAGGCTGTTAAAGAGTTGGGGCAGCCGACAGTAGAGCGTCCGATCATCTTTAATCTGCCGGCGACGGTGGAAATGAACACACCGAATGTTTACGCAGACCAGATTGAATGGATGAGCACCCATTTCACCGAGAGAGAAAAGATCATTTTGAGTATCCATCCGCATAACGACCGGGGGTGCGGCGTTGCGGCTACAGAGCTGGCGCTGCTGGCTGGCGCTGACCGGGTGGAAGGTACATTGTTCGGCAACGGGGAACGTACCGGTAACGTGGATATTCTGAATGTGGCCTATAACATGTTTTCGCAGGGAATTAATCCGGAGCTGAACATTGAAAATGTGAATGAGATCATTGAAGTTGTTGAGCGATGCACAAAGATGAGCATTCCGCCAAGACATCCATATGCCGGAAAACTGGTATTTACAGCCTTCTCCGGCTCCCATCAGGATGCCATCAGTAAAGGTATGCAGGCGCTTCATGAAA
>ENA-ORNG01001196-ORNG01001196.1-human-gut-metagenome-genome-assembly--contig:-NODE-1196-length-19451-cov-3.741338_pt1 | contig 19451 bp, 25 predicted proteins | sample MGYA00242113_ERZ509018 | MGnify/ENA primary metagenome ERZ509018 (study PRJEB26280, sample SAMEA2338711) | human gut metagenome | biome: human gut; feature: human-associated habitat; material: faeces... | reverse complement strand
GCCCCAAGATGCAACCCCATTCGGGGTTGCTCCTATCGCGCAGCGCGCCATCATGCAGCGCCACGTCGCGCAGCACCGCATCACGCGGGCTTCGCGCCCCAGGAAGCAACCCCTGCGGGGTTGCCTTTATCGCGCAACGATGCGCGTACAAGGCGCACAACATGCCGCACGCAAGGCCGCGCGCGTAGGTACTGCGCGCGCTGTGCGCCTCGTGTGCGGCTGCCGTGAGCCCAAAATCTCGTTAGTTTTTTTATTTTTAATAGGATTTCATTCACCCGTTAGGGATACGAAATGGGTATACGCGCGCGCACGCGCGCGCGTGCTTTAGTAAGAATAGAAAAAGGCGGGATGTCACAAGACACCCCGCCTAAAGAACGAAAGATGAAATGGCTTTTCCTTGCAAATTCACTCGGAATAAAAGAAAAAGCCAGGCACTTTCGTACCCGACGATTTCATGTATCTTCTCGCCGGAAGATACATCCGAACACACCATTCACAAACACAAAAAGCGGTTCGGATTTGATTGAAAATGGTGGAGCATTTGCGATGGAATCCGAAACAAAATCGCTTTCTTCGCCTTCCAAAGTAGAGATCATGTCGATATAAGATACCTGCTTTCCTCCCTTAATGTTATAAAAAATAATCACGCGGTCGTCGTAGAGGTAGATGGCGTTAATGAAGGTGTCGATGATGTTGCAGCGGAACTCTGGGTCAAAGAGATCGCCGGTACAGAATTGTTTGAGCCATGCGCGCACTTCTTCTTCTGTGAAGCGGATTTCGTTTGCAATGCGCAACTTCACCAAATCTGTTTCCATCGCTGTTTTCTGTGCTTCGAGGGATTCCATTTTTTCATAGATGCGCTTATGTGCCGCCTTGGGTGCTTCAATCAGCGCATCCACCAGCTTGTTCAATTCTCTGTCCAACTGGCGAATCATCTTTTCGCACTCGTTGATCTTACTGCCCGAAAACTCCTTATCGTACTGCGTGACGACGGCCTTTGCGATTTCCTTGATCCTTGCAGGCGTGAGCACGTATTGCAAGGTTTGTTCAACCACATACCATTCGATGAAGTCCTTGCGCTCATTCTTTTTGCGGCAAGCATGGTGCTTTTTTCGCGTGGCGCATGTGTAATAATTGTATACCACGCCATTGCGACCGCGCCCACATTCGCCGATCATGGGAGAACCACAGTTTCCGCAGAAAGCCTTGCCTTGTAGCAGATATTCCACCTCTGCTTTATTTGCGGCGGGCGCACGGGCGTTGGCCTTGACGAACATCTGCGCTTTTTCAAAAACCTCTTTGTCAATCATCGGTTCGGCAAGGCCGGGAACCACTTCTCCCGCATAACGATATTCTCCGATGTAAGTTGTGTTCGTCAGCGCGCGAGAGAAGGTATTGTAGGTCAACGCCCCTCCACGCGAGCCGCGTACACCGCGCCGCGTCAACTCGTCGATGATTTCCTTCATCGGTACACCTGAAGCATATTGCTCGAACAGATAACGGATCACAGGCGCTTTCTTCTCGTCAATTATCAGCTTTCCATTCTGCGCTTTGTAGCCATATGGGAGTGGGCCGCCGTTGTACTTTCCATTTGCAACGTTCTCCCGCTGGCCGCGCTTGATCTTCTTCTTGAGGTCAAGAGAATAATACTCGGCGGAGGCTTCAAGCAGGGCTTCAAGCAGGATGGATTCATCCCCTTCCCCGACGTTTTCCATAGCGGACACGACGCGCACGCCGTATTGTTTGAGCCGATGCTTGTAAAGCGCGGAATCGTAGCGATTGCGGGCGAAGCGATCCAGCTTCCAAACGATAATGCGCTCAAACTGTTTCTTGGCCGCGTCCGCGATCATGCGCTGGAAATCCGGTCTGTCATCCGTGAGGCCGGACAGAGCACGGTCTATATACTCGCCGACCACGTTGAGATCGTAGCGCTTGGCATAGGCATAGCAATCCCGAAGCTGGCCTTCGATGGATTGTTCCCGTTGGTTATGCGATGAAAAACGCGCGTAGATAACTGCGTTCATGTAAATTTCCCTCTCTGTGCTTTACATCTCCGCGCGGCAGTGCTATACTGGTGGCGGAGGGCGTTTAGTGGTGTTTTCGCTTTCCAAATGTTCCGTCCCGGCGAAAGCCGGGGCGGTTTTTTGTAGAATTTACTGGTTGGAAACGGCGCGTATGCAATAATGCTCTCTTGCTTCGTTGTTGTGTGTTTCGTTTGCTTCGAGGTACATGTAACACAAGTAGTACGAATAGTGTTCGCCTTGATAAAGAAAGACATCTTCACCTTCCATAGCCGCCGTTAATGCATCTTCGCTTATATCAAATGAATCCATGAACACAGACAAAGCCTCATCAAAAACCGTCTCGTTTTCAGTCAAACCGTATTGATACTCTAAATCATGGAATGAGTAATATAGTGCTTCATATTCGAGCGCACAAAAAGCGGCTACAAATTCATATATCAAATCTTTGTTCTCATCATCGTCACCATTTATATCAAAAAATGTAAACGATCCACTATTGATATTCATATCGGAATCTAAATATAGATTTGCATGGTCATAGGAGAGAAATGTGAACGAGGATAGCACATTATAACTCGGAGACATTTCTATCTCAAAATCCTCAAATCCTTCATACTCATATTTCAGTGCATCTTTCGAGCGCTGATAGAGCGCAAGATATTCAAATATATTCCGTTCAGCTACGCAGACAGTAAAACATGAAAGCAACAATATCGCAAGCAAACAAGCCGCCAATTTTTTCACAAAAATCACTCGCCTCCCAAATTCAATCTTGATTTCTTCTGCCATTCTTAAAGTCTATGGAGATCACATTGCCGGTGCGCTGCGTCCTTCTTTTTGCATGGCAGGATTACCTGCAAAAGTACGGATTGTACTCATAACAAGAGATCGTCCTTCTTTTGTGAGACTGCGATATAAACTAAGCAATTCTGTTTCTTCGCTTGACAAAGAAACCTCTGGGGTTAAGGGAGAAACGCCGTAAATCTGATCGAGAGACACCCCGAGAAACCTGCATAGTTCTGCCAAGTTCTCTATATCAATCGAATTTGTACCCTTTATCCAGTTCGACACAGAGCCTTGCGATACGCCCATGTGTTCGGCTATATCTACCTGCCTTATTCCTTTCAGGGAACATATCTTCTTTATGTTCTCGCCAATCACTTTCCGAATCTCGCCCAAGGCAAATCCCTCCGTTTCTTAAAAATGATTATATCACCACCGATAAAAAACTTCAACACAAAAATTCGGAAAAACTGAATTTTTATATTGACAAATTCAGTTATGCCGATGTATAATGAAGATGAACTTCAGCAATACCGAAGTATTTCGAGAAGAAGGAGGAAATCATATGGTATATGAGCGCATCAATGCCGCTGTTTCTAAAAGCGGCATAAAGCAAAAAGTTATTGCCGAACGGATTGGTGTAAGCGAACAAGCCTTGAGTGCCATGCTCTCAGGGCGGCGAAAAATAAGCGTTGATGAGTTCTTTGGCCTATGTATCGTACTGAACGTAACACCTGACGATTTGTACGGATTTGATTCCGTGAGAAAAACTAAGGCGGTGTGACAGGTGGCAAAGCAAGAGAAGTATATACAAGTGGGCGTGACGGCCTTGCGCGATCCGGCCACAGGTGGATTTCTGCCTGCTGTGCCTCTTTACATCAAGGCCGAAGATGGAGCCGAGGAAGCGGAGGAAAAGCTGATTCAGGACATCGGCAAGCTAATGGCCGAGCGGATTAGACGCTACAAGGCCGAATGCGAGGCGGCGGGAATCTCCATTTAGGGAGGAGCGGTGATGGCGCTGAACGTCAGCGAGGATTGGCTTCGGGCGTATTGCAAACGGACGGGGCAGAAATTGCCGGCCGAAATAGGCGAAGAACGAGGCCGAGTGCAAAAGGAACGCCGAAGCAAGTACGGCAATCTCAAAACTTCTCTTGATGGGCGTGTTTTCGCCAGCAAGCACGAAGCGGAAGCCTATCAACGATTCGCGCTGGAGGTCATGAGCGGCGAACACTATGCTGTTTTATGCCAAGTTCCATTCAACCTACCGGGCGGAGTGAAGTACATAGCGGATTTTGTGACGCTGGAATTGGACAAAACCTTTACCGTGTGGGACGCAAAAAGCGAAGCGACAGCCCGCGACAAGGCGTATCGGATAAAAAAGCGTCAGATGAAAGAGTGCTTGGGGATCGAGATACGGGAGGTATAAACGTGGATTTAAGCAGAGATGAAAGAAAAACGCTCGTTTACTACCAGATGTTGTGCAATGCCTTTCGAGATCCGGATGATTATGAACCGGCAGCCGAAAAACTGGAACTCAAGGAGTTTGAATTTTCCGAGGATATTGCGGCAATGGCATCTGCGATCATGTTGTTCTGCGACAGAATTTCCAAGGGGGAACTTGCGGTGGATGATTTGCTGGAAATGACCTATATCATCAACCGCGCCGTTGTAGAAGAAGCATTGAAAACGAATCATGACGCGAACAGGGATGAAGAAAAATGACGAAATTGTTTTTGGTTGATTCGCCGGAAACGCTTCGAGAGATGGCGCAGTTTGTGAAGGAGGGCAATATTTCCAGTGTTGCGGCGGTATGGAGCGCGGCGCGCAGGAAACAGGGCGGGACGTGCGCGTGGGACGGAAGAATTATGGTTTCTTTCCACACCAGCGGCAGGAATCGTCAAGCCACTATCTTCCGCATTACGACAACGGAGAAAGTCGAGGAGTTTGCATTTATGAAATATGCGCCCGCATTGGCGTGGTGCAGCCGACTCCTAAGACCGCTTGATATGCCACTACAACATAGGCGGGAATAGCTCGCGGTCGCCCATTGAGAGAGCAGGTACGGTTCTATCCTGCACACCTGTGCCAACTACGAAGCGGCTCAAAGGAAGGGTGTGCGGCCTGCATATGCAGGAGCACAGCGTGGGTTCAATTCCCATCCGCTTCACAAGGGCTTTTCGGTTGAGCATGCCTCATACTGCCTTGAGGCCGCCCCGCGACGGCGGGCAACGAAAAACCGGCGCTTTGGACACTCTTTCCACCGAGATCAATTTTTGCGATAAAAATTGGGCAGGGGTGTGGATGCGAGCCATGTTTTCGGTTATGTGCGGTATTCTGCGGCAACCGATGGCAGCCGGGAAAGACCGGCAACATGCGGTGCAGGGTTTGGGGGCAGGGCTGCTTTACCCGTTTCTGCCGGTTCAACTCCGGCACGCCGCACCAATGCTCCGTGGACACAGGGCGAAGGCTTGGAGCCGTGGCGGCATGAAGCGGGGTTCAATTCCCCAAGCACGCGGGTTCGATTCCCAAACGCGCGCGGTGCAAAATGGCCGTCCGACACTGAACAGACGGATGGGTTTTAGGAAGTCCTGAACGAAGCCCCACAAGCTGCATGGCGTCATTGCGGTTGTAACGGTCAATCAAAAGGCAGTTGTCTCCGTTTGGCAGCCCGGAAAGACGGGCACTGCATGGGAACGCCCGTCTGGATCGGGTATACCACAAGGCCAGCCATTCGTTCGATGTCAGCGCGGCCAGTGGAGAAAATGGTGGTTCGATGCCCCTCGTTCCCGCCAGCAAAGCGTGCCACCGCCGCTGGGTGATCGCCAGCGATGAAGCTACCCCGAAAAGTATGTGGCGGAATGATACGGGGGTTTACCGTGCGAGTGCGAGTGGCCAACCGCAAGGCCCTTTTAGCACGGCTTGCGGGACAGCCCGGAGAGACGGGCAATTCAAAAAGATCGGAGGTGAAGCGAGGTGAAGGTTCGAGAGTTTGGGATTGAGCACATGCGTATCTTACCACCGGGGCCGGGGAAATGCCCGATTTGCGCGGCAGATCATCCGGCAGAGTTTCCCCATAACAGGGATAGCTTGTACTACCAGATGCGATTCAGACAGGAGAACGGGCGATTCCCAACATGGAAAGACGCGGCGGCGCATTGCACGGAAGAAATCAAGCGGCAATGGGCGGCGGCATACGCAGAGCGCGGGATCAAAATAGACATTGGACTGGAAAACGGAGATGGCGGCAATGGAGTGGACTTCCTGTGAAGATGCGCTGCCCGGCGAGGCGGATGCAGATGAGGAAGGACGTGTTTTCGTGTGGCACGCCTATCAGGGCGTGATGCTTTCACGCTGGGATCGCGTGACAGAAAACCGTTTTCACAGCCATTGGATGCCGATCCGCTTGACGGCACAAGCATGGATTCCCAAGACGCTTCGCACGCCGAAAGCGGAGGATGCAGACGCGCAGGGTTGCGTCCTCGTTCGGCACGCCCATGAAGGTATACGCATAACGGGATGGCATCAGGTAATGTACGATAGTGGGATTATGGACTGGCGAACCTTGCCCGCCCCACCGGGAAACAACAAGGCGCTGAGGTGAATTCGCCAAATCCCTTGGAATTGTCAAATTCCGCGACATATGCAATAAAAAGTGGCTGTGTTTGTTCGCGCAAACACAGCCGGTGGGAAAATCCGCACGGTTGCATCAAATCCCATTGCTATTTTACCACAAATGCCGCCGAAGTGCAAGACGGCGACAAAGGAGATAGCGCAATGAACGAACTTGCCAATACACAGACAACAGGATTGACCCCTATTCATGTTCTGGCAGAAGAAGCCCGGATTTACAGCGAGAGCATGGCAATGAACATGCTAAACCTTGGACGGATTTTTACCGAGGCCAAGAAGCAGGTGCCGCACGGAGAATGGGGAGAGTGGGTACAGCGCAACAGCGGAATGAGTGTGCGCAGCGCCCAGCAGCTTATGGCGATCTACGCGCGCTTCGGGGATAAGCCTGCATTTGCGGGCGTAGAGAAAAGCAAGATGTATAAGATGCTGGCATTGCCGGAGGGCACAGAGGATGCTTTCATGGCCAATAACGATGTTTCGGCCATGAGCAGCCGAGAGGTTGAAGAAGCCGTCAAGCGCGTGCGCGAACAGGCCAACAAGGAGATTGCGCAGGAACGCGAAGCGCGGAAGGCTGCCGAGGCGCGCGTGCAAGAACTGGCCGACCGCCCTCCGGAAGTACCTGTGGATGTGATCGAGGAACTGAACGGCAAAGACCGCGAACTTGAACGCTACCGGCTGGAACTTGAGCGGGTTGGCGCGACGCAGCGGGAATTGCTGGAACAGCGCAACGACGCGAACCGCAAGCTGCTTGAAGCGCAGCGGGAATTGCGGGAGAGCGCGGAACTATTGGACGAAACGCAGCAGGAATGCAATCGCGCGCAGGCGGAGCTTTTGAATTTGCAAAGCACCATTGCCAAGGGCGATGCAGAGCGCGCCCCCTCCGACCAGTTGACGGTGGACGTGTTTGCTTCTGCCGTCCGGCAGTTTATCGGCGTATGCGCCCGTATGCCGCATATGGCACGCACCTTCGCCATCATGCCGCTCTCGGAACGCAACGCATATGACGAATTGCTCCGAACAGTGGAGGGATGGGTTGCCGGTTCCAGAGCGGCGATGAATACCATCGCTTTCGAGGAGGTTGAGATTCATGGCGAAGAATGAAACTTCTTTGACTGTTTTCACGCCGGAGCAGGCGCAGGCGCTTCCCGCGATCATCCAGCAGATGATGGGGCCGATTGTGGAAACTATGAGCAAACTCCTTGAACACAACGCGCAGGCGCTTGAACAGCTTGCGGGCGCGCAGAAGGTGCAAAACGACCGGCTGGAAGCCCTTGAAAAGCAAATCAGGCTGAATACGCTGGTTACGCCCCAGCAGGTGCGCTATATGAACGACGCGATCCGCGCACGAGCACGCGAACTGCTATTCAAGCGAGAGATCGAAGATATGCGGGCAGTGAAGAAGTTGGGCAATGCAATCCGCAAAAGCGTACTTGCGCGATACGGTGTAAGCGCCTTGCATGAGATACCGAAGCACGAATACGCGGTCGCCATGAGTCAGATCGGCATGTGGAGCGACGCGCTGTTGGTTCGTGACTGCGTAAGGGAGGCGCGAGCGCGCTATGAGGCTGAACAGACGGATTTGGATGAAACTGAACGCTCTGCGGGTATGGATGGTGCATAAGCGCCGCAAGGCATGGGTTATCAATATCGTCAGCGCGCTTTGCACGCATTTGAACGGAGGATGGAAATGAAGATACGGGTTGAACAATATGGGAATATTGAAAAATATATATTCCGCATGGAGGCTGGCGACGAAGGATATGCGGGCTGCACATGGGCGGATATACTGATCGACTACGACGCATACGCCATTTACGCGCAAACGGATTGCGGGGATTACGTTCATCGCTGGCCGATGGACAAGCACGAGAGCTTCCGAGACTTCTGTCTGGACATGCTGGCCGACGAAGAATACCTGCTCGAAAAGTTTTCAAAGAAAACGGAGTTCAGCCTTTCCGAAAGCAAACTGCTTTTTGTAGACTTCCACCCTCAGCCGAAGCATCGGGCAACGGTGGATGTCGTAAACGGAATCGAAGCCCTTACGGAAGCCGGTTGGATCAAATCGCTGCACGAAATCGGCGTGGACGATCCAGAGGAATACGTTGTGCGCGAATATCCCGCGCAAGCCTTTACGTTCATCCGGTTGCTCAAAAACATTTTGCTGCCGGAAATGTATAAGAGACGCAGCGATGTTTTGATCGGACTGAATGCGTATCAAACACTGGCACAGCGGACAAGCAGCACAAGCAGCGATTCAGACAAGATTGAGAACGGTTGCCTTGGGCTGGCCGGTGAGAGCGGCGAGGTATGCGATATCCTGAAAAAGTATCTGTTTCAGGGGCACGAGCTTGACCGCGAGGCCATACTTGACGAACTGGGCGACGTGCTGTGGTATGTAGTCGAAGTGGCAACGGGGCTTGGCGTAACGCTTGAAGATGTGGCGACGCACAATATCGCCAAGCTGAAAGCCCGCTATCCGGACGGATTCAGCACTGATCGAAGCGTTCACAGGCCGGAGTACGAGGCCGAACGACGGCTTTAACGATCTCAAATCGGAAAAGTCGGTCGCAGCAGCAAAATAGTGAGGATCGACCTATGCCCCAACGGGCAGGACGGCGATCCCTGTGAAGGGAGCGCACCATGAGCAAGGTAAATTTCGTGAGCGAATTTAACCTGTTCATGCGATACGCGCGGAATAACAACCTGACCATGCGTGAGCGTATGCTTTGGATAGCTCTGTTTTACATCGCCAACGACCGGGCGACGTACAACGAGCAGACCAAGGAATACGATTGGCCTGATGGGTTTATTCCCGTATCGAATGGCGAGTTAAATTTGTACTGCTGCCTTGACAAAAGGGCGATTGACACGCTACGCAACAGCCTCAAGCAACGCGGATTGATCGACTTCATACCGGGAATGAAGAACAAGCGAAACCCCAGCTACCGGCTGTGCTATTTGAGCGTGAATGTTGGGTACAAAAACGTACCTAACGATGTACCTAACTATGATACCAACAATGATTCCAACGATGTGCCTAACTATGATACCAACAATGATTCCAACGATGTGCCTAACACGCCCCCATTACCTAAATATAAACCGTTTTCAGACGTAAACCCAAAAACAGAAAAAGGGAAAGGAAATGGAGATAGAGACGCAAAGCGCAGAGAAAGATTCGCAGGCGCGCCGAGCGGTGAGTGTGAAGGGTTCGTCGATCTGAACAGCGAGGACATAAGCGACGACGAATTTGTGCCGCTTCCGTGGGAGGCGAGATGATGACGAAGCAGGAGGTGAATAAATTGCTTGCGCTGATGCAGGCAAATTACAGCAGTGCGTTTAAGGGCATGAGCCAGCAGGACAAGTATCTGCTTTTGAACACATGGGCATTTACGCTACAAGACCTTGACGCGAATATCGTCACGCTTGCGGCCATGCAGGTTATCAGCAAGAGCAAGTGGATGCCGACGGTTGCCGAAATCAGGGAACAATGCAAGGCGCTTTACTACGAGGCAAGCACCGCTTGTTGCGAATTTCGTTTTGAGGGTATGCCGGAATGGGAGAAAAAGGCATACAACGCAATCGCGGAGAAGACCAACCATTTGCGCGGTGATACGCAGATAGAATTGTCGTTGCAGGCTATGATGCGCGATCCCAAAATGGCGGCGCTTGCGACAGGGCAAGAACGCTTGGAGTTGATGGACGGAACGTGGGAGGACAAGCCCTGATAGCAGCTTGTCCTCCGAAAGGAGGCGCAAATGAACACGGTTATTTTGATTGGCAACCTTGCCGATGAGCCTAAGACAACCGTAACGACCGGAGGGGCGACGAGATGCAGTTTTCGGCTTGCGGTTCAACGCCGCTTTGCTGATCCGCAGACAGGAAAGCGCGAAGCTGACTTTATTTCCGTAGTTGCATGGAGGCAGACCGGTGAATTGTGCGCAAAGTATCTCGGAAAAGGCAGCAAGTGCGCGGTACGTGGCAGTTTGCAAACCAGAAGCTATCTTGCCCAAGATGGCGGAAAACGGTACACAACCGAGGTTGTGGCCGAAGAAGTAAAATTTCTTGGAAGCCCAGCAAACCGGCAGCAGATGCAACCACATCTTGACGGGTCGGATGGCTTTGTGCCTGTGGATGATGAATTGCCATTTTGACAAGGACGCGAGGTGAAGGATGGTGACAAAAGTTTCCAAGTACAACGCGGAAGGGTACGCCGATCCAACAGCACACTCTGCTTTTTTGAGTATTGCCGCGGCCGACGAAGAACTGGAACGGCGCACGAACGCGCTGATTAAGACGCTCAAGACGACCATTGACCTTGCGGGATATGACCTGATGGCGCGTATAGAGATACGCGACAGAACTACGGGCAGGATTTTTCGATAACGGAGGTGCAAGACGTGAAAAGAAAGCGCCCAACCCCTGATGCCCTTCTGGTTGCGATCCGCGCAAAGTGCATGGATTGCAGCGGGAACGCGCGGACACTGGTAGAGCGATGCAACATTCCAAGCTGCCCACTCTATCCGTATCGCTCGGTAAAGGCTGTTGGAGGCGATGTCATGAAAAATGTGATTGATGTGCAGATTGGGTTTCTGGATATAGTGAAAGGGGCTCGATGATGAGAAATACTAAAATAGACTGGTGTGACAGCACATGGAATCCGGTGAGTGGATGTTTACATAGCTGTGAATACTGCTATGCGCGAAGGATTGCGGAGCGGTTTGGTGGCTACCCATCAGATGAAAAATTACACGAGCTTGATGTGCCGCAAATGATAAGCCACCGTAATGATGAGGGCGGATGGAATCCATGGTACAAATGCGCATATCCATTTTCATTCTCCCCTACTTTTTGCCGCTACAAACTGGATGAGCCGCAGAAGTGGAAGAAGCCACGCAACATCTTCGTGTGCAGCATGGCCGACCTGTTCGGCGAGTGGGTGCCGGATGAATGGATTCGGGAGGTTATCGCGGCTTGTGACGCCGCGCCGCAGCATCGGTACTTGTTCTTAACCAAGAATCCTGCGCGGTATATGGAGCTGGTTGCCAATGGCATCATCACGAAAGATCAGCCGAACTTCTGGTTTGGCAGCACCGCAACTACTCCAGAGATGCCGTTCTTCTGGCACAACGAACTTAATACGTTCGTGAGCATCGAGCCGATCCTTGCGCCGTTTAAGGATTTGACCGACGATGGCATTGACCCGGCAAGCAAGGTAAAGTGGATTATCGTTGGCGCTGAAACGGGAAACCGAAAGAACAAGGTTGCTCCTCGGAAAGCATGGGTTGATGAAATTGTCCGCGCAGCGAAGAAAGCCGGAACACCAGTCTTTATGAAAGACAGTCTGCGCGACCTGATGGGCGATGGCTTCCGGCAGGAATTTCCGTGGGAGGTGTGAGGCATAATGAATAAGTTTACGACCGATAATCCGCAATCGAACTTCGCAACCATGTTAAGCATGGTTTACTGCAAAGAGGGGTGGCAGTACATCCGGCATGGCGATAACGGAATGAAAACTACTGACTTCTGCTTGATGCTCTGTAAAGAGCGCGGGTGCCAGATGCCGGATTATGACTGCATGACCAATGAAGCCAAAGATGAAATGCTCTGCGATTGCGTGTTTGATGGCTGTCCCGTTGCCACGGTCTATGCTGCACTGTCTGGATTCGGCCATGTGCGCGGCAGGCTCAAGATGTACGAGGACGCGGGCATGATGCCGCCGGAGGTACAGAAGCATGAATGAAATCGTCGTTGACAACTTCGCTGGTGGCGGCGGCGCTTCCACCGGAATTGAGATCGCCATTGGGCGAAGCGTGGACATTGCCATTAACCACGATCCGGCGGCTATCGCTATGCACAGGGCCAATCATCCGGCGACGAGGCACTATCAGGAGGATGTTTGGAAAGTCGATCCGGTGGAGGCTTGCGCAGGCCGCTCCGTGGCGCTTGCCTGGTTCTCGCCGGATTGCAAACACCACAGCAAAGCCAAGGGCGGAAAACCGGTCAGCAGGAAGATTCGCGGCCTCGCGTGGGTAGCCGTGAAGTGGGCAAAGGCCGTGCATCCTCGCGTTATCATGCTGGAAAACGTAGAGGAATTTCAGGATTGGGGGCGGCTGGACGAGAAGAACAGGCCCGATCCACGCTATAAGGGCGAAACCTTCCGGCGCTTTGTGGGTCAGCTCGAAAAGCTGGGTTATCATGTGGAGCATCGGCTGCGTGCCTGCGACTACGGCGCGCCGACGATCCGCAAGAGGTTTTTCCTGATCGCCCGGTGTGATGGGAAAAAGATTGTATGGCCGGAGCCGACGCACGCCGCGCCGGACAGCATTGAGGTACAGGCAGGCTTGAAAAAGCCGTGGGTGCCGGTTGCAGATGTACTGGATTTTGACCTTCCCTGCCCGTCGATCTTCGCCAGCAGCGAAGAAATCATGGAGCAGTATGGCATCCGGTCTGTACGCCCGCTATCCGAGAACACCATGAAGCGCATTGCGCGCGGGCTGATGAAGTTTGTGGTGAACAATCCGAAACCCTTTGTTGTTCAGGCCGATCATTCTGGTGGCCATCACATGCTGATTGCGCCGAGCATGATCCAGTACCACAGCGAACAGAGCGAGAATGTACGCGGCCAGACGGTCGATAAGCCGATCATGACGCTTGACACCTCAAACCGTTATGGCATGGTTTCCGCTTTCATCAGCAAGTATTATGGAGGTGGCAATACCTGCCCGGCCAGCGCGGCAGACAATCCCCTGCCGACAGTAACAGCAATAGATCACAATGCGGTATGCGCGGCATATGTTACACAGTTCAACAACAACTGCGATGGGCAGGCGATGAATGAGCCGCTGAACACAATGACCGCCAGAAGCAACCACTTCGGCGAGGTGTGCGCCTTCCTAACCAAATACTACGGCAACGGTGAGAACGCCGTTCCGTGCGACCGGCCTGCCCCGACGATTACCGTGAAAGACCGGATGGCGCTTGTAACGGTACACGGGCAGGATTACCGGATCGTGGACATTGGCCTGCGGATGCTGACGCCGCGAGAACTGTTTGACGCGCAGGGTTTCCCGGAGGACTACATCATCGACGTGGACGCGGATGGGAAACCCTATCCCAAATCGGAACAGGTAGCCAGATGCGGAAACGCCGTATGTCCGCCGATTCCGGCAGCCCTCGTCAGAGCCAATCTGCCGGAGCTGTGTGTAACGAATACGCGGCATGCGGACAAACGGGATAATCCCAAGGGAGGACGGCCATGTACAGCGAGAATGACATGCATTGCCGGGAATGCTTATGCGCAACGTGCGATCTGCGCGGAATGAATGGATGTTTGGATGGCGAGGCCGTTTGCGCAGAATGCGATAATCAAAGCCATACAAACTACTGTCCGTGGCATCCAAGCGAGAATGAGGATGATTTTGCTCTTGGCAAAACTTCCTAATCAGTTAAATGCGCGAACGTTCGCGCATTTCAGACAGCAGGTGGATTTGCTGCGTCCTTCGGAAGCGTCTTCGACGATTTGAAATCAGCAAAAACGCCTACACGTCAGGGAGGGATGGATATGAAGGATCAGCGAAAGGGCGCGCAGGAGCCGCGCGTAATCAGAAACAGAGATGTTATCCTGCTATCGCGCGTGCTGTACATCATGCAGGACGTGTGCAGTCTGGAAAAGCGCATGATTTGGCAATATGAGCGCATGTTTGGAACTACGGCGCGGATTACGGGAATGCCGGGCGGCAAGGGGAAGCCCAGCGGCTTTGACGCGGCGTTTGCAGCCATAAGCGGGTTGAATGAGGATCACAAAGCGCAAGTGCAAGCTTATGTGCGCGAGTTAAAAGCTGCCGAAAGGATTATCAACAGCATACCCAGCCGGACGATGCGTACATTTGTTGTGATGCTATATGTGGATGATCTGCCGCCCGTGACTGTAAGGAGAGAACTCAACATGACGGAATATGGGTTTAACAGGGCAAGAAATGCTATTGAGCGAGCAAAGGATATGCAAAGCGTCGTTTGGCGCGAGAGATATATCATGGAAAATTTTTCCGAAAATGCCAAAATCACTTGATTCACGACCCTTGACATGCTATAATGCTATTGTCGCAAGAGTTGGGCAACGGAAACAAACCGTTGCCATTTTTGCATTTTGGAGATTGTAAGGAAGGTGGCTTTGGATGTCAAGACTGGGCATATATCTCGACGTGGATGTAAGCGACGCGATGCAGCTAATTGAAAAACTGCGTGCCGTGCATACCAAAGCCGAATTTGAAAAGCTGATGTACCGCGCGTTTAGCAGGACCGGCAGACACGTCAAAACAATTTTGAAAAAGGACCTGCCAAAAGAGTACAATGTCAAGCCATCGTGGATTGGAAGTCAAGTCGGCAGCCCAAACACAACGTTGGGCGGAGGGCTGGGCGTGAGTTGCAGCATTCCCATCAAGGGCACTCGCGGCGTGGTCGGCGGAACCTTTAACGCAAGCGGCGGCGCGCACGGCTGGAATGCGAAAAATAGAAAGTATAAGATTTCTGCGCAGATATTGAAAGGTCAGCGAAGCACGATGCCCAGCGAGATGAGCCATCAGGGTGGAAATCCGCCATTTAGAAACCTTGGATCAAGTTTGGGCGGCATAACCTTCACGAGAAAAACGGATGAGCGCTTTCCTATTGCCCGCGTTGCCGGTATTAGCGTACCGCAAATGCCGCTGAATCGCTCCGAGGATGACGTGCAGAAGGATATATTGGATATGCTGATGAAACGCCTTGAAGCGGAACACAATTTCATCATCAACCGGTGCAGGTGACACCATGAGTTTTGAGCTTACCAAAAAAGAGCTTGCAAGCATCGCAGGGTACACATACCGTAGGCTACATGACATTGACACGGGGTTGCCTGCGAACGGAAAGCTATTCGTAAAAGGCGAGGGCGGAAAGTACGACCTCGCTATTTTTGTGCAGCGATGGGTGAAATACAACGTTGATGTTGAGACGGCGGACGACGCGACGCTGGATGAGGTGAAGGCCATCCATGAGCGCGTAAAAACACGAAAGACAGAGCTTGAGGTTGCGCACCTTGAAGGAAAACTGGTGGACGTGCAGGAAGTGTGCAAATTGTGGACGACGGTTGCCAGCACGGTAACGCAAAATATGCTGCGTCTACCATCCAAAATTGCGCCGCAGGTAACGATGATGGATAACGTCGAAGTGATTTCAAGCATTATAGACGCGGAGGTGCGCGACATACTCACGAATATAGCGGATACGCCGCTTCCGCAGGAGGCGATGAAGGAAAGCGCCGAGGAAACGGAGGACGAACAGGAGGGATAAAATGGATTTATCCGAACTCCTGCGTGCGACGTATGCCATGTTTCGCCCGCCTAAGGCGCGGACGGTATCGGAATGGGCGGATGAAAACCGCGTGCTGGTATCGGAGAGCAGCAGCGAACCGGGGCCGTGGCGCACAGACCGCGCGCCCTATCAGCGCGAGATCATGGACGCATTTACACAACCGGGCATCTACGAAATTGTGATTATGGCCTCCGCGCAGGTGGGCAAGTCAGAAATCGAACTGAACATGATGGGCAGGGCGATTGACGACGACCCCGGCCCGATGCTGTATGTGCAGCCCACGGACAAGGTGGCGGAGGATTATTCCAAGCGGCGAATCGCGCCCATGATTGCGGCCTGTCCAGCGCTGCGCGAAAAGGTTTACAAAGCCAAGGGGCGCGACGCGGCCAACACCATCACCATGAAAACATTTCCGGGAGGGTCGCTTGCAATCATTGGCGCGAACAGCCCCAGCGACCTTGCGAGCAAGCCGGTACGATATATCTTTTTAGACGAGATTGACCGCTTCCCCGCCAGCGCGGGCACCGAGGGCGACCCAATAGAGCTTGCGGAGCGCAGAACGGAAACCTACCGGCACAATCGGAAGATTGTAAAGACCTCCACACCGACGATAAAGGGCGTGAGTAAAATTGAAAGAGCCTACATGAAGGGTACGCAGGAGGAATGGCATACCGAGTGCCCGCATTGCCATCAATTCAGTTTCATACGGTTTGACGACGTGAAGTTCGACCGGGAAAAGTTTAAGGATGAAAACGGGGAGATCAACTACATCGTGCGCAACGCACGGTGGAAGTGCCCGGTGTGTGAGCGGGAAACCCCGGAACATGACGCAAAACGGTGCCCGGCAAAATGGGTAATCAAGAATGAGCGCGCGCTTGAAAATGGCGTGCGCTCTTTTCGTCTTAACGCCTTTATGTCACCGTGGTCAGATTGGAAGGAAATTGCGCTCAGCTTCTTGCAGGCCAAGGATGACCCGGAAAAACTGAAAGTGTTTCACAATACGATGCTCGGCGAAAGCTGGGAGATGCGCGACCGAAGCGGCGCGCCTGAAAAGCTGTACGACCGGCGTGAACACTACAATGCGGAAGTGCCTGCGGGCGTACTTGTGCTGACGATGGGTATTGACACGCAGGACAACCGCCTTGAATACGAGGTGGTTGGCTGGGACAGGCACGAACAGAGCTGGGGTATCGAACGGGGAATCATACCCGGACGTGCTGACAGCCCCGGCGTTTGGGAAGAAGTTGACGTGCTGTTGGACAGGGAGTGGAAAATGCAGAACGGCATGGCTATGCGCGTGCTGGCAACCTTCATTGACAGCGGCGGCCACTTTACGCAGGATGTTTACCGAGAATGCGCAAGGCGGCATATGCGCCGCATATGGCCGATCAAGGGCGAGGGTGGATCAGGGAAATTATATGTGCGCCCGATGAAAAGCGGAACAGGTTATAAGGGGGCATACGGCTTTATGATTGGCGTTGACACGGGAAAAGAGGCCATTCTATACGCAACGGGCGTTGAAAATCCGGGGCCGAAATACATGCACTTTCCCATTGACTACCGATGCGGTTACGACATGGATTATTTTCGCGGATTGCTTTCGGAAAAACAGGTGATCCATCGCCGGGCCGGACAGAGCGTTGTGGTTTGGGAAAAGACCCACGAACGCAACGAACCGCTGGATATGCGCAACTATGCGTTGGCTGCATACCGATATTTCAACTGGAACTTTGACAAGATAGAAGCCGCTTTGCGCGGTGAAAGCGAGGAAATCCCTATTGCGAAGGCGCAGGCAGAACGTAGAAAGCGCAAACGTATCATATCCAGCGGAATTAAGATATGACGCAGGATTTCCGCGAGAAAGGAGAAACGCATGGCGATCAAGACGGCATATACGCTTACAGAAGCAAGAGAAAACCTTGAACTCTGGAAAGCGTGCGAACGCGCCCTTGCAAGCGGACAGGCCAAAGCCTATCGCGTGGGATCGCGCGAGTTTACGGCCTTCGACCTCGATGAAGTGGCAAAGCGCATCGAGTATTTCAGCGATGTGGTGGAAGGATTGAGCGGAACGGTGAGAACAACGCGCGTTGCGCGCGTGGTGCCGCGCGACTTGTAAGGCGGTGAAAACACATGAGCAAGGAACAACCCAAACTACACGAGCGGGTGCTTTTCCTGTTTTCCCCGGAGCGGGCAAATCGTGCATACCAAAATCGCGTCCTACGGGAACGACAGGCAGGAGACGGCAATCCGTCCAAGACGGGCAGGGGTACGGGAAACACGCGCATGGCGGCCACTGGCTACGGAAACCACGGCGCAAGCACTACACTGAACAGCATGATCGGGTGGATTGTAGGTGGCGGCAGTGCCGAGGATGACATCGACCTGCACGGCTCGCTACTGCGCCAGCGATCACGCGACCTGTTTGCGGGCGGTGGGCTGGCACGCAGCGGCCCGGCGACACTGACGACAAACGTAGTCGGCTGGGGCATCCAGCCCAAGCCCAAGATCGACGGCGACGCGCTGGGGCTTTCGGACGAGGCGCGCGACGAATGGGAGCAGAACACCTTGCGCGAATTTCGATTGTGGGCGGAAAATCCGATGTGCGACGCAGAGCGGCAGCAGAATTTCTACGGCTTGCAACAGCTTGCGTTTTTGAGCGAATTGGTAAGTGGCGACGTATTTGTGTTATTCGGCATGAAGGAAAACAAACGCACGCCATATACTACGACCATCCGTATCTTGGAGGCCGACCGGATTAGCACGCCCGACAGTCAGGAAGGAGAGAGCGAGAGCACTGAAACGGATAGCGGCGGACGCATTGTGGACGGCGTGGAGATCGACCGTGAGGGGACTGTAATCCGCTATCACATTGCCAACCGCCATCCCCTTATGGAGAACAGCACGCAAGCGGTGGAGTGGCAGGCGATTGAGGCCATCGGCAAGGACACAGGTTACCCCAATATTTTGCACATCATGACCGTGGAGAGGCCGGAACAGCGCAGAGGCATTCCCTTTGTTGCCGCACAGATCGAGCAGATTAAGCAACTCGACCGCTATCTTACAAGCGAGCTTGCCGCCAATGTGGTTTCCTCCATGCTCACGGCTTTTGTAGTGAGCGATTCGGACGACGGAAAATTCGGCATGGAGGATGCTGTAAACGACGACGAGAAGGTGACGGACGACGAACTGAAATTAGAGCTTGCGCCCGGCGCGATCTATTCCCTGCCGCCCGGAAAGAAGGTGCAGGAGCTAAACCCACTCCGCAACAACAGCGCCTTTGAAAACTTTGTATCTACGATGGAGACGTTGATCGGCGCGAGCATGGGAATCCCCAAGGAAGTTCTCGTGAAGAAGTACGAGAGCAATTACACCGCCGCCCGAGGCGCTTTACTGGACTTCTGGCGCGAGGTGCGCGTGCGCAGGACGGCGTTCAACAGCAGCTTTAACCAGCCTATTTACGAACAATGGCTTTCTGAGGCAGTAGCAAACGGGCGCATTGAAGCACCGGGTTTTTTCGACGATCCGGCTATCCGTCAGGCATGGTGCGGCTGCATGTGGATGGGTGCGAGCATGGGGCACGTCGATCCGCTCAAGGAGGTCAAAGCGGCTTCGGAGCGCAAGGAGAGGGATGGGGAAGCCCCAAGCTACGCTAATCGAACAGACCTT
>ENA-ORNG01001183-ORNG01001183.1-human-gut-metagenome-genome-assembly--contig:-NODE-1183-length-19586-cov-6.312938_pt1 | contig 19586 bp, 20 predicted proteins | sample MGYA00242113_ERZ509018 | MGnify/ENA primary metagenome ERZ509018 (study PRJEB26280, sample SAMEA2338711) | human gut metagenome | biome: human gut; feature: human-associated habitat; material: faeces... | reverse complement strand
TCCCGAGTGGCCAAAGGGGGCAGACTGTAAATCTGTTGTCAGTGACTTCGGTGGTTCGAATCCACCTTCCCCCACCAAAACGCCTGATATTCTCTGAATATCAGGCGTTTTTGCAACTATTTTCGGATTTCTGATTTTGTAGAAAAGTGGTGTTTTTCAGGCATCAACCCAGCAGAATTTTTCCTATAAATGTATATACCATTTTAGGGAACGCACTTCGTGAAAACCTGTGAAAATGGGCTTGACCCACACCGTGACCCACACGGCGAAATGTCTAAAGAGCGGCGGAAAGGATATGCGCGGTATCCTCTCCGCCGCTCTTTTTGTTTTTACATCATCTGTGCCATGAAATTGCCCATCTTTTCGGCAGCACTTTCCTGCATCTGCCGCGTGACGTGGGTGTAGGTGCGGAGCGTGAAGCCTGCGTCGAAATGGCCAAGCATACTGGACACTGTCTTTACGTCCACGCCATTTTGGAGCGCCAAGGTCGCGAATGTGTGTCGCAAGTCATGAAATCTCAGGTGTTCCAGTCCCGCGTCTTTCAGGATTTTCTTATGAATGTTGACCACCGAATCCGGGTGGTACATTTCGCCTGTCTTCGGGGACGGAAACATCCACGGGCTGCTGGGGTGCTTCTGATGTTCTGCGACCAACAGCTCGACCGCGTCCTGCGGAATTGAGATTTTGCGAATGGAGTTTTCCGTTTTCGGGCGTGTGATATCGGGTTTGCCTGCGTTGTTTCGTCCTGCCTGTTTGCTGACGGAAATCGTCTTGTTTTCGATGTCCAAATCTGACCATTGCAGGGCAACCAGCTCGCCTTTGCGCAGTCCGCTGATGAGTTCCAGATAGAATATGGGCAGGACGCCGCGCTGGTCGGCTGCCGTCAAATAGGATTTGATCTGCTCCGGCGGCAGGATCTTCATTTCGTGCTTCGGAATTTTCGGCGGTACGCAGTCGTCCGCTGGATTTCTGACAATCAGGCGTTCTTTCACTGCCCAGTCGAGCGCGTTGTGCAGCATTGTGTGGATGCCGCGGATCGTGGAATCACTCAACCCCGGCTGCTTTCCCTTCTGCGCTTCGCGAAGCCGACCATGCTCTTGTAGGTCTTTGTAGAACCATTGCAGATCGCGCCCTGTCAGCTTTTTGAGTGGAATATCGCCAATACGCGGCGTGATATGCAATTCGATGCCGCGCCGGTAATACTCGGCCGTTGGGAACCGCAGATGCGGCTTTGCGTATAGCTCATACCACGTTTGCAGCCATGTGCCGAGGGTGTACTCGTCTGCCCGACGCACATCGACGCTTCCCGCTTCTGCGACAGCTTTCGCCAGCTTTTCTTTCACTTCTGCCTGTGTCTTACCAAGGACGTTTTTAATCATCCGCTTGCCGGTCTTTTCGTCATATCCGGCTGTGTATCGCCCCTCCCAGCGCCCGTCCTTCCGCTTTCGAATGTTGCCTTCCCCGTTTGCCCGTTTCTTTGCCATGTCTGTGCCTCCTTTTCTTTGGTAGCACAAACAACTACCACAGAACCGGCACAAAGTCTACTGATTTTTTCGGAAGATCGGAATATTTTTATCCGGTTCTGCCCACATCGAAAATCCTTATTCTTTGGTTACTGCGGCGCAGTTTTTGCGCAGTCCAGCTTCCATCTTCATCCTTGACATCTTTCCTGTCTGCTTTATAATGGTATTATGTAAATTGAATTTTGCTTGGACTATCAAAAAATCTGCAAAGCAACCAATATTTGCGCAAAAGCAACCGATTTTTGGTTTACAAAAATCGCGGTATCCCATAAAATCAGGAGAGAAAGATATGACACTTTGTGAAAAACTGACACAGGCGCGAAAGGCTGCGGGGCTAACACAGGCTGACGTTGCCGCAAAGCTGAACGTTTCCCGGCAAGCGGTTTCGCGTTGGGAAAGCGGACAGTCGAAGCCGTCCACGGAAAAGCTGCTTGCACTGGGGGCGCTTTACGGCGTGTCCATCGACCAGCTTTTGAATGCAGAGGAATCTGTCGTAGAGGCAGTTTCTGATGAGCCGGAAGCCGTGCCGGTCGAACCTGTAATTCCCCAAAAACACCGTTCACGAACATGGTGGAAATATGCGGCTGCTGTACTTTGCGGCGCACTGCTGATGCTGGCAATTATCCTGAGCTTAAAAACGCCCAATTCGTCCGAAAAATCCATCGATGCAAGAAAGCTCAACGATATGGAAGCGGATTATGTTGGGAACGTCCAGAAAAACGGAGAAGGATTCGATTTCACATGGGACTGAAAACCGGCTGAAATGGGCTTTTATGGGAGGAAACACAAATGAAAAGGTCCTGTCTGCTTTCCGCATTCATACTGCTTGCATTGAGCCTCCTCCTGCTGAGCGGCTGTTCTTCGCATTCCCCTGACGAAGGCGCTGATGAGCCGAAAGCAGTCACATTGGGCGTGTGGAAGAACGACACGATCCTTCCGACTGTGAATGCGTTCAATGCACAGCAGGAGCAATTTCAAATTCGCCTTGTCATTTATGATAGCCTGGAGCTTATGCAAACGGAATTGATGGCCGGAAAGTACTGCGATCTCTACCTGCTGGAAATGGACAATTCGGCAATGGCAGCCAAAAGCCTGTTCGTAGATTTCATGCCAAGGGTCGAAGAGACGCTGAAAAATACAGAAAATGAAGTCGTTCCGGAGCTGCTGGATGCCATGACAGTCAATGGCGCGCTGATGCAAATTCCTTATTCGTTCAGCATTGGGACGTGCATGGGACTTCAGCAGTACTTTGACGGGCACGGAATTTCTCTTGAGGATGCGAATCAGGCGCTCAATGATCATGCGCGCCCAATATTCCCGGAGGAGTGGAAACTGAAGGCGAGAAACATTGCGTCAAAGGTGTCCAGCGTGTCAGGCATCTTCTTTGTGGACCGGCCAAAGGAAGAAGTCCAATTTCAGAAAAGTGAATTTGAGGAGTATCTGAAATTCTGGATGGACGGATGGGTTGTTCAGCAATCACAGGATATAGATTCCGATCTTGCCTTGTTGATACCGACGTTCATCGGAGACCCGGGCGAGCCTCCGGCAGAGGGCTATGTATATACCGGTTATCCGACGCTGGAAAATATGCCCGCCGGTTCGTATTTTTCGTTTGGAACGGCGTTCAGCATCATATCCGGCTCAAAAAATGTTGACGAAGCGTGGGAATTTATCCGCTTCTGCTTATCGCCGGAGCAGCAGCGGAGCGTTCGGGGCGGAATGCCCGTAAACAGCCGCGTGCTTCAGGAGCGGATCGACGAAAGGCTTGAGAACAAAGAGATCACAGAAGCCGATGCCGAATGCTTCGATGAATTATTGGACGAAACGGAATGGGTCCGTGCTTCGCCGGACATAACCGATATCTTCTCGGAGGAGATATCCGCCTGCTTTGAGGGAAACCGTCAAGTTGACGAGGCGGCTAGGATGATAGAAAACAGGCTCAATCTTTTCTTAGCTGAATCTGCGGAATACTAACATTTGCATAGAATTGGATGGAGTCTTACATATTAGGTCATTCGGAGTATGGCTGGATGAAACAGACCGCGAGGTGTCTATGAAAAAAGGATTCTATATCGTGATCGCAGCGCTTCTCGTCCTGAGCCTGACCGCCTGCGGCAAAAGCAAATCTACAAATTCTGTTCCGCTGGTCGATTGCAGCGATCGTGGTTCCGCTGTAGAAGGTGGCTGTTATCTCATGACAGAAGAAACGCCGGATGAGATCTGCGAAGAAGCAAAGGTTATTTTCTCGGAGAATCTGTCGCAGTGGGTTTCCGTGTTCGAGGGCGACGCGGGAGAATATGTGCTTGGGACTCCGTACCATACGCATCTTCGCCCCGACAATACTGATGTTTACAGTTTTCCTGTTCTCTGCAATGGTGAGTTCTGGAGAATCTTGAGCATATATAAACCAGACGGCGAAATACTCCATCAATTTTCTCCTACCGCAGAGAAGTTCCAGCGTTTACACAGCCTGTCATCACCGGAGAATCCCATCCGTTTTGTTTGGGTCGGGGACGTTCGGTATGCCGTCGTCGGGAATACCGCGGAAATCATCACGCATGAGGGCGGGGACATTCCGGATAACATTGGAGAGCTGGCCGTTCAAAGTGACCTGCCGGACAGCGTTGTCATTGATATCTCAAAACCGATTGCGATTGCTGAAATCGCCGCGGAAAATACTCCTGCACCCAATTGGAATGAAATCTGCTCCAACGTCCGAATGCTTCCGCAGGATTTCACTTTTGCTGTTGATCTCAATGACGGGTCAAGTGTAACGGTATGCGGGCAGAAAGTGTCTATGCAGAACCAGGTCATTGTTCCTTCTGCGGACACTGTAACGGTTGATACATTGCGGTCGGAAGTTCTCTTTCCTTTGCAGGAAACTTTTGATTTGATTGGTATCGCATGGGACATTCAAAATGATGTGCTGAATATGGCTTGCCAGTATCATATCGAAGCGGATTACGGAAAAGATCTGCCGCACCTGTGCAGCGTCAATATGCAGACGCTGCAGGTGTATGATCGGGATGGCGTCAGCTACATGACGCTTCCGCAGAAAGCGCAGGAGCAGGACGGAGTTTTATATATCCCGCTTTCATGGCTGGAACAGTTTTTTGCATTTCATGTATCGGATACCGAACTGATTCTCGATACGGAACAATATCTTGCGTCGCAGCCGATCAAAAGCGACGACGGAACACTGAAAAAGTGGGTCTATTTGAACCAAGACGAAATCCCGGAGCGGTTTGCAAAGATTCAGACAGAGGATCTGAATGGGGTGCCGGTAGAAGTGTGGTCGGACGGCAGCTTGGAACTGCGCGTATTTGAGGAAATGAACAGCGTGTTTTCTGTTACGCTGCTGGATGATTCCCACGAAACAAAACGAGGCATCCGTGTTGGCGACAGCGTTGATCAGCTATGGGAATGGTATCTAGAACAGCAGCTGGATGGAATGGTCACAAGGATTGGAAAAGAAGAATCCAAGCGAAATCAGGCAAAGCAGCAGTTTGCGCTGGTTCCATATGTTCTTTCCTACACACAGGAAGACGGTCTTTTGACGAGTATTACAATTTCTGCACCAGAATGAGTATGTTCAACGAGGAACGGATATTTTTCGAGGCTTGGCTGGATGAAGAAAACCGTATTGTGTCCTTTCACGAGATTTCGGACAGCCGGTACTACAGCGCGGAGGAACACGATTTCTGGCAGATGATTGTCAGCCTGATTTTGAACGGATACCGTGTGCAGTAAAGCGTGGATCTTTTAGAAGGCAGCTTGCAAGTTCTCAGGCTTGCAAGCTGTTTTTCTCTGTAAACTCAGAGTCGTTTCTGCTGACGAAGCACCTCCGGGAACGAGATCTGACCATTCGTTCGCAGCACCTCCTGATAGCTCATACCGCGCATTTTCTGGTATGTTGCCGCGTCAATATCCGTGTCCGACGCAAGGATGTGATTGCAGACGTTTTGCTCGACAGCCTGCTTCAGAAGCAGTTTGCCGATTCGATCTCCGAACATACTGAGAATGGCTTCGAGCGTTTCACCAAGGATCTTTGGCAGAAAGTCTCCGGCATATTCGCTCTGCAAATAGCCGCAGTAGAACAGAATTGCCTTTGCAATGAACTCGTTCTGTGTGCTGCATCCGTCGCTTTTGTAGTGTTCCTGCACCCGCTGCCAAACTGTATCCTCCATCCAAACTGTGTGGCGGCTTCGTTCTTCTGTTTTCATGTTCAAAACCTCCCGAAATCGTAATAGCGTCAAAATTGTCCTTGATTTTACTGGCTTTTTGCGGATTTTAGGAAATAACAGCGCCATTCCATTTTTGACAGCCGCAGAAAAGCGCCATTTTCATCCCCCGAAACTGCCCGCACTGCGGGCAGAAGTGGACGGGCTGGCGCAAGAAAAGCGTCAGGCCTTTCTCCTGCCTCGCCGCTTGCGGCTTCTCCCTCTGCCGAAATTCGCTCGCAGACGTCCTTCTTTTGCGCTTGCCATTCCTGCAACACTCCCGCACGTCGGTGCAACGTCCGGTCTTCGGGCTTCCGGCGGGTACGCGCTCGGCTGCGCTGCGAAAGCGGCACAAACCGCCAACACGGGCGTGACAGACTGTGACTGGCGTTTTGTCTGCGCTCTCAACCTGTGTTTTCAACAAAATCGGCATATTTTCGTCTTGCCGCATCCTCGTCCAGTTTCTGCATCTGCCGGTCATAGTCCTGTTGGAGCGCGAATTGAATTGGTCGGATGGTGAAGCGTAGATTGCCATTTCGCTTGCGACCATCCTTCGTTGTAACTTGCATCGGCTCTGTGACGAGCAGGTCGCGTTCTTCGAGTGAGCGGATATGCTTACGAATCGTATTCGGACTCAACCCAACCGCATCACCGATTTTTCGGTAGCTTGGCCAGCATTGGAATGTCTGCCGATCTTCGCAGAACAGCAGGTAGGCATAGATGGCGATTTCCGCTGCGCTCAGACCCAGCGAGAAGATTTCCTTTGGCAGCGGGAAGTAGTCGCGGACAGAATCGCGTGTCGGCCAGAGACTGCGCTTCACTCTACCCCTCCCGTGTGCTGCTCTACCCAGCGGATGAACGCTTCTTTCGGAACGACGAACGATTACCGATTCGCAGCGCGGGGAAATCTTTTTCGTGCATCAGCTCGTAGCTGCTGGACGGCGCGATGCCCAGCACCTTTGCCACGGTCGCTGCGTTCAGGAACAGCGGTAGTTCGTCGTAGCTCTTGTAGTTTGATTCTTTCATCTGTATTTCTTCCTTTCGTATTCGATGTCGCTTCATCGTTTTTCTATCCTCTATTTTGAACTTTAGCAGACCCGCTTGCATTTTGTAAATAGATGTGTTATAAAAATATTGATATTCTCTATTTTGCGATTTGCAACTTCGATTTCCGAAAGGTTTTGATCATTTATGTTCGCTTGCAGCGTGTGTTTTTACGGCACAGAGGTTTTGACCGGCAAACACTATTTCCAGAGCAACGAGATCTTGACCGCCTGTCTGAATCTACGCACAGGAGATCTTCGTGCGATTTTAGAAGAGCTGAAATTCCTGCGTCAGAAAATTCAGCTTCCAGAGGAGCTGGATATCGAGTTCAACGAGAACTATGACCGTTATGTGCAGCAGGCACAGAACCTGCTTTTCAAAATTGGGCGGCTTGCGAAACGGATTCCGCTGTATCGGGATGACCATAGCTTTGATGCGCCGCAGCTCATGGATTGTCTGAATCGGTTTTCACTTTGGGACAGCAATATTGGGCTGGAGCCGGACGTGGATTACTACAGCAGCGATTATGCAGGTGAGGTTGGGTTTTCCGTGACAGATGAGGACGGACATGCCACATTCTATCATCAGCACTTTTTCCCAGAACCGGAACTCGCCGCGTCTGACGAGGCAGAAATTTTACTGGTTCTTCGCGACTGCAACCATGCAACAGCCACGCTGTTTGACAGCTATATCACATTCGTTCAGGACGTACTGCGCGTGCAGACTACTTATGCAGAGCTTTTGGAGGATTATCTGCACGCGAAGCGTCGGTTTTTGAGTGAAGCTGAAATCGCATCCTGCCTGATGCAGTATCTGCGCAGCAGCGGCAATCGCAGTGCGCGTTTGCAGACTGCAGGTGCAGCGCAAATGCGTTACGAGATTATCCGCTGGAAAGACGGCGTTGAGCGGCTCTGCGAAACAGCTTTCTTTGACAGTCTCGGCGCATTTCTCTATACGGATTTCTTCCGTGGTTTAAATCAAAATTATCTGCCCCGGAAATGTGAGAACTGCCACCGGTGGTTTTTACTCACCGCCGGAAAGTATTCCAGCTATTGCAATCGCCCGCTGAAAAACGAGCCCAGCAAAACCTGCCGCGATGTCGGTTCCCGCAAACGGTATGACGATAAATGCAAAAATGATCCTATCTGGCTCGCGTACAATCGCGCATACAAAACGCACTATGCCCGCTACCTGAAAAAGAAAATGACCACCGCTCAGTTTGAGCAGTGGTCGCGGTATGCTGTAGAACTGCGGCAGAAGGCAGAGAACGGTGAGATGGAACTGGCGGACTATCAGAGGCAGCTGCGGATTTGACAAGCCCCAAGTTTATCCTGCATATTCAGTCCAATGCAGCATTCAGAAATACCAAATACAGTAAAAACCATTCCAATACCAAAGCATCAGCTCTGAAGCATATATAGATACAGCCACTCATAATCCATGACCTTTTCTATCTTCCGCAGCAGATGCTCTTTCGGCACCAGAGCCTCCAGGTCTACCATTACAACTTCTTTCCGTCCGTCTCTTCTCCATTCTTCCATACAGAACACCTCCGTTTCTTCTATTATACCAAAAACGGAGGCTTTCTTGTAGTTCTCAAAACAGGAGGACTGGCGTTTTATACTATTTTCTGATTAAATTCTTTCATCAGAAAGGTTCCGCCTTTGGCGTAACCGCTCCCATCTCATAGTGATCTTCATATTAAAAACTTCAATTCCATGAATGAAAGTTTTTAATTGAATATCAGTATTATACTATTCCTTAATTAAGCAGTTTATGCGAATTGCAAGTGCAAATTGGACACTCGGAAAAAAGCTGATGAAAGTTATCCACGCGCAGGAGCAGGCGCTGGTCTTCGAGAAGTTCATGAATGAGGATGCATACCAGATCGGCACGAAAATCAAGCAGGGCGTGGAAAAGCTCGACCATGACGTGGTCGATTCGATCTCCCTTGGCGACGAGCAGCTGTTCTATTACGCGATGCAGTCGATCCGCCCCATCAACCTCAGCTGACTTGGCAGAAAGATCCGCACAGCCAACATGTTCCGGCAGAGTTCGTATCTGGTCGGCCTGGAGATGGCAGCCAGCGGCGATACGTTTGCCGATTCCGGTCTGGAACCTGCAAAGTTCGCAGGTGTAGGCGGCTGCTTCCCGATTAACCTCAAAGGCCGCGGCTTCATTGGTGCCATTGCCGTTTCTGGCATGGAGCAGCAAGAAGATCATTGGCTGGTCGTTGATACCATCAGCCAGTATCTCGGCGTGGCGGTAGAGTCTGTACTGCCGCTCTTTAAATAAGAATAAGCGACTGCCGGTGCGTACGCCTGTGCGTTAAGGAACAGGCTTGCGCACCGGCTTTGCTGCGCCCCAGGCGAGCGGCGCGGGGGCTTTAGAATGGTGAATTTGGAACAATATAGAACAGCTGAGAGGGCTTTTGCGGAATTCTGCCGGAAAAGCGAAAAAAAACTTGACAATCGCCGCGCGATCTTTTATAATGCACCGAGCGCCACAACACAGGAGGTCAGTTATGCGGATCTGTTTCAAGCATGCCCAGGTATGGAAAGACGGCTCGCTCCGTCTGGCAGATATTCTTGTTTCAGACGGCAGAATTGTTTCTATCGGAGATCGTGTTTCCTGCCCTACGGATACTGTTTGTGTTGAAGTTCATAACGCAGTTATTTTTCCCGGTTTCGTTGATGTGCATGTCCATCTTCGTGAGCCGGGATTTTCTTATAAGGAGACGGTCCGCACCGGAACACTCGCAGCGGCGCACGGCGGCTTTGCCCATGTGGCGGCGATGCCGAACCTGAACCCGGTGCCGGACTGCAAGGCGTCACTGGAAGAGGAGCTGCGCCGTATCCGGGAAAGCGCCTGCGTGCATGTGCACCCCTACGGCGCAATTTCCGTCGGGCAAAAGGGCGAGCAGCTGGCGGATCTGGACGCGATGGCCCCGGAGGTAATTGCATTTTCCGACGACGGAAAGGGCGTACAGTCGGAGAGCCTGATGCGCGAGGCGATGGAGCAGTGCAGAAGGCTTGGGAAAATTCTGGCCGCGCACTGCGAGGACAATAGCCTGCTTCGCGGCGGCTATATCCACGACGGCGCATATGCAAAGACCCACAGCCACCGGGGCATTTGCTCCGAGAGCGAGTGGGGCCAGATTGCGCGCGATGTGCGCCTGGCAGAGGAGACAGGCTGTGCATATCATGTGTGTCACGTCTCCACGAAGGAAAGTGTTTCGATCATCCGGGAGGCAAAACGGCGCGGCGTAAATGTAACATGCGAGACAGGACCGCATTATCTGACCTTTACGGAGGATGATTTGCAGGAGGACGGACGGTTCAAGATGAATCCGCCGCTCAGAAGCAGGGAAGACCGCGACGCGCTGATCGAGGGACTTCTGGATGGAACGATTGACATGATTGTGACCGATCACGCGCCACACAGCCGGGAAGAAAAAGCCCGCGGACTGGAAAAAAGCGCGATGGGCGTTGTGGGTCTGGAAACCTCCTTTGCCGCCTGCTACACAAGCTTAGTGAAGCCCGGCGTTCTGCCGCTCGGAAAGCTTATGGATCTGATGCACGACGCGCCGATGCGCCGCTTTGGCTGCGGCACGGAGCTTGCCATCGGGCAGCCGGCAGATCTGACAGTCTTCAACCTGAGCGAGAGCTATGTAGTAGAGCCGGAACAGTTTTTGTCGATGGGTCGGGCAACGCCGTTTGCAGGCGTCACGCTCACCGGCGTATGCAAGATGACAATGATTGATGGAAAGATCGTCTGGAAGGAGGAAACGCTTTGAACGAAGTACGCTTTACACTGACAGAAAACGCGCGGCTTGCGCCGAATGTGTACCGGCTGCATTTGGCAGGGGACGCCTCGGCCATCAGCGCGCCGGGACAGTTCCTGGAGCTCAGTATTCCGGGCTTTTTCCTCAGACGGCCGCTTTCCGTCTGCGACTGGGAGGACGGAAGCGTCACAATTTTATACCGCGCGGTCGGAGATGGCACAAGGGCGCTGGCCGAAATGAAGCCTGGTCAGACGATTGATGCGCTGTGCGGCCTTGGAAATGGATTTGACGTGACGGCGTGCGGAGAAAAGACGCTTGTGATTGGAGGAGGCATCGGCGTGCCGCCGATGTATAGCCTTGCAAAGAGACTCCTTGCGGCTGGGAAAACACCGGCTGCAATTCTTGGATTTAATACGGCGAGCGAGATTTTCTACAAAGAAGAATTTGAAGCGCTTGGAATTGAGACGATTCTTGCAACCGCCGATGGAAGCGTGGGTAGCAAAGGCTTTGTAACAGATGCGCTGCCGGAAGCGTTTGACACATTCTGTGCCTGCGGGCCGATGCCGATGCTGCGCGCGCTGTGCGCCAGGACGAAAAAGCCGGGTTTTTTGAGCCTGGAAGCGCGGATGGGCTGCGGCTTTGGCGCGTGCATGGGTTGCACCATTGAGACAGCACATGGGCCGAAACGGGTCTGCAAGGAAGGACCCGTATTCCGAAAGGAGGAACTGATATGGTGAGGGCAGCAGTTTCACTCTGCGGCATTGAGCTCGACAACCCCGTCATTCCGGCCAGCGGAACCTTTGGCTACGGGTACACGTTTGCAGAGCTCTACGATATCGATTGCCTTGGAACCTTTTCCTTTAAAGGAACAACTCGCGAGCAGCGCCTTGGAAACGCGCAGCCGCGCATTGCAGAGGCGCCCGGCGGTATGCTCAACGCCGTGGGCCTGCAAAACCCGGGCGTGGACGCGGTGATAGCAGAAGAGCTTCCGCGGCTCAAGCAGGTTTTTCACAAGCCGGTCATGGCGAATGTGAGCGGGTTTTCGATCGAAGAGTACGTTGAGGTCTGCCGGAAGCTTGACGCATGCGAGCAGGTCGGCTGGCTGGAAGTGAATATTTCCTGCCCGAACGTCCACGGCGGCGGCCTCGCCTTCGGAACGGATCCGAAAGCTGCTGCAAGCGTCACAAGGGCAGTAAAGGCTGCGGTCAAAAAGCCCGTTATTGTGAAGCTTTCTCCGAATGTCACAAGCATTGCGGATATCGCCAGGGCGTGCGAAGATGCGGGCGCGGATGCGGTGAGCTTAATCAACACGGTGCTTGGCATGCGCATCGACCTGCGCGCGAAGCGGCCGCTGCTGGCAAACAAAACGGGCGGCATGTCCGGTCCAGCAATTTTTCCGCTTGCCGTGCGGATGGTCTGGCAGGTCTATGAGGCGGTCAGAATTCCGATCATCGGCATGGGCGGCGTGACGCGCGCGGAAGATGTGCTGGAGCTGATGCTGGCCGGAGCAACGGCGGTGGAGGTCGGCGCGGCAAACTTGGTGAATCCCTATGCCTGCCGCGATATTGTCCGGGATCTTCCGCAGGCAATGCAGAACTACAACATACAGAATCTGAAAGATATCATAGGAGGTGCACACCATGGGTAAAGACGTAATCATCGCTCTGGATTTTGACAGCCGCGAAAAGACGCTGGCCTTTCTCGATCAGTTCACAGACCGCAAGCCGTTTGTGAAGATCGGCATGGAGCTGTTCTATGCCGAGGGTCCGTCCATCGTCCGCGAAATCAAGGCAAGGGGTCACAAAATCTTCCTGGACCTCAAGCTCCACGACATTCCGAACACGGTCAAAAAGGCGATGGCGGTGCTCTCGGCGCTTGATGTGGATATGGTGAACCTGCATGCGGCAGGCACGCGCGCGATGATGACAGCCGCTCTGGAGGGTCTTACCCGCGCAGACGGAACGAGACCGCTTCTTATTGCCGTTACGCAGCTGACCTCGACAAGCCAGCAGAGCATGGAAGAGGAGATTGAAATTCACAAGGAGCTTTCCGAGGTCGTCATCGACTACGCGAAAAACGCGGAGCTGGCGGGACTTGACGGCGTGGTCTGTTCGCCGCTGGAGGCAGGCAAGATTCATGAGGCCTGCGGCAAACACTTTGCCACGGTCACACCCGGCATCCGCTTTGCAGACAGCAAGGCAGACGACCAGGTGCGCATCACAACTCCGGCACGCGCACGGGAGATTGGCTCTGACTACATTGTAGTTGGCCGTCCCATTACCCAGGCGGCCGACCCGGTTGCGGCGTATCTGCGGTGCGCAGAAGAGTTCGTGGGGTAAGCGATGCAGGAGCGTATCATTTTATTCGATCTGGACGGCACGCTGACCGATTCCGGTCCCGGCATTATGAAGGCCTCGCAGTTTGCGTTGCGCGCGTATGGGGTGGAGAGAGACTGGCAGGAGCTTGACTTTTTTGTCGGGCCGCCGCTTGACGAGACGTTCGGTCAGTTTATGCCGAAAGAGGATATCCCGGGCGCGATTGACCAGTTCCGCGTGTACTACCATGACGTCGGATGGTTAGAGAACGAGCCGTACCCGGGTGTGCGCGAGATGCTGGACACGCTGCAAAAAAACGGCTTTCGGCTGTTTGTGGCAACCTCGAAGCTCGAGAGCATGGCCGTGCAGGTGCTGGGGCATTTCGGCCTGGCGCCGTATTTTGAAGCGATCTGCGGCGCGCCGGGCGATAATACGCAAGCAGGAAAAAAGGTGAATGTAATCCGCGCGGCGCTGCAAAAAGCAGGCTGCACCGACCTTACGCAGGCGATGATTCTGGGCGATCGGAAGCACGATATCATTGGCGGCAGGCTGGCAGGCATCCGGACAGCCGGAATTTTGTACGGCTACGGAAGCCGGGAAGAGCTTGCGCAGGCAGGCGCAGATCTGATCTGCCGGACACCGGAGGAATTTACGAAGATCATGTTGTCAGAACAACAGGAGGACAAGCGCATGAACGCGACAGAACGCAAAATTGCAGAGGATTTACTCTCCATCCGCGCCGTATTTTTCCGGCCGGACGAGCCGTTTACCTGGGCCAGCGGCATCAAGAGCCCAGTCTACTGCGACAATCGCCTGATTCTCACTGCACCCGATGTGCGCACGGAGGTGGAGACGGCGATCATGCAGACCATTGAGCGCGAATATCCGCAGGCGGAGGTGCTGATGGGCACGAGCACGGCAGGTATCGCGCACGCGGCCATTGTCGGACACATGATGAAGCTTCCAATGGGCTATGTCCGCGGCTCGAGCAAGGACCATGGCCGGCAGAACCAGATCGAAGGAAGACTTGAAAAGGGTCAGAAGGTCGTAGTGGTGGAGGACCTCATTTCCACCGGCGGCAGCCTCATAGAGACGGTCGAGGCCCTGCGCGAGGCCGGCGCCGAGGTGCTGGGCGCGGTGTCCATCTTCACCTACGGCATGGAAAAGGGCAAAAAGCGCCTCGCCGAGGCCGGCGTGCGCGCCGTCAGCCTCACGGACTTTGACGAGATAGTCGCCGTGGCCGAGGCCGAGGGCTACATCCCCGCACAGAGCGTGCCGGGACTCATGGCCTTCCGAGCCGACCCCTCGGACGAGAGCTGGATGGGAGGAAGAAAATGAGACACCTTATAGACATACTCGACCTGAGCACCCAGGAGATAAAGGAGATACTGGACCAGGCGGACGAGATAATCGCCCACCCCGAGGAGTACCGGGAACGGTGCAAATATAAAAAACTCGCGACGCTCTTCTTCGAGCCTTCGACCCGCACGCGCCTTTCCTTCGAGGCCGCGATGCTGGAGCTGGGCGGCAGCGTTCTGGGCTTCTCCGAGGCGTCGAGCTCCTCCGCCGCCAAGGGCGAGAGCGTGGCCGACACCATCCGCGTCGTCGGCTGCTACGCCGACATCATCGCGATGCGCCACCCCAAGGAGGGCGCGCCCATGGTCGCCGCCATGCACTCTGCGGTGCCCATCATAAACGCCGGCGACGGCGGCCACAACCACCCCACCCAGACCCTGACCGACCTGCTCACCATCCGCCGCGAGCGCGGCAGCCTCGACAACTTCACCATCGGCCTGTGCGGCGACCTCAAGTTCGGCCGCACCGTCCACTCCCTCATCGAGGCCCTTTCCAGGAGCAGCGGGATAAAGTTCGTGCTCATCTCCCCGGAGGAGCTGAAGCTGCCCAGCTACATCAAGAAGGACGTGCTGCAGAAAAAGGGCCTGGAGTACAGCCAGGAGACAGACCTCGCCGCCGTAATGCCCGAGCTCGACATCCTCTACATGACCCGCGTGCAGCGCGAGCGCTTCTTCAACGAGGAGGACTACCTCCGCCTGAAGGACAGCTACATCCTTACCCCGGAGAAGCTGGCCGGGGCGAAAAAGGAACTGCGCATCCTGCACCCCCTGCCCCGCGTGAACGAGATCTCCACCGCCATAGACGAAGACCCCCGCGCCTGCTATTTCCGCCAGGCCCTCTGCGGCAAGTTCGTCCGCATGGCCCTCATACTGAAGCTGCTGGAGGCGTGACATGAACATAGATTCCATCAAAAACGGCATAGTCATCGACCACATCCACGCCGGCGGAGCCATGGAGCTCTACCGGCTGCTGCACCTCGACAAGCTCGACTGCACGGTGGCCATAATAAAAAACGCCCCCAGCGAGCTCATGGGGCGCAAGGACATCATCAAGATCGACTCCATGACGGACATTGACCTCACCGTCATCGGCTACGTGGACCCGGGCGCGACGATAAACGTCATCAAGGACGGCCGCCTGTTTGAAAAGCGCAAGCTCACGATGCCCGAGAAGATCGTGAACGTCCTGCGCTGCAAGAACCCGCGCTGCATCACCAGCGTGGAGCCGGACCTGACGAGTCCCGAGACCCACACCTACCGCTGCATCTACTGCGAGACCAAGGCCGAGAAGATGAACTGAAAACGCGCCGCTCCGCCGCCCCCGCAGGGGGACGGCGGAGCGTTTTTTCAGCCCTGCGCTTCCAGTTTTTCCACCATCTCCGCCAGGGCGCCTGCCAGCTCCTCGGAGAAGTCCGCGTCGGCGGCGGAGGTCTCGATACGCAGCTCCTCGCCCTCGGGCGAGGGCGAGACGCGCAGGGCGCAGTGTCCCGAACGGAGCACGACCCCGTCGTCCAGAGCCGCGCCGGCCTCCATCATCGCGCCCGAAACGGCCCGCATGAGCCTGGCCCTGTCCCGGCAGGCCACGCGCCGCTCCGAGCGCGCCTGGCCCTCCAGCGGGGCGCGCTCTTTCTGACCGCGCGGCTCGGGAGGCTTCTCAAAGGGCGCGTCAGGCAGGCGCAGCGCCCCGTCCAGCGCGTCCAGACAGCACTGGAAATATGCCCGCGGCGTGCCGATGTCGCACCAGTAGCCGGGCATGACCGCGCCGTGTATCTGCTCGCCCCGCTCCAGCAGCAGGGGGAAGAGCCCGGAGGCAAAGTCGAAGCTCTCGCCCGCCGGCACGAGCTCCATCGCCCGCGGCTCTATGACGTAGATGCCCGTGTTGACCAGGTTCGTCACCACCCGCTCCCAGGGCGGCTTTTCGATGAAGCAGCGCACGCTGCCCGCGGCGTCCGGGACGACGAGGCCGTAGCGCAGGGGGTCCCGGCTCTCGTAGAGCGCCATCGTTACCGCCGCGCCCGAGCGCGAGTGCTCGGAGATGAGGCGGCCCAGCTCGAAGTCACAGGCCGCGTCCCCGCTCAGCACGAGGAAGGGCTCTTCCCCGAGAAAGTCCATGCAGTTTTTGACCCCACCCGCCGTGCCGAGGGGCTGGTCCTCTATACGCCAGGCGAGGTGGACGCCCAGGGCGCTGCCGTCCCCGAAACGCTCTATGATGGGCGCGGGGTTGTAGCCCAGGGCGGCGCAGATCTCGGTTATGCCGTTTGCGCGCAGCAGTTCTATGGCGCGCTCCATGAGAGGCTTACCCAAAAGCGGTACCATGGGCTTGGGAAGTTCGCCCGTGACGGCCTTCAGACGCCGGCCCTCTCCGCCGGCCATGATAACAGCTTTCATGTCCATATTATTTGTGGCGTACGGAGAAATATTGTTGTAAAGATTGACCACATTTGATATAATAACAAACTACGATGATTATGGGAGGCTGCGCCCATGCAGGGAGATATCGAGGTCCGCGAATGTCTTGAGGCAGACGAGCGGGAGCTTTTCTGGCAGCGGCTGAGGGAATACTTCCGCCGCGACATCTTCCCGGGGGAAGAGGACTGCTGTCACTGCTCCGAAAAGTACAAAGAGAATATCGAGACCCTGCACGAGCGGCGCTTTGACCCCGTGAGGTACCTCTTTTTCCGGCGGGACGGGCAGGATATCGGCCTTGCGCTCAGTGTGGTCTACGCCTCGGAGGACGGCAAGCAGTTCATCCTGGAGTTCTGCGTTTTTCCGGAGTTTCGCGGAAACGGCACGGGCGCGGCCTGCGCCGGGGCGCTGCTGGCCTGGGGCCGGGAAAACGGAGCGAAATACGCTGAGCTCAACTGCTCCGACGAGCGGCGGGAGCGCTTCTGGTCCCGCTTCGGCTTCGCAAGGAACGGCATAGACGCGCAGGGCGAGCCGCTCATGCTCCTGCCGCCGGAGGAGGACGCGCCAGTGACCGTGGGCCTTGCCAACGGCATAGAGGAATTCTGGGCTCTGGAGCTGAGCTTCTTTGACGAAATGGGCCGCAAGGCGCCGGACAGCATGGGCCGCTCCCGCATGATAGGCGCCATGAGCGCGGGCAGGGTGGCCTTCATAACCGCGAAACGCCTGGGCCGGCCCGTGGGCCTGTGCTCCGTCAGTCGCTGCTTCTCCAGCCTTACCTGCTGGGACAAGGGCGTGCTGGACGACTTTTACATAGAGCCTGCTTTCCGCGGCAGGGGCGTGGCGCGCCTGCTGGTGGAAAAGGCCGCCGAATACTGCCGCAAACAGGGCATCCAGAGCCTCGCCGTCACCGGTTCGGACGCCGACATCGAGCTATACCGGGCTCTGGGCTTCAAAACCAGGCTGGGGACTGACCTGGCCATGCTGCTGCCCTACGAGAGCTGAAAAGGGAGGTTGACGCCGCCGTGAACAAAAAAATACAGAGGCTCGTGGAGCCGAACATCAGGCTGTACCTCTTCTTCATGGTGGCCTTCGCCGCGGCGAGCCTGCTATTCGAGCAGTACATCCTGGCCGCGGTGGAGGGCGGCATCATACTCTTCCTCGTCGTGTGCTCGCTCTTCGTCTCCCGGCGCAAGCGCAGGGAGCTCATGGAGTATATCGAGTCCGTCACCTACGACGCGGATACAGCCAAGAACAACACCCTGCTCAATTTTCCCCTGCCCATGGCCGTCTTCTCGCTCAACGATTCGAGGGTCATCTGGGCAAACCAGATATTCTTCAACATGTGCGGCGTCTCCGGCTCGCGCTTCGAGGCGCGGCTGGACGAGCTGGTGCCCACCTTCTCCGGCAAGTGGCTCCTGGAGGGCAAGACCCAGTACCCCGGCCTGCTGGCCATGGGCGGGCGCAAGTATCAGATACACGGCAACATCATCCGCCCCGCGGAGGAGAGCGCCGAGCCAGGCCACGGCTATATGGGCATAGCCTACTGGGTGGACGTCACGGAGTACGACGACATCCGCATCAAATACGAGGAGACCCGCCCCGTCATCGCCACCATCGTCATAGACAACTACGACGAGCTGGTGAAAAACCACCCGGACCGCATAAAGAACGACCTGCGCGACGCCGTGGAGGACAGTATCTCCCAGTGGTGCGACGGCAAGGACGGTTTCCTGAGGCGCTACGACAGGGACAGGTACGTCTTCATATTCGAGGAGCGCTGGCTGGCGGCTATGAAGGCGGAGAAGTTCGCTCTGCTGGAGCAGGTGCACTCCGTCGTGAGCCCCTCGGGCATACACGCCACCATCAGCATAGGCGTCGGCCACGACGGCTCGGGCTTCGAGGAGGACTTCCAGTTCAGCTCCCTGGCTGCGGAGATGGCCCTCTCCCGCGGAGGAGACCAGGCCGTGGTCAAGAACCGCTTCAACTTCGAGTTCTTCGGCGGCCGCGGCAGCGAGGTCGAGACCCGCACCAAGGTCAAGAGCCGCGTCATGGCCAACGCCCTGGCCGAGCTCATTGCCGACTCCTCCCGCGTCTTCGTCATGGGCCACAAGTTCGCGGACCTGGACGCCGTGGGCTCCTCCGTCGCCGTCTGCTGCATCGCGCGGAAAAAGGGCAAGCTCTGCCGCATCGTCATAGACCCGGTGAAGAACAGCTCCCAGCTGCTCATAGACCGGATGAAGAACGAGCCGGAGTACAAAAACGCCTTCATCACCCCGCAGGAGGCCATGCTCCAGGCCGACGGGCGCAGCCTGCTCGTCGTCGTGGACACGAACCGGCCGGAGCAGGTGGAGGACAAGAACCTCCTGGAGGCCTGCAACCGCGTCGCCGTCATAGACCACCACCGCCGCGCGGCGACCTATATACAAAACGCAGACCTCATGTTCCACGAGCCCTACGCCTCCTCGGTCTGCGAGCTCATGAGCGAGGTGCTGCAGGAGGTCGTGGAGACGGAGGACATCCTGCGCTGCGAGGCGGAGGCCATGCTCTCCGGCATAGTGCTCGACACGAAAAACTTCACCATCCGCACGGGCGAGCGCACCTTTGACGCCGCCGCCTTCCTGCGCCGCGCGGGCGCGGACACGACGGAGGTCAAAAAGCTGCTGCAAAACGACATGGAGCACACCGTCGCAAGATACAAGATACTCCAGAGCGCGCAGCTCTACCGCGGCAACATCGCCGTCGCAGTGCCGCAGACGCCGCAGGACCGCGTCGTCGTCGCCCAGGCGGCGGACGAGCTGCTGAACATCTCGGGCGTGGAAGTCTCCTTCGTCGTCTGCCCGACGGAGGACGGGGCGAACATCTCCGCCCGCTCGATAGGCGATATGAACGCGCAGATGATAATGGAAAAGCTCGGCGGCGGCGGCAACCGCTCCGCCGCG
>ENA-ORNG01001180-ORNG01001180.1-human-gut-metagenome-genome-assembly--contig:-NODE-1180-length-19615-cov-2.849233_pt1 | contig 19615 bp, 10 predicted proteins | sample MGYA00242113_ERZ509018 | MGnify/ENA primary metagenome ERZ509018 (study PRJEB26280, sample SAMEA2338711) | human gut metagenome | biome: human gut; feature: human-associated habitat; material: faeces... | reverse complement strand
TCAACTCCCTGCATATATCCACAATTTCAGCAGTTTCTTTGTTCTTGATTTCATTACCAATACTCCACATGATAACACTAGGATGATTCCTATCCCGTGCAACCATACTATGCAAATCTTCTTTCCACAATTTATCAAAGTATTGTGCATAATCATACTGATAATGACCATAGCGCCACATATCAAAAGCCTCATCTATGACCAGCATACCTAAGCGGTCGCAGGCATTGAGTAAAGCGGTTGAGGGAGGATTATGAGACAAGCGCAGCGCATTGAAACCAGCCGCTTTCAGTAGTTCTATTTTCCTTTCCTCTGCCCGGTCAAAAGCCTTTGCACCCAAAAGACCATTGTCATGATGGATACATCCGCCTTTTAGTTTCATGGATTTACCATTCAGCTGGAAACCATTCTCCGCACTAAATGCAATATTGCGTATACCTATTGAAATATATTCCTCATCTATAACTTTATCATCTTGCAGAAGACGGTTTACAACCTGATATAAGTAAGGATTGTCTATAGACCATAATTGCGGAGCAAGCACTTCCAACGCATGGCCAACCTCTGTTTTTTCTTTGTTATCCAATGTTACCAGTTGCTCTTTCCGAGCTACAGTATGGTTATTCTTATCTACAATCCGCGTTTCCAGAATCACTTTTCCGGTTACTTTTTCAGTATTTGCCAGAACACTCTGTACATGTACCTCTGCTTTATCCGCCGTTGCAACGGGAGTCGTGACAAACGTTCCCCAAGTTTCAAAATGAAGCGGATTGGTTATCTTCAAGAAAGTATGCCTGTAAATACCCGAACCTGTATACCAACGGCAATTCATACCTTCATTTTTCACACGGACAGCTATCAGATTTTCAGCTCCGAAACGTACATAATCGGTTATATCCAGTTCAAATGCAGTATATCCATAAACATGATTGGCTACATGGCGATCATTCACCCAGATATCTGCATTCATATAAATTCCATCGAAAGAGACAGCAATACATTTACCTTTTTCAGCCGCATCTATGTAGAAGTGCTTTCTATACCATCCCATACCACCTACAGTAAAACCACCTGCAACTTCCGTTGCAGCATCCGCTGTAAAAGGAGAATTGGTTCCAGGAATATCTTCAATACTCCAATCATGAGGAAGATTTATCTGACGCCATTGTGAGTCATCTAAAGATTGCTTTTCTCCTTCGGCGATATCTCCACGATGAAATAACCATGCTTCATCGAAAGATTGTTCCCGAAGTGTGGAATCTTTTTCCCCACAACTGCTCACACCAAATGCTATTAAGAAAAATAATAGGCTGTATAGAATTCTCATATTATTATATTTAGCAGAGCAAAGGCCGGCCTTCAGACAGGATCTTCATCCGGCCAGCCTCTATCTGGAATTTATTTCAATTATTTACCACCCCATTCCGGTGCCTGAACCAAAGCTCTGTTGTTGTCTAACTCTGATTGAGGTATAGGCCATACATATCCTTTTGACGAATCGAAGATATGAGAACCTGCCCCACCGTCTGCCCGGCATCTTTCATATGCTTTATCCATTTCTTTCCAGCGCATAAGATCAAAATAACGGGTACCTTCCAAAGCCAGTTCCACTCTTCTTTCATGCTTCACCACGTCGAGCAATTGATCATAAGAGAGATTGGAACCTTCGGCATCTTCCACCTTCGGCATCATCACATCAGCACGCTGACGCACCTGGTTCACCATTGACATAATTTCGTCTTTACCCGTATTTTGCTTAGCCAAAGCTTCAGCACGCATCAACAGTACATCGGCGTAGCGAATAACATACATATCCTGATTATCGGCAGCCCATGTAGTAGGCTGATTCTGATATTTACGCATGAACAACTGGAATGGGCTGTTCCAGGACCACCATGCATCACTTACCTTGCCGTCATACGTATCACCATTCTTCGTCATCAGTGTATACGTCAGACGCGGGTCGCGAGTTGAATCATCATCCGGATCATAGATTCCCGAAGAGGTAATAGGTTTGCCATCCTTGCAATAAAAATCGTTTGCTAAATTCGGATAAGGCAACTGCCATTCCATCGGATAACCATAGTTATAAGCTAAGAAACCACCCTCACCATTTTGTTGGTCGGTATTCTTAAAGCGAATGGCAAATACTATTTCTTTACTGGCACCACCAGCTTCCGTAAACAGAGTACTGTAATTCGGGTCTATCTCATATTGGCTCAGGTTAATAACCTGTAAAGCAGCATCGGCAGCCTCCTTATACATCTCGTTGTACAGGTATACACGGGTCAGTAAGCCCAATGCGGCACCTCTGGTAGCACGGCCTCTATCAGCCGTAACAGGTAACATACCTTCGGCAGTAATGTCCTTCAGGTCCTTGATTATATCAGCTACAATTTCTGATTTTTGCGACTTAGGTACCTGGCTCGTTTCAGTAGTCAACACATTAAACACCTTCGGAACATCACGGTACAGACTGGTCAGGTGATTATAAAACAACGCTCTGATGAACTTAGCCTCACAAACGATTCTTGTACCTGCTTCTTCACCTATCTTACCGTTCTCCAGCATTTGCGGTACTTTTTCAATAACATTATTGCATCGTGCAATACCTGCATAAGAAGCATTCCATACAGCCTTAGTAACAGCTGCTGTGGGGCTCATGGTATTGGTAGTGATCACATCGGGGCCCACCCACGGAATCCAGGCAAAATAGCCGTTATCCGTAGCAAATTCCAATTCACGCAAACTACAAGTATTTCCACCCGGCCAGCAAAATCCCAAGCTACCTTCACTTTGCAAAGCATCGTAGCAACCTACCAACGCTTTAGTCGCATCAGCCTCTGTATTCCAAAAATTACCGTTAGACAACTCTGACAAAGATTCACGATCCAGGAAGTCTGAACAAGAAAAGAGGGAAAAGGCTAATGACAAAATAACTGAATAATATATTTTTTTCATGATCTTCTTTATTTTAAATTATAATGTAATGTTTAAGCCCACAGAGAATGTCTTGGCATTGGGATAAGCATGACCGCGAGTATCGGTTCCATACTTTTCAGGATCATAATCGTCAATGCCGGTAATAGTCAGGATATTCTGTGCAGAAACATATATTCTTAAGCGTTCCAGTTTCGCCTTGCGAATCCATTCTTGTTTGAAAGAGTATCCCAATTCAATATTCTTCAGACGCAGGTAAGAAGCATCTTTCAACCAGAATGAAGAGGGTTGGCTGTTATAGTCACCATTACCCAGACGCGGGAAGTTCCCGTTAGGGTTAGCGCTTTCAGAATAACGATCCAGGAATGCCGTCGTAACATTACCCGAAACGGTAGGATAATCCATCACAATACGGTCTACACCGGCTACACCCTGGAAGAAAGCAGATAAATCAAATCCTTTGTAAGCGGCATTTAAACCGAAACCGTAAGTAAAGTCAGGGAACGGATTACCAATCACTGTACGGTCGTAAGTATCCACTACTCCATCCGGTTTACCTTCCGGACCGCTGACATCTTTATAACGGATATCACCCAACTTCAAAGCACCACCGCCAACAGAATTCTTTTCATTAGCTTCATCCACTTCAGCCTGTGTGCGATACAATCCATCGGCTACATAACCATAATAAGAATTGATAGGATGTCCTTCCAGATTAATAGACCAGTCTGTAATCCATGAATCTTTACCGTGCAGGTCGAGAATTTCATTCTTCACCTTACTGAAGTTGACATTTGCACCGAATTTCCAGTCGCCCCATTGATCATTATAACCTAAAGCGAATTCCCAACCTTCATTCTTTACTGATGCAGCATTCACATAAGGTTCAGTAGAAATACCCACAATTCCGGGAATGGGCAATTGCAGCAAAATATCAGAAGTCTTCTTGTAGAAATAGTCAGCAGTAAGGGTAATCTTGTTATTCAGGAAAGCGGCGTCTATACCTATATCCGTAGTAGCGGTTGTTTCCCATTTAATGTCAGGATTAGCCAATGAGGAAATAGCCACACCCGAAACTTTGTTGTCACCCCATACATAGTTATTACCCAAACCGATATACTGTGCAAACGGATAGTAACCGATCTCCTGATTACCCAGTTCACCCCAGCTACCTCTTAGTTTCAACTGGCTGATAAAGCTATATTTCTCCATGAAAGCCTCTTGAGCAATGTTCCAGCCCACAGATACAGAAGGGAAATAACCGGTACGGTTCTTTTTAGGTATTCTGGAAGACTCATCACGACGGAGGTTGAATTCAGCCAAATAGCGATCCTTGTAATTGTAGTTCACACGGCCAAAGAATGATCTCAAAGCAGCTTCGGCAGCATCTCCCTTAGCAGAAGTACTTAAAGCACCGTTCAATACGGTGATATTGTCGCTCGGAAGATCTTCACCTGTTGCCGTGGTAGAACGGAAATTATTATATTGGTTAGACTGCCCCAGCAAGAAGTTGAAAGCATGGCCGTTCACATCAAAGTGATAAGTAATAATGTTTTCGTTGATCCACTGAGTTTCGGAATAATAAGCATCGGTCAGGTAATTCTTACCACTACCTCCCACAGGGTTACCATACGAATCCTGAGGAATATAAGCAGGTTCAGCACCAATACTGTTCCATTGGTTATATTGATAAGCAAAGCTGGTCTTGATAGACAGGTTCTTAATCGGCTCAATTTCCAGGAAAGCCTTACCGTCGAAACGGCTGTATTTCTTCTTTGAGGTTATGGTAGTGGCATAAGCCGGATTCTTAATAGCCTGCATTTTATCGTTACCATCCACAAATCCCCATTCCCCATTGCTGTATTTATAAGGTACCGAAGGACGGGAATGCCATTTCATCTGTTCGAATACATAGTAAGTACCAATGGTAGGTTCCTCTACTTCTTCATGGTTACCAGAAACATTCAGTCCTAAAGTGATTATATCAATGAACTTGCTGTCAGCATTCAGACGGAAATTAAAACGGTCAGTACTTGTACCTTCCATGATACCATCCTGTCCCACATATCCTACCGAACCCATATAATGAGAAGTGGCATTACCACCCGACATAGACAAATGGTGGGTCTGAATAGGAGCAGAACGGAATATTTTGTCCGACCAGCGGGTATTGGCAAACAAATCCGGTCTCGATCCATCTTTCATTTGCTGAATCATTTCAGGGGTATAATTCGAAGTTACATCTCCCATAGCTTCATTCTGTTCATTATAAAGAGTAGCCCAATCCCATGAATTAATATATGTAGGCAGAACCGTAGCTTTCTGTACACCATAGGATCCGCTGTAAGATAGTGTCTTCTTGTCTGCATTTCCTCGTTTCGTTGTAACCAGAACTACACCGTTGGCAGCACGTACACCATATATAGAAGCGGAAGCCGCATCCTTCAATACTGATATGTTTTCAATATCATTCGGAGAAACACTGTTGAGGCTTCCCTCCACACCGTCAATCAGCACCATAGGATTACTGTCACCAAAAGTGTTTATACCGCGGATACGGATTTCCACATCTCCCTCAGCACCGGGTTGCGCAGAGAAAGAGCTCACGGTAACACCACTCATTCGTCCTTGCAGCAAACTGGAAGTATTGGATACCGGAATGTCTTTAATATCATTGACCTTTACAGAAGATACCGCTCCCGTCAGATTGGCTTTTTTCTGCGTACCATAGGCTACAACCACAACTTCATCGATCAACTCCGAGCTTTCTTTCAATACAATATTGATTTGCTGGTTTGCCCGGACTATTTTCACAACTTGCGTTTCATAACCTATATAAGAAATCACGAGATTTTGTCCTACTGATGCCTGAATAGAGAAATGTCCGTCTACATCTGTAATCAGACCATTCGTAGTACCTTCTACTACTACAGAGGCTCCAATTATCGCTTCACCGGCAGCATCCTTCACAGAACCTTTTACAGTTACAGCCTGTTGTGTAATGGCTGATGTTGAAGAACCGAGATCTTTTTCCGTTGATGCATAGGAGAAAGTTACTCCACCAAGGAATAGCAATCCGAAGATGATTCGTCTTTGCAAAACATGTTGTTTATTCATAATATTTTTAATTAAAAAGTTACTGATGCAAAAGTCCCTGTTTCTTTATAAACAGGATAACAGAAAAGCACAAAAGAATAACAAATTCCTGTATCCGCTATCAAAAACAGGAATTTGTTATCAATCGGCACGATTCTTTTATTTTTAAGCGTCTTCAAAAAGAAGGGGATCGCTTATTTTTTCCTACTTTTGAATATTGAATTTTAATCAGTATGCTATGAGTAATATAAGAAAGTGTTTGTTATTTGTATTCATGTTCTGTGCCACCTTCACTGCCGGAGCACAGAAGCTATTGCATTATGATTTAGCAGATGGATTATCAAGTTCTGAAATCACTTCTATCTGCGAAAATGACTATTATATGTGGATTGCCACAGAAGATGGGCTCAACCGTTTTGACGGACATCGGTTTAAAGTCTATAAATCGGGGAAAGCAACAAACAACAGTCTTAAGAATAATAATATAGAAACCTTGTTCCTTGATTCCAAAGGCTTGTTATGGATTGGCTTTAAGACCGGAGGAGTAGACATATACAATCCGCGGACCGACCAGTTTATCCACCTCAATGAGCAGGTTTCCGCCCCCATCCCTAACCGGATTGTTTCCATATTCGAAGACTCTGATCATAACATTTGGTTGGGAAGCTGGGAAGAAGGTATATGCAAATTAACTCCCAAGAATACAGAACGTACCAGTTTCACAGCCGAACGTAGCCATTCAGGAGCCATTGTCTCCAGTTTTGTGGAAAAGCCTAAAGGACATATATGGATCAGCACCTATACAGGACTTGTGATGTACAACTCCCGAAAACAAACATGGACAGACATTACTCCCAAGAACCAGACCATCACACAACTACACGACACCGGAGAAGACAATACACTGTATTACTCTTCATGGGATAATGCGCTCTATGAATTAACCTGGAGCCAACAACCCGAACAAGCCCGGACCATCCATCTGCATAACAGCAATACCCCCATATACCGCATAGAAGGAGAAGCAAACAAACTTCTGATCGGCACCTGGGGAGAAGGAATAAAAGTATATGATAAAGAGCAAGAGCGTATTTATCCACTACCCGGCACAGAACATCTGGGTACCACTTTTATCAATGCCATTTATAAAGATAGCCTTGATAACATCTGGATAGGTTCATACGGAAAAGGACTCTATAAGTACTCCTCCTCAGACAGGGGAATCAACCAGTTGCTCTCAATTCGTAAAACTCATTCTCCCATCACTTCTATCGCCCTTTTACAAGACAAAATATTGTTGGGAACCTTAGGTGACGGTATGTATCATTTCAATATGCGTACCTCTACTGAAAAGGAGAATTATAAAAGCAAAGACAAATTCAAGGACCATATCTTATCTATCGGGCAAAATAAGGATATTACGTTAGTGGGGCACGATGGCATAGGATTATTATATTCTTTCCAGAATAATAATTCACAGGAAATTCAATGGAAAGAATTTACGGCAAGCACTGAATTAGAAAAGATTACGACTTTCTATATAAAAGACAATAAAGTGTGGATAGGCACCAAACAAAACGGTCTGATGTCCCTATGCCTGGACAAGAAGAACCGGCAAATAAAAGATTATATCCATTATGACTATTTCAGTCGGGACAGGATAAACGCTATCATACCTTATCGTGACAATCAATTGTTTATAGCTTCACATAATGGGCTCTCCATCTTCAATGCATCAGATCAGGTCACTCTAAAAGACAAAATCATCGACCAGGAGATTGTGTACTCTATCATAGAAGATAAAAGTAATAAATGCTGGTGGATAGGAACATCAAACAATCTGTTGAAGATGGAAGTATCCAATGATTCACTGCAAGTTTCTACCGCATTCCCTACATACCCATTGCCGCAAGGGGCCATCAAGTCATTATTGCTCGATGATAACCAGAATCTATGGTTCTTTATCGGTGAGAAGATATTCTGCTACATAAACAGTGAACAGCGCATCTGCGAACCGAATATCAGCTATTGGGGCAACTCTTCTATCCTTTCAGCCGAAAAAATAACCTATGAAAACAAAGAATATATCCTGTTCGGCAATACCGAACAACTCATGATTGTGGATGTGGAAAAGGCGCTGCATCAGTATGATAAGACCAAACTCATATTGACTGATCTGGAGATCAACCACCAAAAGATACAGGTAGGCGATACGATAAACAACCGGGTGATTTTAAAAGAGAATACCGAATATATTCCTTCCATCACCCTGTCTTATGCCTCCAAATGGATATCCCTGTCCTTTACTGAAATAGGGGAAGCCAACTACTGCAATAAATACCTATACAGGATGATCGGTTTTACCGACAGCTGGCAATATCTCGATATGTCCGTACCTCTGACCTTCTCACAACTTAACCCCGGCACATACACCCTGGAAATTATGAAATATAACGAAGAGTCAGGTACCAAGCCATGCTGGTCCATGAGCATTATTGTCGCTCCGCCCTGGTGGAAAACACCTTTGTTCTATTTCATTTCCTGCCTGATTATCCTGTTGAGCATCGCACTCATAATATATATGATTATCAGACACTACAGAAGAAAGAGTATACAAAAGATACAGGAGATGGAGACTTTGAAGAAAGAAGAACTATTAAAAGAAAAGGAAAGTTTCTTCGAAAGTCTCGGGCACGACCTGATTACGCCTTTATCTTTGATACTGGCACCTGCCAATGATATGTTGCGTGAAACCAAAGAAGATGATATTCAGTATGAAAGGCTGTCCATTATCACCAAGAATGCTGCATTCTTATCCGATCTGTTTTCTACAATCCTTGACTTCAAGCGAGTGGAATTCTCTGAAGTAAAGATAAACAATAGAAACATAGAAATCGTATCATTCTGCCGCATCATAGTGAATGCATTCAATTATCTGGCAAGCTCTAAAAAAATCCAGCTATCCTATCAGGCCAACATCCCCTCCATACATATATGGATTGACAGTGTGAAGTTTGAAAGGATTTTATATAACTTACTGAGTAACGCCATTAAGTACACCCCCGATCAAGGCAGTGTATCGGTGGCACTGGAATATATAGATGGACAATTGAGTGTATTCATAAAAGATACGGGACCGGGTATCAATCAGTTATACCAGGCAACTGTATTCAATAAATTCTACCGGGAACCCCAATACAATAAGGAAAACACTCCCAACGGATTGGGCATAGGATTATATGTCGTGAAGAAATTCGTATCAGTAATGAACGGCACAGTTTCTATTGACTCACAACCCGGACAAGGCACCACACTGTGCATCAAACTACCGGTAGAGAATTCAGAAGAATATCAGGAAACAACTGATATTACCGAATTTAAAGCACAGGCAACCAATATAGAGAACAGTGCCACCATATTACTGGTAGAAGATAACGAACAGATACTTAAATACCTTGCAGGCAAATTAGCGGAGCACTTCAACGTAGTGACAGCCACCCATGGAGAAGAAGCCTTGAAATTAGTAGGTGAGTATCTTCCTGAAATCGTAATATCGGACATCATGATGCCCGGTATGGACGGTCTGACACTGTGCCGCCATATAAAGGAAAATTCCCTTTATGCCGATATATTCGTTATATTACTGACTGCCAAAACTTCATCTGAAGATGAACTAAGGGGTTATAAAGAAGGCGCTGACATCTATATCAAGAAACCTTTTGATACGGAAGCATTGATCAATCAGATCATGAATATCCTGAATACGCGCCAGAAACGAAAAGAACAACTCCTAAAGAACCTGATAGCCAAAGACAGTGATACCATTGAGTTCAATTCCAAGGAAGTATTCCTGCAACAGGCCATGAAGGTGATAGAAGAGAATCTGGATAAGGCGGACTTCAACATTGAGGAATTCTCAATAGCCATGAATATCAGTAAGACAGTGCTTCATAAGAAGTTCAGAATGCTTATCGGGCAGACACCCAATCAGTTTATCCGGGCTATCCGGCTTCGAAAAGCATCCGAGCTATTGATAAACAGTGATTTGTCAATAGCGGAAATAGCCTACCTGACCGGCTTTAACCAAGCACATTATTTCATCAAGTGCTTTAAGGAAGTATATAATGAAACACCCAAGAATTTCAGGGATCTGAAAAAAGGAGACCGATAACCTCAAAAAAGGGATGACTGTGAAACTGTTCCAGTCATCCCTTTTCCAATCTTATTTCTTTTCAGCAGAATATCCAACCTCGTAAACTTCCAATAAGCAGTGTTCGCTATTCCCATCTATAGCGGTACAACTTATTTCTAACGGACGTCCTTCTTTTATATCGTCAGCAGAAACCTCTCCTACCGCCCATGACAAGCCGCACCAGATCATCTTATCATGCGATTTCTTTATCGGAACAGAACGCTTGCCCTGCTTTACTTCTATATTGAAGAAATGGTCCATTTTAATCCCGGTAGGAGGAGCACCGCCCCACGAACGGAATGCTTTTCCATGCTCATCCAATTGCTGAAAGAGAATCCGTACAGTTTTCCCTTTCGAAGGGGTGTAATGTGCCTGCAAGGTATGCTCATTTTTCTTTTGCACATCTATTTTTACCTTTTGAATTGTTGCAGGGATAACGATATCTTTCTCAATACCTAAATCATACTCCCGGGTACTGAACTTGCCGTATCCGACAACAACCATCTGTTCCGGCCCCAATTCCACAATATTCTTTTCTAAAACAGGCATAAAACCACTGTCCGTAAAAAGCACCCTCCCCGTTCCTGTCGCTTCAGGCAACATTACTTTGGCTTTCTCTTGTGATGCGTTTACCACAGTATAAAGTTTTCCTCCTTCAGTGGAAGCCATGTATCCGTATGGCAGCGCTTTGCCGGGGATAGCCCCGAATGCTGAAATACTTCCATACTGCTGTACCTTCATATACAATTGCTGCACTTTAGCCATCCAGCGGGCATCATCATCACTTAGCAAATCAATATTTCCATGACAGACATTCAGCCAGCCCCCGCGTGCCATCGTCAGAATCATCATGCCTTTCCAAGCATTTAAAGCCCTGTTATAACAAGTACCCGTGGTACCAATCATAAAAGCACAGTTGTCAATGCGCCGGACCGGTACTCCGTTAAACAAGTATTGAAAGGTCATGTGATCCGAATACAAATCCTGTGAACGCCAGAAGTTCATCATCGGCACATCGGATAAGCGGGGATCACCGCAATACATCGTATCAAATATTTCCAGCCAACGCAGGTCTACCGTTTTTCGAAACGGGGTAACCGTATTTTCCATATCACCCCCAAAACCATTGTAGCCAATAAAAAGTACATCCGGATTCCTATAACGAAATTCTTTTATGGCAGAAATAAAGGCATTTTTATTCTGTTCCTCAATATCAGTAGGCAACATCGTACATTTGGCATCAGGAGTTGCCGCATCAAAATAAGCAAAATCAAATTTGAACATCTTAATACCCATATCCGCGTACATTTGCAGGGTCTGCATAAGATGGTGCAAATATCCTCCCCTGAACAGACAAAGAGTTGTTCCGTCTTCCGCCACAGAGCTTTCCCATTCCGGAATAATCTTCATCGTATTTGCCTCTCCACCTATGCGCAGCAGGTTCGTAGAAAACCACAATCCGGGCTTTATTCCTTCTCTTTTACACGCATCCAGCCAACGTTTGGGACCTTCCGGCCAGCAGTCCGGCCTCCACTTACGATATCCTTCATTCACATCAAACCAGAATGCGTCCATCATATAATAATCCACCTGTACACCCAATTTTTTCAAACGCACAATGTGATCCAACTCTTTCATTGCCAATGCCTCATCCAGAGGAATGTTATCAGACAATTCATCATAGGCGGACCAATTGTTATAGACAAATACAGGTTTGTTTAATCTTGCCGTTCTATTTTTATTCCATCCGTCAGATACATTCTGCGCCACTCCAGGAATGAATATGCACAACAACAGCAACAGGATATTTATTCTTATTCTATTCATAAGTCATATCTATTTTTATCAAAGACTGTTTATTCACCGGAAAACTTAGTCCACCACTTCAAAAGTCAGTTTCCGGCCACCTACCGACACTATAAATTCACCCGCCTCCAAAAAGCGTTTGCCCGTTGCATCCGTATAGCTCAAATCTCTCATAGGATCAATCTCAAACCGAAAGACTCTGCTTTCACCAACCTTCAACGATTGTTTTTCAAAGAATTTCAGTTCTTTCATAGGACGGGAAATGCTACAAAACGGATCAGACACATACCATAGCACAGTTTCTTTTCCTTCCACCTTACCCGCGTTAGTCACTGTAACCTCGGCTGTTATCTTCTGATTCTTTTTGATTTTCAAGGAAGAAAGTTTTGCATCAGAGTAAGTAAAGGTAGTATAACTCAATCCATACCCGAACGGATACAGAGGTTCGGTAGGAATATCCTGATAATCCCCCATCGCATCGAACGGACGGGCAGACTGTCGCATATTATAGTAGACCGGTATCTGACCTGTAGACAGCGGGAATGTCACTGACAACTTTCCGGAAGGATTTACCCTGCCCGATAAAATACCCGCTAAGGGAGTTCCTCCCGCAACACCGGGCTGCCACATCTCAATGATAGCTTCTACCTGAGGTTCCAATCTGATCAACTCAAGAGGGCGACCACTGGAAAGTACAAGTACAATGGGCTTATTCGCCTGCTTCAAATGCAAAAGCAACTTTTCCTGAATATCGGGCAAAGCAATTGTAGAGCGTGAAGCATTCTCTCCACTCCACTGTTTGGACTCACCTAAACATACCACTACTACATCGGATGCCTCAGCCGTTTTCAAGGCAGCGGAGAAACCCGATTCATCATTTCCATCCAATGCACAGCCCTGCTCATCATCCAGCCGCACTTTATCACCAAATTCTTTCTGCATTCCTTCATAAATGGTCTCCACATCTTCGGCCTGACCTTTAAAAGCCCAGGCACCCAACAAATCGGAACGATCCTTGACCATAGGTCCTATCAACGCAACTCTTTTAACCGTTGAAGAAAGAGGCAACAAGTTCTTTTCATTCTTCAACAGCACCATTGATTCTTCTGCCAGACGCGCTGCCAAAGCAATATCCTCTTTCTGCAAATAACGTTCCTGCTCGGTCAGCTCTTTCGTATAAGGTTCATCAAATAAGCCCAGGCGGAATTTGACCCGAAGTATACGGGCAACCGCATCATCTATCTGCGAAATTTCTATCTTCTTTTCAGCAACCAACTGCTCTAAATATTCATAATAAACATTGTCCCGCATATCCATCTCCACACCGGCATGGAAAGCCTTATACGCAGCTTCTTTGCGATCCTTGGCAACACCCTGATAAATCAGCTGCTCTATTGCATTCCAGTCAGATACGACAAAACCGTCATGCCGCCACTTATTCTTCAGTATTTCAGTTAAGATGTAATGGTTTGAAGTAGCCGGTACTCCGCTAATGTCATTAAAACTGCTCATAAGAGTGGCGGCACCTGCTTTCACACAGGCCTCATAAGGCGGTAGATAGGTTTCCCACAAGGCTTGGGGTGATATATCCGTATACCTGTAATCCCGTCCGCCTTCGGATACACCATAACCTACATAATGTTTCAGGCAAGCTGCGATAGAATACGGATCAGACAGTTTCTCGCCTTGGTAACCTTTCACCGATGCTACACCAAAGACTGTATTCAGGTAAGGATCTTCTCCATAACATTCGGAAATACGTCCCCAACGGGGATCCCTCGCCACATCAATCATAGGTGAAAATGTCCAGTCAATACCCGACAATACAGACTCCTTAGCAGCCATCCCGCAAGCATGAGTCACTAAATCAGGATTAAAGCTACAAGCCTGTGCCAATGAAATCGGATACACCGTACGCAACCCGTGAATCACATCAAACCCAAAAAGAATGGGTATCCCCAGGCGAGATTCTTCCATTGCCTTACGCTGAATCCGGTTACGCAACTTCGGATCGGTATGGAGATAAATCAGCGAACCAATCTCCGCCGGAAGATTTTTCACCTCCGTACCTATATTATTGGGATTATCATTCTCCCCAAATGTATATTGATTCAGTTGAAGCACCTTTTCATGCAATGTCATCCGATTCAGCAAATCTTTCACTCTGGTTTCAACAGGCTGTCCCGCATCTTTATAAACCGGTTTCTGTGACCGGACAGATAACCACGGGAGCAAAGCCGATACGAATAAAATCAATAGTTTTCGCATAGTATCATGTTATTAATTAATCCCAATCATCAGTGCGGAAGGAAGATACCGGCAGACCACCTGTACCAAATAATTCCGCCTTTACAAAATCCTTAAATGCATATCTCACAGCTTTAGGCTCTGCCACATACTTGCATGTGACTACCACAGTACCTTTTTCCTCATCAATATAGGCGTCCGCCTTATGGAATACCTTATTGTCTCCGGATATCTCAAACAGTTCCAGAGTCTTTCCATAGCTGGTAAGCCCATTAAATTGATTGTCAAAATGAATAATAGCCTTATTTCCCTCAACCTCCATTTTACTGAAAGTCGGACTTTCCGCTTCAAATCCTTTCATTCCATAGGTTTTAGAGAGTGCCAGCATGCCCAAACGGTCGCCTACTTCTTTTTTCCTCCTCGGATGGATCAGATATCGCTCTCCTACATCCAACAATACTGCCATTGCAGAGTTTGGAATTAACGTTAGGCACTGTCTTTGCGCTTCCCGTTGATAAGCCGAAACTTCCGGCCATTGAGGTGTGAAAAAGTTCCACTCTTTATAATCGTAAGGGGCAATCTGTGCATAATAGAAAGGTACTTCTCCCAATCCCCAGGCTTCGCGCCATTTACTTACCATGGCAGCAACCGAGGGAGCATAACGGGGCACATTGAAAATATTAGACTCACCCTGATACCAGATAATACCTTTTATGCCATATCCCACCAGTGGGTGAATCATGCCATTGTACAGAACCGTAGGCACATTACTAATCCACGGAGAAGTTTCATCACTCAATGGCGGTACGGGGATATCATCAAATTGTTTACAAGCTTCCGCATTCATCCATGCTTCGATGTTGGAGCCTCCATAACTGGCATTGATAATACCGACCGGCACATCCATATTGCGCTGTAAGAAATCTGCAAAGAACCATCCCACAGCCGTACATTCCGCTACATTCTCCGGAGAAGCCTTCACCCATTCGGCCTCAAAATGTTCCAATGGTTTATAGGCCGCTAAAGTAGGTATATTAATGAAATGTATTTGCTTTTTTGCTGAAGACAATATGGCCTCTGTAGATCCCAGTACCGGCTGGCAATAATATCCTTTCAACGGCATACTCATGTTGGACTGTCCGCTTGCCAACCATACTTCTCCCACAAACACATTCTGAAAGACTTTCTTCTTATTGGCAGTGACTGTCACCTCATAAGGTCCTCCGGCAGCAGGCGTAGGTACGGCTATCTTCCAGGTACCTTTAGAATTAACAACTCCCGTATATTCTTTATCCGGATTCCATGAAGTGGAAATAGTCACTTTCGTTCCCGGTTTTCCCCAACCCCAGAACGGATTATTTATCTTTTGCTGCAACACCATATTGTCACTGAAAATATCAGCAACCTTAAACTCCTGTGCCTCAGCAAAACATACCAAAGCAAAAAGGAATACCAGATTTAATAATACTTTTTTCATCTATCGGATTTCTATTTATTTATGAATATAATTCTTTTCGCAAACTCATTTACCTTCATATTCAAATCAGAAAGGCTATGTATTTCCTTATTCTGCACTTTCAGGTTATGAATGTATACTCCATCCACACCAAATTCTTTATTCTTCCCCAAGATCTGGGAAGTCACTTGTTGCAGGCCACACCCTACATGTACATTATTTATCCGGACATTATTAATCGTACAATTTCCCACACATTCCCGCCAACTCTTATCTGTTATTTCAAAATCGATCAGGCGGGGAGATTCAGTACCATTGAAATCGAACTCTTCCACAAAGATATTCTCAAACTTGATATTTTCAACACGGGTGGAGTCATAGGCATTTATCACCAAAGCACGTTTACATTTTACTACATCTATATTCCTGAATGTTATATTCTTGAAATATTCTACCCCTGTTTCCGTACCGATCTTAGTTGCAGCAGAATTACTGACTGTCAAAACATCATCAAACAGTATATTCTCGGAAGCAAACAATCGTTCCTTATCAAGGCCCTTTACCACCAGGTTGTCATCACCGGCATGTATCACGGCATGTGTGACCGAACAATCAACAGAAGAATCAAAATCAACGCCATCCGTATTAGTCCAGTTCTCATAAGGACGGTTATTGAGTATCTTTATATTCTTCAGATGGACATTTCGGGAACGATAAACCCTCGTATTCCAAAAGGAAGGATCACGGAACATAACACCATCAATTAATATATCGTTGCAGTCCGATGCATATAGTAAATGAAATCCGGTACCGCCATTACTACGCAGTCCGGACCAACCGGAACCATCAATAATGCCATAACCTAATAAACGGAAATTTGAAACGTTATCCAGACGGATTAAAGACTTATCCGTATAATCTTTCACATCCTCACTGCCCGATAGCAAAGCTCCTTCTGATAAGACAACAGATATATTGCTCCGCATATTCAATTCTCCTGTTTTATATATGCCCGCAGGAAAATACAGAACTCCATTCGTACGGGAAACATCATCTATAGCCTTCTGAATTTTCGCTGTTTCAATACTTTTTCCTGTATTGTCCACCTGATAATCCATGATGTCTGTTAGAGAGCCTTTAGAGGTATCGGACTTGTAATCCTGCATTTTGTCAACCAAAATAAAAAGCTCTTCAAGCCTGTTTATTTTGACCAGCAAATAAGTGGGTTCATGGAGAGAAAATGAAAGAACATGATCCTTGACCTGCCCTTCAAATTGCTTTCTTTTAGGACTAATGGAGTAATATTCAATAGGATTATCTATCTTGATTTCTATTGTCATGGGCTCTTCACCATCATACGTAATCCTAGTATAATGAATAGGAACATCAAACTTCTCCAGTTTTTCAACAGTAGCAGCCTGTCCGTTTACTCTCACTTGAAATTGATCACTGAGCGGAAGATCTCCTATAGCTTTTATGGTATAAACTTCTTGTCCGAAACTCACCAAAGGCAGAATTCCTAAAAATAAAAATAGTACAGATGTCAGGTATCTCATATAAAACATAAAGGTTCACTTATTTTTTAGTTCACTAAATGAGTCACTATAAAAAAGCACTGGTGCAAATATAGCGCTATAGGGTAAGAAGTGATAACATAAAACCACCCAATAATAACACAATACTCCACAATATGCTTTCTCGCTGTTTTAATCTGTTATAATCCACAATTTAAGCTCTACAAATACTCTGTCAGCCCGAAAGATTTTCGGACTATTCATAAAACTTGATGCCTGAACAGTTCTGGTCAAAAACTCTTTTCAGCTGTACCCGATTCGCATTTCCTTCGCTTCTATAGAAGGATGAAAATAGCGAAGCAGATACGAAGAGGGTACGAAGGAGGTATAAAGGAGGTACGAGGTGGAATAAATTGTCCTGTTTTTCTGCCTCGTAAACAGCTAAATTCGTATCTTTGACAAATCATTCAGCAAGTAGATTTCCTTATGGCAAAAGAAAAAACGGTTTATGTGTGTAGCAACTGCGGACAAGAGTCTCCGAAGTGGGTAGGCAAATGTCCGTCGTGCGGAGAGTGGAACACGTATGTGGAAGAAGTGATACGAAAAGAAGTCGTAAACAAACGTCCGGTATCCGGGATTGAGACAGAAAAGCCAAAACCCATCGTTCTCAGTGAAATAGAAGCGGATGATGAACCGCGTATCGACTTGCATGATGAAGAGTTGAACCGGGTGCTGGGAGGCGGATTGGTTCCGGGTTCTCTGGTGTTGATTGGTGGAGAACCGGGAATCGGTAAATCTACTTTGGTACTACAAACTGTGCTTCACATCCCTGAAAAGCGCGTTCTTTATGTATCGGGTGAGGAAAGTGCCCGTCAGTTGAAATTACGTGCAGACCGGTTATCGCACAATTCCACAGATTGCCTCATCGTTTGTGAAACATCATTGGAACAGATTTTTGTTCACATCAAGAATACCCGTCCGGAGTTGGTGATCATCGACTCTATACAGACTATTTCTACGGAAAGCATTGAATCCTCCCCGGGAAGCATCGCACAAGTGCGCGAATGTTCTGCAAGTATCCTGCGCTTTGCCAAAGAAACGCATACCCCGGTATTGCTTATCGGGCATATCAATAAGGAAGGCAGCATTGCCGGACCGAAAGTTCTGGAACATATCGTAGACACGGTGTTGCAGTTTGAGGGTGACCAGCATTATATGTATCGTATTCTGCGTAGTATCAAGAATCGTTTCGGCAGTACAGCGGAATTGGGTATTTATGAAATGCGTCAGGATGGATTACGGCAAGTCAGTAATCCGTCGGAGTTATTGCTGAGCCAGGATCATGAAGGGATGAGTGGCATAGCGATAGCTTCGGCTATAGAAGGGATACGCCCGTTCCTGATTGAGACACAGGCATTGGTGAGCAGTGCGGTATATGGTAATCCGCAACGTTCGGCCACGGGATTTGATATTCGAAGAATGAATATGTTATTGGCAGTACTGGAAAAACGAGTGGGCTTCAAACTGGCCCAGAAGGATGTGTTCCTCAATATTGCCGGAGGACTGAAGGTGAATGATCCGGCAATAGACCTGGCGGTTATCAGCGCTATACTTTCCAGCAATATGGATACGGCTATTGAACCGGAAGTCTGTATGGCAGGGGAAATCGGTCTGTCCGGAGAAATACGTCCGGTGAACCGAATTGAACAACGGATCGGTGAAGCGGAAAAGTTGGGATTTAAACGGTTCGTGCTACCGAAATACAATTTACAAGGAATTGATACGAAGAAAATTAAAATAGAACTGATACCGGTGAGGAAGGTGGAGGAGGCATTCAGGGTGCTATTCGGGTGATTCACCACAGAGTAGCACGGAGTTTCACTGAGTTTAAATATATAAAAAATGGATATAAATGATATAACAGGATTAATATTGAAAAAGGCCTTTGAAGTACATTCAACATTAGGACCTGGATTATTAGAAAGTGCCTATGAAGAATGTTTATTTTATGAATTGTCTCAATGTAACCTGTTAGTTGAAAGGCAAAAAGCATTACCTATTATTTATAAAAGGATAAAAGTGGATGCTGGATATCGATTAGATATAGTAGTAAATAATTGTGTTATAGTAGAATTAAAATCAGTAGAGACGTTACACCCTATTCATACTTCACAATTAATCACCTACTTAAAACTATCTAATATAAAACACGGATTACTTATCAATTTCAATGTAAAGAGTTTAAAAGAAGGTATCAAAAGATATATTGTTTAATTAATAATTAACTCAGTGGAACTCTGTGTTACTCTGTGGTGAAAAAATAAATTATGATACAAGAATACCAACTACGCGTGCTACCCGAAG
>ENA-ORNG01001177-ORNG01001177.1-human-gut-metagenome-genome-assembly--contig:-NODE-1177-length-19637-cov-23.869063_pt1 | contig 19637 bp, 16 predicted proteins | sample MGYA00242113_ERZ509018 | MGnify/ENA primary metagenome ERZ509018 (study PRJEB26280, sample SAMEA2338711) | human gut metagenome | biome: human gut; feature: human-associated habitat; material: faeces... | reverse complement strand
TAAGAAGGAAGGAGAGTTCTCCTTCCACAGCCATCTGGCCAGCTTTTTGAGGTTCATGGCAGCAAATTTAAGCTTCACCCAGTTGGTTACCTGGGTCAAGCCTCTGTATTGAGTATAGCGCATGGCGTGTTTTTCCTTGGCGTCGGCAAAGACTCGTTCAATGGTTTCTTTCCGCTGCTTGTATAGCCTCTGGTATTTTGGTGTATAGCGGGCGTCGTCGGCTAATTCTTCATAATCCTTCCAGATATGCCGCTGTACTGTTTTGACACAGTCTTTGGAATGGGTGCACAGATGGCGGGTGGGGCAGTTGGCACAGATCTTGGGATCGCTTCTGTATTCCCGGTATCCGTCCCGGTTGGTAGTCCGGTATGTCAGCGCCTGGTATTCCGGGCAGAGCACGCAGTCATAGTACTCGTCATAGACATACTTCCACCACTGGTGCCCGCCCTTCAGGGTCTGTGGACGCTTATAGGCTGTGGATAAAACACGGCCATCTTCAAATACCTTTTTGCAGATATGCGGAGTTTTGTAGGCGGAATCGGCAACAATCGTCTCTACTTCCGGGAAGTCCGCTGTCACACGGTCATACACTTCATCAAACGCCACGCTGTCATGTACATTTCCAGGGGTAACGACTGCCTTCAGGACAAAGCCATGCTTGTCGCAGGCTGTATGGGCCTCATAGGCAAACTGCCGCTTGTGGTCTCTTTTCACAAACAGGCCGCTGTCCGGATCGGTTACGCTCCGAGTTACAGTACGCAGCTTCTCCTTCTTCCGCCGCGCCAGCTTTTTCTTCGAAGTATTGTCCCGCCGCTTCTTTGCTGGAGCGCCAGGCTCATCATCATCAAACGGTTTCTTCCCATGAGCCTCCCTGTCCTCGTTTACCTCTTCCATCAGTTCCTTGGCATAGTGCCTGGATGCCGCCGGAATCTGTACCTTCACCTGTTTCTTGTTATTGGCGTTGGCCTTGATGTGTGTACCGTCTATAAATACCGCCTTGGGAGAAAGATAACCGGCCTCCGCTATCTCCTCCAAAATCCAACGGAATACCTGCTCTACTGTCTTCTCGGTAAACCGGTGCCGGAAATTATAACTCACCGTGGAAAAGTGAGGAGTTTCCTCCTGCAAGGTATAGCCCAGGAACCAGCGGTAGGCTACATTTAAGTTTACCTCCTCCGCCATCCGCCGAAGAGATGGAAGCCCATATAGATGCTGGATCAATACCATTTTGAACAGCACCACCGGGTCTACACTCGGCCTGCCATTGTCTTCACTGTACAATGGTTCCACCATTTCATATAGATGTTTGAAATCTACCGCCTTGTCTATTTTCCGCAGCAAATGCTCCGCTGGTACCAGACTCTCGATTCCTACCAACTCGATCACATTACGATCCATCTTCCCTCGTTCCAGCATCCCTCTCACCACCTCCTCTATTTTACCTCATATAAACGAAATAGCCCAGCATTTGCTGGACTTTTTCGACAGGCTGAGAGCGATACAGGTTAAAATCCTGTATCGCTCTATATCACTTTGTCGATCCAACTATTTTATATCCACTCCTAACAACCGTTTTGATATAAAACGGGTGCTTGGGATCCTGCTCCAGTTTCTGCCTCAACCGCCAGATGATATTCTCCACCGAAGTGGTCCCATGCAGATATTCCTCCCCCCAAGCCGCCGTATAGAGCTGTGCCTTTGAGAACACTTGCCCTGGTGAACTGGCCATGCAGTAGAGTATGGCATATTCCCCATGATTGAGCCGCACTTCCCTGCCGGCCATCAGCACCAGTCGGTGCTCATGATCAATCTCCAGTTTTCCGATGCGCAGTACGGAGGAGGCCGGGGCGTTGATATGGACCACTTCCGCCCGCTTGCCCTTCAGCGCATTCACGATTGCCTTAAATATACTGCCGTCCGGGTCGGCAGCTCGGATGACGATGATTTCGTCCACTATATTACCTCCCGCTGGCAAAAGGAGGGGGCCGTGTAGACGGCCCCCTCCTTTTGCTGTATTTATGACTCTGGTTCCGCAACTGCCTTTAGTCGTCGGAAACTCTCCTCACTGATGACGTGCTCAATGCGGCAGGCGTCCCTTTCCGCCGTTTCCGGGTCTACGCCGGCAGCGATCAGCCGGTCGGTAAAAAAACGGTGCTTTTCGTAGATCTGTTCCGCCACTTCCCGGCCCACATCAGTCAGATGCAGGAAATAGTCGCTGTCCATCGTTAGGAAGCCCCCATCCCGCAGGGTCGCCACAGCATGGCACACGCTGGGCTTGGACACATCCAGGTACCGGGCCACATCCACGGAGCGTACCATACCTCTCTGCTTTTGTAGGACCAAAATAGCCTCCAAGTAGTCCTCGCCAGACTGGTGTAGCGCCAAATCATTTTGCCCCCTTCCCTTTGGAAGTGTTTCCTGTAACAAGGAGCCGGCCTACTAAGGTCGGTTCCTTGTCACGGGTTCAATTGTTCAAAAGCCGAATGCAAATGCAGTGCTTCATTACTCTGCCGGCTGGATCAACCGCACATCAAAGAACATGGGCGTGCTGGAAAAGTCGTAGCCCGCAACCTTGTCCGTGTTGTAGACAATCATATCCTTGACGAACAGCAGGGGCAGATCCAGCACATTGTCGTTATCAAAGTTCAGCAGCTGATCAAAGATTTCCTGAACTCTGGTAGGATCATCAGTGGTCTGAAACTCCTCAATCAGAGCCAGGAACTTGTCGCTGCCCTCCACAGCGGTGAGGCTGGGCACATGGGGAGAGCGAGACAGCATGGGGATGAAGTAATTGTGGGGGCTGGTATAGGGCTGCTCCGTGTTCCACATGATGAGGTCGTAGTTACCAGCAACGCCTTCCTGCCACCAGGTCATCATCTCCTGGCCTTCCGTCTCCACATCGATACCCACCGCCGCCAGTTGGCTCTTGACCGCTGTGGCCAGCGACTTGTTCAGTGCATCTCCGGAATCGTAGGTGTATTTCAGGGACAGCGCCTGTCCGTCCTTCTCCCGGATGCCGGTGGACTCATTCAGCACCCATCCGGCTTCATCCAGAAGCGCGTTGGCTTTTTCGGGGTCGTAGGTACGGACGACATTCAGTTCCACATCCGTATAGGGGATGCCATCAGGGAACAGGTGGTCGGCGGGAGTCTCCTCGCCGTAGGTCAGCCCTTCGGAGAGAGTCTCCTTGTCGATAGCGTAGGCCACGGCCTCGCGCACTTTCAAATCAGACAAAACGCCGGAGGCGTTGAGCACCAGGTTTCGGGTCTTGGAATCGCTCTCCGCCACCGCGCCGGCAATATTGGGAAGAGAGAGGGCCTGCTGATAGTCGTCCCAGGTCAGAAGCGCGCTGCCGTAGATCAGGTCGATCTCGCCGCTCTGGAGCGCCTGGAGCCGAGCAGAGGCGTCGGGGATGTACTTGACAATGACTTCATCATAATAGGGCTGCTCTCCCCAGTAGTTCTCGTTGCGGACAAAGCGGACATAATCGCCGTCCACAATCTCCTCATACACATAGGGGCCGGTGCCCACCACGCCGTTCATGGACTGGTAGTTTCCCTCCTCCAATACGGCGGGAGATACCAGGACCATGGTTTCTGGATAGCAGAAGTCCATTAGATAGGCGAAATAGGCATTGGGATAATGGAATGTCACTGTGTACTCATCCACGACCTCAATGCTCTCCACCTTGGCCACGGCGGAGATGTTGCTGAAATTGGGATTGGGGTGTGCAAACTCAAAATCTGTCTTGACTGCCTCTGCATTGAACGGCGTCCCATCGTGGAACGTGACGCCCTCTTTCAGATGGAAGGTCAGAGCAGTTCCGTCATCGGAAAACTCCCAGCTCTCCGCCAGGCAGGGGACGACCTCCCCGTTTTCATAGTTGACAAGGCCCTCATAACAGAGCTTTGTGCCGATATTGTTCTGCACATCCATGTTGAGGGGATAAAGGGTGTTCAGCTCCGCACTGACCGCCGTGGTCAGGATCTTGGGTTCGTCCTCCGTCTGGCCAGAGGACGGTTCCTGCGAAGTGGAAGGTGTTTCATTTCCACCGCAGCCTGCCAGCGCGCCGCAGAGCAGAGCGCCGCAGAGGGCAAGAGAAAGCAGTCTCTTTTTCATGGTTTACTTCCTTTCGTTACTGTTTTATGCCAACACGGACGATTTGCCCGGCTTGCATCGTGAGAATGGTGTCGGACAGGCGGTAGGCGCTGTCCATATCATGGGTGATAAGCAGAAAAGCGCAGTCAAATTCCCGATGATATTGTTCCAGGACACGCATGACGGCATCGGCGGAGATCAGATCCAGACCGCTGAGCACCTCATCCAGAATGAGGTACTTGGGCCGGATCGACATGGCCCGCACCAGGGAGAGCCTCCGTTGCTCTCCGCCAGATAGCTGCCGGGCGGGGATCTCCAATAGCCGTTCTTCCATATGGGTCAGTTCCATGAGTTCGCCAACGCGCTCGCGGCGCTGCCGCTTTGAGAGGGAGGTAAGGTTGACCATCGCCTCCTCCACATTACTGCGGACAGAGCGCATGGGGTTCAGTGTCCCGCTGGCATCCTGAAAAACCGCCTGGAGCTTTGTGCGCCGTTTTCGCCAGTCCTCGGTGCTCCAACCGGAGGTGTCCTCTCCATCAAGGAAGATTGCCCCCTGATCCGGGGCCTCCAGGCCAACCAACAGGCGTGCCAGGGTACTTTTCCCAGAGCCGGACTCTCCTACCAGAGAGGTGAAGGAGCCGGGTTCCAGACGAATGGACACATCCCGAAGCGCAGCAAAGGAGAGTCCGTGCGTGCCGGCGTAGGTTTTGCTGATGTGCTCGGCAATTAGTCCGTCCATGTCCATCCCTCCCTGCTCACCGGGTGATTTGCCGCGGCATATTCCTTGGTCCACGCCTGTTTGGGGTGTTCCAGAAGTTCCTGCATCGTCCCCTGTTCGGTCAGCATTCCATGCTCCATCACATAGACTGTCCCGCAGAGGGTACGGAGCGCGGCAACATCGTGGGAAATAAACAGGATGCCTGCGGTTTCCCTCTGCTTCTCGAGCAGCTCCAGTAAGAGCGTCCGATTTTCCGCGTCCAGCGCGGAGGTAGGCTCGTCAGCTAAAATATATCTGGGATGCAGGGCCAGCAGCAGAGCGGCCGCCGCCCGCTGAAGCATCCCGCCGGAGAGCTGAGCGGGGTAGCTGTCCAGCACCCGCCGAGGCTGGGACAGGCCCAGTTCTGCCAAAAGCGTTTCTGCCCGCTCTACCGCCTCTTTCCCGGAAACGCCTGTTCTCAGCCGCAGAGTTTCTTCCATTTGACGCCCCATCTTGAGCCTGGGGTCAAAAGCAGTCATTGGATTTTGCGGGATAAAGCCCAGGGTCGTTCCGCACAGCTCCCGGCGTTTCCGAGGGGACAGGGACCACAGAGATTGTCCGTCCACCAGGATCGTGCCGCCGCTGACTTGACAGCCGCCGCTCAAAATACCGAGCAGTGCCTTGAGCAGCGTGGTCTTGCCCGCCCCGCTCTGTCCGGTCAATCCCACCGCCTCGCCAATCTCGATCTGAAAGGAGATCTGACTGAGAAGTTGAGCGCCGCTCCGGGCGGTCACAGACAAATTGTTTACCTCAAGCACGGGCGGACACCCTCCTTTCGATCCAGCGCCCCAGCATATGGAATGCCATGGTACACAGCACGATCATCAAGACCGGATACAGTGTAAGGCCGGGATAGGAGAGCAGATAGTGGTGTGTCTCCGACACCATGCTGCCCCAGTCCACCACATTGTCTCCCATGCCCAGCCCGATAAACGAAAAGCTGACGATGGACAGCGTCATATCCGCACAGGAAAGGCAGATGAAGTGGAGGACATCCCAGATGAGGTTCGGGAGGATGTGGACAAACAAGATACGGCTCGGCTTTGCACCGGAGGCCACCGCGCACATCACATAGGCCTTCCCCTGTTCGATTTCAGTCCGTGTTTGAACCAGTTTGATGACCCGAAGCATCAGGGAAGCCGACACTGCTACCACCATGGTGAACACACTGTTGCCCCAAGCCGCAATGAAGATGATCAGGTAGGCGATGGGCGGGATGGCGGTAACCGCGTTCAGCACGCCCTCTAAAATCAGGTTTTTGCCGTTCTTCCCGCTGCCCATGAGCAGTCCGATCAGCGTCCCAAAAACGGAAACTGTAACAGAGCCGACCAGGACGATACCCAGGGTCGTCCGCCCGCCATAGAGCAGGCGGGACAGCACACAGCGCCCCAGGTTGTCCGCGCCGAGGGGAAACTCCGGGCAAGGCGCCAGGAACTTCTTGGTCAGGTCCACCAATTCCGGGTCATTAGGGGCGAACACGAACCCGAATGCACAGACACAGAGGACTAGTAGCGGCAGGACCATTCCCGCCTTTGATGCAAAAGAATGTTTTCTCATGCCCGGCCTCCCGCAGCCCGCATATCACTTCTCAGGGCGTATTGTAAAAGTTCCGCGACTGTATCTAAAAGCACCAGTGTCAGCGCCAGCACCAGAACAGCGGCGTGGATCACCGGCGAGTCCCGTTTCACCACTGCGTCAATGATCAGGTAGCCCAAGCCGGACAGGGAGAACACCCGCTCCACAATGGCCGCGTTAGCGAGGCACAGCCCCAGCATCTGGGCAAAACTGGGCAGAAGGTCCACCACAGCGTGAGGAAACGCATGGAATAGGAGGATGCGCCCATCCTGCAGCCCGCGGCACCGTAAGTACATGGCGTAATCCTGCTCCATCTCCCGCTCCAGTGAGGCTGCGAGCATCTGTCCATAAAAACAGATCCCCAAGACCGACAGGCAGAGCGCCACCGGGAAATACCGGGCAAAACCGCTGTTTCCCGACACGCTGATCCAGCCCAGCCGCACCGCGAACAAGTCGATAAAAGCGGTACCCAGATAGAAGCCAGGCACGGAAATGCCGATCATGGTCAGAAAGGAGAGGATCATGCCGCCAACTTTCTGCCGCCAGAGGTACCCCAGCATCCCTACTCCCAGGACACCCAAGGACATAATCACAGCGGAATAGGCCACCACCGTCAGGGTAACGGGCACCGTTTTGGCCAATTCCTCCGTCACCGGATTTCCTGTTCCCAGAGAAATTCCGAAGTCCATGTGGAGCGCGTCCACCACCCAATCGAAATACTGCACCGGCAATGGCTTGTCCAGACCCAGCATGACCCGGGCCTCGTCGATCTGCTCCTGGGTGACGACCGCAGAATTGCGCTTCACATATGCTGTGGCCGGATCAACGGGAGAGAGGCGCATCAGCAGGAAAGAGAGAAGCGTGACGACAAACAAAGTCAGCAGGACGACGATGACTCGCCGAATGAGATACCGCCTGGTCCGCTGTGCCATAAGACCACCTCCAATTAGTTAGATAATGCTAACCTTATGTCAAAGAGAAAGCGCACCGGACTCGATGCGCTTTTTTGGCAGATGCCCTTGCGTACAAAGACATCTTAGCGGATTTTCGCTTATCTTGCTACTCCCGCAGGACGCCGCCTGCTCCTATAAGACAAAAAGTTTTTCGGTATTCTGTTGGTGTATGTCCTGTATGTTGGCGGAACACCTCGGAAAACTTGCTGGCGTTTTGATACCCTACCTTTCCAGCGATTTCAGTCACATCCAATCTGGTCTCTCGCAAAAGTCCCGCTGCTGTGTGCATCCGGTAGGCTTGCAGATACGCATTGATGGTGGTTCCATAAACCTCCTTGAAGCACTTTTTCATGGAAGTCAGCGGGAAGGAAAAAGTCTGCGAGAGGGTTTGCAGAGTGATCCGGCGGTCCAAATGATCTATCAAGTACTGCCGGACAGATTTGATCTGTTCAGCCTGGGACCGATCCACGTACAGGCGGTCTTCTCCCTGCGCTGTGATCTCTGGGGAGCCAAGGAAGAGGAACAATTCCATCACCTTGAGTTTGAAATAACCGGCCCGCAGATCCTCCGGCGCATGGTATAGCTCAGAGAATATATGCTGAATGGAGTCAGCCGCCCGCATAACGAAGCAGGAGTTGTGGGCACACAGCCGGTCCCGCATGGCAAAAAGGTCGCAGTACAGCCCTTCGCCCAGCGCCTCCGACACCTGACGCAAAACCCTGTCCGCCACCGGAATATCCACTGCGATGGTGATGCCGTGGTAGTGGGACAGGGGGAACCAGGTCTCACGAGTCCGGTTGGTCATGACATTGACTGCCAGATCGCCTTCCCCCAGATAGACAGCCCTTCCATCCGAAAACTCACACTCAAATCGCCCTGTCCGGCAGTGATTGATCTCCAGCAGATCGGCCCGTGGGTCCTCTCGGTGCGCCACCCCGCAGGACATATGAATATCGTCATAGAGCAGTTCAATTCCGGGGAACACCGGGTATCGGGTGATGACACCCTCTCCGGTTTCATTTTCCATCTTATAGACAGAACAATTCTCCCCCCGAATGATAGTCTGAGCCGCCTCGCCCTTGAGGACTTGGGTTTTGATCAGTTCCTCGTCCGCAAAGCGGACATGCTCCAATCCGGTCATTGTGCCGATTTCTCCTCAAGTATCCAATTTCCACCTGAGCGCCTCTTGGCGGACACCCACAAAGTCAGCATACAGGCCGCCTTGGGCCATCAGTTCCTGATGGGTGCCCCGCTGAACGATGTGCCCGCCGCTGAGGACCAGAATTTGATCAGCGTTCCGCACCGTGTTCAGGCGGTGGGCGATCATGATGAGCGTCTTTCCGCGGGTCAGGGCGGAGATGGCTGCCTGCAGCTCCGCCTCATTCTCCGGGTCCACGCTGGCGGTGGCTTCGTCCAAAATCACAATGGGAGCGTCCTTCAGCATGGCCCGGGCAATGGAGATGCGCTGCTTTTCCCCACCAGAGAGTGAACCGCCTCCCTCACCCAAGACTGTATCATATCCATCCGGCAGTGCCATGATAAAGTCGTGGCAGCAGGCGGCCCTAGCGGCGGCCACCACCTGCTCGTGGGTGGCATCCGGGCGGCCAAACTTGATGTTGTTCTCCACTGTGTCGTTGAAGAGGTACACCGACTGGAACACCATGGAGATATTCTTCATCAGGCTGTCCAGCTTGTACTCCCGCACATCGTAGCCTCCCACAGTGATTTTACCGCTCTGCACATCCCAGAACCGGGCGATCAGGTTGCAGAGGGTGGTCTTGCCGCCGCCGGAGGGTCCCACCACGGCGGTGATGCTACCAGAGGGAACGGTCAAGCTCACGTGGTCCAGGATCGTCCGGTCCCCATAGGCGAAGGACACATCCTGAAATTCCACGGAGGTGTCCGCCGGCGTCAGCTCCGCCCCGTCGATGTCCATGACCGGGGTGTCGTCAATGGAGTTGGCCTTGTCCATGGAGGCCCCCAGCATCTGCAGATTGTCCGCCATATTGCCGGCGCTCTCCAGCTCCGCATAGAGCATGAACGAAGCCACCAGCATCAAGAGGCACCGGGCCAAGGACAACGTGCCGCCGGAGTAGAAGGCCAGGGCACACACAGCGATGGCCACGGAGAACACCCGCACCACCACCTGACGGAGCCCCATCCAGGGGACTACCGACTTTTCCAGCGACAGGGCCTTGTCACAGCTCTCGTCCACAGTCCTCTGTACCGCCTGGCCGCTGTCCTTGTCCAGGCCATAGGACTTTACCACGCTCATACCCTGGATGTACTCCAGCACCGCCTCCACCAGGTTCATCTGGGCGTGCTGCCGGGCAGGGCCGGTTTTCAGCATGGCTCGCTGGGAGAGCTCCGTCACTCCCAGATAGGCCAGGATACCCACGATGGCCAGCAGGCCCAGCCGCCAGTCCGCCACCGTGAGCCCCAGGCACAGGCCCAAGGTGTTAAGGAACCCGCCGATAACGCTCACCAGGCACCGGGCGGCATTGTTCTCCACATCGGACAGGGTCGTGGTGACCACGGCGGTGATGTTCCCCAGGGAGTTGTCGTTGAAATAGCCCATGGGGATATACCGCAGCCGGTCTCCGATGTGAATTCGTTTCTCCGCCACCATGAAGTAGCCTGTCTCCGTTTCCGCATTGGTGGACCAGTAGGAGCAGGCCGCCCGGCCTACCACAGATACCATCATCACACCAATGACCGGCCAAATGCGCAGGTCGGCCCCGCCCACCAGAATATCCAGGGTGAGCATCAGGGCGGCAAACTGGAGGGCGGCGAACACCGCTCCCAGGAAGGCTACCGCCATGGACTTTTTCAAGAGCCCCCGCCGGGTCCCCGCAAAGTCGGAGATCTTCTTCAGAACACTGAACACGGCTCATTCCTCCTTCCCGTCCCGGGTACCCAGATAGGTGTTCCACATCTGGGCATACAGTGGGCACTGTTTCAGCAACTCCTCCTGCCGCCCCTGACCGGCGATCCGGCCCTCGTTAATGACTACGATGTTGTCCGCGTCGGCCACTGTTCCCAGCCGGTGGGCGATGACGATCAGGGTCTTGCCCCGGGTCAGGTTGGAGATGGCCCGCTGAATTACCGCCTCGTTCTCGGGGTCAATACTTGCGGTGGCTTCATCCAGGATCACGATGGGGGCGTCCTTCAGAATGGCCCGGGCAATGGAGATCCGCTGCTTCTCCCCGCCGGACAGGTGCCCGCCGCCACCGCCGCAGATCGTGTCGTACCCATGATCCAGCGCCCGGATGAACTCGTCGCACCCAGCGGCTTTTGCTACCCGCTCCATTTCCTCGTCGCTGGCGTCCAGACGGCCCATGCGGATGTTCTCCCGAACCGTGCGGTCAAAGAGGTAGTTGTCCTGGGACACGTAGGCGATCTGCCGGTTCAACTGCTCCAGGGGAATGTCTTTCAAATCGGACCCGCCCAGGGTGATACTGCCGCCGGACACGTCCCAGAACCCGGCAATCAGTTTGGCGATGGTGCTCTTGCCGGAGCCGGAGGGACCCACCAAGGCGGTGACGGTGCCCGGCGCGATGTCCAGGGAGATGTCATGGAGCACCTCACCGTCCTCCGCCTTGTAGGTGAAAGAGACGTGGTCCAGATGGATAGCCATACCGCTGAGGGCAGCCTCCCGCTCCGGCCGCTGGAGTTCCGGGGCATCCAGGATGGCGGAGATCTCCCCCACATTGGTGCCCACCACCGCCAGTTCATCCACAAAGGTCATGGCGGAGATCAGCGGCCCTGTGAGACCCAGGGACAGCACTACAATAGTGAGGAAGGTGGCGGCGGACAGGCTGCCACCGGACCACAGCAGCAGTCCCACCGGCAACACCGGCAGCAGCACCGAGGGGATCACCGTCTGCATGACGGCCATGAACTTCTGGTTTTCCGCCATCCAGTCCACATAGTATTGGGCGTTCTCCGTTACCGCATCGGAGTATCGCTTATAGGAACCGGCGGACTGGCTGAAGGCCTTCACCACCTGGATGCCGCCCACATACTCCACAATGGCGTTTGCCATGCGACGGCCCACCTCCACCGCCCCCTGCCAGCGGGGCCCGTAGTTCTTGGCACTCTGCATGGATACCAGCATACCCACTACCGTCGTCACAAGGGATGCCAGTCCCATCCGCCAGTCCAGCACGAAGATATAGACCGCGATAGCCAAGGGAACCAGCAGGTTGGAGGTCATCTCCGGCAGCAGGTGGGCCAGGGTGGGCTCCATGCCCTCTACCCGGTCCACGATGGTGGTCTTGTACTGGCCGGATGGGGTATCCAAAATGGTGCCCATGGGCACCCGGCTTAGTTTCGCCAGCAGTTCCCTGCGGACCTTCCGCAGAGTATGATAAGTTGCGGTGTGGGACAGCGCCGTGGACCAGGTGGAGAACAGAGCTTTTCCCAGATACCCCACCAGCGCGCCCGCGCACCAGGGCAGGCACTCCACCAAGCCTCCGCCGGAGAGAAGCCGTGCGATCATAGCCGCCACACAGAAATAGGGCACCATCCCGCAGGCCACCCCCAGCAGCGCCAAGGCCACCGAGGCGTAAAACCCGCCGTGCTCACCGTCCGCCCAGCCCCAAAGCACGGCAAAGGGGGAGGGCGCTTTCTTAGATTCCATATCAGCATCCCCTTTAGTTAGTATTTGCTAACTTTTATGATAAAAACTGGGGGAACTCAGGTGTCTGAGATCCCCAGCAGTTTGAACCAACCGGCAGAATAGAAGTCCCGGAGGCTTGCCATATAGCGGAGTGCCTTCTCCCGGGGCATGTCGTGGCGTACCGTCTCAAAGATGCCGTTGAACAGGGCGCTGGACATGATGTGGATGAGTTCGTCGTCGATTTGAGGCAGCGAGTAGCCGGCCTCTGCCATCTTTTCAATGAGGGCCCGGCCGGCGTTATCCTCGATTTCCGCCAGGGTATCCAGATAGTGCTCATACTTAGTGCCCCCGGCGCAGCAGGCGATCAGTTTGAAGGCGTCGAAGTGGTCGTAGATGAAGTCCAGCATCCACCCGGCCTCTTCGTCAGGCACTTCGGGGAGGTTTCGTACCTGCTCCTCCACGCTCTGCTGAGCAAAGGTCTGCTGTACCGCCCGGTAGCGATCCGCCAGCTCTTGGGCCGGCTGGGCGACCAAAGCGTCAAACAGCGCCTCTTTGTCCGCATAATAGCGGTAGATAGCCCCGGTAGTTACTCCCAGTGAAGCGGCTATATGCCGCAATGAAGCATCCCGGTAGCCTAACGCGAGGAACTCTTTTCTGCCGATCTCCAGTATGTCTGCACAGAGCTTTTCATTCAGAACGCGCATCGACTTCTCCTTAAAATAACGTCGTTATTAAATAACGATGTTATTTTAATCTGCTGAACACTATTTGTCAAGCCTTCTCCGGGAAAATTTACGGCGTTGCTCATGATGTCATTCCTCCGACAGCCAGGAAACGGCTCGGGCGCCGCTCTCCCGCAGGAACTCCCCGTCGTGGGTGATGACCAGCACGCACAGGCCCCGCTCCGCCAGCTCCCGGAGCAGGCGGCTCACCTCCAGCATGTGGGCGTGGTCCAGCCCGCTGGTGGGTTCGTCGAAAATCAGCAGTTCTTTCCCGCTGAGGCAGCCATCCACGATGGCAAGCCGCTGCTTCTGCCCGCCGGAAAGGGCCAGGGGGTGTGCCTGGGCGTACTGGGCCAGATTCATCCGCTCCAGCGCGGCCAGGGCCTCCTGCTCTGTGGCTGTGCCGCCCAGCCTCGCTTCCGCCAGCACGCTGTCCCCAAAAAGCTGGAGGTTCACATCCTGCATGATGAGGAAAGCCTTTCGCCGTCTTTCTTTTCGGCCCAAGGGGCTTCCGTCCCATAGGATCGTCCCGGCCTGCTCTTTCATCAAACCGCACAGGCACCGGGCCAAAGTGGTCTTGCCCGCCCCGTTGTGACCGGTAATGGCTGTGATCTGCCCCCGTGGCGCGGTAAAGGACACATCCTGCCAGACTGCCCTGCCGCCGTAGGAAGCCCGAAGGCCTCGTACCGTCAGGCCGCTCGCTTCCGATGACGGGTGCGGCTCCGGCAGCGGCACCTCTTTCAAACTCCGCAGGCCCATGGAGCGCCGCTTCCCTTCCGGCAAAGCCAAGAACTCCGCACCGGCGTAAATCTGCTTCAGCTGCCCTTCCCGCAGATAAAACACCCGATCAGCCAGGTCGGCAGCGTACCAAAGGCGGTGCTCTGCCACCAGGACGGTTTTTCCCGCTGCTTTCAGCCGCCTCAGAATGTCCCGCAGTTGACGGATGCCCTCGCCGTCCAGATTGGAGGATGGCTCATCCAACACAAACACCTCCGGCCCCATGGCCCATGCGCTGGCACAGGCGATACGCTGCTTCTCCCCGCCGGACAGAGCAAAGATATTCCGATCCAGGAGCGGGCCCACGCCGCAGATCTGAACGGCGGAATCCAGGGCCTGGGACATTTCCTCCCGAGAGGCTCCCCGGCTCTCCAGGCCAAAGAGTACCTCGCCGGTGGTGTCCAGATTGAAGAACTGAGACTTGGGGTTCTGAAATACGGAGCCCACAGTTTGCGCCAGCTCCCACAGGGGCGTCCCAGCCACATCCCGGCCGCCCACTGTGACGGCGCCTTCCAAAGCCCCGCCTCCGCCATGCTGGAGCAGCCCGTTGATGAGCTTAATGATCGTGGTTTTGCCGCACCCGCTCTCGCCGGTGAAAAGGATCAGTTCTCCCGGTCCCACGGTAAAAGAGCAGTCCCGAAGGCTGGGCACCGTCTGCCCCTCATAGGTGTACGTCACATGGTCGAAGGTGATCACGGAAGCACCCCCTTGCAGCAGATCCCGCCCACGCACAGGGCCAGGAACAGCAAAGTCATGGCCGCATCTTGAACATGAAATCCGATGGGCCGCCAGGAGGACATTTTCCCCGGGTGCTCAATGCCCCGGGCGGTGGCAGACTCGCTGAGCTCCTCCGCTGTCTGGGCCGCCCCCATGAGCATGGGGACATAGACACACTCCAATTTTTCCTCCAGGCCGTGGATCCGGCGCAGGGCCATGGCGTCCCGGATGTGCCGGAAGTCCTGACGGAGCGCCGGCAAAAACCGGAGGGTCACCGCCAGCGTGATGGAAAAGCTCCGGGGCGCCCCCAACCGCTCCAGAGCGGCCATGAACTGGCTGACGTTGGTGGTGGCAATGATGTAAGCCCCGCCGGCAATGCAGGGAAAGACCAGAATGAAATAGGTCACTGTGGCAAAGACCGTGGCAAGGGAGCCGGGCAGCAGCGGCAACAGCCAGAACTGCACTGCCACGATGACCAGGTAGACAAGCAGCAGGCCCGCCAGCGTCTTTCCCTTCCGCTCCAGCAGGAATAGGCCGAAGTAGGCCAGCATCACGGCGATGCGGAACACTGCCGGAGCCCAGGTGAACACCACCACATTGGCCAGCAGCCAAATCAGGATTTTGGTCCGTGGGTCCAGAAAGGAACCGCGGGCAGTCCGCGTCCTCATTGTGCCAGCCCGGCCTTGACGAAGTGCTTGCGCATGAGCTTCATGCCCAGCAGGGCGCCCAGGATGGAGCCCACCAGGATACTCAGCACGATGATCCCGAACACCGGCCAGGTCAGCAGGCCCTTCATGGTGGCCATGTAGCCGGCATCCATCATCTGGGCGGCATACTCCAGATAGCTCTCCTTGGTGAACCACAGGGGCAAAAAGTCCCCGATGAATCCCAGATTGAAGCAGAAGAAGCCCAGCACCAGCCAGCTCTTCTGCCTGAACTGCCCGGCCCGCAGACACAGCTCACACAAAAGTCCGCCCACCAGCCCGGTGATGGGGAACATCCATGTGGCGGCTACCAGCACCACGCCAGTGACAAGGCTGGTGAGCAGAAAGGGACCGTTCTTTCGCACCTTGGCAACCATCAGCATGAACACAGGCCCAATCAGGATGGCATCCATAAAGTGGGTGGCAAACCACACATAGGGACTGACGCCGCCCACCAGCATAAAAACAAAGCGGATGGCGATGCACACCGCTCCCAGCGCGCCGGCGGTGATGGCGTCCTTTGCGGTCAGTTTCCGTTTTCCCTGTTCCAATGATTGAGACATGTTTCTGTTCCTCCTGTTCCTAATCGTTAGTTATTGCTAACCATAGGACAGAATAGCACATCTCTCTGCCTGCCGCCAACTCCATTCCAGCGTTTTGGCTCCAAACAGCATTTGATTTTCCCTGTCCCATTGACGGCCTGCTCCCGGTTCGATACAATCAGAGCAAGAGAACACAACGGAGGAAACATCTATGTCCAACCTGTCACAACTCTTTGATGCCGGACGTTTCCCCGGCGGCGTGGAGGTATGTCCCGACGGCAAAGCCGCCGTGATGACGCTCCGCGGACCGGAAAACGGCAGTCTGCGGCTGTTCTCCCTGTGGGAAGGTGTGATCCTCTCCTTCAACCGGATTGATACCCAGGTCTGGCCTCTGGCGCAGGCCGAGGCAAACAATATCCTCCTTTTGAATTTCTGTCAGAAGGGCCGCTGTGAGGTGGCGCTGGATGACGGCCAGTTCGCCTTTCTCTCCCAGGGGTATATGGCTGTGGGGACACAGCAGGCACAGGAGGAATATTGCTATCCCGGAAGTCTCTATGAGGGGATCGAGCTGTTTCTTGATCTGGATGCGCTGTCCCGGCAGCCCTGCCCGCTCTTTCAGGAGAGTGAGGTCAGCCCGGAGGAGATCATGGAGCATCTGCACACCCGCCGCCGCCTGTATCTGGCCGCTACTCCGCCCACCGTTCAGACGGCGCTGGATGAACTGTGGCAGCTGCGGGATTCCCAGGAACTGGGGCTGATCAAGCTGCTCTCCGCCCGGCTGCTCTGGGAAGTGAAGCGCCAGCCTGTGGAGGCCAGTCCGTCGATCCGCTACTTCACCCGCTCCCAGGTGGCCATTGCCAGGGAAACCCGGGAGATCCTGTGCGCCGATTTGAGCCGGAACCACACGGCGCGGGAGTTGGCAGAGCGGTTTCAGGTGAGCGAAACCAGCCTGAAAAACTACTTCCGGGGCGTGTTCGGGGAAAATCTATCCATATTCCTGCGGGAGGCGCGGATGCGCCGGGCGGCAGAGCTGCTGCAGGACACCGAACTGCGGGTAGCCGAGATCGCGGCACAGGTGGGCTACGAAAATCAGAGTAAATTCGCGGCGGTCTTTGCCAGGCAGTTTGGCTGTCCGCCGCTGGAATATCGCAGAAGGGCACGGCTCGATTGAGCCGCGCCCTTTTCTGCCCGGTTTCAAAAAGCGTTATGCCTCCGCGCCGTTCAGCCGCCACTGGGCGCTCTCGCTCTGGAGCTCCACCATGCGGCGGTAGAGGCCGCCCTGTTCCATCAGCTCCGCCGGGGCGCCCTGCTGGGCCACATGGCCGTCATCCAGCACCACGATGTGGTCGGCTCCCGCCACGGTACGCATCCTGTGGGCGATGACCAGCACCGTCTTGCCCTGAAGCAGACGGGAAAGGGCCCCCTGTACCTTTGTCTCGTTTTCCACGTCCAGGGAAGCGGTTGCCTCGTCCAGCAGGACGATGGGTGCGTCTTTTAGAAGTGCCCGGGCGATGGAGATCCGCTGCCGCTCCCCGCCGGAGAGTTTGGCGCCATTCTCCCCAATGGGCGTGTCATAACCCTGGGGGAGCCGCTCCACAAATTCATCGCAGTTGGCGGCCTTGGCAGCGGCGCGTACCTCCTCGTCCGTAGCGCCGCGCTTGCCCAGGCGGATGTTCTCCATCACCGTGTCGTCAAAGAGAACCACATCCTGGAACACCATGGAGTAGTCGGTAAGAAGTACCTCCGGGTCCACCGTGGAAATGTCCACGCCGCCCACGGTAATGCGGCCGGCCGTAATATCCCACAGGCGGGCGGCCAGACGCGCACAGGTGCTTTTGCCGGAGCCGGATGGCCCCACCAGAGCTGTGACTTCTCCCTCTTTTGCGGTGAAACTCACGTCACGGAGCACCTGTTTCTTATCGTAGGCGAATCCCACATGGTCAAAGATAATGTCGTGGCCCTGAGGCCGGAAGGTCTCCGCCCCTTTGGCGATAGGGGTTTCGTAGATCTCGTTGATGCGGTCGGCAGATACTTGGGAGATGAACATTTCCGCGATAAGAGCCAGGCTCTGGTCGAAGGGGGCGTACACCCGGGTGATGACCAGCAGGAACAGGAACAGCACCATGAAGTCGATCTGTCCGGACAAAATCAGGCTGGCTCCCGTCAGGATGGTAGTCGCTACGCCCAGGCGCATGATCACGCTGGCGGCATTGACAAACAATCCGGTGGTGAGTTCGCCCCGGATGGTGACTTTTTCGTGCTGGTCGATCTTCTCATAAAGACCGGCCAGATACCGCTCCTCCTGGTTGGCAGCCCGTATCTCCCGGACGTTCTCCAACGCCTCCTGGATGCCGTCTGAGACCCGAAGGGCGGCTTTTTTTGTCACTTCGGAGTTTTGGGCGGCGATTTTCCGGCTGCCGAACAGCAGCCCAAAGGCCACCGGCACACCCCAAAGGCAGGCGATCATCAGCCGCCAGTCGTAGAAGAGCAGGCACAGGGCGATGATGGCAGTGGAGATGTAGGCCCCGTACAGGTATCCCAGCACATGGCTCCACACGTGCTCCATCCGGTTTACGTCCCCCATGATGGTTTCAGTTAAGTCCGCCAGGTCCCGCTTACCGAAGTAGCCCAGGGGCAACTTCCGCAGCCGCTCCGCCAGGCGCAGGCGGGTGGTCTTGACCTCACCGTACACCAGGCCGTAGGTGGCCCGGTACTGCTGCAGGTGGGTCACAAAGGACAGCAGGACGAACCCCACGGTCAGGACTGCCGGCAGCGCCGCCCCCGGCAGGGGCGCGCCGTCCGTCAGGGTGCCCATAAAGCCCCCCATCAGCAGGTAAAGGATGCCCATGCCGCCCATGACCACCAGGTTGGTGACGACGGTCCAGAACGCGCCGCTTTTGGTGTTTTTCAGGCCCTGGTCGGTCAGGGCGTATTTGCGCTGAAACGCTTTGCTGAACATTTCCCTTCCCCCTTTCTCACCGTTCGCTGGTGATCTTCCACTGGACCGCCCGGTTGTAGTCCGCCCACATCCTGGCATACAGCCCGCCGGCGGCAGTCAACTCCTCGTGCGTGCCCTGTTCCACTATGCGCCCCTGGTCCATGACGAGGATCCTGTCCGCCCCCACCACGGTGGACAGGCGGTGGGCGATCATGATGACCGTGCGGCCCTTCGTCAGTTGGGCAAAGGCCTTCTGAATCAGGGCCTCGTTCTCCGGGTCGGCAAAGGCGGTGGCCTCGTCCAGCACCACGATGGGGGCGTCTTTCAAGATGGCCCTGGCCAGGGCCACCCGCTGCTGCTCTCCGCCGGAGAGGTAGGTGCCCTCTGTACCGATCACAGTGTCCATGCCCTTTGGCAGCTTTTCCAGAATGTCTCCGCACTGGGCGGCCATGAGGGCGGCGAGCACCTGCTCCTGGGTGGCCTCTGGCCTTGCGGCCCGGACGTTCTCCAGGATGGAGGTCTTGAACAGCCGGCTGTTCTGGAACACAAAGGCAATCTGATCCATGAGCGCGTGGGGGTCCATGTCCCGCACATCCACGCCGCCCACAAGCACCGCGCCGGAGGACACGTCCCAGAACCGGGGGATCAGGCTGGCGGCGGTGGTTTTGCCGCCGCCGGAGGGGCCCACCAGGGCCACGGTCTGTCCCGGCTCTACTGTAAAAGACACATGGCTGAGAGCGGGCGTCTCTGCCCCGTCGTAGGTGAAGCTCACGTCCCGGAACTCTACCCGGCTGCCCTGAGGCGCCCTGGGGCGCTCTGGTGCTTTCAGCTCCGGGGCCTCCATGACCATGCGGATGCGGCCCAGGGCGGTGCCGGCCAGCATGATGCCGGAGGAGGCGAACATGATCCGGGCCAGCGCCGTGGAGATGATGGCGGAGAACACCGCGTAAAAGGCGAAGTCTGTCACGAACCCGGCAAAGCTCCCGGTGGCCAGGGCTCCCGGGGCCAGGAACAGGGCCGCCGGAACCAGGAACACGAAGGCCCCCTCGGTGACGCTCAGGTTGATGGACTGGGGCGTCCGGCACACGTCCGCCTGATAGTGCTCGGCCTTGGCGCTGTACTCCTCAATGGCCTGCTGGAACGCCTTGAAGGAATACACCGTCTGCTGGAAGATCTTCACCACCGGGATGCCCCGGACATACTCGGTGCCCGCCTTGGTCATGCGGTCCTGGG
>ENA-ORNG01001173-ORNG01001173.1-human-gut-metagenome-genome-assembly--contig:-NODE-1173-length-19671-cov-3.063112_pt1 | contig 19671 bp, 16 predicted proteins | sample MGYA00242113_ERZ509018 | MGnify/ENA primary metagenome ERZ509018 (study PRJEB26280, sample SAMEA2338711) | human gut metagenome | biome: human gut; feature: human-associated habitat; material: faeces... | reverse complement strand
ACATATCCTTGCTGCTCGGTGCCAAGCGTCACAATCTCGCCCGGCTGGGCCGAGGCTGCCGCGCCCTCCTCTTGCGCCTGCTGCGCCCCGATTTGCTGTGCATATTCCTGCGTCACCAGCACCAGGTCGCCCCGGCTGAGGGCCGCCACCGGGATGCGCACGGTGTCTGTCACCTCTTCGGTGATGATTTCGGCCGTGACGTTCATGCCGGGCAGCAGGCCCTCATATTCCTCAATGACCACCTCGACGGGATAGGTCGTGACGCCCGAAGACGAAGTGCCGATGATGCCGATGGAGGTGATCACGCCGTCAAAGCTCTTGCCCTCAACGGCATCGGCCGTGACAACCACGCGCTGCCCCTCCGAGAGCTCCTGTACGTCGAGCTCGTCAATCTGCATGGTGAAGGTCAGGCTGCTCATGTCGGCCACGACGGCAAGCGAAGTTTTGTTGCTGTCGAGCTTGTCGCCGGCCTTGTAGTCCTTTTGAATGACGGTCCCGCTGATGGGGGCGGTGATGTTGTAGTCGTTGAGAGCGTCATAGCTGTCGGCCAGCGAGGTCAGCTCATCAAAGGCCATGTGGATGTCTGCGCCGATCCGGCACTGGATCTGCATCGACTCTTCCGGACCGATGAAGTCCTTCTGGTCGGTGAACGGGTCACGGAAATGGACGCCGTCTTCAGTGACGCGGGTCAAGCGCTCTTTCGGATCCGCGTTGGTCACTTCCTGTTCGCGGTCCATACTGACGACCTTGCCGATGCCGGAGCCCAGCGACATGATCTGGAATCCGCCGGAATCGGTGAGGGTCGGCCCGTTCCATCCGGACCAGCTGGCCAGCCCGCCTTCTTCAGCGATCTCTTCGGAAATGTTGCGCAGGTGATAGCCGTTGCTGAGCATGGCCTGCGCGTTGATGTCCTTCAGATCTTCCATGGAGACGAAGCGCACCTCGCCCTTTGTGCCCACAGACATGAAGGCCGGGGTCTTGATGTCGCCATGCGGCGTATGGATGATGCCGGCGCGTCCCAGCTTGCCTGGGATCCGCTTGACCACCTCAAAGCTGAAGCGGTTGTCGTTTTGATATTCGCACAGCCTGCCGCTGAGCCGGCGCGCGATCCACACTTCCAGCGGGGAGAGCAAAAGCTCCAGCCCGATGCCCAGCACATACGCGAAGACCGCCTGGCTCAGGAATTCAGGGAAGGAAAGCACGCCGAGGAACGCGACGGTCTCGAAGATGGCAGAGTCGAGCATATGCGCGAAGGCCGATGAGCCGAGCGCCCGGGCGATGAAGCTTCGGGAAAAGAAGCCATGGCTGTTTTTCATCCTGGTGAAGATGAAGTTGTTGAACAGGTTGGCACAGACATAACCGGCCAGCGAACCTGCGATGACCCTCGGCGCAAAGCCCAGCACCATCGAAAATGCGCTCTGCATGCCCCAGCCGCTGTAAGCTGGCAAGGCGATGACGATGGTAAAGACAAGCACGGCGATGATGTTGACCAGCAGTCCGGCCAACACGACATTTTTGGCAATCTTCTTTCCATAGAATTCCACTGTCAGATCCCCTATAATATAGGTAAGTGGAAAAACGATCACACCCCCGTCCACGGCGATGCCAAAAAGGTTCCATAGCTTTACCGCTGCCAGATTGGAGATCAGCAGCGCGCCTGCGGATATCGCAGTCAGATAGATCAGGAATCGGTTTCGAAATTTCAGCATGCCGCTATTATAGCATAAACGACGGGGATGAAGAAGAGGCAGATGAGAAAGGAAGCGCACAGGATGAGCAGACAGAGCAGCCAGGAAAAGATCGCAGCGGTCAAAACGCTGTTTGAAGCGCATCAGGACGCAGAGCAGGCGGCATCCATGTCCCGCTATATGCGGGATCAGTTTCTCTTTTACGGCATTCCCGCGCCGCAGCGCAGGAAGCTGTACCGGCCGTTTCTGAAGGAGGAGAAAAAGGGGAAGCAGATCGACTGGACGTTTCTGGATCTGTGCATGGATGAGAGATGCCGGGAGTTTCAGTATCTGGCCTATGATTATCTGCTCGCGCTGAAGGATGAAGTCCGCTTGGAGGATATCCCGCGGATCAGGAAACAAGCGCTGACGAAGCCGTGGTGGGACACCATCGATTTCTTCGACCAGGTCATCGGCAGCCTCACCTTGCGCGATGAGCGGGTGAAGGCGGTGATGCGCGAATGGGCGTGCGCGGATGACATGTGGCTGCGCCGGATCGCCATCGATCATCAGCTCGGGCACAAAGAGAAGACAGATACCGCCCTGCTGGAGGAGATCATCGTGCAAAATCTGGGCAGCGATGAATTTTTCATCAACAAGGCCATCGGCTGGAGCCTGCGTGATTATTCCAAATACGATCCGGACTGGGTGCGTGCGTTCCTGGTGCGTCATGGAGAAGCGATGCATGCGCTGAGTATCCGGGAGGCATCCCGGCACCTGAAGGAAAAGCGCCCGTAATCCAGATCTGACAACACTTTTCAATCCTGGGGGAACATGTTAAAATCATGACGATGTAAAGAAAGAAGGGGATCGAATGGCTTTTTTACCGACGAGCAGGGAAGAGATGCTTGAACAGGGATTCGAACAGGTCGATTTTGTCTATGTGCTGGGAGATGCTTATGTGGATCACCCCTCGTTTGGCTGTGCCATCATCACCCGTACGCTGCAGGCGTTCGGCTACAGCTGCGCCATCCTCGCTCAGCCGGACTGGCACCGGGATGAGGAGTTTCTGCAGTTTGGAGAGCCGCGTTTGGGGTTTTTGGTGTCTGCGGGCAATATCGACTCCATGGTCAATCATTATTCAGTCAACAAACGCCGAAGAGATAAGGATGCGTATTCGGATGACGGGGTCATGGGGAAAAGGCCGGACAGGCCGACCATCGTTTACACGCAGATCCTTAAGCGGCTGTTCCCGCATGTGCCGATCTTGATCGGCGGCATCGAAGCCAGCCTGCGCCGTCTTGCGCATTATGACTACTGGGACGATCGTGTCCGCCGTTCGATCCTGATGGATTCTCAGGCCGATCTGCTGATGTTCGGCATGGGGGAAAACACCATCATCGAAGTGGCCGACGCCCTCAACAGCGGCATGAACATCGCAGATATCTGTTACATCCGCGGTACGGTGTGGAAGACCAAGCGCATCGACTGGATCGTCGACGACTACATCGTGCTGCCTTCCTATGAACAGGTCAAGAGCGATAAGCGCGCCTATGCGAAAAGCTTCATGATCCAGTATGAAAATCAGGATGCCATCAATTCCCGCATCCTGATCGAACCATATGACGGCTGGTATGTCGTGTGCAATCAGCCGCCGCTGCCGCTGACGCAGGAACAGATGGACTTTACTTACTCGCTGCCTTATGAGCGGACGTATCATCCGAAATATCATTATGTGCCAGCCATCGAAGAGGTGCAGTTCTCGATCACGAGCAACCGCGGCTGCTTCGGCGCCTGTGCCTTTTGCGCCATCACTTCGCATCAGGGGCGCGTGATCTCTTCCCGCAGCGTGGACAGCGTGGTGGAAGAGGCGAAGAAGATCACCGCGATGCCCGCGTTCAAGGGGTATATCCATGATGTCGGCGGACCGAGCGCGAATTTCTCCCGCCCGGCCTGTGACAAACAGGCGGAACACGGCGCCTGTGCGAAACGGCAGTGCCTGTGGCCCAAGCCTTGCACGAACCTGAAGGTCGATCATTCGCATTATGTGGAGATGCTCGACGCCGTGCGGGCCTTGCCTGGGGTAAAGAAAGTGTTCATCCGCTCCGGCATCCGTTATGATTATCTGATGTATGATCAGGATGAGACATTCTTCGACCGTCTGGTACAATATCACATCAGCGGACAGCTGAAGGTGGCGCCGGAGCACATCAGCGCCGCCGTATTGGATAAGATGGGCAAACCGCGCAAGGAGCTGTATCTGAAGTTCGTGGAAAAGTATCATGAGAAAAACCGGGAATTCGGGAAGAAGCAGTACCTGGTCCCCTATTTGATGAGCTCACATCCGGGCTGTACGCTCAATGACGCGATCGAGCTGGCCTGTTATCTGAAGAAGATCCGCCATACGCCTCAGCAGGTGCAGGATTTCTATCCGACACCGGGCACGTTAGCCACCTGTATGTATTATACGGGGCTGGATCCGCGCACGATGAAGCCGGTATACGTCGCCAAGACGTATGAAGAGAAGCTGGAACAGCGCGCGCTGATGCAGTACAGCTATCCGAAGAACCATGATATCGTGCTGCGCGCGCTGCGCAAGGCGCATCGGGAGGATCTGATCGGCAATGGGCCGAAATGCCTGATTCCCTGGAAAAAGCCGCATGATGTGAAGCGGCGGCGATGAAGACGAGAGAGCTTACGCGCATCGCGCTGATGGGTACCATCCTCTATGTGGTGTTCCAGGCATTCTCGGACATCCTCTATCTGGAGATGATCACGTTTACGATCCTGGCATTCTCGCAGGTGTTCACGCGGCGGGAGACGGTGCTTTCCTGTCTGTTGTTTGCGGCCGTTCACCTGCTTCTGCATGGGATCATGTTCTGGAATATCGCCTACCTGATCATATTTCCGGCTTACGGACTGCTGTTTTCGTCCTGCCGCGGCTTCCTCAGCCGCCATCCGGGCTGCATTCCGTTTTACGGCGCCTTCTTTTCGTTTCTCACCGGCCAGCTGGTGGACCTGCCCTTTTTGCTGCTGAGCGACACGGTGACGGTGCTGTATATGATCATGGGACTCAAGACATCGCTGATCCAGGGCTGCCTGACCTTTTTGACGCTGCTGTTTTTGTTTGAGCCGATCAAGAAGGTGCTGCTTCAGATCGAAAGACGGATGATGAGATGACAAGAAAGGAAAATGATGATGAAGAAAAAACTGATCCTTGCGGCCGCGGCCGTTGCGGTGATCGCCGCAGTTGCGATCGGCGCCATGCTGCTGCGCCCTTCCGGCACCCAGGGGACAAAGGAGGTCACGGTGACCGTGATCGACCAGACCCAGGACCCGGAAAAAGAAGTGCTGAATGAAACGTTCCGCACAGATGCAAAGACGCTGAGCGAATTCCTGGAAGAGACAGAAGGGCTCGACGCTGAGCTTTCTCAGAGCGATTACGGCTCTTTGCTGGAATCGATCGCCGGGCTGAAGCAGGATATGGACAACGGGCCATGGCTGACCTACAGTTCCGAGAACAACGCATCCTGTCAGGCTGCCGGCTATTGTCCGGCCGCAGACGATGTGATGATCGAGAACGGAGACGCCTTCGTCTTCACGCTGATCGCCGAGTTCTGATCAGACGCGGAACGCTGAATGCACGTTTTCATGAAAAAATGTGAAAATTGTGTAAATGGTATTGAAAAAATATGCAATGCGGTCTATAATGCTTCCAAAGCAATGAAGAGGAGTAGTACGGAGGGCGTTCTTCTGCAGAGAGAAGGCGGTTGGTGAAAGCCTGAGGAGGACCATCCGGAACGTGTCTTGGAGCTTTGATGTCGAAATGCAAATGAGGCAGTCAACGTGGTTCGCGTTACGAACGAGGCGTCATCCATCATACGGGTGGATGGAAGTAAGGTGGTACCGCGCAATGTCGTCCTTTCATAGGACGGCATTTTTTTATTGAGGAGGAACAGAAAATGAAAAAAACGTACAACAAGATCGTGCTTGCGTATTCCGGAGGTCTGGATACCTCCGTGCTCATTCCGTGGCTGAAGGAAAACTATGGCTGTGAGGTCATCGCAGTCAGCGGCAATGTCGGACAGGGCACCGAACTGGAAGGCCTGGAGGAAAAGGCGCTCAAGACCGGGGCGTCCAAGCTGTACATCGAGGATCTGACCGAAGAGTTCGTCAATGACTACATCATTCCGACGATGCAGGCCGGCGCCGCTTATGAGCAGTATCTGCTGGGCACCAGCTTCGCGCGTCCGCTGATCGCCAAGCGCATCGTGGAGATCGCGAAGAAGGAAGGCGCCGACGCTATCTGCCACGGCTGCACTGGAAAGGGCAATGACCAGGTACGCTTTGAGCTGGCCATCCAGGCATTTGCGCCGGAAATCGACATCATCGCGCCATGGCGTTTCTGGGAACTGAATTCCCGGGAGAAGGAGATCGAATATGCGAAGGCGCACGATATCCCGCTGAAGATCACGGCAGAGACCAACTATTCTAAGGATAAGAACCTGTGGCACCTCTCGCATGAGGGATTGGATCTGGAAGATCCGGCCAACGAGGCGCCGCTGGAAAAGGAAGGCTTCCTCGAGATGGGCGTATCCCCGCTGCAGGCGCCGGATGAACCGACCAATGTCACCATCCATTTCGAACAGGGCGTGCCGACCATGGTCGACGGCGTAGCGATGAACTGTGTGCAGGTCATCGAAAAGCTCAATGAGCTGGGCGGCGCCAACGGCTGCGGCATCCTCGATGTCGTGGAGAACCGTCTGGTGGGCATGAAGTCGCGCGGCGTATATGAGACACCGGGCGGAACGGTGCTGTATAAGGCGCATGAGAAGCTCGAGGAGATCACGCTGGACAAGGAGACCCAGCATTACAAGGCGCAGATGGCGCTGAAGTTTGCCGAGCTGGTCTACAACGGACAGTGGTATACGCCGCTGCGCAAGGCGATGAGCGCATTTGTCAAGAGCACGCAGGAAGCCGTGACAGGAGATGTGACGCTGAAGCTGTATAAGGGCAACATCATGCCGGTATCCGTCACTTCGCCGTTCTCTCTGTACTCCGCAGGCATGGCGACCTTTGATGAGGATGACTGCTACGATCAGTCTGATTCCGCAGGCTTCATCCATCTGTATGGCCTGCCGCTGAAGGTGCGGGCGATCAAAGCGAAGGAAGAACCGGATATGCCGGGCGTGGAGTAGCCTATGGCAAAGCTGTGGACTGGAAGATTTGCGAAAGAGACCGATCACAGCCTCGATGTGCTGAATGCGTCGCTGCCTTTTGATCAGCGGCTGTATCGCCAGGACATCACAGGCTCCATGGCGCATGCGCAGATGCTGGCCAGACAAGGTATCATCAGCGCGGCGGACGGAGAAGCCATCGTCGACGGCCTGCAGGGGATCCTGGCGGATATCGAGGCAGGCAGGCTCATCATGGAAGGAGCGGAGGATATTCATTCCTTCGTGGAACAGGAGCTGACCGCGCGGATCGGCGATGCGGGGAAACGGCTGCATACGGCACGCTCCCGCAACGATCAGGTCGCCCTGGACATGCGCATGTATGTCAAAGAAGAACTGCAGACCATCCGCGCCCTCATCCTGGAGATGATGAAGGCGCTGTGTGAGAAAGCATCCGAACATATTCATACAGTGATGCCTGGCTATACGCATCTGCAGCGGGCCCAGCCGGTCACGCTGGCGCATGTGTTCATGGCGTATGGCAATATGCTGAGAAGAGACTGCGTGCGGCTGAAGAACACCTTGGCGCTGATGGATGAGATGCCGCTTGGCTCAGGGGCGCTGGCTGCCACGACCTATCCGATCGACCGTCAGTTTGTCTGTGAGAAGCTGGGCTTTGCGAAGATCACCGACAATTCCATGGATGGGGTATCGGATCGGGATTATTGCATGGAAGCGGCGGCGTACTGTTCCATCCTGATGGTGCATCTGTCCCGCATCTGCGAGGAGATCATCCTGTGGTGCACATGGGAATTCCGCTTTGCGGAGCTGGATGACGCGTTCTCCACCGGCTCCAGCATCATGCCGCAGAAGAAGAACCCGGATGTATGCGAGCTCATCCGCGGCAAGAGCGGCCGCGTGTTCGGCGATCTGATGACGCTGCTGAGCATGCAGAAAGGGCTCAGCCTCGCGTATAACAAAGATATGCAGGAAGACAAAGAAGCGCTCTTCGATGTGCTCGATACCGTGAAGCACAGCCTGCAGGTGCTCATCCCGATGTTTGAGACCATGAGGTTCAATGTGGAAAACATGAAGCAGGCAGCGCTGGGCGGATTCATCAACGCGACGGACTGTGCGGATTATCTGACCAAGAAGGGCGTCCCTTTCCGGGATGCGTATCGGACCATCGGCGAGCTGGTGGCATGGTGCATCGCGCATCGCTGTGCCCTCAATGATGTGGAGCTGGACGTGCTGAAACAGTTCCATCCACTGTTTGAAGAGGATGTGTATACGGCCATCGACTTGCAGACCTGTGTCGCGCAGCGCAAGGTGCCGGGCGGACCGGCGCCGGAGGCGGTGCAGGCGCAGATCAGCGCATTGACGCAGTTTATCGGAAAAGAGGAAGAGCAGAATGCCTGAAATATATATCGACGGCCAGGCGGGGACGACCGGTCTGGAAATCGTCAAGCGGCTCTCGCAGCGGGATGATATCCATCTCATCCTGATCGATGAGGACAAACGCAAGGATGAAGCAGAGCGCCGCAGATGCATGAATGCGGCGGACCTGGTGTTTCTGTGTCTGCCGGATGAGGCGGCGATCGAGGCCGTCAAGCTGATCGAAGATCCTCGGACGAAGGTGATCGACGCATCTACCGCGCATCGCTGTGACCCGCAGTGGGCTTATGGGTTCAGCGAGCTGGGAGAGCACTTCTTAGAGGACATCCGCACCAATACGCGGGTGGCCAATCCCGGCTGTCATGCGACCGGCTTCATCTCCATCGTCTATCCGCTCATCCAGTGCGGCATCCTTTCACCAGAGGAGACGGTCACGGCATACTCGCTGAGCGGATATTCCGGCGGCGGAAAGAAGATGATCGCGCAGTATGAGGCGGGCAAAGATGAGGCGCTGCTTGCGCCGAGGCTCTATGGGCTGTCCATGAAGCATAAGCATCTGCCGGAGATGAAGAGCGTATGCGGGCTGAGCAAGGATCCGCTGTTCTGTCCGGTGGTGGATGATTATTACCGCGGCATGGCCACCAGCATCATGCTGGATGCGGATGCCGCACAGGTGCACGCCGCGCTGGATGCCTTTTATCACGATGGGCTCGTACATGTGCGTCCGTTCGGCGAGGAAGGAACCATCAGCGCCAACGCCATGGCGGGCAGAGATGATCTGGCGCTGATCGTCTGCGGCAGGAAGGAACAGACGATCGTGACGGCGCTGTTTGACAATCTGGGCAAAGGCGCCTGCGGCGCTGCCATCCAGAATATGAATATCATGCTGGGACTTGACCCGTATGCGGGGCTCAGCATCGCAGAGAGGTGAATGAAATGAAAGTGATACAGGGAGGCGTGTGCGCTGCGTCCGGCTTCACGGCCGGCGCTGTGCACAGCGGGATCAGGAAAGCCAAGGACAGGGATGACCTGGCGCTGATCGTCTCTTCTTCCCCATGCCAGGCTGCGGCGGTCTACACGCGCAACCAGGTGAAGGCAGACCCGCTGCAGGTGACCCGGGACCATCTGTCCGACCATACGGCCCGCGCCGTCATCGTCAACTCGGGCAATGCCAACGCCTGCGCGATGAACGGCCATGTCAATGCCGTGCGGCAGTGTGAGGCGGCCGCGCGTTATCTGGGCGTAGATGTCGATGATGTGCTGGTGGCGTCCACCGGCGTCATCGGCCAAGAGCTGCCGATCGCCTGCATCGAGCAGGCGGTGGATCAGATCGCGCTGTCCGCAGACAACGATGTGCGCTGCGCGCGTGCGATCATGACCACGGATACGAAAGAGAAGATGGCTGCCGTGTCGTTTGAGATCGGCGGCGTGACATGCCATCTGGGCGGCATCGCCAAAGGCTCAGGCATGATCCATCCCAACATGGGCACCATGCTCGCGTTCATCACGACCGACTGTGCCGTGAGCGCGCAGCTGCTGCAGAAGCTGCTGTACCGCAATACGCAGATCACGTTCAACCGGGTCAGCGTGGACGGCGACACGTCCACCAATGATATGTGCATCGTGCTGGCCAACGGACAGGCCGGCAACGCGATGCTGGAGGATGAAGATGAGCAGAGCGCAGTGTTCGAAGAAGCGCTGCATGCCGTCATGGAGGATCTGGCCAAGAAGATCGCCGCAGACGGCGAAGGCGCAGACCGCCTGATGACCTGCACGGTCACGAATGCGGCGGATGAGCAGACTGCGGAGACGCTGGCCATGTCCATCTGTTCCTCTTCGCTGGTCAAGGCGGCGATGTTCGGCGCCGATGCCAACTGGGGCAGGGTCCTGTGCGCGATGGGCTACTCCGGAGCGAAGTTCGATCCGCAGGCCGTCAGCGTGACCTTTGCCTCCGCGGCCGGAGAGATCGTTGTATGCGAAAACGGAAAGGGACTGTTGTTTGATGAGGATCTGGCCAAGACGATCCTTTCCGAAGATCATGTGGAGATCCGCGCCGATGTGCATCAAGGCAATGCGCAGGCAACCTGCTGGGGCTGCGACCTCACCTATGACTATGTGAAGATCAACGGAGATTACCGCACATGACCAGCATCGATGCCAAGATCAAGGCCCAGATCCTCGTCGAGGCGCTCCCTTACATCCAGCAATATGCCGGGGAGATCGTCGTCATCAAATACGGCGGAAACGCCATGATCAACGAAGAACTGAAGGAAGCGGTCATCAAGGATGTCGTCTTGCTCAATCTGATCGGCATCAAGGTCGTGCTCGTGCATGGCGGCGGGCCGGAGATCAGCGAGATGCTCGATAAGGTCGGGAAGGAGAGCCAGTTCGTCAACGGGCTGCGCTGCACCGACGATGAGACGATGGACATCGTCCAGATGGTGCTGTGCGGCAAGGTGAACAAGAACCTGGTCTCTTTGCTGCGCAAGGCAGGCGGCCGCGGCGTAGGGCTGGCCGGCGTGGACGGCAGCCTGTTCGAAGCCGTGCGCCGGGATGCGGAGCATGGCAATGTAGGCAACATCGTGCGGGTCAACCCCGACATCGTGCTGGATGTGCTGGAAAAGGGATACATTCCTGTCGTCTCCAGCATTGCGGCAGGAATCGACCAGACCATGAATTACAATATCAATGCAGACTTCGCGGCGGAAAAGCTGGCGATCGCGCTGCATGCCAAGAAGTTCATCCTGTTGACGGATGTCAAAGGGCTGATGCGTGACTTCAGCGATGAGGATTCGCTCATCCGGGAAGTCAAGGTATCGCAGGTGCCGGGGCTCATGAAGGAAGGCGTGATCTCCGGAGGGATGATCCCGAAGGTGCAGTGCTGCGTCGAAGCGATCCGCCAGGGCGTGCACACGGTAAATATCCAGGATGGGCGCATCCCGCATTCCATCCTGATCGAGATTCTCAGCAATGAGGGCATCGGAACGGTATTCTATTAGAAAGGGAGGGACCGGTATGCATTTGGAAGAGATACGCGCATTGGAAAAGCGCTATGTGATGCAGACATATGGACGCAATGAGATCGCCCTGGTCAGCGGTGAAGGCGCCCGTCTGCGGGACAGTGAAGGAAGGGAATATATCGATCTGACCTCCGGCATCGGCGTAAGCTGCCTGGGCTATCATCACCCTGCGCTGAGCGCGGCGATCAGCGATCAGGCGCAGAAGCTCATGCACTGTTCGAACTTGTTCTACAGCGAGCCGATGGCGCAGGTGGCAGAGCATCTGGTGAAGTCCACCGGGCTTTCCCGTGTCTTCTTTGCCAATTCGGGCGCAGAAGCCAATGAGGCGATGATCAAGACGGCCCGCAAGTATTCCTCTGACCGCTATGGCAAGGACCGCTATAAGATCATCACGCTGCGTCAGTCTTTCCATGGCCGCACGATGACGACGCTGATGGCGACCGGACAGGATAAGTTCCATCAGTATTTCTATCCGCTGCCGGAAGGCTTTGCGTATGTCGAGGCCGGCGATCTGGCGCAGTTCAAGTCCTGCGCGGATGAGCATGTGTGCGCGGTGATCATGGAGATGATCCAGGGCGAGGGCGGCGTGCTGCCGTTGGATCAGGCATTCGTGCAGGAAGTCAGCGCTTATTGCAAGGCGCATGACATCCTGGTGTGCGTGGATGAGGTGCAGACCGGCATCGGCCGTACCGGCACGCTGTTCTGTTATGCGCAGTATGGCATCGAGCCGGATATCGTGAGCATGGCCAAAGGGCTGGGCGGCGGCGTGCCGATCGGCGCCATCCTGTGCGGAGAAAAGTGCGCGGATACGCTGCAGCCGGGCCAGCATGGCTCTACCTTCGGCGGAAACCTGCTCGCCTGCCGGGCGGCGCAGACCGTGCTCTCCGTGGTCGATCAGCCGCAGTTTCTGGCTTCCGTCAAAGAGAAAGGTGAATACATCCGCGAACAGCTGCTCGCCATGCATTCTCCTGCCATCCGTGAAGTCAGAGGCATGGGGCTGATGCTGGGCATCGGCGTCGATCCGCAGAAGCGTTCGGACTATGTCCGCGCACTGCAGGAAAAAGGCGTGCTCGTGCTGACGGCCGGTGAGGATACGATCCGTCTGCTTCCTCCGCTGGTCATCACGAAAGAAGATATCGATCAGGCGCTTGCCTGCATGAAAGAGGTGCTGAAATGAAACATTTACTGAAGATGATGGATCTGTCCAAGGCTGAGATCATCGCGATCCTCGATCTGGCAGATCAGCTGAAATATGAAAAGAAACATGGGATCCCCCACCGCCGTCTGGAGGGCAAGGCCATCGGCCTGATCTTCCAGAAGTCAAGCACGCGCACCCGGGTATCGTTTGAGACCGGCGCATTCCAGCTGGGCATGCAGCCGCTGTTCCTCTCCAGCCGCGACTTACAGATCGGCAGAGGCGAGCCGGTGCAGGATACGGCCAGAGTGCTGTCCCGCTATCTGGACTGCATCATGATCCGCACCTTCGATCAGAAAGAGGTGGAGGATCTGGCCAAATATGGTTCTGTTCCGATCATCAACGGCCTGACCGATTTCAGCCATCCTTGCCAAGTACTTGCGGACCTGATGACCATTCGGGAAAAATACAGCGTATTGGAAGGGCTGAAGATGTGCTATATCGGCGATGGCGACAACATGGCCAACTCGCTGATCGTCGGCGGGCTGAAGGTCGGCATGCAGGTCAGCGTCGCTACGCCGAAAGGCTATGAGCCGGATGAAAGCGTGCTGGCATTCGCCAAGACACATGATACGTTCTTCCTGACGAACGATCCGCAGGAAGCGATACGGGATGCCGATGTCGTGATCACCGACACATGGGCGAGCATGGGCATGGAGAGCGAGAAGGAGATCCGCCAGAAAGCCTTTGCGGGCTATCAGGTGAATGACGAGCTCATGAAGCTGGCCAAGCCGAACGCGATGGTGCAGCACTGTCTGCCGGCATATCGCGGACAGGAGATCACCGAGGAGCTCTTTGAGGCTCATGCCGATGAGATCTTCGAAGAAGCGGAAAACCGCCTGCACGCGCAGAAGGCCGTCATGGTCAAGCTGCTGGAGCAGTGAGCTGTTGACGAATAAGAAAAAACTGCAGGACAGATGCTGTTATGGCATATCTGTTCTGCAGCTTTTGTTTCTGCGGGCCTAATTGCTGGTGTTGCTGGGGAAGAAAGGACGCAGGGCATCAGCCAGATTGTGGATGTTCCTGGTCTGGATATATACCTTGCCGTTTCCATTGAACTCGTTGACCAGCCCTTCTCCCGAGGTGAAGCCGAACGTGCCTGAAGCGACCCGGATCGAATAGTCCAGCGACGCATCCCAGGCCACGACGTGTTCGTTGTCGACCGTGACAGGGCTGCCAGGGGAGACTTCCAGCTCCAGGATATCGCCGAACGCGGCGATGAGCACGTCTCCTTCGCCCTGTGTCTCCATGACGAACAGACCGCCTGTTCCGCCGAAGAACGCTTTGCCGATATCCTGGCGCCTCATCACATACTGAACGGAATGGTCACAGGCCAGGAAGGCGCCGGTGTTCAGCCGGTACTGACGGGCATCGTCCACATTGAGGCAGACGATCTTGCCGGGCACTGCGGGCGCGATGCCCAGACAGCCCTGATCGCTCGTTCCGCTCGCCTCGGTGATGAACATGGACTCACCGCTGGTCAGCGATCTGCCGATCGCGCTGAACATCCCGCCGATCCCCTTTTTGCCGGAATTCATCTTTCCTTCGAGCCTGACGTCGCTCATGTATGCCATGCATCCGCGTTCGATGCGCACCGTCTCGTCCTCACGAAGGCGGATCTGGATCAATGGACAGTCGTTGTCGCCTGCAATCGTGTAATTCATCATTTCCCTCCTCGAATTCTTCTTCGCAGAAAGCATTCTGCGGTAAATGCGCTCACTCCAGCTTGCTCAGGCTGAAGAGCGCTTCGATGCCCCGCATCAGGATATGTTCGTCGAAATCGAAATGATCGCTGTGCAGGGGGATGCCGGTCCCGGTGCCCAAAAACATGAACATACCGGGGACGTGCTGCAGATACCAGGAGAAGTCCTCGGTGATCAGCTGCGGCTCATCGAGCAGTATCATGTCCGGGATCGCCTGAAGCGCCTGATCGACGATCTGCGGCGTGTTGACGAGCGCTGGGTAGCCTTCGCTGAACGAGAAGGCGAACTGTGCCGGCGCATAGCGTCTGGCGATCGCATTCAGCTGATCGCGCATGTGATCGTAGATCTCATCCCGGCAGGCACGCATCGTGCCTTCCAGGCGGGCATGATCGCTCACCACATTGCGGATGGAACCGGAACGCAGCACGCCGAAGCGCAGCAGCCGGTATTCTGCCGGATCGATCTGCCGCTCCATCGCATACAGGTCGCAAAGATAGCGGCAGGCAGTCTCCAGCGCGTCGCAGCCTTCCTGATAGCTGGCGGCATGTGCGCTTTTGCCCGTGATGTCGATGTTCACTTCGCTGGAGCGCGCCATCATCTCTTCGTGCCGGGTGCCGATCACGCCGGCGGGCAGCTGGGGCCACAGGTGCATGCCATAGATGCGTTTGACATGGTAGCGTTCCAGGATGCCGGCTTCGCAGAGCAGCCGGGCGCCGCCGGGGTTTTCCTCCCCGGGCTGAAAGATGAGCAGCACATTGTGCGGCAGTCTCTGATCGGCAGAAGCCAGGCGGAAGGCCAGCCCCAGCAGCATCGCCATATGGCCGTCATGTCCGCAGGCATGCATGTTTCCCTCATGCCGGCTGCGGTAAGGCGCATCGCTGCGCTCGGTGATCGGCAGGGCATCCATGTCGCTGCGAAAGGCGATGGTCTCCTCACGGCCGTTGTCGAAGAATGCCGTGATCCCGCTTTCGAGCGGGAAATCGAGCTGACAGGGGAGATCCTGCAGCTGTGAGATGAGGTATGCCTTGGTCATCGGCAGGGAAAGCTCCAGCTCAGGGATCTGGTGCAGCTCTCTGCGGATCCGCTGTATGCGTTCAAACATGAAATCACTCCTCTGATGTTATTCTAGCGGAAAATAGCGTCATAGACAATGAAAATAATTACACAGGTGAAAAATATTGCAAAACTAGTTGAAAATGAATGAAAAGGGTGTATAATACAGTCAATAAATGATAGAGGCGCGGATGCGAAGAAGAAACGGAGAGCCGGCAGGTGTCTGATCCGTTTCGGCGGCAAGTCCGCCGAACTGTTCCATCAGGCATGATGGGATGGTGGGCCGGTGCAGAACATGCATCGGACTGTCTACGTGATGTAGGAGTGCTATCTTATTTCAGCGGGAACGAAGGCCGGTAAGATCAGTATTCTTACCGGTCTTTTTTCAGGAGGAAGCGCGATGGAAAACATGCTGAAGATACAAGGCGTGCCGCTCAGCGAGCTGGCAGAGACATATGGCACCCCGTTATATATCTATGATCAGAACCGTATCGAGGAACAGATGGAGACATACCGAAGCTGCTTGAACAGCGATGTGCTGCAGACCGAGATCCTGTATGCGTCCAAGGCATTCTGCATACAGGAGATGGTGAAGCTGGTGCAGGCGCACGGGCTGAGCCTGGATGTCGTCTCCGGCGGAGAGCTGTATACGGCGTTGGCGGCCGGCTTTGATCCGGCGGACATTCATTTCCACGGCAACAATAAGTCGCCGCAGGAGATCGAAGAAGCGCTGCAGGCAAAGGTCGGCACCTTCATCGTAGACAATGTCATGGAGGGGGAATATCTCTGCGCGCAGATGGCGCGTTTCGATCACGATGTCCATGTGATGATCCGGGTCAATCCAGGCGTGGAGGCGCATACGCATGAATATGTGGTCACCGCGCATGTGGACAGCAAGTTCGGCATATCCATCCACGAGCAAGAGACGCTGGCGGCGCTGATCCGGCGGTTCATGGAGACGGAGCATGTGATCTTTGACGGCTTCCATGCGCATATCGGCTCCCAGATCTTCGACGCGCAGGCCTTTGCGGCCGAGATCGACGTGATGGGGCAGTTCATGGCTGACATGCAGGAACGCTTCGGCATCGTCTGCCGCTGTCTGGATGTCGGCGGAGGCTTTGCGGTGCGCTATACGGAAGCGGACAGCCCGATCCCGATCCCGGAGGTCTGTCAGACGATCCTGCGGGAATGTGAGCGGCAGAAGCAGATGCGCGGGCTCGCACTGGAAAAGGTCATGATCGAACCGGGACGAAGCATCGTGGCAGAAGCGGGCATGACGCTGTATACGGTCGGTTTCGGCAAACAGACGCCGAACCGCACATATGTATTCGTAGACGGCGGCATGAGCGACAATATCCGCCCGGCGCTGTATCAGGCGGCATACAGCTGCGATGTGGCAAACCGGATGGATGAGGAAAAGCGCATCCCGGTCTGTGTGGCGGGCAAATGCTGCGAATCCGGCGATGTGCTCATCGAGGAAGCCATGCTTCCGCCCTGTGTGCCCGGCGATCTGCTGGTCGTATACAGCACCGGCGCATATGGCTTCAGCATGGCCAGCCACTATAACCGACTGTGCCGCCCGGCCGTCGTCTTCGTGAAGGACGGCAAGGCGCGCTGCGTGGTCAGACGCGAGACATACGCCGATCTGCTGAAGGGAGAGTGCGGAGAATGAACATTCAGGTAAGCAAGTATCATGGCTGCGGCAACGATTTCATCATCGCCCGGGCATCCGTGCTCTCTGGCATCGATCTGGCGGATCTGGCCCGTCATGCCTGTGACCGGCATACCGGCATCGGCGCGGACGGGTTCATCGCGGTCGCAGAAGATCCCTTGGAGATGATCTATTACAATCAGGACGGCAGCCGGGCCCCGATGTGCGGCAACGGCATCCGCTGCTTTGCGGCCTTCTGTCATGATGAAGGGATCATGATCCAGGACGCCTATGATGTGCAGACATTAGCCGGCATGCAGAAGGTAAAGGTGCTGCAGGAAGAACCGTTTCAAGTACGGATCGATATGGGGATGCCCAGCGATGCGCTTGAGCAGATCGGGATCGAAAGCCCGATATGGGGAATGCCCCTGCGCCTTTTCGACGGGCGTACGATCACGCTGTACAGCCTGTTCATGGGCACGATCCACACGGTGGTGTTCGTCGATGAATTTGCGGCGGATCTCGCAGAGATCGGCCGGCAGGTCTGCATGCATCCGCTGTATGCACATCAGACCAATGTCAATTTCGTACAGGTCGTGGATGAGCATACGATGCGCGTGCGCACATATGAGCGAGGCTGCGGCATGACGCTGGCCTGCGGCACAGGCGCGTGCGCTTCGCTGGTCTGCGCCGTGCGTGAAGGAAAGATGAGCGAGAAGGCTCATGTGCTCTTGGAAAAAGGTGAGCTTGTGGTCGAGCTGAATGCCCAGGGGCATGTGATGATGAGCGGACCGGCAGTCCGCGTGATGAAAGGAGAATACAGATATGAGACCGATTAAGGGAAGCATCGTTGCGCTGGTCACCCCGTTTCATGAAGACGGCAGCGTCAATTTCGAGAAGCTGAAGGAGCTGCTGGACTGGCATATCGCCAATTCCACAGATGGGATCCTCGTGCTGGGAACGACTGGTGAGAGCAGCACGATGACGCATGAAGAGGATGATGAAGTGGCGCGGGTGAGCATCTCGCATGTGAATCACCGTGTGCCCATCATCGTCGGCGCCGGCAGCAACTGCACCCAGACGGCCGTGGAAAAGGCCGTCCGCTATGCGGACATGGGCGCGGATGCGCTGCTCATGATCTCCCCGTATTACAATAAGGCAAACCGCCGCGGCATGGTCGAGCATTTCCGTCAGGTGGCCGATGTGACGAGCTGTCCGATCATCCTGTATAATGTGCCGGGACGCACCGGCTGCAGCATCAGCGAGGATGTCGTGGCTGAGCTGAGCAAGCATCCCAACATCTGCGGCATCAAGGAGGCCAGCGGCAGCATCACTTATGCGGCCCGCATCGCCCGTTATGTAAATGATGACTTTACCATGTACAGCGGCAATGATGACATGATCACCAGCATGCTCTCGCTGGGCGCAAGCGGCGTCATCAGCGTGCTGGCCAACGTCGTGCCGAAGCAGACACATGACATCGTCGCTTCCTGGCATGCCAAAGATGTGATAGCAAGCCGGGAAGGCCAGCTGCATTATCTGGATCTGGTGCAGGCGCTGTTCAGCGAGGTCAATCCGATCCCGGTCAAGGCTGCCATGAACATGATGGGCATGCAGGTCGGCGGATACCGTTATCCGCTGTGTGAGATGATGCCGGATACATATGCGCAGCTGCGCAAGGTCATGGAGGACTATGGCTTATGCGCGTGATCGTCATCGGCAGAGGAAAGATGGGCACATTGCTCAGCGAAAGCGCCGCGGCACATGGCCATGAGGTGATCGCCATGGCCGATGCGGCCAATCAGGATGAGGTGAAGCCGCTGGACTGCGATGCCGTCATCGATTTTTCCCATCCGGACAATCTGGAATGGGTATGCGCGTATGTCAGGGCGCGGCACTGTGTGCTCATCTGCGGCACCACAGGGCTGAATGACGCGCAGAAGCAGCTGCTGCAGCAGACCGCGCAGGCATGCCCGGTATTCTATTCTGCCAACTTCTCTTATGGCATCGCCATGCTGGAGAAGATGCTGGAGATGCTCACCCCGCTGTTGAAGGAAGACTTCGATATGGAAGTGGTAGAGGCGCACCATGGCCAGAAGCAGGATGCGCCAAGCGGGACGGCCGCCATGCTCGTGGAGGCGATGGACCCGCATCATGAATTTAAACGGGTCTACGGCCGCGAGGGCTTCGTCGGCAAGCGCGGCAAGGAGATCGGCATCCATGCCATCCGCGGCGGGACGGTGGCCGGAGAGCATACCGTGCTGTATCTGGGAGAGGATGAGTCGCTGAAGATCACGCATACGGCAAGCAGCCGCATGATCTTTGTGAACGGCGCATGGAAGGCGCTGGATTTCATGGCCAAACGGCCGAACGGTTATTACACGATGAAGGATCTGACAGGAGAAGAGCAATGAATGCACAAGATATCATCAATTTCATACACAACGCGGAGAAGAAGACGCCGGTAAAGGTCTACTATCGGGCAAAGACGCCCGTGGATTTTCCAAACTGTCATCAGTTTGGCGATGTCGTGTTCGGTGACTGGAAAGACATCGAACCAGTGCTGAAGGAAAATCAGGATAATTTCCTGGATGTGATCATAGAGAACGACTGCCGCAACAGCGCGGTGCCGTTGTTGGACATGAAGAACATCCGTGCGCGCATCGAACCAGGCGCGATCATCCGCGATCAGGTAGAGATCGGGGACAATGCCGTCATCATGATGGGCGCCATCATCAACATCGGCGCGATCATCGGCGAGGGCACCATGATCGATATGGGCGCTGTCCTGGGCGGACGGGCGACGGTCGGCA